>Ga0302267_10005346_pt1 | contig 13528 bp, 2 predicted proteins | sample III_Bog_E1_3_FD_194555 | JGI IMG/M metagenome (GOLD analysis project Ga0302267, IMG submission 194555) | Peat permafrost microbial communities from Stordalen Mire near Abisko, Sweden - III_Bog_E1_3 | ecosystem: Environmental > Terrestrial > Soil > Wetlands > Peat | place: Sweden: Abisko... | reverse complement strand
CGCGAGGGTTGACGCGGAGTAGCTCAACTGGTAGCCGGAGTCGAGGTAGCCAGCGCCATAGGCTGCCGCTACACCCGGGCGCGCAATGCCCAGAGTTGGCGTGCCGACCGGGTTGCCGTCGATGTACAGCGTGACGTTACTCAAAGGCGCGCCATCGACTTGGTCGGCAGCCCACCCTTTTATCACCACTGAATCCGACTGCCCAACCGTGCTTTTCCTTGTCACGCTGTCGACCGCCGAATCAAGGTTGCCGAACGGCGGCGTAGCCGCAACAGTGAAGTTGAGCGGACCGAATGTGGACGAGCGTCCACCCGAGTCGATGGCCACTACTGTCACGGCATGAGAGCCCAGTGCGAGGGTCGATGCGGAGTAGCTCAACTGGTATCCGGAGTTGAGGCAGTAGGCGCCAACAACCGCGGCCACGTCCGCACGCGCTATTCCCAGTGTCGGCGTGCCAACCGGGTTACCGTCGATGTACACCGTGACGTTGCTCAATGGCGCACCATCGATATGGTCAGCAGCCCATCCTTTTATTACGACCGAATCCGACTGCCCAACCGGACTTTTCCCTGTCAAGCTGTCGAAGGCCGAATCAAGGTTGCCGAACGGCGCCCCGGCATTACCCACAACAGTGAAACCGAGCGGACCGAATCTAGTGGAGCGCCCTCCGGAGTCGATGGCGATTACCGTCACGGCATGAGAGCCTGACGCGAGTTTCGCCGCGGAGTAACTTAGCTGATATCCGGAGTCAAGGTAGGCAGTGCCCTCGGCCGCTGCCACGCCCGGTCGCGCAATGCCCAGAGTCGGCGTGCCAACCAAGGTGTCGTCAATGTACACCTTGACGTTGCTCAATGGCGCGCCATCAGTCTGGTCGGCAGCCCATCCTTTTATCACCACCGAGTGCGACTGACCAACCGTGCTTTGCCCTGTTACGCTGTCGAGGGCCGAATCAAGGTTGCCGAACGGTGGCGCGATCACAACAGTGAAGTTGAGCGGACCAAATGTGGTCGAGCGTCCTCCCGAGTCGATGGCCATTACCGTAACGGCATGCGAACCGGGTGCGAGTGTCGCCGCGGAGTAGCTTAACTGGTATCCGGAGTCGAGGTAGGCAGCGCCCTCTGCCGTGGCCACGCCTGGCCGCGCAATGCCCAGAGTCGGCGTGCCAACCAAAGTGCCGTCAATGTACACCGTGACGTTGCCCAGAGGCGCGCCATCGACCTGGTCCGCAGCCCATCCTTTTATCACTACTGAATCCGACTGCCCAACCGGGCTTTCCCCTGACAAGCTGTCGACGGCCGAATCAAGGTTGCCGAACGGTGGGCCAGCCAGCGCCACATTAAACGGATTGCTGACGCTCGAAATTGCCGGCGAGGTTGCGGAGATCGCCGGATTCAGCGCCACCGTGGCAGTGAGTGTGTCACCGCTCTCGGCATTGGTGAATTTAAGGTTGCTGAAGCTGGCCGCTCCGGCGGTGGTCGAAACGCTGATGGTTGATGAGCCGTTCAGGTCCGCGTCCGCATCACTGATTGCAATCGTTCCCGGGCCCGCTGTGAACACTGTGCCGCTCTCGGTGAGCGTGACAACGGGCGCCGGGTTCAGCGCCGCGCCTGTAGTCCCGCTGGATGGCGGCTGGGTGGTAAAGCTGATGGCGTAGTTGGTCTGCACTGCGCCGGCGTCCACGCACGGCGTCGTAGGCGAATAGCCGGCATAGGTAGTGTTGGTAGTCGGGAAACCGCGCTCATCCGTGGTTGTCCCTGATGGGATGTTCGATGCGAGGCCGCCGCAGATGGCCGGGCTGCCGGGCAATGGAATCATGGTCTGGACGGTCGCGCCGACACCGTTGGCTTCTAGTCCGCTGAGCTCAGGCGTGCCGCCGATCAGGTTGGAACTGTCCAGCGTGCCGCAGTTCTGGCAATCGCCGCTGTTCGCCGTGCCCATGGTGCTGTTCCCGGCCACGATGCTGTTTTCCGCGGTTAGCGTGCCGCCGTTGTAGATGCCGCCGCCAGTGCCACCCATGCATGGTACGTGGGGGACAGGTGGGCAAAACGCGGCCGCTGTGTTGCCAGAGACTGTGCTTCCCGTCAGCGCTGCCGATCCCGCGCCGATAAAGATGCCGCCGCCTCCGCCGGTGGACTGGGGTGATACGGAGTTGCCGGCAACCGTACTCTCTGTCAGCGTCAGCGTACCAGTGCTATAAATGCCGCCGCCGCTGCCGGTACCGTTCGAGAATGCCGCGGAGTTGCCGGAGACGGTGCTATTGGTAAGCGTCAGCGTGCCGCCGCTGTAAATGCCGCCGCCATTGCCAGTAGTCATACTCGAGGAGATTGCGCTGTCCATCACAGTCAGTATTCCGCCGTTATTGATTCCGCCGCCGCTACCGTTCGAATATCCCTGGGCGATGGTCAGCCCGTATAAGAACGCCTGCGCACCGGAGTTAACGGTGAGCACGCTGCCCACGTTGGTGTCGTCATCGCCAGCGACAGTGAGCTGGTTGGCGCCGGGACCCAGAATGTTAGCCCCGCTGATAGCCAGCGTGCTGCCTGTCCCTCCCGGGGCGAGGGCGCTGAGGTTGATGATTCCGGGTGTGCTGGTGCTGGTCAGGCTGGAGAGAAACGTAATGTCGCCGCCGGAGCTTTTCGCAGCGCCGATCGCGTCGCGCAGCGAGCAGGTGGTGCTTGTGCAGGAGCCGTCGTTGGAGTCGACGAGCGTGTTCACCACATACTGGTTGGTCTGGATCGCGCCGGCATCGACACTACCCGATGCGCAGGTAGGATCGAGCGCAAAGCCGCGCTGGTCGGTGGTCACGCCGGTTGGGATGCTTGAGGCAAGGCCACCGCAGATTGCAGCGCTGCCCGGCAGGGGAATCATGGTCTGCGTGGGACCGCCGAAATTACCGAGAGCCGCGAGGTTGACGCTGCTCGCAGTCACGCCGTTTACGCCGCCCACAAAGTTGCCGCCGCCGTCGGTGTAGGTGCCGTAAATATCGGGGCTGGACGTTGCAAAATTGCCGACCACGATCGCGTTGGCCAAAGTCACAGTCCCGACGCTCGTGTTAATGCCGCCACCGCTGTATCCGCCAGTGTTTCCTGAGATTGTGCTTGCGTTGATGGTTACCGCCGAACCAGCGTTTGCGATGCCGGAGCCGGAGTTGCCGAAGATAGTGCTCGAAGTAATCGCGACCGTTCCGCCTGACTCGCTAACGATGGCTGCTCCGGCATTGCCCGAAATCGAACTGTCGATCACTGTAAGCGTCGCGCCATAATCGTTGAAAATTCCAGCCGCGCTCGACGTACTGGAGTTGCCCGTGATTGTGCTGTTTATCACAGTCAATCCGGATTGGTAGCCGTTGAGAAGTCCACCAGCGTAGGTCGTGGAACTATACCCATTCGTAATTTTGAAATTGGCGATTGTTGTGCCGATTGCCGATGAGTTCACATTGAAGACCGGGAAATCGCTGCTGGGGCCGCCGCCGGCGACCGTCACCAGGTTGGAGAGCGATCCGACGCTGCCGCTGGTGGGTCCGGTGATGGTCGTCATTGTCGGGATGTTCAGCGTGCCGTTAGTCAGCGTAATGGTTTGCGCTGTGGCAAACGCAGTTGGGTCAAAGGTGATGTTGCCCGCGCCAGTCGCGGCCACCGCCGCCAGGGCGTCGCGCAAAGTGCATGTGTTTCCGGAACTCGGAATGGGGCAGTCAGACGGTGTGCCGGCCGCATCATCGGCATTCGTCGTGACCACATACGTCGGAGGCAGGTTGACCGTCAACGTAAAGTTCTGCATCGCGCTGGGGATCACGCCGTTGGTGGCCCTGATGGTAATCGGATAGCTGCCTGCCGAACCCAATGCCGGAGTGCCTGCCAGCGTGGCCGTCCCGTTGCCATTGTCAATAAAGGTCACGCCGCTCGGCAGCGAACCGGTTTCGCCGAGGGAAGCCATCGGATAGGCGGTCGTAATGACCGTGAATGCCCCGGACACACCCGTGATTAGAGTCGCACCACTGGCGCTGGTGACTACGGGAGTCTGGTCGACTGTCAGAGTGAAGGTCTGCGTGGCATTCGAGCCTATTCCATTGCTGGCCGTAATGGTGAAAGTATAAATGCCGCCTGAGTTGACTGCCGGCGTGCCAGACAGCATGCCGCTGCTGCTCAAGGTGACGCCCGAAGGCAGTGCGCCCGTTTCAGAGAACGTTGCTGCGGGGTAACCGCTGGCGGTGGCCGTGAAGGTGCTCGCCGCGCCTGCAGTAAAGGTAGAGCCGGCGGCGCTTGTGATGTTGGGCGACTGATTCACCGTCAGCGTAAAGCTCTGTGTGGCGTTCGAACCTATTCCGTTGCTGGCCGTAATGGTGAATGTATATGTGCCACCTGAGCCGGCTGTTGGCGTGCCTGAAAGGACGCCGCTTGAACTCAGAGTGACTCCTGAGGGCAGTGCGCCCGTCTCAGAGAAGGTGGGTGCGGGGTAACCGCTGGCAGTGGCCGTGAAGCTGCCCGCCGTGCCCGCAGTGAAGGTGGTGCCGGCGGCACTGGTAATGGCGGGCGACTGATTTACCGTCAGCGTAAAGCTCTGTGTGGCGTCCGGGGTTATTCCATTTGTGGCCGTGATGGTGAATGTGTAGGTGCCACCTGAGTTGGCTGCCGGCTTGCCTGAAAGGACTCCGCTGGAACTCAGTGTGATGCCGGAGGGCAGTGCGCCCGACTCAGAGAACGTTGGTGCGGGGTCTCCGGTGGCGGTCACAGAGAAAGTGCCGGTTGTGCCCACTATGAAGGTCGTACTGGCGCCGCTGGTGATGGCGGGCGGCGCACTCACGCTTACGCTGTCGATATTCGATGCGGCAGCGTTGCCCGAGTTGGTGTGCTGGGTGTCGCCTCCGCCCCACGCGAATGCAGTGTTGGTGACTGTCGTTGGCGAATTCGAGGTCACGTCGACCGTGAGGTTGATTGTCGAGCTTGAGCCGCCGGCGATACCCGGGGTTGCGGTGCAGGTAATAGTGCCGCTGCCGGAGCAGTTCCACAGACTGCTGGTCGATGTGTAGGATGCAAATGCGTAGCCGCTGGGAAGCGTGTCTGACACGGTGACTGTGCCCGAGGTTGCGCTGCCGGCGGCAGTGTTCGAAACAACAATGGTCCACAGGCCAGTGGTGCCTGCAGTAAAGTTGCCGGAATGCGACTTGGAGACCGACAGTACTGGCGTTTGGTCAATCGTGATGGTGTCGGAACCGGAGTTGCCGGCGATGCCTGCGCCATTCACGCTGACACTACTGCCGATGCTACTGGGCGCGCTCGAAGAAACACTCACGTTGAATGTAAGCGCGGGATATGAGGCGCCCTGGGCGACCGAGCTGTCGTTGGTGCAGGTCACGACCTGGCCTGACGCCGAGCAAGTCCAGCCGGTCCCTGAGAAACCCGTATAGGTAAGCGCAGAGTTCAGAGTGTCTACAACCGTCAGTGGATTGCTATTGTTTCCGAGCAGGTCGCCGGTTGGGCCCGTGGAGTCGCCAGCCGCCACCTCCGTGGTGATCTGAGCGCCCGTCTCGCCCTGAACGAAGTCGGTGCCTGTGCCGTCACCCTGGTGGCTCAAATCCACCGAAACTGTTACTGGATTCTCGACGAAGCTCATGCACCAGCCGCTGGCGGTAGTGCCGGGGCCATCTACATGTGTGTTCTGGTAAAGGTAGAGGCTCCAAACTCCGTTGGGGCTCGTGTTGTCGAACAAGTCACCAAAAGTAGTGGAACCGCGAGGCTGGGCATAGTTCCACGAACCAGGTAACGTATAAAAGCCGCTCGGACTCGCGGTGTACTTGTTGCTGATTGCAGAGTTGCTATAGCTGGTCGGTTCGTAGGTTGATGGGCCGAAATTCGCCTGCGGCACTGTCGCGCTGGCAGTGTCAGAGAAGAAATAATTTCCCGCTGAAAGCAGGGTATCGTTGTCGGCTGTGCCTGTCCCCGAGAAGAAATCGATGGAATTCGCGGTGGTGGCGCCAGGCCCCACCAGGAGTGAGGATGTCCAAAGAATGGTGTCAGCCGCCTCACCAGACGGATTCTGGAAGTTCTCAAGCTCGAGTTCGACGCTGCTGATTGTGCCGGGAAGATTTCGTGCAAAAATGTTCGATGGATTCTGAGCCGCTGCGCCAACGTTGCCCGCGTCCAGCGACTGGTTTGGCAAAGTGATTCCGCCCGGATTGCATAACACGGCAGGGCTCGAAGATGTGCCCAAGCCGCTAAGCGTCGTGGCGTGATCTTCTCGCTGCCAGACCGTCGCGGAACTGGGATCCCATGTGCCCGACACGCCACTGTAACTCGCTGAGATATCGTGATCGCCTTCGCTCAGAGTGCTGGTGCTTACCTGGACCTGCCCGCTGCCGTTCGGCGTTACGCCGTTGGCCAAAGTGGTTCCGGTCGAATTGTCGATGATGGTCACCGTGCCGGTTGTCACCGGGTTTCCCTCGCTGGTCACGGTTGCGGTCAAGGTGCCCGCACTGCCGGCGTAACCAGGATTCGCAGAAGAAGCGAGCGAGGTGGTGGTGATGGCGCCGTTATTCAGCGTGAATGAAAGGCACCATCCACCCGTTACGTTGATCACCACACCTGTCTCGTTATAAGCGTACAAAGCCCAGTCGCCATTTCCGTCTGCGCCGCCGAATGCAGTGCTGAGATTAACGGCACTGGTACCGAAGTAGTCAGGCTGCGCGTAATTGATTGTTCCCGGGAGCGCAGGCGCCGGCGAGGTGGACGCCATGAATGCACTGGCCGAGCTGCTGAGGTCGGTAGCTTCGTATGTGTTGGCTGATAGTGGTCCATCCAGGGGCGCAGATGAATTGTTATCGGCGAATGAAAGGTCAACGGATGGCTGGGAAGCGGAACCTCCCGCATTGGCCAGGAACGTCAGGTTGTAGGCCTTTGACTTGTCAGGCGCGACCAGCAGGTATGCATAGCCGGGACCAAGGCCTGAGCTGGCGGAGAGCCCATTCAACGTGACTTTCAAGTCGGCCACAGTGCTAGTCAGAGCTGTGGTGTCTGTTCCCACATTAACGACCGAGGGATAGGGCGAAACCGTCGAAGCGTTTTCACTGATTTTGCCGGAGTTGCAATAGTTCCCGCTGGACAGCGTGGAGTGGTTCTTGACGAACTGATTCAACCCCGGGGAACTGCTGGTGGAGTAACCAGTGGCGCCGGAATACGCGGCATCGAGGGCGTGAAGCCCTTCGGTTGTCAAGGTGGTTATGCAAGCCGCCTCACCGCTGCCATTGAGCGGTATTGCGCTGCATAGCGTGTTACCGCCGTCAGTAAACGTCACCGTTCCCGAAGTCACATCGCTCCCACCGCTTGTTACGGTCGCCGTAAGAGTTACCGAACCATTTGCGCCGCTAGTGAATGACGTGTCATTTGACGAGCTCGAACTGAGCGAGGTGGTAGTGCTCAAATTAGTGGTTTCCATGGTGGTCATCACCAGGGACCAGTTATTGACCGATACCGGATCGCCGGGTCCGGGCGGATTATAGGGATTGTTGTCGGAGAGCGAAAGGGTCCAAGTGCCGCTGGGCGCAGCTCCTGAACTCACAAACTGTTTCGTAAATGTTCCACTTCCATCGCTCTGCGCCCACTCAGTCGAATTCCCTCCCACCGGAAGGGGAGGGTTCACACCTGTATTGTTAGCCGGCAGAAGGTAGTAGGAGCTTGGCTTCACCGTCACACTGCCCGAATTCTGCCAATGCGCAGGATAAGCGGGCGCGTCGTTGGCGGCATTATCCGCAACAGTAATTACCAGGCCAGCCAACCCGGAGCCGGCGTCGTCTAGGTCGTCGCCATCCGTACCATCGCCGGTTGAGCCCAGAAATTCAAGCTTTTGCCCGCCAGGAGCCGTCAACATGAAACCTGCGTAGTTCATGCTGAGATAAGTCTCGCCGTTTGTCGTCACGCCATTCAGCACGACGGAAACGCAAGTGATAACACTGCCTGCCGGCACCGACACGCTGATGTTGCTTGCGGATGTGCTGATAGTGCCCCCAACTACCTTCACGGCGGGGCTCGAGCTGTTGCCGCTTGAGGTATACGTGACGGTCCCAGTCCCCGAGCACTGTGCATCCGCCTGGCTGGCTAATCCAAAGAGCGCCATCGTGGCACCCGCGATAAAGACAGAGCGGACAAGTTGCGAACGAGTGATTCGCAGCCGAATCTCAGCGAAGACAGAACGGGACATGAAGGAGACCTCGACCACCGGGATATCGTTTTGGCGGGAGAAAGAGGAAAGCAAAACATGGCCGGCGAGTCGGTAAGAATCAATACTTATCGCTGTCGCAAACGCAAGGCAATCTAATCGAAAAATGAAAACAGTAAAATCGCACAAACCCGATCGCGCCATCTGGGGAGTTATCTGATCAAGAGGCTGCGGACCTGTTGGGCATAAGGGCAAGATTTACAGTGCCATTCCACATGCTGTCAACGAGATTTTCGCAGGCTTGATTACGCGAGCCTCTACCGCTCCCCACCGTTGCTGGCTCGCCGTGCCGCAAGTTGGCGTTTCCGTCCTCCGCATGCGTTGAACGAGAGCGAGACATTGCTCGACGAGCCAATATCAACCGTGCCGAAGTTCTGAGTCGCAACGCTACCGGAGTAGGTCACGCTGGTTGCCGCCATGACAGGCAATGCAAGGCCGGCCATTAAAACCGATACGGCGAGAAAACGCGCAGGACGGCGCAGGGACGTCATAAGGACGCAGGCAACGGAATGCATCAGAGGGCCTCAATTGAGAAAGCAGTGGGGAAGTTGGTGATCGTCAACCAAAATCAGGGGTGATGCGAGTGTATCGTCTCAAAGATCCGGCTGGCTAACACTTTTGTGTAACCCGCACGATAGTGATTTACGGTTTGCAAGTACCGGGGAGGAATCGAAAAAAGGGGAATAAGCTGGATGGCGTCGTGTTCCGCGCGAGAAAACTGGAGTGTTGTGCGCCTCCATTTGCGATGAGACAAAAGTGACGGCAAAAATGGGATTTCGAACGACAAGTTCCACTAAATATCATGAAGATTGTCGGCGACGAGCAGGTCTTCTGTTCAAAACAATATGCCGGGGCTTTTATTTCTAATCCGCAGTTGAGGATAAAGGTCAAATCAAACTGCTCAAACTGCGCCCTGCAGCAACCGTTTTGACGAACCGATGGGGAAGATAACCTTTGGCCGAGGGAAGTCGGTTGAGAGGAATCAAAAAGAATCTCGCAGACGAACGGGAACCATGTCAATCAAATACTGAACTCTCACGTTTTCATTCGGGCGAATCATTATTGAAGACATTTTGGGTCGCCGCAAATCTAAATCTGTCCAAGCGGGACTTGACTCGAGGAGCGATTTCGACGATTCGCTTTCGTATTTTTGAACAGGTAATGGAATCCGGTTACAGGAGTCAGGTTGCCCGCTTAGCGATGTGCGCATCGCCGTTTCTATGTTCAGAAGCAGTAACTTCTCTTTATGGTTAGAACGGCTCTGAGAGTTTCAATTGTTGCGGTCGGTAGGTTTCACCATTTCTGGCGCGAGATTGGCAAGTCATCGATTCTGGCGGCTCAATGGTTTCAGGTTATACGCCGACTAACGGGAAATACTGACAAGCGTTGCCATGCCGGCGACCGGGCAGGGACTATGTCAGGAGACTTGGTCCACCCGAGCGTCCTCACTTTGTACCAAAACCTATAGGATTTGGAACGCCTCTTATCGTAGGAATTCACCTTGCTGTGGTTCGCCAAAATGCTATCCGCATGAGAGTAACTCGATTGTTAACGGTTAAACGAGGTTGGAACGACTCGGGAGAGCCGATTGACAGAACTGGTGAAACGATGAAATGCCGCGAGTGGCGTCACAAATTGGGTGAACGAGCAAATGCGGGCGCACTCCTCCCGCCGTTTTTCAAAGGGTTATGACTGGTCTTGTGCAAAATCATGCTGCGGGGTCGTAGCGATGATACAGACCACGAAGGCGCGGCATCGAGACAACCTCACGCGGGAGCGCCGTCTGCTTTGCCGCTGATCGGCCGTCGGGAGTTTGCTTCGCCAACCCGAGATGTGTCCGGTCGTCATGGTAGTAGCGGACGTACTCGGTCATCAATCGCTTGTAATGATGTTCATTGAGCACAATTACATGGTCCAGCAGATCGCGCCGGCAGTTGCCAACTCAGCGCTCAGCAACGCCGTTCTGCCACGGACTTTTGAAGGCTGTGGGCACAGACTTCAGCCCGATGGCCTCGATGGTTTCCCTGACTTCGGTATTGAAGATCGCGTCGCGGTCGTGGATCAGGTATTTCTGAGTCGTATCGTAGGGGAATGCTTCGCGCAGTTGTTGGGAAACCCACGCGCTGCCTGGATGCGGCGTGACGTTGAAGTGCAGCACACGCCGCCAGTCATGGGAAATGATGAATAAGCAGTAGAGGACGCCAAAAGTGAGCGTCGGCACGGTGAAGAAATCCATGGCGGCGATGGCCTCCCGATGATTGCTCAGAAATGACGCCCATCGCTTTACCGGCTCGGGACGCCTTGGCGCATTTCGCATCCAGCGCAGCACGGTTCGCTCCGAAATGTCGAAGCCCAACATCTTCAACTCACATGAAGGCGCGGCACACCCCACGTGGGATTTTCGGCGACCATGCGAAATATCAATTCTCGCAATTCCCGGCTGACAGACTTTCTTCCCGCACACACTCGATGCCGCGAGAGCCACGTCCAATACAGCTTGGATCCCGCCCGGTGCCAGCGAACGACAGTCTCCGGTTGAATAAGGACCAGCAGACGTTTCCATTCCGGCCAACACCGCCGCAGGGTCACCCAGAACAACTTGTCGCTTGCAGAGAATCGCGGCTGCGGATGCTTTCGCTTGAGAACGGCCAGTTGTTGCCGAAGAGCCAGGTTCTCCAGAGCAGACTTTGACGGGAGCGGAAAGATCGAATGTAGATATCGCGTCCGCTGGCGTGGCGGTGGATCATTTGCGAACCATCGGGAGCGGCTTTAGTCCAACCACGAAATGACACGTTGAGACGGCGCAATCCTTTCAAGGAGAATAAGTCTTTGGGATGAGAATCGCCGACCTTCAGGAGTCGAACCATTGGATCATGATCACCTTGGAGGTTTCGCACATATCGCAAATAGTGGCTGTCTGGACTCCAGGGTTCATATCCCATGTCCACGTCTGTGATCCAATCTCACCACTTCTGCGCGTGAGAATTGTTAAGGAAAGCCTTCTTTGTATGGCGCTCATATGATTGTGCCGACTGGTAGCGGCCATCCGGAGACCGAGTAGGGCGGCTTTGCCGCTCGCACCGGGAAAGATAACCGCTTGGTGCGAAGGCCAGGCCATAATCCCCGCGCATTTCTCTTACGGCCACTTCACGTCCAGCGCGTAAATCTCCTGAGTGCTGGTGTCGCGCAGCGCGAGGATGGAGCCGTCGGGAGCGAGCCCAGTCCAGCCCCAGGACCCGAAATCTTCCACCAGCTTTCCGCTGGCGGACACTTCTGCGATCAGCTGGACTTTTCGATCCGCCAGGCAGACGCGGTATTCCAATCGAGGCGCCCCCTCTTGGTGAACGAAGACGACGCACTTGCTGTCCGGCGTCCACTCGGGATACCCCCCCTTGATTTCCCCCGCCAGATCCTGCCAGGTGTGCAGGTTCATATCGAAGAGCTTCAGCCGCACGCTGTTGTGGTCGATCGCGACCAGATAACGCCCATCCGGCGACCACTTCGGCGAGAACAGACCGCTGGAGCCGGGGATCGAGGTGACCGCGCGCATCTTCAGATTCACCAACTGCAGCGTGGCTAGCGCGTTCGTTCCGGTATCTATCTCCCACGGTCCATAAAGCACGGCGTCTCCGGATGGCGACCAAATCGGATCCTCGCTGCCCTGGCTACTCGAGGTGATCGCTTCGGGGTCGCCTCCGTCGATTGGGATAACGTAGATTTGCGGCGGCTTGCCCGGCATATAAGCCGTAAACGCAATCCGCGATCCGTCCGGCGAGATTCGCGGCACCATCCCGCCATGAAGCGGCGGAAACGTGAGTTGACGCAGGCCGGTGCCGTCGCTGTTGCCATACCAAAGCTCGTCGTCCGGATAAGACATGAAGACGATGTGTTTCCCGTCCTTCGAGAAAGTCAGCCCCGAGGCGGGGATTCCCTTCAGAAACGGCGAGAGCGAGCGGGTCTTGGCATCGTAGCGCATTAATTCACCGCGAGGCATGACGCCGGCAAAATAAACTTTGCCGTCCTTGCCCGGCAGCGGGAAATATGCGCCCAATGGAGCCTGCGTGAGCCGCACCGGCGCGTGGCTCACCTCGTGGAACCAGTCGCCGCCTTCGCGCATGGTCCAAAGTGCTGACGTTCCGTCCTGCGTCGCACGGAAAACGAAATACTTGCCGTCGGGTGTCCAGCTTCCGCAGCAGTCACTGGCTGGGTTGGTAAAGCCGGGCAACAGTTGATGTAGGTGGCTGCCGTCGGCTTGCGCTTCCCACAACGATGTGATGCCCTGTTGGAGTTTGGTAGTGACCGTGAAGCGCAGCACGCGCCCGTCCGGCGAAAAGCGCATCCAGGACGGATCGCCCTCAACGGTCAGCAGCTTGTGCGCATTGCTGCCGTCGGGCGCAGCGGAAAAGATAGAGTGCTCCCTGGCGAAGTACAGGGTCTTCCCATCCGGCGACCACGCGGCGTCGCTGCTCGTCAGGTTCCCGATGCGATGCGGCTGGCCGACAGGCACAGCGGCGGTCCACAGACTGCCGTCCCATCCCTGGAGCAGCAGTTGGGGCCGTAAGGGGGATATATCCCTCAGAACGCCCATATTGACCGTCATGTGCTCCACGTCACCCCCGTCGGTGGACACTTCGAAGATTCCGGAGCCGGCAAAATTATCCTCGGAAAAGTAGATTCGCGAGCCATCGCTCGTCAGCGGGAGCATAAATCCCAGTGAGGTTTTCGGCCCATCGTCGTGCGTCAGCTCTTTTGTTCCCGTCACCTCGGGAGGCGGCAGGGTGGGACGCAGAAACCAGGCCAGCACCAGGACCGCCACCGCGGCCACGAGCCAAAGCCATAGCCGCACCCTGCGCGCGGAAGCGGCTGCGGCCAGTTGCGCGCTCGTCGTCAGCGTTCCGGGCGAAGCCGCTTCGACGGCTGCGGTCGCGTGCACCAAACCTGTATATTGCTTCAACCGCGTCAGGTCTGCCAGCATCTCCGCGGCCTTCGCATAGCGGACTTCACGATCTTTCTCGAGAGCCTTGCCGATAATCTGTTCCAGCGCCACCGGCAATTCAGGATTCAATTCGCGCACCGGTGGCAGCGGTTGATGCAGGATTGCCTGCTGGACGATCGTCGCTGTCTCTCCGCTGAATGCCCGTTGCCCCGTAGCCATCTCGAAGAGAATCAGCCCAAACGAGAAGAGATCGGTTCGTGCGTCGAGTTTTTCGCCGCGCACCTGCTCGGGAGACATGTAACCCGCAGTGCCCATAGTGATTCCGGTGCGGCTCAGGGTCAAATCGAGGTTCTCGGGCTTCGATGAGAGGAGTTGGGAATCCTG
>Ga0302267_10005344_pt1 | contig 13528 bp, 10 predicted proteins | sample III_Bog_E1_3_FD_194555 | JGI IMG/M metagenome (GOLD analysis project Ga0302267, IMG submission 194555) | Peat permafrost microbial communities from Stordalen Mire near Abisko, Sweden - III_Bog_E1_3 | ecosystem: Environmental > Terrestrial > Soil > Wetlands > Peat | place: Sweden: Abisko... | reverse complement strand
AGCTGAGGGCGCGCGTACGTCTACGGAGACTACAGACTCTTCGTCGACCCGCTCGGGAGGACCTCTTCCCACGCGACGCTCGCCTGCCCCACGTTCGTGACGTGGAGGAGCGCGCCGCCGGTGTTGTCGACGTCGACGCTCATCCCCGTATCGATGAGGAAGAGGAGGCCGCCGTACTCGGCGGCCATCTCGTCTTGCGCCCGGTTCGTTCCGCCGGTGATGCCCACCGCGCCGGGCTGGTGGCCCATCACGAGGTGCTTGGCGGAGAGCGCCGCGGTCCAGGAAGTGAGCAGCGTGGTCGGGTCGCTCGTCGCGTCCCACCACTGCGGCGGCGAGCTCTGGAGCCGCGCCTCGAGGAGCGAGCTCGTCGCCGAGAGGATCGGGGCGCCGAAGCCCATCGCGTCGACGCCCGACTCGAGATCGCTCGAGAGCTGCGCGAGCGTTTCGCCGCCTGTGTCTCCGCCGTGGACGAAGAACCAGTCGTCGACTCGCGCGGCGAACGGGAGGTGCCTGATGAACGCACCGATCGCATCGCCGCCCGCCGCGGTCGCGTCCGGCGTGAGACCGAGCGAAGTGAGCTGCGGATCGAGCCCGTTCGCTCCCGACGCCTTCGAGTTCTCCGGGTCCGCGAGGAACTCCGCCTCATGATTGCCCATCGTCGCGACGACCCGCCCGCCGCTCGCCGCTGCGGACGCCTGGAGCGCGATGACGAGCTCGAGCACGTCGGGGGCATCGGGCCCCTTGTCGATCATGTCGCCGACGATCACGAGCGTTGCCGATCCCGCGCCCCACAGTGCCGCCGAAGGCGTGGTCGGGACGCTCTCCAGAATCTTCGCCGCCGCCAGCAGCTTCGTGGCCGAGATGTAGTCGGCGTGGATATCGCTCACGACCCAGAGCTCGCTGACACCATCCACCTGCGCGATCGCGGGGTAGGTCGTCCAGTCGCGAGCGCACTGCGCGCAGGGGCCGGCGTCGATTGCGCGCGCCGCGTCGGAGTGTGTGAGAGTCCCGCTATCTGGATGCGGCGAGCCGACGTCGCGGTTCGCGGCAACGTCCCGAGCTCCGATCGATGCGTCGGCGGGATGGAGGCCGCCCTCGGTCTGCCCTTCGTGAAAGCCGGGGCCCGAGGTCGACGCATCATGCGCCGAAGAAGCGTTGCTGGCGCAACCGACGAAGAGGAGGGCCCAGCCTGCCGGTCGCCGCGCGCGATGAAACATCGGTGACGAATACCACGCAGCGCGTCCGTGAAGCTCGCGAGCGCTCGGCCGCCCGGCGCGACCAGCGGGACGGAGTGAACGACGCTCGACGCGAACCCGTTGCCCGGCGTCGAGATGTCTATAGAGTTCGCGGCTCGAATGCGCGGTCGTGTCGAGGTCATGCGTAGAAAAAGGTCGGGCGATCGGTGAGCGACCCGACCCCTCGACTCGACCTCGCACGGCTGCTGGCCGCCGGGGCGGCCGGTGGCCTCGGCGCGACCGCTGTCGAGGGGCTGTATCTGTACCTCCGCGGCGTCCTTCCGCACGCCGCTGCCGGCATCCCTGCGCTCTCGCTCGCGACGGCGATCTACTGCGGCGGCGGGATCTCCCTCGGCGCACTGATCTACGGCAGCAACACGGTCGTCTCGGGGCTCCAGTCGCGCCGACGTTCGACCGCCGCTGCCGGCTCGACGGCGCTCTCGCCAGTCCTCGGCTTCCTCGTGTGGACGTTCTACATGGCCACGCTCGCCCTGGTGCTCGGCGTCGCGTTCTACGAGCTCGCGTCGCTCCGAGCGCGCCCGATGCGCGCGGTGACGATCGCGATGCTCGCCGGCCTCGTGGCTCCCGCGCTGACCCGTCCTGTCTACACGGCGCTCCGTGTCGCGGCCGAGCGCGCCTCCGGCGCAGGGTCCGCTCGCCTCCGTGCCCTCGGCGCTGCCGGTGCGGCGGTCGTCGTCGCAGTGACACTCCTGATGGCCGTGAGGGACTCCGCGGCGCAGCTGACGTACTCGCTCGCGATCGCGGAGGGCGGTCTCTTGCCGTTCCTCATCGTCGCTCTCGGTAGATTTCGAGTACCCGCATGGCTGAGCGTCGCGCTCGTCGTCGCGTGCGTCGCGGAGACGTCGTTCGTCGTGATCAAAGGAGTGTCTCCCGGCGCGCAGTACATCCATCGGCTTGGCCGCACGTTCCCGTCGCGGGTGCTCGAGGAGCTCCCTGTCTTGCACGGCGACGCGCAGCTCGCCGAGGTACGCGCGGCGGTGCACGACGGCATCGCGCAGCAGGTCCACCTGCAGCTCGCGGCGGCGCCCGAGCCGCCTGTGCGTCTCTCGCCCGTCTCCCGCGCGAGCGCGGCGGACATCGTTCTGATCACGATCGACACGCTTCGTGCCGACCGCCTGGTCCCGAACGACGGCGCGACGACGCTGATGCCGGCGCTGGCGCGCTTTGCGTCGCAGGGGACGCTTTTCACCCACGCCTTCGCGTCGGCGCCGCAGACCGTCAGCGCATTCACGCAGCTCCTCACGGGTCGCGGCGAGCTCCACGTGCCGCACGTCCCGGGCTCGCCGAACTCGGGGCGAGCGGTGCTCCGGACCGACGTGGCGACGCTCGCCGCGCGGCTCGGTCGCATCGGCTACACGACGCACGCGATCCTCGGCAACCAGTTCACGCGTTTCCTGCCGTCCATCGGCCTCGGGTTCGACAGCATCGACGACTGGGACGAGCCGCGGAACACCTACCTCTCCGCCGACGGGGTCTTCACTGACGCGCTCGAGTGGGTCGCTCCGCCCGACGCGCCATCGTTCCTCTGGCTGTACATGGCGGAGCCGCACGAGTACCCGCTCGAGAGCCGCAAGCTGCGTTCCGGCTACGACAAACAGGTGGCCTTCGTGGACGCTCAGATGGGCCGCTTCTTCGAGGGGCTCGAACGCTCACGACGATGGACGAACACGGTCGTCATCGTCACGGCAGACCACGGGGAAGGCCTCGGCGAGGGCGGCCTCGTGTCTCACGGGATCCCCAGCGCGCGCGTCCAGGCGATTCCGCTCGTGCTCCGCGATCCCGCGACGGCCGGCCGTCGTGTCGACGCGACGGTCGGGCACCTCGACATCGCCGCGACGGTCCTCGCGGCGGCCGGTATCGCGACGCCCGATCTCGTCGGCCGTGACCTTCGACACGTGACGGAGGCCCGTCCATGGCCGTTGGACCAGGCACCGTTCGAGAACTCGAGCTATTCCCCGTTCTACGAGCTTCCGTTGTGCTCCGACTTCGGCGTGGTGTCCTTTCCGTGGATGTACTTCTACGAGGCCGATACCGACACCGCCGTCCTCATCGATCTCGCTCACGACCCCGACGGGCTGGTCAATCGCGCCGGGGAAGGGCTTGCCGAGGAGGCCGTTCTCCGCAAGCTCGTGGTCAGTTCTCTGCGGCGCTAGCTCAAGTGCGACGGAAGCGCAGACCGTCGCGGCGCTTGCTATTCTGCCGGCGCCGGCCAAACAAGGGCCAGTGAGACGACGATGGCGCTGACGGTTTGCGAAGATTGCGGGCACATGGTGTCGGACCGAGCGTTCGCGTGCCCGCAGTGCGCGCGCCCTGTCGTCGCGCTTGGGAAGGAGTGGACTGGCACCTCCGAGCGCTCCGGTGGGGGCGTTCCGCGGAGCCACGCCATCCCGACCGCCGAGGCGTCCACGACCGGCGGGGTGGAGGTTGCCGCACAGCCCGTCGTCTCCGAGTGGCTCGGCGGCATCCGGAAGGCGCGCGAGCTCCCCGCGGGCTCGAAGACCTGCAGGCGGTGCGGCGCCGACGTGGCCCTCGACACGTTCCGCAAGAAGTCGGGCGACGGCTACATTTGCTCGGACTGCGTCGACGAGGACGAAGAGCGCCGCGAGGGGCGTCGGGTGCTCTTCTCCAAGATGCTGATCGGCATCAGCCTCCTCCTCGTCGGGCTGACCCTCACCATCGTCGCGGTCCAGTTCGCCCCGGTGCTCCTCGAACGCCGCACGACACGAAACAAATGACGGGACGCGTTCACGGAGGGAGCGGAATCGCACGCCCGTTCCTCCGTGCGGACCTCGAGTGGACGGGTGCCTCGCGCAGACCATGTAGGTCCGCGGGCGGAAGGACGGTCCGCGGAGCCTGAAACTGAGCTACAGTGGTGACACCTGCGTCCGGTGCTTCTCGGCCGCTCTTCGAGGATTCATGCGTGCTTCCCGCCTTGTGACGGCGACGTTCGTGGTCGCCGGTATCGTCATGACCGCCGCCAACCCGGGCTGCTCTTCGTCGACCCCGTCGATGTTTACTGTGGACTCCGGCATGGACGCGCCGGGGACGTCGGACGTCTCCGCCCCCGGAGCTGACGGCGGGCGCGACGTGACCGTCGGCACGCATGACGCCGGGAAGGACGGACCGATCAAGCTCGGAACGCCGGACGTCAAGGTGCCCGACTCGTCGGTGACCACCGAGGCCGGGTTCAACGACGCTCGTCCCGACGTGAGCTTCGACGTCAACACCGACGCCGCGTGCAACCCGGACGCGGCCGTCTCGGGACCTCCTCCGCTCCAGCACGTCTGCATCATCTTTCCGGCAGGAGCCGACGACAACAACGAGTGTGACGGGCACCATGACCCGCCCGCTCCGTTCCCGGCGAACGGAAGCGGCGGCAACGGGTTCGACGACAACTGCAACGGCCTCGTCGACGAAGGGTGCTCGTGCAACGCCGTCGGTACGACCAAGACCTGCTACCTGCTCCCCGCCACGCAGACGGTCGACGGCCTTCCCATCGGCTGGTGCGCGCAGAACTCGAAGGGCACGGTCGCCTGCTCGCAGCACGGCGAATCCAGCCCGACGTGGAACGGGCAGTGCCGCGGCGCGCAGCCCCCCTATGCGAGCGACTTCTGCTCCCCTGGTGACTTCAACTGCGACGGCGCGACCGCGAACGAGAACTGCGCGTGCAATCCCGGCGTGATCCAGTGCCCCACGGCTCCGCTCACGACGATCCCCTATCCGCCGCCGTCCGCGCTGCCGCTCGAGGTGAACGCCGCACCGTGGTTCGTCAAAGCCTCCGACGTCGCCAAGGCGACCGACTGGAAGTGGACGCTCACCGGGGGAGACTGCGACAACATCCTGCCGCACCCGAGCTTCGGCATCTACGCGAGCTCGAACGCCACCGGCGATCCGATCGGCACGCAGAGCAACACGCTCGGCACGGCCGGGAACGAGCACGGCATCGTCGCGATGGCGCCTGCCGTGACGACGTCGGTCTACCCCGCGTTCTCGCTCAGCGGCGACTACCTGCTCGCGGCTTCGTGGACGCTGAACGGCACGCCGTACACGTGCTCGGTCAAAGTCCAGGTGCTCGCCCCTGGCGTCCGCGCCGAAGGGTGCTGGGATACCGAGGGTCAAGGCGATGACCTCGACCTGCACATGGCGAAGGTGAACGACTTCTCCCAGTGCGCGACGTCCCGCGGCTGGAGCGACCTCCCGCCCGCATGCATGATGGCAAACGAGGACTGCTTCTACGCGGACTGCTACGCCACCGGCGGCTTCGGAGGGAGCACTGACACCACCAACTGGGGCTATGCGGACTCGCCGGCCTCCGCCTGCACGGGCTGGGGCTCGCAGTCGACGGGGTCCACGTGCGGCAACCCGCGCCTCGACCGCGACGCGAATGGCCTCTCGGGAGCGTGCGACTCGACCATCACCAATCCGAACACCGGCATGGACCTGCTCGGCGACGGCGGCTACTGCGGGCCCGAGAACATCAACGTCGACCACCCCGCGAACAACGACCGGTTCGCCGTCGGGCTCCGCTTCTACACTCAGAACGCGACGCCGCCAGTCCCCGTGCATGCGCACGTGAACGTCTACTGCGACGGCGTCCGCGTCCTCTCGGCCGGGTACGACCCGACGACGGCGGGCGCCAACTACCCGCAGCTGATCTCTCAGGGAGCGGATTCGATGGGCGACATGTGGAAAGTCGGCCTCGTCACCACCCAGGTGACCGGCGCAGGCCTCACGTGCACGGTGGCGCCCACGCAGTCGACGAAGCCCGACCCCATGCGTGACGGGTCGAATGCGTTCTGTGTCGACGACTACGCGCTCGACGGCGCTTCCTCGCAGATCCTGCTCACGACCGGCGGTCTCGAGCCCGCGAACGCCAACGCGCTCTGCTTCCACTGAGATCTTCGAGGAACCATCCCGCATGCGAAACCTTAGAGCGCGTCTCTCGCTGGCCTCCGTAGGGTCACTCACTCCCCTCGTCGTCTACGCCGTCATGGGTAGCGCCATGGGTCCGGGCTGCGCCACGGCGGACGGCCCCGAGATCATCTTCGGCGCGGATGCCGCCCCCGAAGCGTCGCACCACGACGTCACGGTGCCGCCACCCCCGCCGCACCACGACTCGGGGATGGACTCGACCTTCGGCTTCGACAGCTTCGTGCCTCCGTTCGACGGCACGGTCACCGTCGGGGACTCGAGCTTTCCGTCCAACGACGCGGGCTTCGACGCGGGCCTCCTCTTCTACGGAAACCCCGGTACGGCCTGTACGACGCTCGGCGCGGTGCAGGCGCAAGCGTGCGGGCGCTGCGGCATGCAGACGAGCAAGTGCATCGTGCGACCGGACGGCGGCGTCCCGTTCGACGCCGGGGTGGACTCCGGCGTGGACGCGGGGGTCGATGCGGGTCACCACGTGGACGCCGGCGAGCCCGGCGATGCTCATTTCGATGGTGAGGTGGACGGTGCTCCGGGGCACGACGGCTCCGCGGACGCCGAGCACGATGCCCAGCATGACGCGGAGCACGATGCCGAGCACGACGCTGAGCATGACAGCGGCGCGCTCCACGATGCGGGTGCCCCGAAGGATGCGGCGAAGGACGCGAAGACCCCCGCCTACGTCTGGAGCGAGTGGAGCTCGTGCACCGGCGAGATCGACGGCGGCTGCTTGCCGGGTACGCAGACGACACAGATTTGCGGAGCGTGCGGCACCCAGACGGTGATCTGCGAGCCGGACTGCGAGATGGGCGCCACGAACTGCGAGGGTCAGGTGCCTGGCGGCTGCGTCCCCGGGAGCGTCGAGTTCACCGTGCTGCCCGCGTGCGCGACTGACGCCGGCATCGGCGGGAAAACCGAGACCTGCGGCTCCACCTGCGCGTGGGACGCGTCGGCGACGTGCTCGGCGCCTCCCTCGACGCTGGTGACCTCGTCGGTTTCCGCTGGCCTCGTCAGTACGTTCGTCAACTTCAGCATGAACAACGAGGCGCCGCTCGTCGGCGGCGGAGAGACGCTGCTCCCCGCGGACTGCACGTTCGGGGGGGCGCCGCTGGCGAGTCAGACCGGAGCGTTCGGCATCGTCACGGTCACCAACTCGTCGACCACGAAGACCGTCGACATCTCGGTGTGGACATCTCAGGACCCGGGCGGCCCGGTGCTCGACACCGCGATCACGTCGTACACCACCGCGCCGACGAACACCGCCTCCTACAAGAAGTGCACGAACACGGTCACGGACACGTGCGACGACATGACCGACCCGACCTCGTGCCTCGGGAACTACGGCGGGCTCATGCTCACCGACGGCAACGACATCCTCATCCCCAAGGGAGGGTCGGTCTACATCTTCGTGCAGGACCAGTACAGCGGTCCCGGGGACTTCGGCACGATCAAGGTCACGGTACGCACCGAAGGCTTCATGTGACGAAGCGCGGCGTTCTTCGCCGCCCCTCCCCCGAGGGCTAGGAGGCGGTCGCGAGCGCCCACTCTTCTTCGCGCACCGGGGCCACGCGTGACTGGAGCATCGCGATGACGTCCTCGTCGCTGCGCGGCTGCCCGTCGAGCCGCACGAAGCGCTTCGCCAGGAACTTCCACTGGCCAGACCAGAGCAAGACCGACACGAGGAAGAAGTCGATCCCCTCGAACACGATCGCCCCGGCGCGGACGTAGAGCTCGCGGCTGTCGATGAGATCCTTGGGCAGCTCCGTCCAGTGGCGGTTGGCCTTCAGGTGGTGGCCGATGTGGTAGCCGTCGTTGAAGGCGCGCCGGTTGTAGCCGCTGTTGATGCAGGTGATCGAGTTCGAGAGCCCGTCGTTCTTCCGCGCCGTGTTGACGAACGCGTGCTGGCCCCAGTTGCCGACCATCATCATGAAGCGCACCGTCACGTACGGGAGCAGGAACGCGACCAGCCCGAAGCGCCAGCTGAGCGCCATCGACGCGGCGATGAGGGTCCAGTGAGCGAACTCGCCGACGAGCGCCTTGCGTGCCATCGCCGTGCGCTTCTTCCGGAGCAGGTACTGCGTCAGCTCGACGAGGATGAGGAAGAAGAAGCGGAAGAAGTAGACGAGGAAGTTCGCGAAGCTGTCGCGCCGGTAGTGGAGGGTCGAGGAGAGGTCCTCCCCCATGTTGTCCTCCACGTGGTGCATCCCCATGTGGTGCTGCGCGTAGCCGGTCGGCATCCCGAAGAAGAACGTCATCACGTACGGATGCGCGCGATCGAGCCACTTCGGCTTGCGGATGAACGGGCGATGCATCGTGCAGTGCAGCATCAGGATGACGGGCGGCACGTTCCAGCCCCAGATCGCCAGGTACACCGGCACGAGGCCCCAGTGGAAGTAGCGGTAGAGGCCGATCATCGAGAGGCCCATGATCACGATGACCTTCAGCGTCAGCCGGACGAACACCTCGTCGCGCGGGTCGTAGAGCGCGCCCTTGCACCAGCGCGACAGCGGGCCGTCGCCGTACGTAGGCACCTGCGTCGGGTCGGTCAGCTCGAAGGGTACTGATGCTGTGTTCATGTCTTGTCCGACCGATTCTCACGGCGTCGGCCGGCGAAGCGCCGACCTCCTTCCTTCCGTGAGAATCCGTGGCGCAGAATACCCTCGGAAGGCGCCTCAAGGGTAGAGTTAGGGTAGAGTTGCGCCCAACATGACCGTCGCGCTCGTGTATCCGCCGACGTGTGACCCGACCGCGCCGTATCTCGCGGTGCCGATGCTCACGGGGTTCCTTCGCGCGAACGGCGTCCCCGTCATCCCCATCGACGCCAACCTCGAGGCCTTCGACGCGCTGCTCGAACCGGAGCCGATGGCTCGCATCGCGGCGCGCGTCGAAGACTCGATCCGCACGCTCGAGCAGGGGGCGCGGCTCTCGCACGAAGAGCAGCTCCGCTACGTCGCCCTCCAGCGCGCGCGCGGCGACGCGCAGTCCGTCCCCCGCGGCATCGCAGAGGCCAAGGCCATCCTGCGCGACGAGGCCCGCTTCTTCGACGAGAAGAGCTACGACTCCGCGACCCGCACGATCGACGCCGCGCTCCGCGCCATCTCCGCCGCGCATCACCCGCTCCACCTCGACTTCACCGCCTACCGCACTCCGTTCGGACTGCTCTCCCAGGAGGAGATCCAGCGAATGGCCGCCCCCGAGCACGACCCGTTCGACGACTACGTCGCGGACACTCTGATCCCGCGGCTTCGCGCCGCGAACGCCAAGGTCATCGGCGTCTCGGTCTGCTTCCCCGGCCAGCTCCAGCCCGCGTACGCCTTCGCCTGGAAGATCAAGCGCGCGCTCCCCGACGTCCACCTGACGGCGGGCGGTCCCGGCCTCACGCAGATGATGATCCGGCTCCGCGGGACAGCGCTTGCCGAGGCCCTCGGGCCGTTCGACTCGGCGGTCGTCTACGAGGGGGAGCACACGCTGCTCCGGCTCTGGGAGGCGCTCCGTGACGGCGCGACGCTCCGGACGATCCCGAACCTCGTGCTCAGGGATCCGCTGCTCGGCGCCAGGTTCCTCGCCGGCCACGGGATGGAGGACCTCCGCGCCCTCCCCGCGCCCGACTTCGAGGGGCTGCCGCTCGAACGCTACCTCTCGCCGCGCGTCACGCTCCCGTACGACCCGACGCGCGGCTGCTACTGGGGGAAGTGCACCTTCTGCCACTACGGCCTCGCCGAGGTCGGCACCGCTCAGTATCGCGAGCGCGAGGTCCCCGCGATGATCGAGCACCTCCGCGCCCTCTCCGCGAAGCACGGCACCAAGCACTTCTACTTCTCGCAGGACTCGGTCGCCCCGAAGACCCTCGTCAAGCTCGCGGAGGCGCTCATCGCCTCGGACCTCGAGCTCTCGTGGGGGACGGACCTCAAGCCCGAGAAGTACCTCACCCCCGCGCGCGCGGAGACGCTCCGGAAGGCGGGCGCCGTGGCCTGCGCGCTCGGCGTCGAGTCGGGGAACGAGCGGGTCCTCGCGCTCATCGACAAGGGGGCGCCCGTCGCGGTCGTGTCCGACGTCATCGACCGGCTGTCGTCCGCCGGCGTCGCGGCCGAGGCGATGTGCTTCACCGACTTCCCGACCGAGACGCGCGACGAGGCGCTCGACACCCTCCGCTTCCTCCACGATCGGCGCGACCGCATCGCGGTCTACATCGTCGGCGAGTTCGGGCTGACGCACGGCTCGCTCGTCGCGCAGGAGCCGTCGAAGTTCGGCATGCGCGAGGTGTGGCAGCTCGAGGGAGATCGCCTCGGGCTGTCGCTCTTCTTCGAGCCGCTGACCGTATGGAAGGACGAGGACGACCGGGAGGTCGTGAACGACGAGCTCTCGTCGCTGTCGCGTGGGTGGAGGCTGCGCCCGTACCCGTGGGCGGGGGCCGTGTCGACCGCGCACACGCTGCTTCACTACGCGCGCTTCGGCGCGAGCGTCTTCCGCGATCGCGCGCGAGTGACGGGCGGCGTGCACGGTCGCGTGCTCGGGGCCGAGCCGTTCGAGGCTCCGGTCAAGTTCGCCCTGGAGCGCGCCTCCGAGGCCGAGTCGCGCGATGCGGGCATCTGGGGGTCGCTGGTGCACGAGGATCGCCTGGTGTCGCGCGAGGCGTACGCGTCGCTCGCGCGGAAGGGGAGGGCCCTCGAGGCGCAGCCCGGTCGCTACCGGTTCTCCGCAGGCGCGGACCCTGTCGCGACGGTCGCGACGGCGCGACCCCCGCGGGGACGTCGCCCGTCCCACGCCCACAACGCGACTTCGCGCAGATGACTCCATCCGTCCCGTCCCCTCTTGCGGCGCCCGTCCCGATTCCGTAACGGAAGAGCGATGAAGACGAAGACCGACGCCACCCTCGCCGCCGCCGAAGAAGCGCACGCGCAGCGCGACCCGGAGCGCGCCGAGATGATCAAGACCGCGCGGCTGTTCAAGTCGAGCTGGCTCGAGCTGGCCGAGGCGCTGACGAAGATCCGGCGCAGCGCGACCTGGAAGCGCTGGGGGTTCGAGACGTTCGAGCAGTACACGAAGCTCGAGCTGCACCTCCGGCCCGAGACCGTCGACAAGCTCACGGGCTCGTTCAGCTTCCTCCAGAAGCGCGCCCCCGAGGTGCTCGCGCGCGACGGCATCGCCTCGCCCATCCCGAGCTACCAGGCGGTCGACTTCCTGCGCCGCGCGGAGGAGTCGGAGGACGCGACGCCCGACGTCGTCCAGCAGCTGACTCGCAAGGTCCTCGCCGACGGCGCGCCGCTGTCCGCCGTGTCGCGCGAGTACAAGGACGTCGTCTTCCCCATCTCGGAGACCGACCGCGCGGCCCGCGACATGGCGACGCTCAAGGCGGCGGCCTCGCGCCTCCGCGACCTGCTCCCCGAGACGAAGTCGGTGCCGAAGAAGCTCGCGAACGAGACCTCGGCGGCGCTGGAGCGACTGCTCGAAGCGCTCGAGAGCAAGGCCCACGTCGCGGCCTAGGGCGGCGCGCGAGCGCGATCGATGTGTGGCGGAAGCGCGACCGCCGGAGCCTGAGACCGCGATTCGCGCCGAGAAGCTCGACGGCACGGACGATGCTGGTCGGAGGGCATGACCTCTCTTCCAGCGAGACGCAGCGGAACGGGTCGGGCGCTGCTCTTCCTCGTGCCGTGCCTCACGTCGGGGTGCGAGCTGCTCGTCGGCGGGCTCGCCTACGACCAGGTCGACGCAGCCAGACCGACGACCAAGGCGGACGCCACGGTTCGTGACGGGGGCGGCGCGGCGAACGACGGCCCGGTCGAAGTCGAGGCGGGCCCCACGAACCGACAGGACGCCGAGGCGGGCGTCTCGCGCGTGGACGCGAACGACGCGGGGGCGGCGGGGCAAGAGGACGCTCACGACGCGGATGCGGCCGGTGCCAGGGACGGCGCACCGAGGGATGGAGACGCGAGCGACGCACGACATCCGGGCATCGATGCCTCGGGAGCGTGCCCCTCTCTGTGTGCCGAGGCGGGCCTGGGCACGTGCGATCCGAGCGGCACGTGCGGGGTCGCCTGCACCGCGGCGGGTACCTGCACGGGGCCGGTCGCCTGTCCCGCGGGCATTCCCTGCCTCGTGACCTGCACGGGCGCGGGCTCGTGCACCGCCGCGATCGACTGCACCGCCGCGAGCGCCTGCGTCATCCAGTGCATCGGCGCCGGCTCGTGCACCGGGTCGATCGCGTGCGGCGGGAGCTCCTGCAGCCTCGCGTGCACGGGCGCGGGCTCGTGCACCGGGCGGGTCGTCTGCGACGCGGCGAGCTGCGACATCGGGTGCTCTCCCGGCTGCGAGTGATGGGCGAGGGATGGGCGAGGGCTGGGCGAGGGATGGGACAGAGCCCGCCCCTGCAACGCTGCAGGGGCGGGCCCGCCTTTCTGCGGTCTACGCGTGCGGTGTACTACCGCTCGCGCTCGCGCTCGCGCTCGCGACCGGCGCAGGAGCCGCCGTCGCGGGGGCTGCCGAGGACGTGATCGGGACGATGTTGACCCCGGTCACGTTCCCCGACACCAGCGCCTTCTGCTTCTTGCTGGCGGTGCCCCGCGCGATGCGTGTCGCCTTCCCCTTTGCGTTGGCGGCCGCTCGGGCCTCCGCCGACAAGGGCTTGGGCGACTTCCTCGGCGCGATCGCGAGGTCGCCGAGGGTCTGGGGGTCGTTCTTGAACATCAAGGCGACCACCTCCCTCGCTTCCCTGACGATCTCGCCGCTTGCCGCCTCCGCTGCCCGGTTCGCCGCAGCTGCGGCGAGCCACGCCCCCTTCGCCGGTGCGACGGCGAGCGAAGCGTTGAGCAGGGAGGCGATGAGCGCCACGAGCTGGGGGACCGTGTAGGTCTGACCGGCGATCGTGACGACCAGTGCGGCGCAGTACTTCGGCATTCCGACCTGGAGCGCCTGGTACTGAGCTGTGGTGAGCGACTTTACTGCAGCTGGCATGGTGAATCCTTCTGAACGAAGAGGAATCCCACCCCGGGCAATGCGCCTGGGTTCTCGTCCCTCAATGCTCTTATTGGCGAGGGGCCGATTCCCGCCGTGGGTCCATGTCGATTTCTGTGATCGCGTGTTCTTTTGTTCGGGCGACCGCCAGCGAGCTCGCCGGAACCGCGCGGAACCATGAGACTTCCCAGGTTTTCGGGGAGTCAGACCACGGCCACGTCGAGACTCCCGACGGTTTCGTGAACGCAGACCCTCGGAACGTCGACGTTCCCTGCGGTTTCGTGGACGCAGGCCATGGGAACGTCGACGTTTCCTACGGTTTCGTGGACGCAGGCCATGGGAACGTCGACGTTCCCTGCGGTTTCGTGGACGCAGGCCATGGGAACGTAGAACGG
>Ga0302267_10005318_pt1 | contig 13578 bp, 12 predicted proteins | sample III_Bog_E1_3_FD_194555 | JGI IMG/M metagenome (GOLD analysis project Ga0302267, IMG submission 194555) | Peat permafrost microbial communities from Stordalen Mire near Abisko, Sweden - III_Bog_E1_3 | ecosystem: Environmental > Terrestrial > Soil > Wetlands > Peat | place: Sweden: Abisko... | reverse complement strand
AACGCGGCTCGTGATGCTGCTGAACGATTTCCCTCGGTGATGCCGGTGGCAAATGCGGCTATCGCGGCTATTTCGTATAGTTCTGCGCGCGCCGATCACACTGGCGTTCTAACCGCTACCGAACGGCTGCGCGCCACCGAACTTCTCGGTGTCGGCGGACTACCGGGAATGTTCAACTGGAGGGCGATAGAGGTCGACGCGCTGCTGGCCCTGCAACGCTTCGCCGAAGCCGGAATCGCGATTGATGAATTCGAGAACGCCATCCCTGAGTCGGGGTTGGCGTCAGCAACGATGGCGATTGCCCGTTGCCGCGGCAATCTCGCCGCGGCAGCGGGTGATGCTTCCAGGGCCGAGAGTGAGTTTGTCAAGGCTCACTCTATGGAGGCGCAGGTGCTTATGCCGTTTGAGATCGCGATGGTTAGTTTCAGCGACGGAAAACGCCTGCGAGGAGTCGAGAATTTTCCTGGCGCTGTGGCGCAACTTGAACGAGCACATCAACTTTTCTCCGACCTTGGCGCAGATCCGTTCGTTACTATGTGCGCTTCAGAGCTGGCCGGTTTGCACATCGTGGCGGCGCAAAGTAGTCCCGGTGTCAGTTTGGGTCTAAGTCGAGCGGAGTTAGCCGTTGCACGGCTCGTTGCGACTGGACTGACGAACCGCGAAGTTGCCAACGAACTGTACGTGTCGGTCAAGACAGTGGAATACCACCTTCGCAATAGCTACATGAAACTGAACATCACGTCGCGTCGCTCTCTCGCCGGACTGCTCAACTAACGCGGCCCCTCAGTTCAAGCACCATCTCGTTGCGCTAACCCCCTCGAAACCTAGGGTGAAAACTGGGGTCCTTCACTGGGGACAAAAGAGCCTCGTCACAGTTGACTTGGTGTCGTGCATAAATCACCAGATCTACGGCCACCAGTGCGTCTCATTCTCGACGTCAACCGTACTCAGGATGGACGCTTAGAAGGACGAGTTGTCCTTGATGGGACCAACATCAAGCGGGCATTCTCGGGCGTCCTTGAGTTGCTCAAGGTAATCGAGGAATTGGTCAATCAAATTGGGCCCGCAGGTTCGGGCTCCCTATCTCCTATGGAGGAATCGGAATGACAAATCACGCTCAAAATGGCGTTGGCGTCAAGCCCTCACTGCGTCGCCCTGACGACACGCGGATGTTGGGCGGCGTTGCAGGCGGCATTGCCCAATTCTTCGACGTGGATGTCCTTTACGTGCGTATTGGCCTGGTCGCGCTAGCGGTTCTCGGTGGAGGTGGCGTCGTGCTCTATGTCGCCGCATGGGCACTTATTCCCGAGGAGGGCTCCGACATTTCACTCGCCCAAAGAATCCTTCGGCGTGCTCGCGGGCACGCATCGTGACCGTGAACGATCAATCGCTTTGTCTCTCTGCAGTTCCGTTCCGTTGTTCAAGTGATGTCAGAAAGGTATGCCATGAATAAGAAGGTCTCAAACGCAAATAATCCATCCCCTCAGATTCGTCGGCGAGCCCGTCGCTCTCTTTGGATCGCCGGCGTGATTGCACTGCTGAGCCTCGTCGGTGGAGGGATAGGGTCAGCCCATCTCACTTCATCATTGAGTGACTATGACGCACCTGGTTCGGCCGTGGTACTCGCGCAGCACGCAATCCAGCGCGTCACGCAAGCTAATCCCGAAGAGGGTTACGAAGTAGTTATTCGTACGGGCTCAACGATTGGTGCGTCCTCACCCTTACCGTCACGGGTCAAAGAGATCGTTGCCCTGCTGCACGCGCGACCTGAAGTGAAGCAGGTTTTTGATTATGCCAATACCGGTGACGCATCCATGATCGCAAAAGGAGGAAATCTGACGGTCGTGGTGGCGACCGTCGGCGCCGTGCAAGAGAAGCAGGCCGTCAGTGCTCTTCAACTCGCGATCGCCGCCCAGCCATCGTTGAGGAGCAATGTGTGGCTTGGAGGACCGACGGTGGCTGACGTGCAGATCGCGGCGGTCTCCTCCCAAGACCTCGGTCGTGCTGAGTTGTACGCGTTGCCCTTTCTGGTGTTGTTGCTCCTTTTGATCTTCCGCAGATTCAGGGCCGCAATGTTGCCGCTTCTCGGCGCGCTCTTCGCCATAGCCATCACCTTGGGCGCGATGGGACTCATCATCGTGTTTTTGCCCCTCTCGGTCTTCGCCCTTAATTTGGTGATCGCTCTCGGGCTCGGTTTGTCAGTGGACTTCAGCCTTCTCATGTTCTCTCGTTTTCGTGAGGAATACGGCAGGCAAGGCTCTCTGGAAGCAGCGATTGCAACAGCACGAAAGACTGCCGGTCACACGGTGCTCTTCAGCGCGCTCACGGTTGCCTCGGCAATGGCCACACTCGCCATTTTTCCGGAGCGCTTTGTCTATTCAATGGGGATTGCGGGCGCGATCGTGGTTTTGGCCGCCGGTGCCTTTGCGCTCTTCGTGCTGCCCTCACTACTGATGGTGTCTGGTGAGCGTCTTGTGGCACGCCCGTCGTCTCGTCGACGTAGCCGTGGCGCCGCTGCTGATACATCGACAGGGCGTTGGTACCGCATTGCGACCACCGTGATGCGCCGGCGCATCGTCATGGCGCTGTCAGCGGTCCTCGTGCTGGTTGTCTTCGCGGCGCCTTTTCTGCATGTCGCTTTTACGGGAGCCGACGCCAGCGCTCTGCCCGCGAGCAGCTCTGCCGGTACCGCCTATGCATTAGTCCAGAACAAGTTCCCCTCATTCTCAGAAGCACCCGCCACGCTGGTTGTCAATGCGGCTCACGCGGCTCCAGGTGCACTTGCATCTTTGCAGGCCGCTGCTGACGCAGTGCCTGGCGTAAAGGCCGTTTCGAAGTTCGAGCACATTGGTGGTTCGCTGTGGGAGTCCAACGTCGCACTTTCTTCGACGCCGCTCTCGCCGGCGGCCCAGCAGACAGCTAAGAGTTTGCAGGCGCTCGCCAGTCCGGGACGCCTCACAGTGATTGGACAGACGGCCTCGTTCTTGACGCTGCAGAAGAGCCTGGAGTCGCGAATCCCTCTCGTACTCGGTCTCATCGTTCTTATCGCCCTCATCATGCTCTTCGCCATGACACGGTCAATTCTTCTGCCCCTCATGGCAGTAGTGATGAACATCCTGACGATCGGCGCCACTTTTGGCATGTTGGTGTGGGCGTTCCAGTGGGGTCACCTCCAACACCTTTTGGGGTTCAATGCTCCCGGCGCCCTGCAGTCGACGTCACTCATCATCATCCTCGCCGTGGTGTTCGGACTTTCGACTGACTACGGCGTCTTCTTGCTCGGTCGAATGAAGGAGGAGCACGACGCGGGCATGTCGCCAGACGAGTCAGTGGCCCGTGGTCTTGATCACACGGGTGGGATTGTGAGTTCCGCAGCCCTCTGCCTGGCGCTCGCTATGGGCGCGCTCGTCTTGTCTCGGCTCGTCTTCGTGAAGGAACTCGGTCTCGGCGTTGCGTTTGCGGTGCTCATTGACGCGACGGTGGTGAGGGCGATCTTGGTGCCAGCCTCCATGAAATTCCTCGGCTCGGCCGCATGGTGGTCGCCGACATCAAAGGGCTCGAGTTCGCGACACATGCGCATTCCCGCGACGACTCTTTCACTCAATCACGTACAACCTGACGTCGCCGATCTTGTCGGCTCTGCGTCAACAAAGTAGCTAGACGTGTCAACCAACGAGCGCGAGATGCACGTGGTGTTTGGATCCGGCCAGGTCGGGCGTGAGCTTGCATCGCACCTGGCTGGGCTCGGGCGGTCAGTGCGGGTTGTTTCTCGGCGTCGACCTGTGCAATTGCCCGAGGGCGTTGAGTGGCGTGGGGCCGACGCCACGGACGTTCGGACGACTACCGATGCCGCCGAGGGAGCCACGGTGATCTATCAGTGTCTCAACGCGCCGTACGCAAAATGGCCAGAGATGTTTCCGTCGCTCCAGCGTGGCGTGCTCTCGGCCGCCGAGCGGCTCGGCGCACTACTCGTGAGCCTGGAGAACCTGTACGGCTACGGTCCCACGTCTGGCGTACCAATGACCGAAGATCTCCCACTCGCGGCGACGACAGAAAAGGGGCGAACGCGCGCCGCCATGACCGCCGAGTTGTTGGCGGCCAGAGACGTCGGACGAGTGCACATCGCGATTGGGCGGGCCTCAGACTTTTTTGGAGCGGGGGTTACTGAGTCTTCGTTAGGCGAACGGGTCTTTGCGAATGCATTGGCCGGGCGTCGAGCTGACTTCATTGGCAATCCCGATCTTGCCCACACGTACAGTTACGTGCCCGATGTCGCGGCTGGCCTGGCAATCCTTGGTACCCACGAGGGCGCGGTCGACGAAGTATGGCATCTGGCTGGGCCAGAAACTGTCACGACGCGGCAGATCCTTGATCTGGTGTCGAATCACGTTGGGCGTCCGGTAGGCATCCGGTCGGTACCCATGCCACTCTTGCGCGCCCTCGGCGTCTTCAATCCGACGCTTCGCGGGATGGTCGAGATGGCATACGAGTTCGAAGAACCCTTTGTGCTCGACACCACGAAGTTTCAGTCCGCTTTCGGAACCACGGGAACGTCACTCGATATAGCCGTCGCGACAACCCTGAAGGGCTTTAGAGGCGAATCAATCTTGCGAGGAAGCAACCGAGTTCATTAGTCAGCAATTCGCTGATCGAAAAGGAAGGCATAATCATGAAAACTAAGCGGATCTACAGCCTCAGTCGTATCGTTGCCCTGGCGGTCATCGGAGTGATGCTGTTCGGCCTGGCGTACATCGGCTTCGCATCCGGCGACGCCGCAGTCTCGGTCCCGCAGGGCGCGCGCGCCGGCCAGTTGACCATGCGCCCGTGCACTTATGCCACCGAGGAAGGCGCTTACCGCGCCGATTGCGGAGCGCTCGTCGTGCCCGAGGACCGGGCAAACCCCCGGTCGCGCCTGATCGCGCTGCCAGTGACACGCATCCTGGCTCGCTCATCGCACCCGCTGGCGCCAATATTCCATCTCAACGGCGGCCCGGGCGAAACCAACATGACGTTCCCCCAAGCGGACCGCCTGGCCGCCGACCACGATGTGGTGATGATCGGCTACCGCGGCGTCGACGGCTCCTCGGTGCTGAACTGTCCCGAGGTGACTGCGGCGCTCGAGAAATCTAAGGATTACCTCGCCAAAGCGTCGTTGAGTTCGTACTCCCAGGCCTTCGCCACGTGCGCGAAGCGCCTTGAGCGATCCGGCGTAGACCTCGCCGGCTACACGCTGGAGGAGCAGGCCGGCGACATCGAAGCCGCTCGCGTCGCGCTCGGCTACCAGCGCATCGACCTGCTCAGCGATAGCGCGGGCACCCGTCTCGCGATGATCTACTCATGGATGTACCCAAAGTACGTCGACAGCTCGGTGATGGTCGGGGTCAACCCGCCCGGGAACTTCATATACAGCGGAGCCGAAATCGATCAGGGTATCGAGCATTACTCGGTACTATGCGCGAAGCAGCCCGCTTGCCACGCCCGGACCGCCAACCTCGCCGCGAGCGTGAAGCACACGGTGGCACACATGCCGAGCAGTTGGTACTCGCTGCCAATCGAGCCAGGCAACGTGCGGGTCGGGACATTCCTCGGGCTCACGGAGGCGACCGCGGTGGATTCGCCACTCTCTGGACCCATGACCCTCGATTCGTGGATCTCCGCCGCGCATGGCGACCCGAGCGGCCTTTGGCTCCTATCAACGTTGGCCCATCTCACCCTTCCCCAGTCGTTCGTTTGGGGCGAATTTGCCAGCATCGGGATGGCCGACGCGCAGCCCGTCGATCGCTACTTCAGCTCCGGCGCGGACCGCGGCTCGATCATCGGAAATCCCCTCGGGGTCTTCCTGTGGGGGGCAGGAGGCCTCGCGCACGCCTGGCCGGCCAATCCAATTGAGAACCAGTACACCAGCGTGCAGAACTCAAGTGTTCCGACGCTGCTCATCGGCGGGACGCTCGACTTCGAAACACCGGCACAGAACGCCACGAAGGAGTTGTTGCCGCATCTTTCCAATGGACATCAGGTCATTTTGTCCGGGCTCGGGCACGCGGATGACTTCTGGTACTACGAGCCCAAAGCCAGCACGCAGTTGCTGACCACGTTCTACGCCACCGGCCAGGTCGACACATCCCGCTATACCTCGAACGTTGTCAGCTTCACCACAGCGCAGTCGCAGACAGCGATTGCCAAGGACCTCCTTGGGGCAATGGTCGGCTTCGCCTTGTTGGCAGTCCTTTGGCTCATGGGGTTGGGGATCCGGATCCGCCGCCGAGGGGGTACCGGTTCCAAGACGGGCCCGTGGATCCGTTCGGCCGGTCCGATCGTGATCGGACTCGGCGGATGGTTCCTCGGTGCACTTCTTGTACTGCGGTTCTGGCCGAGCCAACCGCTCGACAGCGAGCTGCTGGCAGTGGCCTCGATCGCGGTGCCGATCTGGCTCGGGGTCTACGCCGGCTGGCTCCGCACCGACACACTAAAGGTGATGCGGGTCAAGGGCATCGGTGCCGCGGGTGTCGGTGCGGTGGTCGGAGCCGCACTCGGTTTCCACGTGAGCAGCGGGCTTATGGCGGTGATCACGACGATCATCGGTGCGGCGGTCGTGTCGAACCTGAGCCTGCTCGTGCTCGACATCTGGACAGAAGTGGTCGCCTCCCGGGGAACGGCCGCCCCGGCGGAGGATCAGTCGGAGACGGAGCTCCCGGAACTGGTCCTGCAATGATTGTCCGACACGCGAGTGTGATAGCGAGTGGATGGGTCGAGTAAGGCGGCCCAGAGATTCCCTCATTCGAGCGGAGCGACGCGTCCCCATAACGCGCCGGACACGCCGGTTGGCCTGTCCCAGTCGTCTGCTTCCACTCCTCACTTTTGGCGTCTATCCCTAGGACTTGCAAATTCTCACGAGACGTACGCGTATCCATTAGATGAAAAGGCTTGCCAATAAAGGAACTACTACATATACTCCAACTACTCGAGGACGTACTTTATAAATAGGACCAAACACTTCATTCGTGGGTCTCGCCAGTATGGAAATATACGTTGACTAGGAACTCTATGAGCCACTCCAATACCTACATGATCTTCGAAGGTACCTCTGAGATTCAGCGTCTGATTATCTCGCGAGCAATCTCCGGCGTGCACATCCGATGAGACACACTGTCATCTGAGCCCACCGGTTGCACAGCACCGAGTCGAGAGTCGTGTCCCGCGAGAGTTAGTCCCTGTGGACGGCGCGCAGTCCACCCCACGCCAAGGTGGCGCTGTGCGCGGCGAGGCGCTTGGCCTCATCGGGCGAGGGCGGCGGCCAACCCTTCGCCTCTTGCTGGAGCAACCACACGATCGCGGCGCCTTCAGCGATGCCGACGATGCCAGCCGCCAATTGTCGCCGATGATCGTGGCCGATGGACACGTCGATGTAGGGGACGAGAAAGCCTACGAGGCTGACCTCGATCTTGCGCAGTTCCGTGGCCGTCTCGCCTTCGTGCGAATGGATGAAGAGGAGACGGAAGGCGTCGGTGTCGTTGACCACCATGTCGAAGTACACGCGAAAGGCGCTCTCGATCTTGGATCGCGGCGTGGTGACCGAGGTCACCGCCTTCATCAAGTTCTCGACGAGGACGGCGCCCGTGTGCGCGACGATTTCTTGGTACAGCGTGGACTTGGATTCGAAGTACTGGTACAGGATCGGCTTGGTGAAACCAGCCGCCTTGGCGATGTCGTCCATGGTCGTCGTCTGATAACCGCGCTCGGCGAAGACCGCCTTGGCGATCTCCAACAGTTGCTCGCGTCGCTCGAGATGAACTGGACGATCGTCGCGCAACACCATGGATGTCAATCTAATCGTCGTCGGTCAGGCTGAACCGTGATAAGAGAACGTCAAGTCGCGCCGGAAGATCGGCTTCGTTGAAGTGTTGACGGGCCACTCGCAAGTTCGACTCGAACAATCCCTCGCCGGGATGTTGGAGGAAACCTTCGATGGCGGGGACGTCGTGCAGCTCGAAGAACTCGAAGCCGAACGAGATGATTTCGCGCGCCACCGGGTACGGGTTGAGTGCCAAGGGTCGTCGATGCGTCACCGATTCGAGCACCGGATTGCCGAAACCCTCCCAGGTCGAGGACATGACGACGAGATCCGCCGCGGCGTAGACGTCGCTCATCGTGACGCCCTCGGGCATCATCCGGCGCACGCTCGTCGACGAGTCGAGCACCAACGCTTCGAGCTCTTCGTCGTAGCCGTCCTCGGCGGGTCCCAGCAGCCACAGCACCGCGTCGAGTTGCTCGCTCAAACGCAAAGCTCCCGCCACGTTCTTTCGAGCGATGGCGCGAGTCGGCAGAACCACTAGCCGTTCGTCATCGAGGACGTCAAGGAGCCGGCGCGTCCTCTCGCGTTGGCCCGGAGGCGGATCACAGTCGAAGGTGTTGTAGATCGTCGTCGCCTCTATGCCACGCTCGTGGAGTTCGCGCCGAGAGAGTTCATTGATGGTGACGTGGCGCCAACGTGGTTCGTCACGAGGGCCATCGAGGTGGGCGAGGTGATCGCGCTGCCAGGCGAGATCGTGATGGTGGAAAAGGGCGTCGCGATCCTTGAGCACCTCATAGAGCACGTCGCGCGCCGCGATATTGAGTGGGAGGGAGGCGAGATTCTCCACGATGATGAGGTCGTAGCCCTCCAGGGCGTCGCGCAGTTCTTGGATCGTCGGCGGTGACGAGGCGTTGGCCGCGAGTCCTGGGACCAATCGATCGACGTCACCCGAACCGGCGACGGTCGTCACGTCGTGGCCGAGTTGACGCAGCGCTGCGACCCATTTTGCGGCTTCGATCGAGACCCCGTCAGTTCCCCCGAGACGAAAACTCACTACGGCCACACGCGACATGGCGCCACGTTAGGCGCCGGGGGCATTTTGGCCCCGGTGGTAAGGTGTCACAATTGGCAAACGCTGTGGGCGGATGCCGTACCCCGGAGGAATTCAATGGCAAAACGTGCGCTGATTACCGGAATCACTGGCCAAGACGGTTCGTACCTTGCCGAGTTGCTGCTCAGCAAGGGCTATGAAGTCTTCGGCCTGGTCCGGCGCTCATCGAGCGAGAACTTCGAACGCATCAGCGCTTTCCAGGAGCGGCTCACCTTGTTGTCGGGCGACCTGATGGACGAAGTGTCCCTCATCAATGTGTTGCGCGACAGCCGACCGAGCGAGGTCTACAACTTGGCCGCGCAGTCCTTCGTGCAGACCTCCTGGAGCCAGCCGGTGTTGACGTCGGAGACCACCGCTCTCGGCGTCACGCGCATGCTCGACGCGATTCGCATCGTCGACCCCGAGATCCGCTTCTATCAAGCCAGCTCCTCGGAGATGTTCGGTCGGGTGAGGGCCATTCCCCAGAGCGAGGACACCGAGTTCTACCCGCGTTCGCCCTACGGCGTCGCCAAGGTCTACGGCCACTGGATCACCGTGAACTACCGCGAGAGTTACCAGCTCCATGCGTCGAGCGGTATCTTGTTCAATCACGAGTCACCACGACGCGGTCTGGAGTTCGTCACCCGTAAGGTCACCCACGGCGTGGCGCGGATCAAGGAGGGGCTCGACAAGCAGATCTCCTTGGGCAACCTCGACGCCCAACGCGACTGGGGTTTCGCCGGCGACTACGTCAAGGCCATGTGGGCCATGCTGCAGCGCGACGAGCCCGATGATTTCGTCATCGCTACGGGCCAGACCCACTCGGTGCGCGAGCTCTGCGAAGTCGCCTTCGCGGCCGCCGGGCTCCATTGGGAGGACTACGTCAAGATCGATCCCGCTTTCCTGCGGCCCGCTGAAGTCGACCTGTTGGTGGGCGACCCGTCCAAGGCCCAGGCAGTGCTGGGTTGGAAGTGCGACGTCGACTTCTATGGTCTGATTGAGATGATGGTCGCCTCCGACCTCGACGCCCTGCGGAGTTAATACCTTGCCGGGCGACCAGGTGGTCGTTCGACTCGTCAACGCCGTGGTGATGTCCAATGGCTTCCCCCTGCTCAGCGGTGTCGATCTCGAGGTCGAACGTGGGTCGCTGGTGGTCGTGACCGGCGCCAACGGCGCGGGTAAGACGAGCCTGCTTCGTCTACTGGGCGGCCTCGACACTCTCACCAGCGGCGCGGGCGACGTGGCTGGCGTCGACCTGGTCAACGGTGACCTGCGGCTACTGCGACGTCGGGTGGGTTGGCTCGGCCACGAGGGTTCCTTCTACGCCGACTTGAGCGTGCGAGAGAATCTGGTCTTCGCGGCGCGAGCCCTCGAACGACCCTTGGGCGACGTTGAAACGGCGTTGGAACGCGTGGGCCTCGGTCACCGCGCAGAGACCACCACCAAGCAACTGAGTGCCGGTCAGCGCCGTCGTTTGGGCCTCGCCTGGTTGCTCGTTCGCCGTCCTGAACTCTGGTTGCTCGATGAGCCCTACGCCTCGCTCGACGACGCCGGACGAGAGTTCTTCGATCGCCTGCTCGGTGACGTCCTCGCGGGCGGAGCCACCGTGGTGGTGAGTGCGCACGATCCGCTGCGCTCCAACGACTTGACACCGCGCACCACGCACATGGTGGGCGGTCGGGTGTCGACGTCGTGACTCGCGTCGCGTGGCTGGTCGCCACCAAGGACCTGCGTATCGAGGCTCGTAGTCGCGTGTTGCTGTGGCAGGTTCTGCCCTTTGGCGTGATCGCCTTGCTCTTGTCGGGCCTGGCTCTAGGACCCACGCAGGCCGGCAAGTCCTCGGCGGGCCCGGGGCTGTTCTACCTGGTGACGTTGTTCGTCACGTTGCTCATGATCAACCGGTCCCAGGCCCTGGAGAACGCCCCGGGTACGAAGGCCTCGGTCGCGACGCTCGGCCTCGACCCGGCGGGGGTGTTCCTAGGAAAAGCTCTGGCTCTCACCATCGAGCTCTGGATCACGGGACTCGTGCTGCTGGCGGGATCGGTCCTGGTCCTGCACACCGCCCTGGTGGGGACACTGCAGGCACTGCCGAGCATCCTCGTCACGCTCGCCACCCTGGCGGCAGCCGGTACGCTTTACGGAGCATTAACGCAGGGCGGTGACGGCCCGGCAACTTTGTTGCCGGTACTCACCCTTCCGGCATTTGCCCCATTGCTGATTGCGGGGGAGCGCTCCTTTAGCGCTGCCCTGCATGGGGGAGCACTGTGGGAGTGGTGGGTCATCGTCGTGGTCGCCTTGGTGGCGTACACGGCAGTGGGGATTCTGCTTTACGGTGTTTTGGAGGAATCATGATCAAGCTCTCCCAACGACTACTGGGTCCCGTGACGCTCCTCTTGCTGGCGTTGACCTTCTGGCTGGGACTGTGGGTCACTCCCCCGGACGTCGTGCAAGGTAACCTGGTACGCCTGCTCTACGTGCACCCGCCCATTGCCTGGGTCGCCCTCTACGTTTCCTTCGGCACCGCGACGATCGCGAGTTGTCTGTACCTGTGGAAGCGCACTCGTTCGGCGAATCTCGACCGGATCGCTTACTGCGCGATGGAGATCAGCGTGGTCTTCATCGCCCTGACGTTGATCACCGGATCGATCTGGGGTCGTCCGACGTGGGGCGTCTGGTGGGCCTGGGACGCTCGACTCACGTCCACGGCGATCCTCGGGGTCTTCGCCCTGGCGTACCTCGCACTACGCCGCGCCAATGACGATCCCGCGTTGCGCGCACGACGAAGCGCGGTGTTCGCGATCTTGACCGCCATCAACGTGCCCATCATCCACTTCTCGGTGGTGTGGTGGAAGACCCTGCACCAGGGTGCCTCGGTGCTGACGTCCACGGGACAGCTCAACGTGCACGGTTCCATGCTGTGGACGATGTTGATCGGTTTCGTGGGGTTCACCCTTCTCTTCTTCTGGCTCCTGCGCGAGCGTTACCGTCTCGAGGTCAAGCGCGATCTGAAGGTCGCCCACAGCGTGGATGAGGCGTTGGCCCTTCGCCGGCGCGAGGGGGTCTGATGGGTTACGTCAGCGCGGGTTACGCCTTCGCCTTCGGGGGCTTGGCCCTCTACGCGTTCTCGATCTACTGGCGAGGTCGTCGTGACTGAGATTGAATCTGGCGACCGATTGACGCCGGTAGAACCTCCGGCGTCGCGCTCGCGGTCGTCGCGGCGCTCCCTGGGTGTCATGGCGGTGCTGGTCATTGTGGTGATCGCGTTGTTGAGTCAAGGACTCCTTAAGTCACTCAACTACTTCGAGACGGTCGACCAGGCGTTGGGACAACGCGCGACGGTGGGAACCAAGGTCATCCGCTTGGAAGGCGTGGTCGAACCAGGGACGATCACTCGTACCAACTCCGGGGCCGCTTTCACGTTGACTGGTTCGGGCACCCATCACGTCTTCGTCACCGCGCAGGGTTCGCCGCCGCAACTCTTCCAGGCGAACATCCCGGTCGTCGTCGTTGGGCACTTCGCTTCGACGACGTCATTGGACTTCGAGGGCACCCAAATCATGGTGAAGCACTCTGCGTCGTACATCGCCGCTCACCCAAATCGGGTTAAGGCGCCGAACGGAACGAGTCGATGATCCTGACGTGGCTGGGGCGAATCGCCCTCGACCTGGCGTTCCTCGCCTGCGTCGCCGGAGTGGTCTTCCAAGTGATGACCCTGCGCGGTCGTGCGTCGCGCGCCGGACTCTTCGCCGTCCTAGCCCTGGGGGGCATGGTCGCGGCGGTGGGTGTCATGCAGTTCGCCCTGGTGACTCACAACTTTTCCCTGGCCTACGTGGCGGAGAACAACGCCACGTTCACCCCGCTGATCTATTCCATCACCGGGATGTGGTCGGCCCTCGAAGGGTCGTTACTGCTATGGGCGTTGATCCTGACGGCATTGACGTTGGCCGTCGTGCATCACTACCGCGACGATGCGAACGATTCGGTGGTGGTGTGGGCGACGCTGGTGATGTTCGTCGTCGGAGGATTCTTCATCTTGTTGATGGTGGGACCGGCCGATCCCTTCCTTCATAATCCCGCCCACGTCTTACAAGGGGCGGGTCCTAACGCCCTGTTGCAGGACAATCCCCTCGTCGCGGTACATCCGCCGTTGCTTTACGCCGGCTTCGTCGGCTTCACGGTGCCGTTCGCCTTCGCGATCGCGATGCTCATCACCGGGCGGGTGCATGACCGCTGGCCCCTCGAGCAGCGCCGCTGGACCGTGCTGGCCTGGGGCGCGCTCTCAGTGGGCATCGTGCTCGGCGCGTGGTGGAGCTACCAGGTGTTGGGTTGGGGTGGCTTCTGGGGCTGGGACCCGGTGGAGAACGCCGCGCTGTTGCCGTGGTTGACGGCCACCGCCTACATCCATTCGGTCATCGTGCAGGACCGTCGGGGTCTGTTTCGCATCTGGAACCTGTCGCTGGCCATCGCCACGTTCGCCTTCACCGTGCTAGGCACGTTCTTCACCCGTTCGGGCGTGCTGCAGAGCGTGCATTCGTTCTCCTCGAGCACGCTGGGACCCGCACTCATCGGGTTCTTCGCCCTGACGGTCGGCGCGGGGGTCGCCCTCATCGCCTGGCGAGGTGACGAACTTCGTTCTCCGGTGGGCGTGGATCACCCGGCTTCACGAGAGGGGCTCTTCGTCGCCAACAACATCTTG
>Ga0302267_10005315_pt1 | contig 13583 bp, 11 predicted proteins | sample III_Bog_E1_3_FD_194555 | JGI IMG/M metagenome (GOLD analysis project Ga0302267, IMG submission 194555) | Peat permafrost microbial communities from Stordalen Mire near Abisko, Sweden - III_Bog_E1_3 | ecosystem: Environmental > Terrestrial > Soil > Wetlands > Peat | place: Sweden: Abisko... | reverse complement strand
GCGAGGGGCGCCGGCGTGGCCGCCGGGCGAGAGGGCGCTGGAGCTGGCATCACCGAGCGTGCGTCGCCGGCACCGGCCGCGGCGTTGGAGGCGAGCAACGCGCCGCCGCCGCTGCGAAAGTCCCCCGGGAGGGGGGGCGGCGGAGCGGTGCCGTGGGACGTACCGGCGCTGCTCCAAGGGCTGTCGGTGGGTGCCATCAGCGCGGGAGCGAGCACCGGGGCTGCCATCATCGGCGACGAGGGCGGAGGAGGCGGCATGCGCGGAGGCGGTGGGGGGACCGACGAGCCCACCGGCAGCGGAGGAGGCTGCCGCTTGGCCGCGGGCCAGCCCGGCGGAGCCGTCATCGGCGCCACCGGCGAGGGGCCCTGCACGGACGGCATGGCCATGACCGAGGAAGGCTGAGCCCGAAACGGGAGGCCGGTGCTGGAGCGAGGGGGAGGAGTTGCCGGCGGAGGCACGGAGTCGCCCGCGATCTGGAACGGGAGGCCGCTGGAGGGGTCGGGCGCAGAGAGGAACGGCATGGTCATGGCGCTGCGCCGAGAGGACACCGGCCGCTCGGGCTCCTCGCTGGTGATGACGACCCCACCGGTCGTCGCCTCGCGGCTGACCGGGCGGGGGCTGCGCGCGGCGGCCTCGTCCTCGTGGGCATCGAGCGTCACCACCACCCAGCCGGGCTCGGCGGGCCCGTTGAGCACCACCTGGCCGCGGTACGTGAGGCAGCAGATCTCGCGGCTGGTGTCGATCCAGAGGGTGTCGCAGACCATCGACACGGCCCGCTCGCCGCCGGGGCCGCTGACCTTGGCGCGCGGGCGCAGTCCGGGGAGCGTCATGACCAGCTGGGGGTGGTCGACGTGGAGGTTCTCGAGCACGATGCGCTCATCGCCGCGGAGCGCGGTGAGCTGCTGATCCGCCGGTGCGACGTTGAAGTACCCCATGTCCAGATCGCCGGGCAGGACGGTCTCGTGCCAGGTGTCGACCGAGACCTCGCCGGCGTAGCGGCCCAGGCGCGCCGCGCGGGTCGGCCACCCGGCGGCGATGGGCCCGAAGCCCGCGGGCGGGATGGGCCCGTCCAGGCTCACCCTCGCCCCCGGCAAGGTGAGGTTGGGCAGGGCCGCCGCTCCGTAGGCGTCGCGGTCGCGGGTCATCCCCGCCGGGTTGTCGGTCCCCGGCCCGCCGCCGGCGCGCTCGTAGAGCAGGGGAAGGTTGGCAAACGGGGGCCCCTCGACCACCGTCCCGTCCGCCCGGAGGGTGCGGTCGCACCACACGTCGATGGACTTCTGAACCTCTCCCACCACGAGGCGGGCGACGAGCTTGCGCACCGGCGTCCGGCCGGGCGCGTAGGCGTTGCCGATGAGCACGACGTCCGCCCGCGGCTTGCGCGGGGCCATGTCGCCGGCGGCGTAGAGGCTCTTGACCTTCTCGCTCCAGGGGCGGTCGAACTCGTGGACCGGCTGCTGCTCGGTCGCGAGGGCGAGGGTGCCAGGGGCCATGGTGAACGTCGCCTTGCACACGCAGGTGAGCGCGAAGGCACCGGCACGCGGCATCCAGACCCGGCCCGCGACCGTGAGGGCGCAATGAGAAACGACGTCCATCGTCCCCAGGCTATCAAACCGTGACGCCGTCTCGAAACTCCGAGTACGCTCGAGGTACAGAAAAGGAGAGACCATGCCTCTCGCCGCGCGCATCACCGACATGCATGTATGCCCGAAGGTCGAGCCAGGGCCGGTGCCCCACGTGGGCGGCCCGACGGTGTCTGGAGAGCCAACGGTGCTCATCGGCTTCATGCCCGCAGCGCGCGTCGGCGACTCGCTGGTGTGTGTGGGCCCGCCCGACTCGATCAAGCAGGGCGAGCCCTCCGTGATCATCGGTCACAAGGACGCCGCCCGCCTCGGCGACCCCACCAACCACGGCGGCGTGCTGGTGGCCGGCTGTCCGACGGTGATCATCGGATCCTCCCCCCAGGCCGAGGCGCTGCACACCAATCAGCCCTTCTGCGAGGAGTGCGAGCGCAAGCGCAAGGAGCGAGAAGCGCTGAAGAAAAAGAAGCCCAAGCAGCCCGCCTGACGCACGCGATTGACGCGCAGCGCAGCGCGCGCGCTCGCGCCGCACCCGAATGAGACCGATGGCTGACGCCGGTCGACGCGGCGCAAGAGCCTTTCAATCTCCTCCCCGCCCGCTTTACCCTTCCGGCTTGATGGAGACGACTCGTTCATGAGCCACCTGCAGCTGACCCTCGCCACGGGCGACGATCTCTCGGTGCGCCGCTTTTCGGCGGCCGAGTCCACGTCCGCGCTCTTCAGCGTCTCGGTGTGGGCGCGCGCGGCGAGCCCGGAGATCGATCTCGAGGCGATCGTCGGCAAGGAGGCGTCGCTGCACGTCACCCAGGGGGCCCGGTTCACCCTGGGAATGGGCTCCCGCACGTGGAAGGGCGTGTGCGCGTACGCCGAGCAGGTCCAGGCGGAGCCGACCGGCCTGTCGACGTACTACCTCCGCCTCGTGCCCAGGCTCTACCTGCTCACCCAGCGGCGTAACCATCGGATCTTCCAGCACCTCAACATCCCCGACATCGTCGACAAGATCCTGGGCGAGTGGGGCGTCGAGCACGACTGGAAGGTGGCGCGCGGCCAGTACCCCAAGCTCGAGTTCAAGGTGCAGTACGGCGAGAGCGACTACACCTTCGTGAGCCGGCTCCTCGAGGAGGCGGGCATCGCGTTCGTCTTCGCCGACCCGGGCGCCGCGGGCACCAAGCTCACCCTCGCGGACGCGCTCCAGGGCGGCGACGCGCGCCCGCTGCTGCCCTACGTGGACAACCCCAACCAGGCCTCGGAGAAGGAGTACGTCACCCGCGTGCGCCTCTCGCACGAGGTCCGACCGGGCGCCCACACGCTGCGCGACTACGACTTCCGGAACCCGGGATTCCCCCTCTTCGCCGAGGCGCCCAAGGCCGCCGCCCCGGAGGACTTCTACGAGCAGTACCAGTACACGCCGGGCGGCTTCCTCGTCGAGAAGGGGGCCGAGGGCGGCACGCCGGTGGCCGACGACCAGGCGACCGCGCGCTACCTGCAGAGCTCCGGCAAGGACAAGGCGACGCGCTACTCCCAGGGCGAGCGCGCGGGCAAGCGCTCCGTCAGCTTCGACACCAACGCCTACGACCTGTATCCGGGCGCTCTCCTCACCATCGGCCACCACCCCCACGAGGAGCTGAGCGAGGGGCAGCGGCTCCTCGTCCTCGAGATGAACATCGAGGGCTCTCCGGACAGCGAGTGGTCCGGCTCCGCCCGCGCAGTCTTCGCCTCCGACCCTTACCTCCCGCCCCAGCGCACGCCCAAGCCCGAGGTGGTCGGCGTGCAGAGCGCCACCGTGGTGGGCCCCGCCGGCCAGGAGATCCACACCGACGAGTTCGGGCGCGTGCGCGTGCAGTTCCCCTGGGACCGCGAGGGCACCTTCGACCAGCACTCGTCGTGCTGGATCCGCGTCTCGCAGGGCTGGGCCGGCACCGGCTTCGGGATGCTGGTCCTGCCGCGCATCGGGCAGGAGGTGCTCATCGGCTTCCTCGCCGGCGACCCCGACCAGCCGGTGGTGGTGGGCCGCGTCTTCAACGCGGTCGAGCAGGTGCCCTACAAGCTGCCCGACCACAAGACCCGCAGCACGTGGAAGAGCGACTCTTCCATGGGCCACGGCGGCTTCAACGAGATCATGTTCGAGGATCTCAAGACCAAGGAGCTGGTCTACATCCAGGCCGAGAAGGACCTCCGCAAGCTGGTCAAGCACGACGAGACCATCACCGTCGGCCGCAACCGCCAGAAGTTCGTCCTCCTCAACGAGACCGAGACCACCGGCGTCAACCGCACCGAGGTCACCGGCGTCGATCGCACCGAGATCACCGGCGCCAACCGGCTCACCGTGGTCGGCGTCGACTCGCTCAAGCTGGTCCGCGGCGACGAGTACGAGATCACCGACGGCAAGGCGATGGTGCTCATCCGCGGCGATCAGGACGTGGTCGTCAAGCAGGACAAGCGCGAGCGCGTCGAGGGGTCGAGCCACCTCAAGGTGCGCGGCAAGCAGAACCGCAAGATCGACGGCAAGTACTCGCTCACCGTCGGCAAGGACCAGCACATCAAGGTCACCAGGAACCACGCGCTCGACGTCTCCGAGGACATCCACCTCAAGGCGGGCAGCTCCCTCGTCATCGAGGCCACCCAGGACCTGACCCTGAAGGGGCCCGGCGGCTTCATCCGCATCGACGCGAGCGGGGTGACCATCCGCGGCACCGTGGTGCGCATCAACAGCGGCGGCTCCGCGGGCTCCGCCGGCGGCGCCAGCCCGGAGGCTCCGGACGAGGCGGTGGAGGCGCAGATCGACGAGCCGGTGAAGCCCATCCCCGAGAACGTGCTGCTCACCGGCGTCCCCCGGCCGGGGGGCTGATGGCGGAGGCCTCCCGCGATGTTCCGGATCCGCAAGCGACAGCACGAGGCCCTGGCCGACAAGGCCTTCATCGACAAGGTGGAGGAGTTCGTCGTCGAGGACCGCCTCGACCGCCGGGTGACCGCCGAGGAGCGCGCGCGGCTCCCCTTCCGCGCGATGATCGAGCACGGCGTCGAGGTGGCGCGCAGCTACGGCCTGGAGACCGAGCGCGACCTCATGCTCTTCGTGCTCAACATGATCACCATCAACCCGGAGTTCCACCGCCAGCCCCGCATCCACGGCATCCTCCAGGACCCGGACCTGACGCCCTCCCAGCGCCGCGACAAGCTCCTCACGGACGTCACCGGCGCCGAGTGGGACGAGGCGGCGGGGATGACCGACGCGGGCCGCTACTGGTCCCGGGTGCTGCCCACGGATTGACGACGACCGACGAGGAAGCAAACCGATGGGCACCGCAAGCGAACAGGCCGCGCTGAACAACGCCAGCTCCGGGATCGTCTCCGACGACAAGCCGAGTGCCACCAAGCCGTGCCCCTACATGAAGCGGCTGCGGCTCGGGGTGTTCTTCGACGGCACCGGGAACAACAAGTACGAGGCCGAGCCCAAGGGCACGGAGACCAACGTCGTCCGGCTGTTCAACCCCTACCGGGAGACGTCCGACGACCAGATCATCCGCGACAAGCTCTACCTGATCGGCGTCGGCGCCGGCAGCGCGCCGACCGACCCGGCCCACAGCGATCAGTGGAGCGGCCTCCAGTCCAGCTCGGGCACCAGCACGCTCTTCGGCGGCGCGTTCGGCAAGGGCATGCACGACCGGCTCAACATCGCCTACAAGTGGGTCAAGGCCAAGGTCCAGGCCCACAGCGAAGCCTTCCTGGAGGACTCGGAGAAGCTCGTCGACATCTACGGCTTCAGCCGCGGGGCCGCCGCGGCGCGCACCTTCGACAACCTGGTGGTGCAGGCGCTCAAGAAGGAGGCTCACACCCGCAACGCACGGGTGCGCTTCCTCGGCATCTTCGATACCGTCGGCTCGACCGGCCTCCCCAGCTCCATCGACGGCACCTGGAACCCGGGGTTGAACCTCGGGCTCGACAGCGGCGACTTCCTCGGCTGCCGCCACTTCACCGCCCGGGACGAGGTGCGCGCCAACTTCGCCCTCACCGAGCTCCCCGGCTTCGACACCCCCTACGCGGGCGTCCACTCCGACGTCGGCGGCGGCTATGCCCCCGGCGACCAGGGCAAGAAGAACTGGCTCGCCGGCCCTCCGCTGGTCGACATGTTCGACGCCTCCGTGCTCCAGGGCGTCGAGTTCACGGTCGCCCGCACCAGCCTCAAGCTGCCCAGCACCATGACGCTCGCCGACGTCACCAAGGTCAAGGCGGACTCCGACATCTACGACGGCGGCGCCGAGAAGAACACGCCCGCCGCGAAGACCTGGCAGGACACCTACGTCCACGACTCCACTCAGGGCTGGTACAAGGGCAACTGGGCGCGATCGATGACCTACCTCGACGCCTCCACCGGCAAGGACGTCACGGTCAAGGAGCGCGAGCGGCTCCGGGTGCCCAAGTACAACCTCGAAGGGATGCCGCCGAACTTCTCCTGGTCGATCCCCCCGCGCCCGCCCCAGCCGCACAACCGGTGATGCTCGATCCGCGCCTCATCCTCGAGATCCGGCTCGGCCCGCGCCGCGGCAAGAAGGCCTCGCTGCGCGCGGGTGAGACGCTTTCGGTCGGCCGAGCCGAGCCCGCGGATCTCCTCGTACCGGAGGACACCAAGCTGTCGCCGCGACACTTCGAGCTCCGCTGGGATGGCGCGACGGCTCGCTTGCGCGACCTCGGTGGCACCGGCGGCACCCTCCTCGACGGCGTGGCGTGCACTGAAGGCGCGGTGGGTCACGGCGGCTGGATCCGCGCCGGAGGAACCGACTTCACGGTTCACGTCGAGGCTCACACGCCACCGCGAGACGACCCCGAAGAGGACGACGAGGACCCGGACGAAGACGAGGACGACCGCGAAGAGCAAGCGGCCCCGGCCTTCCCGACCGAACCGCTGGAGCTCTCCCCGCAGGAGGAGGAGGACGAGATCGTCCGCGCCGCCCACCGCGCCGAGGAGAGCCGGTTCCGGATGGCCCGGGTGGTCGAGCAGCGCATGGCGCGCCGCGAGCGGGTGCTACGCGAGCAGGCGGCCGAGCGGGCGCTGCCGATCCTCCAGGCCGCCGCGGAGGCCAGCGCGCTCCACGTCATCCTCGACGCCGCGCGCACGCCGCGCATCCTGGAGGCCCTCCGGGAGGCGGTGGAGGAGCACCGCTCGCTCTACGAGGGCACCCAGGGCATCGCGCTCGAGGACGTCGCCCCCTACCTGGTGCGCCTCCAGGGCGACTCGCGGCTCCTCGCCCAGCTCGTGCGCGAGGGGTGGGCGCGGCGCTGGGGCATCTTCCTCGAAGGGTCCGTGCCGCAGCGGGAGCTGCGCCGGCACCTCCGCCGCTTCCTCATGGTCGAGGACGAGACCGGCGAGCCCCTCTACTTCCGCTACTACGACCCCGGCGCCCTCCGCGACTTCTGGCCCTCGTGCGCGCGCCGGCAGCTCGTCGATCTGATCGGCCCGCTCCAGGCCTTCCTCGTCGAGGGCGAGCGCGGCGAGGTGCTGCGCCTGACCGCCTCCGGCAAGATCGAGACGTCCGGCGACGGCGCGCCTCCCGGGCGTCCCGCGCCCAAGCCTCCTCCATGAGAATGCCGCTCACTCCGGGCGCGTGACGAAGTGTTCGACGATGGCCGCCGGCCGCAAGGCGGTCGGGGAAGGTCTCCTGCCATGTCCCTCCAGCTGCTCTTCTCCTCCGGCGAGGCCTCCCTCGACGTGCGGCGCTTCGTGGTCCACGAGGCCGTCTCGTCCCTGTTCCGCGTCTCGGTGTGGGCGCACTCGCCCGATCCCAGCCTCGACCTCGCGGGGCTGGTGGGCAAGGCGACGGGCCTGCGCATCGAGAGCCCCGTCAAGTTCGCGCTCTCGCCCGTGCGCCTCTGGTCCGGCATCTGCGCGTCCGCCGCGCAGACCCAGGCCGAGACCGCGCCCAAGCTCTCCACCTACGTCTTCGAGATCGCGCCCGTCCTCTGGCTGCTCACCAAGCGCAGCGGCCACCGCGTCTTCCAGCACCTCTCCATCCCCGACATCGTCGACCGGCTCCTCGGCGAGTGGCAGATCGTGCCCACCTGGGAGGTCGACCGGGGCAGCTACCCCAAGCTCGAGTTCAAGGTGCAGTACGGCGAGAGCGACCTCACCTTCTTCTCCCGCCTCCTGGAGGAGGCCGGCATCACCTTCCTCTTCGAGGACGACGACCAGCAGACCCGCCTGATCCTCTGCGACGAGCCCCAGACCCGCGCCCGCCGGAGCAAGGCGATCCCCTATTTCCAGCACGCCAACAGCGCCGAGGAGAAGGAGTACGTCAACAAGGCCCTCATCGGCCACGAGGTCCGCCCCGGCGCCTTCGTCCTCCAGGACTACGACTTCCGCCGCCCCGCCCTGCCCCTCCGCGAGGCCGCGCCCAAGTCGCCGGGCCCCGAGGATCGCAACGAGCAGTTCCGCTACGAGCCCGGCTCGTACCTGGCGGAGCTGGGCGCCGGCGGAGGCACGCCGGTGGCCGACGACAAGGGCGTCGCCCGCTACGACCTCGGCTACGGCAAGGACAAGGCGGCGCGCCTGCTCGCCGGCGCCCGCGCTGGCAAGGCCGGGGTCACGCTGGAGACCAACGCCATCGACCTCCGCCCCGGCGCCATCCTCGAGGTCTCGAACCACGTGCACCCCGATCTCGCCGGGCGCCCGCAGCTGGTCACCCACACCGCGCTCGAGGGCTCGCTCGGCGCGCCCTGGCAGCTCACCGTCCGCGCCATCCCGGCGGAGCTACCGTACCTGCCCCCGGCGGTCACGCCCAAGCCGAGCGTCCGCGGGGTCCAGTCGGCCACCGTGGTCGGCGTCGCGAGCGACGCGGAGCTGCAGGAGATCCACGTCGACGAGCTCGGCCGCATCCGCGTGCTCTTCCCCTGGGACCGCGAGGGCCGCGCCGACGACTACGCCTCGTGCTGGATGCGCGTGAGCCAGGGCTGGGCCGGCAAGGCCTACGGCATGATGCACATCCCCCGCGTCGGACAGGAGGTGCTGGTCACCTTCCTCGACGGCGATCCGGACCAGCCCGTCATCACCGGTCGCCTCCACAACGCCCGCCAGCCGCTCTTCTACCCGCTGCCGGACAACAAGACGATCAGCACGGTCAAGAGCGACTCGTCGCCGGGCGACGCCGGCTACAACGAGATCAAGTTCGAGGACAAGAAGGGCGAGGAGCTCTTCTACCAGCAGGCCGAGAAGGACCAGCGCGTCCTCATCAAGCACGACGAGACCATCACCGTGCTCAACAACCGGCGCAAGTCGGTCGCCGTCAACGAGACGGACACCACCGGGGTGAACCGCACCGAGGTGACGGGGCTCAACCGCTCCGAGGCGGTCGGCGTCGACAAGACGACGCTGATCGGCGGCAACCGGTCCAAGTGGATCATGCGCGACAAGGGCGTCCGCAACGAGGGCCACCGCCAGACCCTGCTCAACCAGACCCAGGACTTCGTCGTCAAGGGCAACAAGCGCGAGTGGGTCCAGCGCGACGCCCACCTCTACATCAAGGGCGATCGCCGCGAAGCCGTGGACGACACCCGCTCCTTCATCGTCGTCGAGGATCACCACGAGAAGATCGGCGGCAGCTACACCCTCGCCTCCGGCCAGACCGGCAGCTACCACGCCGACAAGGCCCTGGTGGGCGAGGGCGGCGTCGGCGTGACCGCCAAGGGCCCGGGCGGCTTCCTCGCCATCGACGCCACGGGGGTGACCATCTCGGGCACCCTGGTGCGCATCAACGCGGGCGGCTCGGCGGGTAACGGGCGCCAGGCCAAGCCCACCGAGGCCCTCAAGGCGCGCGAGCTCAAGCAGCCCGACATCAAGGACGGGGCCCTCGACGGGGGGGCCAACCAGGACGTCAGCGGCCTCAACATGGCCCTCGCCGCAGTGGGCCAGGTGGCCTCGACCAAGCCCACCGCGGGCGGCAAGAAGTGGCAGAAGTCGGTGCAGTTCCAGGGCACCACCGTGTTCCAGCGGGACGATCTGTTCGACCCCGCCGCCCGCGACAAGGCCGGCCGCACCAACCTCCAGCGCATGTCGAGCGGCCTGGCGCCGATCGGCGACGACGGGAACTCGGTGAACCTGCACCACCTCATCCAGAGCGACAAGGGATCCATCGCCGAGGTCCGGGACACCTTCCACAAGAAGTACGACCGGATCCTCCACATCAACCCCAAGACCACGCCCTCCGGCATCGACCGCAAGGCGTTCAACACCTGGAAGCGCGGCTACTGGAAGCAACGCGCCGCCGCTCTGTCGCCGAAGGGAGGCGCCGCGTGAGCACCAGGGATCTGGAGCGCGCCCTCGCCCTGGTGGCCGAGCACCCGGACCTCGCCTCGTTCGTGGGCAAGCGCAGCGAGATCGTGGTGCGCACCGCCGAGAAGACGCTCGGCTTGAAGCTGCCCCCCACCTACCGCGGCTTCCTCCTGGCGCTGGGCGCGGGCAGCTTCGGGGCCGCCGAGGTCTACGGGGTCATCGATATCGACTTCGAGAAGTCCGCGGTCCCCGACGCGGTGTGGTGCACCCTCCGGGCGCGCGAGAAGCACGATCTGCCCGCCGACCTGGTCATCCTCGGCCAGGACGACGACGAGATCACCTGCCTCCAGGTCCGCCCCGGCGCCGCGGAGGGCCCGGTCCTGGTGATCAACGCCGGCGAGGACCCCGCCCGCACCGGCACCCGCACCGCCGCCGAGGACTTCGGCGCCTACCTCCTGTCCCGAGTCGAAGAAGAGCTGGAGGCCACCCGATGAACCTCGACCCGCGCATCCTCCACAGGGGCTCCGACCGCTACCGGCTGCTCTCCCGCGGGTCCGACCTGCCCGGCGAGCGCATCCCCTTCCCGGATCGACCCTCCGCCCGCGCCCTCCTCGCGGCCCTCGCCGCGGAGCCCGGCAACCGCGAGGTGCTCCGCGCCGCCGCCGCCCACGCCGGCGTCCCGGCCGGCTTCGGCGGCCGCCCCGACGAGGACGCCTGGGCGCCTCTCACCGAGGGGCTCGCCCTCGGCTCGCTCGAGCTGGTGCGGCTCATCGACCATCCCATCTCGCCGACCCCGATCACCACCACCGGCAAGCTCACCCTCAGCGAGGTCTCCTGGGGCGAGACCTCCGGCATCTACCCCTCAAGCGCCAACCTCTACCGGCCCGACCGCTGGGATCCGAGCAAGCTCGGCGATCTCCTGCGCGCCCGCGCCGCGGTGACCAACGTGGCCACCCGCAACCCCGACGTCCGCAGGGCCAAGCCCGGCCCGGGCCACATCGACCAGCTCATGCGGCCCTACCACTGCACCGAGAACTTCCCCGCGCGGGACCACGCCATCGACGACGAGGTCCGCTGGTTCTACCTCTCGTCCAATCCCCGCACGCCGAGCTCGCACCCGGGCACCTCGCAGACCGTCATCGCCATCAGCTACGGCCCCTTCTTCAACATCGGGGGCGGCGACGTGGAGCACGGGGACTGCTACCTCCACTTCTACCGTCTCGCCGCGGGCGCCGCGCGGTAGTCATCCTGCGGAACGTTGGTCACCCTGCGGAACGCCCGACAGCGTTCCGCGACGGGTCATCGTGCGGAATGCCCGAGAGCCGCGACGGGTCAGCTCCCGCGCGGCCAGCCGAGCAGCGCTCGCACGCTCATCACCAGGGCCTCGAGGACGCCGGTGGCGCGGAGGGCCGGCGCGGCGGCCTGGGTGGGCGCGTCGGCCCATCCCTCGGTGGTGCGCTGGTGCGCGACGCGCGCTTCCTGCGCGTAATGGCAGCGGCTGCAGGCGGCGCCCCGCTCGCGCACGTAGGCCTTCTTGGGGTCGACGGAGTCGCCGCAGTAGGCGCACTTCACGTCGCCGGCGAGGGCGCTCGCCGAGCGCCGGTAGGGCCCGCCGCGGGTCGCGATCGGCACGGGCTCGGTGCCGGTCGCCTCCTCGTACTCGTCGCCGTCCAGCCACACGCCGTGGCAGCGCAGGCAGAAGTCGATCGCCACGCCGATCACCCGGTACTCGAAGGGGGCGACGCCGCAACGCAGGCAGGTCTCGATGCCGGCTCCCTCGCTTCCGACGAGGGCAATCTCGTCGCGGTGCTGCGGCAGGTGAGCCAGCGTCGGGCAGATCGCGGCGAGCGTCGGGCCGTCGAGCCACACCCCCTGGCAGGTGTCGCAGAGGTACACGTCGGCGGGCGCGCCGCCCCCCGTCGGGGAGACGTGCCGCTCGGCGAGCGGAGAGGACACGCAGCGAGGGCAGTCGAGGGACATGCGCCGCCAGCTTCGCACAGGGAGGCGCCCCCGGGCGCGCGATGTGATGGGCTACACGTTCGTGGTCTTCCTCGTCCTGCTGCCCCTGGTGTTGATCCTGGTGACGGTGCTGGGGGCGACCTTGCCCTATCCGCTCTGAAGGAACAGAGTCGCCGTCATGCGCCTGCACGCCGCCACCCTCACCCTCGCGCTCGCCGCCACCGGGTGCAGCGTCCACACCGTCGAGAACGTGGCGATGGCGAGCGCCTACCGGCCGCCGAGCCCGCCGCAGAGCGCGAGCCCGCTGCCGGCGCCGAGCTCGCCCCAGCCCCAGCCCCAGAGGCCCGCGAGCGGCCCCGCGGTGAGCTCGCCCCCGATCTCGCTCCCCGCCGCGGCCTACCAGATCCTCGCCGGGGACATGCACTGCCACATCAGCCCCCCGGACTCCCCGCACGACGTCACCCGGGGCGTCGCCGAGACCCTCGCCCTCGCCCGCGAGGAGAAGCTCGATTTCGTCATCCTCACCCCCCACCTCCAGGCGCGGTTCTTCGCCGATCCCGCGGCCCGCGCCCAGGCCCTCGCCGGCCAGGCCGAGCTGCGCCGCGCCTTCGCCGCGAGCGCCGGGGGCAGCACCGTCTTCATCCCCGGCTTCGAGTACACCGACCACGAGTTCGGTCACGTGGGCGCCTCCTTCGCCGACCTCGCGCGCGTCCTCGCCGAGGTGCCGGTCGACGTGGCCGTCGCGGATCCGGCGCGCTTCTTCGAGCGGTGGGTGGCGGACGGCGGCGTGCTCGTCGTCAACCACCCCGTCGTCACGCCCCTTCACTCCATCTTCTCCCGCGCCCGCGCCGACATGTCCTGGCGACCGTGGACCTCGCACCCGCCCTTCCCCGCGGAGATCCTGGCGGTGAACCGCCTCGCCATCGGCTTCGAGGCCTACAACGTGGCCATCACCCACCTCCGCGACGGCCTGCTCCTCGGCGATCTCGACTCCAGCCTGCGCGAGGTCACCGGGCTCATCGACCGCGACATCCTCGGCACGCGCCGGCGCATCGCCCCGGTGGGCGGCAGCGACAGCCACGCCGTGTGGATCCGCGCGGCCACCTTCGTGCTCGCCCAGAGCCGCACCGAAGCCGGCATCCGCGACGCCCTCCTCGGCGGCCGCACCTGCGTTCGCAGCCCGGCAGCGTGCTCCCTGGAGGTGCGCTCGCCCGGGGGGTCCTGGGTCAGCGTCGGCGGCGCCGTGCGCAGCGGGGCCACGGTCGAGGTGCGGGCGCGAGGCGGGCGATCGTCGTGATGCGCGACGGCGCTCCGGTCGCGCAGCCCGCCTCCGGCGCCGTCGCCGGCGTCGAGGTGCCCGCCGGGCGCTGCTCGCTGATCCGCGCCCACGTCGACGACAGCTACTCGGCCCCGGTCTACGTCAACTGCGACTTCGCCGAGGCCCCGCGCTGAGGGTGCCTCTCGCGTCGCCCTCGAGCCCGACGAGGTCATCGTCCTCGAGCTCCCCGTCGAGCGCTCGCTCCAGCGCCACGCGCAGCCGCGGGTTGGCGGAGGCGCCCGCCGCGACGCGGAGGCGCTCGCGCAGGGCGGCGTCGAGGGGGCGCCCCGCGAGCGACAGCACCGCGCCGACCCTCCGCTCGGCCGGCGTCGCCGGATCCTCGGCGAGGCGGGCGATCTCTTCGCTCTCCAGCACCACGCTGCGGTAGTCGGCGCCGCCCTGGGACACCCGGCGCACCTCCTCCCTCCAGGCCGCGACAGGGAGCCCCTTGCGGGCGAAGAGGTCGAGG
>Ga0302267_10005301_pt1 | contig 13614 bp, 12 predicted proteins | sample III_Bog_E1_3_FD_194555 | JGI IMG/M metagenome (GOLD analysis project Ga0302267, IMG submission 194555) | Peat permafrost microbial communities from Stordalen Mire near Abisko, Sweden - III_Bog_E1_3 | ecosystem: Environmental > Terrestrial > Soil > Wetlands > Peat | place: Sweden: Abisko... | reverse complement strand
CCAGAATCAGGCCGTTGAGCCAGCGGCCCAGGCAGCCCTTCTTCCCTGGAATCCCTTCCGGTGTTCAGGATGCCCCCAGAGGCCAGCGAACCCGCCAAATTGGCTCAGGGTCCACCCCCCTACAAAGTGTGATCACCCACCCGAAACAGCGACGGGCCCTTTTCTGCAGCGGCCAGATCTTCTCGCTCATCGGCACCTGGATGCAGATGGTCGCCCTGAGTTGGCTGGTCTACCGGCTCACGGGCAAGGCCGCCATGCTCGGGCTCATGTCCTTTTGTACCTTGATTCCGGTGTTCGTGCTGGCCCCGGTGGGAGGTCTGGTGGCCGACCGGGTTCCGTCCCGCCGGCTGCTGCTCACCACCCAGGTGCTGGCCATGGTCCTGGCCCTGGCGCTGGCCCTGCTGACCCTGACCCACCATGTGCGCATGTGGCACCTGTTCGTCTCCGCCCTGCTGCTGGGCGTCACCAACGCCTTCGACAACCCCGGCCGGCAGGTGTTCGTGGCGCAGACCGTGCCCCGGGCCGACCTCATGAACGCCGTTGCCCTCAACTCCTCCATGGTCACCGGGGCCCGCATCGCCGGACCGGCCCTGGCCGGGGTCCTGGTGGCGGTCGTCGGCGAGGGCTGGTGCTTCTTCCTAAACGGAATCAGCTACCTCGCGGTCATCGCCGGCCTCCTGGCGATGACTTTCCCTCCGGCTCAGCCAAGGGACCCGGACGAACCGGGCCAGTCCCAGACCCGCCGCCTGCTGGAGGGCTTCGCCATGGTCCGGCGGACCCTGCCCATCCGCAGCCTGCTGATCCTGCTCGGTCTGCTCAGCCTGCTGGGCACCCCCTATGGGGTTCTCATGCCGATCTTCGCCGACCAGGTCTTCCATGGCAGTTCCCGCACCTTCGGCCTGCTCATGGGCACCTCGGGGGCCGGGGCGCTGGCCGGCGCCCTCACCCTCGCCTGCCGCCCCCATTTCCACGGCCTCGGCCGCTGGATCGCGGCCAGCTCGCTGGGCCTGGGTCTCGCGCTGATCGCCTTCGCCAGCTCCCGTTCCCTGCTGCTTTCGATCCCGCTGATGCTGCTGGTGGGCTTCACCTACATGGTGGAGATGGCCGCCACCAATACTCTTATCCAGATGATGGTCCCCAACGCCTTCCGGGGCCGGGTCATGTCCATCTACGCCATGATGTTCCTGGGCATGGCCCCCCTGGGCGGCCTGATGGCGGGCCTGCTGGCCCACCGCCTGGGCGCCCCGCTCACCGTGGCCCTGGGCGGTTTCGGCTGCCTGGTGTGCGGCTGCGCCTTCACCCTCCACTACGGCACGTGGCGGATCGAGGCCAAGTCCCTGCTCCAGACCGCCGGGGAACCCACCCTTCCTGCCGGGTGAGCCGATCCTCGGCCCGATTTTTCCATTTCAAATGATCTTGCAGGGGATCCAGGCGTCCTCGTCGAAATAATAGACGGCACACAGCCGGTGGTAGCCGTCGGCGATGACCACCCTGCCGTTCCGTTCGTCCCGCAGCAGGAGGATCGGGGAAAGCCAGTCGCCTTTGACGATCTTCGCCTTGTCCTTCTCCACGTGGGAATTGCTGATGCCAAGCAGCGAGAGCCGGGACGCCCTCAGGATATCCTTGGCCTTGTATTGGACCAAGGACCCCGCCTTGAGTCCGGCAATCACTTCGGCCACCCGTTCCGGGCCGAACACGAGGCTGAGATAGGCTGCGGCGGCGGGATAATCATGCGCTTCCACGTCCGCCAGCCACTTGATTTCCTGGGCACCACTTTTCATCCGGTCCACCCTCTGGTTCCCATTATGGCCAGAAGGACATCCAGAGCGACCACCTGGGGTTTATTCTTTCGAAACAGGAAGGTTGACCCGTAAGAAAAGCTGCCGCCCCTGCCAGCGCCTGGAAAAGGCGTTGAACCCGAGCCCGGTGTAGATCCGGTTGGACGCGGCGTTGTTTTCGTTGGTGTCCAGGCCCACGGACAGGCACTCCCGCCCTCTGGCCCGGTCCAGGGCGAACTGGATGAGGGCCTTGCCGATGCCCTTGCGCCGGTGCTCCGGAGTCACGAACAGGTCTTCGATGGTCGCATCCAGGCCCGCGACCCACATGGAATACCGGAACCGCTGCAGGACATAGGCCATGGGCTGGCCATCCGCTTCGGCGAGGTAGAATTCCGCGTCCCCGGATTCAAGCAGGGCGGCCACGCTGGTCCGGAATTGGGCATCGGTCGGGGTCGCTCTTTCCAGGTGATTGCGGAAGGCGCTGGCCAGGCCGGCGATCCGATCCGCATCCTGGGGGGTGGCTAGTCTGAGATCCAAGGTTCGCCTCTTCCGTTTAATGATGGTCGGTTTCACTGGAACTTCCATTTTACCAGCCGGACCAGGGGGAGTCCTGTCTCCGGGGGGCCGCCCATTCAAAATGAAATTCAGTCTGATCGGGATGGATCCATCTTATTATGGATAGATTGATTTTAAACAAGTTAATCGACTGGCACCAACCATGCAACCTTCGGATCGAGGAGAACCCCATGGACGGTAGGCCCAAGAACGACCCCGGACCAAAAAAACGCCCAAGGGGCGTCATCCGCATTGTCAGAGGGAATGATCGGAACATGTGGGCCAAACCCCCAGGACAGCGGCCGGAGCGATTGAATCCGCCGATCTATGAAGCGCCCTGACCGGCCTGGTCAAGCAGTTGGATAGAGGGAAGCCTCCCTTCGGGAGAGCGGAGCACGAGCAAATGTCATCATCGGGCAAGACAGGTCTGCGTTGCGAGGCAATCCGAAGGTCGCTGGCCCAGCGTCATGGCCAGGACCCCGGAGCCGGTGCGATCGCCGGAGCGGCCCTCGGCCTCTGGCGCGAAGTCGCCGATTGCCTCGCCCCCCTGATCGGTTCCCGGGGGGTGGACGCCCTGGTGCGCCGTTCGCTGCAATTGACGACTCCGGCTTTCCCGTGGCTGGGCCTTTCCGGGGAGCGGGCGGATGGCCTGGGTCCCTTGACCGGCATCAAGCCGCTCCTGGAGGCCCGCGACCCGATGGCGGCCACCGAAGCGAGCGTGGCTCTGCTGGTGGCTTTCACCGACATGCTGGCGACCATGATCGGAGCGTCCTTGACGGACCGGTTGCTGGATCCGATCTGGACGTCACCCCCCCCCAAGCTCCCGGAGGAGACCGCATCATGAGCCAAAAGGTATGTATCAAGCAACTCCCCTCCGGCGTTCCAGGGCTTGATTCGATTCTGGGGGGCGGCCTGCCCGAGTTTTCCTTCAATCTCATCACCGGACCTCCGGGATCTGGCAAGACCACCCTGGCGCACCAGATGATGTTCGCCCTGGCCACCCGCGAGCGGCGGGCGCTGTTCTTCACCGTGCTCGGCGAACCACCCCTGAAGATGCTCCGCTACCAGCAGCAGTTCTCGTTCTTCAAGCCAGGGATGGTCAATGACACGATCCGGTTCGTCAACCTGGCCGACGCCGTCGCTTCCGGTCGATTCGACCAGGTGCTGGCCAGCATCATGAAGGAGGTCGAGGCCTTTTCCCCCGGGCTGGTGTTCGTCGATTCCTTCCGCTCGATCCTGCTGGAGGCGACCCCCCACGCCAAGGGCGCCCTCGGCCCGCAGGAGTTCATCCAGCAGCTGGGGATCCAACTGAGCAGCTGGCAGGCGACCACCTTCCTGATCGGCGAGGAGCCTTCCGCCAGCGACACCCACCCCATCTTCACCGTGGCGGACGGCCTGCTGTGTTTGTACCAGAGCGTCTACCGCAACTCCATGGTGCGCAAGATCCAGGTGACGAAGCTGCGTGGCCAGGCCACCAGCCCAGGGATCCATACCTTCCGCATCACCGCCTCCGGGATCGAAATCTTCCCGGCAGCGGTGGTGCCAGGCGATACCGAGTCCGGATCGGCCACGGCCGTCGCTCCGCGTTCGGACGGCCGTCTGGCCATGGGCGTCCCGGGCCTGGACGCAATGCTGGGCGGCGGTTTGCCTTCCGGCTATTCGCTCCTGGTGGCCGGACCTTCCGGGTCGGGCAAGACCATCCTCGCCACGGCCTTCCTGGCCGAAGGCGTCCGCCTCGGCCAACCGGGCGTGATCGTCGCGTTCGAACAGACCCCCAGCCAGTCCTGGACCCGCACCATCGACGATCTGGTCCGCAGCGGCAAGATCGGCCTGATCAACACCCGCCTGCTGGATCTGTCCATTGACGAGATCGTGCAACACCTGATCGACCTCATTCACCGGATGAAGGCCACCCGGGTGGTGATCGACTCGCTATCGGGGTTCGAGCTGGCCGTGGCGCCGACCTTCCGGGAAGACTTCCGGGAATCGCTGTTCCGGATGGTCTCGGTGCTGTCGGGTCTGGGCGTCACGGTGCTGATGACCTCGGAGCTGGAAGACCGCTATGGGGATTTGCGCTTCAGCCCCAATGGGGCGGCCTTCCTCACCGATGCGATCATCGTCCAGCGCTATGTGGAGCTGGATAGCCGCCTGAACCGCGTCATGGCGGTGGTGAAGGTGCGCGGCAGCGCCCACAGCAATGAGCTGAGGCAGTACGAAATCACCCGGGACGGGATCATCATCGGTGCCCCGGTGGTCGGATACGAGGGGCTGCTCACCGGACGGCCAACGCGGACGCCGGCATCGCCGACCGCACCGGGCCGAAGACCATGACTACGGTGAAGCGCCCAGAACGCCCGGGGCCGAAGGGCAAGACGGACGCGTTCAACGCTCGGCAGTTGCGGGAAGCCAACCAAAGCCTGGTCCTCGCGACCCTCCATGCCCAGACCATGGCGACCGCCTCCGAGCAAGCCGCGGCCCGGGTGCGGGAAGCGAACGAACATCTGGTCATCGCCACGGTCCATGCCCAGATGATGACGGAACTGGCCGAGCAGGCCACGGCGGAGTTGGACTACCGCTCCAAGCTTGAAGCCAAGCTGATGGAGGCCCAGAAGCTGGAGAGCCTCGCCGTGCTCTCCGGGGGGGTCGCCCACGACTTCAACAACCTGATCACCACCATCATGGGCTATACCGACCTGGGCCGGCTGTCGGTGGAACCGGGCGGCAGCCTCGCGCACTGCTTCGAGGCCATCGACAAGGCGACCCGGAAGGCCGGGGACCTCACCCGCCAGTTGATGGCCTATGTGGGCAAGGGCGCCTGCCGGGAGGAGGAGGTGGATCTGGGCATCGTGATCAAGGAGGTAGCCCACCTGCTCAGCGTATCGCTGCCCGGGAATGTGACCCTCCGCTGCGACCTCGCGGACCGGGTCCCCTTCATCAAGGGCGATCCGACCCAGATCTTCCAGATCGCGATGAACCTGCTCACCAATGCCTCCGAGGCCTGCCCCACCAGCACCCCGGGCCGGATCGCCCTCAGGACCCGCGCCCAGCAGGTCGATCCGGCCACCCTGGACTCCGGCGGCTGGGTTCTGGCCATGTCCCCGGGCCACTATGCGGCCATGGAAGTGAGCGACAACGGCATTGGAATGACTCCCGAGATCCTGGCCCGGATCCTTGACCCCTTCTTCACGACCAAGGCGACCGGCCACGGGCTGGGGCTGGCCGCCGTGACCGGCATCCTCCGCAGCCACGGCGGCGGACTCAAGGTGGTCAGCGAGCCCGGCCGCGGCTCGACCTTCACCGTCTTCCTGCCCGCCATGGTGGGGGCAAGGCCGCTGCCGAGCCTCGAAGCCCCGCCCATCAGCCGGCGGGAGGGAAGGTTGTTGCTCGTGGAGGCTGAGCCGGAGTCGCGGGGCCGGGCACGACGGCTTGCGGAGCAGATGGGGTTCACCGTCATTGATGCTTGCGATGGTCTGGAGGCGGTGGAGATCTTCCGGCACCGCCATGGCGAGGTCTCTCTGGTGGTCATGGCGCTCGATCTGCCGCGCATGGGCGGGGCGGAAGCCTTCAGGGCCATGCACGCCATCGATGATCAGGTGCCGGTGGTGCTCAACGCCGGGTTCGACGTCCCGGACGGGGCGCTGGCCGTCGAGGGCCTGGCGGGTCAGCTCAAGACACCGTTCCGGGCCGCGGAGTTCCATGGCCTCCTGCAGCGAACCTTGGCCCCGGAGCCGGCCGGCATCGCGGACCAGGCCTGATTCCCGCTCCGCCAGGACATTGCATCGATTCCCAGGAGGCAGCCGACCATGATTGACAGCAGTTCCACCCACCGAACGGGCCCTCCCAGGCGGAGGCCTGGGACCTGCGGCCAGGTGCGGGCTTCGGCCCCGGCGGGTGCGCAGACGCTGGCCGAGCGCGAAGCCGCGGTTCTGGCCGGCGAACAGGCTTCCACCCTGCGCCGGGAAGCCGCCGACCGGCGCGAATATGCCGCCGACCGGCGCGAACATGCCGCCGACCGGCGCGAACACGCCGCCGACCGGCGCGAAACGGCCATCACCCTGCGCGAGCAGGCCCTGCTCCCCCTAGAGGGGGCCGCCCAGGCCAGCGCCCGCGCGGTGGCCCAGATCCGCCGGGTGAACGAGCGCCTGGTCCTGACCACGGTTGACGCCCAGACCCGGACTGAAGCCGCCGAGCAGATCACCGCGGTGATGTCCCGGGCGGCCCACCATGACTGCCTTACCGGTCTGCCCAACCGTACCTTGTTGGCGGACCGGCTGGAGCGGTCGATCGCCTTCGCCCTGCGCCAGGGCCACCGGGTCGCCCTGCTTTTCCTGGACCTGGACCACTTCAAGCAGGTCAACGATACCTTCGGCCACCCGGCCGGCGACCTCCTGCTGCAGTCGACCGCCCGACGGCTCCAGGCCTGCGTGCGCCTGACCGATACCGTTTGCCGCCAGGGCGGCGATGAATTCGTCATCCTGCTGCCCGAGGTTCAGGAGGTGGAGGATGCGATCTTCACCGCCCGGAAGATCATCGCGGCCATGATGACCCCCCATTTCATCGACGGTCACAGGATTCCCGTCACCATGAGCATCGGCATCAGTTTCTTCCCGGACGACGGCACGGACGCCGAGTCCCTGCTCCGGGCTGCCGACGTGGCCTTGTACCAGGCCAAGCAGACAGGGCGCAACAGGTTCCAGGTGTCCACCCGGCCTCTGGCCGAACCGTCAGGAAACGCTCTCCCGCTCCCGGCACCGGGCCACAAGCGCCTCTGAGGTGAAGGGTTTACGGCATCCTTCAGCAGCGGGCCGGCGCGACCCGCCAGCTTCGCTATCGGTCCGGAAGGGAAAGTTCCAGCAGGGTGATCGCGCCAGAACTGGAGCAGGAGCACACACCCAGGGCTGCCGGCAGGAGCAGCACATCGCCTCTGCCGATGGCATAGGGGACGCCGTCATGGTCCAGGCGCCCGTCCCCGGCGATGCAGACCAGCACTCTCGGGGTACCCGCCGCGCCGACCTGGAAGGGCGAGGCTCCATGGATCCGCCACAATCCGAAATGTTCGCAAAGGAAGATCCGTTCCCTCAGTTCCCCTTGAGCCGATTCCACCACCGGCACCACCGGCCCCGACGGACCCCGTTCAAAGTCGATGCAAGCCAGCGCCTGTTCCACTTGCAGAGGCCGGCCCTGTCCCGTCTTCGGATCGGCGCGGCCCCAGTCATCAAGCCGGAAGGTCACGTCGCTGTTCTCCTGCACTTCGAACACCACCAGGTCGCCCAGGGAGTGCACGGTCCCGGCTGGTATGAAGATGCCGTCGCCGGGGTTCGGCCTGAAATGGTCCAATTGGTCGGCCAGGGTCCGGTCCACGATTGCCTTTCGCAGAGTCGCGGACGTGGTGCCTGGCTTCAGGCCTGCATAGACGATCCTTTCTGGCCCCGCCTCCAGGACCACCCAGGCTTCGGTCTTGCCAGACTCGCCCGGGGGCAGATAGGCCTCCTGCCGATCCGATGGATGCACCTGCACGGAAAGCGTGGCTTGGGCATCGAGGAACTTCAGCAGCAGCGGGAACCTTTGAAATCGTCCGGCCAGTTTACCCAGCATGGGTTCCGGCCACTGCTCGAGCAGTTGGGCGATGCTCTGCCCCTCAAGGGGGCCGTCTGCGACCAGCGTGGGATGATCCTCGCGGTCGCTCAGGAGCCAGGCTTCACCGATGGGACCGGCGCCGGGCAAAGGTGTCGAGAGCAGGTCGGCAAGTCGCCGGCCGCCCCAGGGGCGGTACTGGCAAATCGGCGCAAACCTCAGGGGGTATAGCGGCATCGGATTCATTCAGATCCTTTCAATACGGCCCTTGCCGAACATAGTCCGGGCTCAGCTGAAGCATTCAAACCCCGGCATGGGTTCTCTGCTCCACCTTTTGCATCATCTCGCGCAGGAACGCGGGAAGATCGGCCGGTTGGCGGGAGCTGACCAGATTGCCGTCGACGACCACTTCCCGGTCTTCATAGAGCCCGCCGGCCTCCTTCACCTCCTTGGCCACCGAGCCGGTGCAGGTGATATGCCGCCCTTTCAGAACACCTGCGCTGGCCAGGATCTGGGGCCCATGGCAGATGGTGGCGACGGGCTTGCTTCCGGCGAAGAAACTCTGGACCATGGCCAAGGCCTTCGGCTCCTTCCTCACCAGGCTGGGCGCCTTCCCGCCGGGCAGGACCAGGATCCCGTAGTCGCCGGGGTCCACCTCCTCCAGGGTCTTGTCCACGGCCACCTGGTAGCCGTGCAGGCCGGTGATCATCCCGTGGTTCATGGAGGACACAACCACTTCCAGGCCCGCCTCCCTTAGCCGGTAATAGGGGACGAGCAGTTCCGTGTCCTCGAATCCATCTGCGCTTATCATCAGTGCTTTCATGCTTCCTCCTGGAATACTGCGGATTCAATGCCACGGGCCGATTCAGCTGGTAAGGGACCAAGGCGACAGTGAATGGGGCCGCCTGGGGAACCGGAATGGCGCGGGCGGAAGGATTCCGCCATCGGAGCCCACAAAATGGAATGGAACTGCCGAGGATCCGTTCCAAGGTTAAGCAATTTTGGATCCAACCTGTAGGATCCTCAAAAATCAACAAGTTACAGCGATGTTCAAGGCGCAAACCGGAACGGGTCCATCAAAATGGCCTAGGGGGAGAACCGGAGGGAGGGCATGGGGCGCCGTGCTACGAGTACTACCGCGGTTCCTGCCACCAGCCCCCGCCCAGGGCCTGGAACAGGGCCGCGGTATCCGCGTAGCGGTCGGCCTGGGCGGTGATCTGGTTCAGCTCGGCCTGGAGGCACTGGCGCTGGGCATCCAGCAGGGCCAGCTCGCTGATGCCGCCCAGCCGGTACTGCTGCCCAGCGATGCGGCCGACGGCCCTGGCGTGACCCGTGACGGCTGCCCTGGCGGCCAGAGTCCGGGCATCGGCGTCCAGGGCTGAAAGGCTATCGGCGACCTCCTGGAAGCCCTGCAACACGCTCTGCCGGTAGCCGGCGGCCGCTTCGTCGTAGGCCGCCAGGGCCGACCGCTTCCTCGCCCGCAGGGCGCCGCCGTGCAACAGAGGCTGCACGAGGTTGCCCCCGAGGCTCCAGATGTTGAACCCCGACATCAGGTCGCTGGCGCTGGTACGCTCGGAGCCGAGGCTGCCGGACAGGGTGATCTGGGGGTAGAGGTTGGCGGTGGCCACGCCGATGGCGGCGCTGGCTTGGTGCAGCAGCGCCTCGGCGGCGAGGATGTCAGGCCGCTGCCGGGCCAGGGCCGAAGGCAGGCTTTGCGGCAGCGTCTCCGGCAAGTGCAGGGTCGCCAGGTCGAGCGCCTCGTTCCCACCATCCCCGGGCCCCTGCCCTCCATAGACCGCCAGCTGGTGGTCGATCTGGGCCCGCTGTTTCTCCAGCGGGGGCAGCATGGCCCGGGTCTGTTCCAGCAACAGGGCCTGATTCTGGACGTCCAGGGAAGACACGCCGCCCACCTGGAAGCGCGCCCGGGTGATCCATAGCTGGCGTTCCTGGGCCGACCGGATCGCCTCCAGGGTGGCCGCTTGGGCTTGCAGCGAGCCCTGCCGGATGGCGCCCAGCACGATATTGGCGGCCAGGGTCTGCCGGGCCGCTTCCAGTTCGAACCGCTGGTAGTCCACCTTTGCCGCGAGCCCCTCCAGGGCGCGCCGATTGCCGCCGAAAAGGTCGAGGGTGTAGGAGACCGAGACCGAGGCGTTGTACAGGGTGAACGGGCCGGGGCTCGGAGCACTGGTCTCGCCCAGGGCCGCCAGATCGATTTTCTGCCGGGTGGCCGCCAGGTTCGCATCCACCGCGGGATACCGGTCCGCGCCAGTCTGGGCGTTGAGTTCCTCCTGGGCCTGGATTAGCCGGGCCCGGGCCTGGACCAGGGTCGGGCTGTTCTCCAGGCCTCTGCGGACCAGCCGGTCCAGCGGTTCGGACTGGAACAGGGACCACCATTGCCGCGGGATATCGGCGCCGACGCTGAAGCGCTGGGCCGCCCCGCCGGGGCCGTTCGCGGCTACGGTGGCCTCGGGTTGGGTCCCGGGCAGGTAGCCGGTTGCCCGAGGCGGCTGGGGCCGGTGGAAATCCGGCCCCACCGTGCAGTTCAGCAACCCGGCCAGGGCGGCCGGGGCCAGGATCCAGCATGCGGTTTTCACCAGGACAGGCATGGTTGCCGCCTCCTCAATCAAGGGTCTTGCGGTAGAACTTCACCGACACGGCCAGCAGCACCACGGTGAAGATCATCAGCGGCCAGATGTTCGGCCACAGGTCCGCCAGATTGTTGCCTTTGAGGAAGATGCCCCGGACCAGCCGGTTGAAGTAGGTCAGCGGCATCAGCAGGCCGACGTATTGCGCCCATTTCGGCATGCCCAGGTAGGGGAACAGGAAGCCCGACAGCATCATGTTCGGCAGGAAGTAGAAGTTGGTGAGCTGCATGGCCTGCAGCTGGTTCTTGGCGAAGGACGAGATGGTGATCCCCACCGTCAGGTTGGCCGCCACGAACAGAAGCGCGGCCAGGTACATCGAGAGGACACTGCCGGCGAACGGCACGTGGAACACCGCGACGGCGGCCACCAGGATCAACGTCACCTGGATCAGGCCGATGGCGATGTAGGGCACGATCTTGCCGGTCATCACCTCGATCGGGCGCACTGGCATGGCCAGCAGGTTTTCCATGGTCCCCCGCTCGCGCTCCCGGGTTATGGCCAATCCGGTCATCAACACCATGGTCATGGTGAGGACCATTCCCATAAGTCCGGGCACGATGTTGTAGGTGGTGATGCCTTCAGGGTTGTACAGGGCGTGCACCTGGACGCCGAAGGCCGGGTCGGTGCCCGCCAGGCTCGCCAGGGGCCCAGTCAGGTCCTTGATGGCGGCAGAGCGTGGGATCTGCCCGACCGATGCCAGGGCCATCCCGGTGGCGGTCGGATCCGTGGCATCGGCTTCCACCAGCAGGGATGGCCGTTCGCCCCGGAGCACGCTGCGGGTGAACCCGGCCGGAATGTTGAGCACGAACAGGACCTTGCCCCGGGCCAGGGCGGCCCGCCCGGCTTCCTCGTCGGGCAGCGTCCCGACGATGTGGAAATATCCGGAGGCCTTCATGGTCGCCACCACCGTGCGGGTGATCTCGGTCTGGTCGGCGTCGATGATCGCCGTGGGCATCTGCTTGGGATCGCTGTTGATGACGTAGCCGAACAGGAACAGCTGGATCAGCGGAAGACCGATGATCATGCCGAGGGTCAGCCGGTCCCGCTTCAGCTGGATGAACTCCTTGAGCACGATACTCCACCAGTGCCCCATGGAAAAGCCGCCAAACCGCTTCACGCCTGGGCTCCAGACTTCTTCATGAGGTAGATGAAGATGTCTTCCATGCCGGTGGCCACGGGCTCCATCCGGAAGTTCTGGCCCGCGATCGAAGCGCGCAGGGTCTGTTCCAGGCGTTCGCCGTCCCTGCCGTTGACGTGCAGGACCGCGCCGAACAGCACGGTCTGGTCCACCCCGGGCTGGCCCTGGAGACGCTCGTTCAAGGCGTCCAGGCCATCGCCGAAGATGGCCCAGCTGGTCAGGCCCTGGGCCGCGATCACCTCGGCCGAGGTGCCCTGGGCCAGAAGCCGCCCATCGGCCAGGTAGGCCAGTTTGTGGCACCGCTCCGCCTCGTCCATGTAATGGGTGCTCACCAGCACGGAAATGCCCAGGGCGGAAAGGCGGTGCAGCTCTTCCCAGAAATCCCGCCTGGCCAGGGGATCGACCCCGGCGGTGGGCTCGTCGAGCAGCAGCAGTTGGGGGTCGTGCAGCATGGAGGCGGCCAGCGCCAGGCGCTGTTTCCAGCCACCGGAGAGGGCTCCGGCCAGTTGCTCGGAACGCCCGGTCAGGTCAAGTCCTGCCAGGGCCCTGTCCACCGCGCCGGCGCGGTCGGGCAGGCTGTACATGCGCGCCACGAAGTCCAGGTTTTCCCGGATGGTCAGGTCTTCCCAGTAGGAGAACTTCTGGGTCATGTAGCCGACCTGGTCCTTGATCTTGTCGCTTTCCCGCAGAATGTCGAAGCCCAGGCAGGTGCCCCTGCCCGAATCGGGGGTGAGCAGGCCGCACAGCATGCGGATCGTGGTGGTCTTGCCGCTGCCATTGGGACCGATGAAGCCGAAGATCTCGCCCTTCTTCACCTGCAGGGCGAGGTCCTTGACCACGTGCTTGCCGGCAAAGCTCTTGTTGAGGCCCTGGATGTCGATGGCGAAGGCTTCGCTCATCGCAGGGCGACCACCACCGGCTGGCCGGGGTGGAGGTTGTGCGCCTGGGCGGGCTCTGGACGGGCCTCGATCATGTAGACCAGCTTGGACCGGGTCTCGTTGCTGTAGATGACCGGCGGGGTGTATTCGGATTCGGTGGAGATGTAGCTGACCCTGGCCGGCACCGGCGCCGCGGCGCCATCGCAGCGCAGCGCGACCTGCTGGCCGATCCACAAGCCACCGAGGAGCGGTTCGGGCACGAAGAAACGCACTTTGACATTGGCCGGTGGCAACATGCGGACAATGGGAGCTCCAGCCGGCACCCACTCCCCTTCCCGGTAGATGGTGTCGAACACCAGCCCTGCCGCGCTGGCGGCGACCGTCTTCTGGCCCAAGGACCAGGTGGCCTGGTCCAGGAAGGCCTTGGCCGCCGCCCTATTGGCGGCCTGGGCCCGGATCTGTTCGGCACGGGCGGGCAGACCCGCCACCGCGATCTGGCCCCGCAACTCCCGCACATGGCCGGCGTCGGCTTCCGCCTCGGCCCGGCTATCGTCCAGTGCGGCCGTGGCGATGCCCCCCGCCGCCGCCTGGGCCTCGTTGCGCACCCGGGTGGCCATGGAGTTCCCGGCCTTGGTCTCGCCCTGGGCCAGTTGGGCGCGCATCACCTCCAGTTCCGGCGGACGCTTGCCAGTGAGCAGGTCGCCCAGCTGCGCTTGCGCCGCGTTCAACTGTTGCTGAGCCTGGCGGACCGCTCCGGTCTCCCGGGCCGATTCCAGGGCAAACAGCGGAGTGCCGGCCGCGACCTGCTGGCCGCGGGCCACCAGGAGCCGATCCAGCCGGCCCGCTTCGGCCGCCGCCACATAGACGAATTCCCCTTCCACGTAGCCTTGATAGGTCACGGGCTGCTTTCCCGAGCACCCGGCCAGGGCGAGCACGGACAGAACGGCCGCGGCAAAGGGGGCGGCAGTCCGCGCCAGGGTCTCAGGTGGGCGCATGGTGGGTCAGTCCTTCGCTACGGCGCGCTTGACCCCCTGGCCAACGGCCTT
>Ga0302267_10005292_pt1 | contig 13626 bp, 10 predicted proteins | sample III_Bog_E1_3_FD_194555 | JGI IMG/M metagenome (GOLD analysis project Ga0302267, IMG submission 194555) | Peat permafrost microbial communities from Stordalen Mire near Abisko, Sweden - III_Bog_E1_3 | ecosystem: Environmental > Terrestrial > Soil > Wetlands > Peat | place: Sweden: Abisko... | reverse complement strand
CCCCGAGCGCGCCCGCAGCGCCCTCGTCGCCTTCGGGCTCCCCTACGAGCGCGATCCCGCGGTGACCCGGCACGTCGCCAGCTTCTTCGCCCGGCACGCGCGGGCGGGCGGGGAGACGCGGGGACCGAACGCCATCCTCCTCAACGGCGGCGTGTTCCTCGCCGCGCGCCTCGCCGCGCGCCTCGTCGACGTCCTCCGCGCCTGGGGTGGGCCGCCGATCGCGCGGATCCCCCACGCCGATCCCGACCTGGCCGTCGCCCGCGGCGCCGTCGCGTACGCCCTGGCGCGCCGAGGGCACGGGGTGCGCATCGGCGGCGGCGCGGCGCGAGGCTACTACGTCGGCCTCGAGGCCAAGGCCGAGGTCGGGGCCCGCCGCGCCCTCTGCGTGGTGCCCCGCGGCGCGGAGGAGGGCACCCCGCAGATCGCCCGGGGCCGCACCCTCGGGCTGGTGGTGGGGCGGCCGGTGCGCTTCGATCTCTTCGCCTCCGACCAGGCCAGCGATCGCGCGGGGGACGTGATCTCCATCGACGACGAAAGCTTCGAGGCTCTCCCCCCCGTCGCCGTCTCCTTCGGCGCCGCGAGCAAGAGCGCGCGCGAGGTGCGGGTCGAGCTCGAAGGCGAGCTCACCGCCATCGGCACGCTCGACCTCGCCTGCGTCGAGGTGGAGGAGCCGCACCGCCGCTTCCGCCTGGCCTTCCAGCTCCGCGAGGGCGTCGAGCCGCCCTCCGCCACGACGCCTCCAGCGCCGACCCCGACCGTCCCCCCCCGCGGCAAGCGCGTCGACGAAGCGCGCGAGGCCATCGCCCGCGTCTTCGGCAAGGGCCGCCCCGACGTGGCCCCGCGCGAGGTGAAGGATCTCGTCCGCGAGCTCGAGCGCCTCCTCGGCGAGCGCGGCGGCTGGACGGTGGAGCTCTCCCGGGCGCTCTTCGACGAGCTCGCGGCCGGGCACCGCTCGCGGCGCCGCTCGGCCGATCACGAGCGCGTCTACTGGCTCCTCGCCGGCTTCTGCGTCCGCCCCGGCTTCGGCGATCCGCTCGACGCGCGCCGCGTCGCCGAGATCGCGCCCCTGTTCGCGGAGCGGGTGCTCTTCCCGCTGGAGCCGCGCAACTGGCAGCAGTTCTGGATCGCCTGGCGCCGCATCGCCGGCGGCCTCGACGAGGCCGCGCAGGTTGCCATGCGCGACGTCCTCGATCCGCTCCTCGCCCCCTCCGAGGCCCGCCTCAAGAAGCCCAGGGGCTGGAAGGCCGAGGCGCCCGACGATCTGCTCGAGCTCGTGTCCTCCCTGGAGCGCTTGCCCCCCGCGCGCCGCAGCGAGCTGGGCGGCTGGATCCTGGAGCGCACCTGGACCTCGCGCGAGCCGCGGCTGTGGGCCGCGCTCGGCCGCATCGGCGCGCGGGTGCCGGCCTATGCGAGCGCCCACCACGTGGTCTCGCCGGTGGTGGCCGAGCGGTGGCTCGAGCACCTGCTGCGCGAGAAATGGGAGGGGCTCCCCACCGCGCCGCAAGCCGCCGTGCAGCTCGCCCGGGTGACCGACGATCGAGCCCGGGACGTCTCGGAGCGAGCGCGACGCGAGGTGGAGCGGCGGCTCGTCAAGGCGGGCGCGCGCGAGGCGGAGGTGCGGGCCGTGCGCGAGTACGTGCCGGTGGCCGAGGCCGAGCGGGCCGCCTTCTTCGGCGAGGGGCTGCCGGTGGGGCTGCGGCTGGTGGACTGACGGCGCGGCACTTCCGGCGGAGCTGCGTTCGCACCACGCTCTCGGCGAGGGCTGGAGAGTGTCACCCGCTCGTGCGGCGCCGTCCGCGCTCCTGATCGTCGCCTCGTTGTCTCTGGCGGCCACCGCGCCGGCGGACGCGCACCGGGCGAAGGCGCCGGCCGATCTCTCGCTGCTGCTCCTCCCCTACGCCCCCGGGGCCTCCGAGCTGTCGCTGGTGGAGCCGAGCACCGAGGAGGCGAACCGGGACGAGCGACGCCTCGCCCGCCCGTTCACCAGCGTGGGTGCGGGGGCGTGCGCGCTGTGGGCCACCCGCGCCGAGTGGCCTGCGGCCGACCCGCGAGCGCTGCGGCCGGCGGCGGAAGCGGGGTTTGCGCTGGCCGGCGTGGGGGTGTTGACGGTGCTGGCGGCGACGGTGCTGGGAGGCGACGCGATGCCGATGGACGGGGTCCACGCGGTGCTGGCGTTCGGCCCCGGTGGAGCCGGGGTGGGGCTGGCGGCGCGGTTCTGAGGCCGGCGAGCGTCAGGGCGCGACCAGGATCTCCACCGCGGCGCCCACCTTCCCCGGCGCCTTCTTGGCGGCCGTGACCCGCCCCGGCGCCACGTCGAACCGCTCCTGCACGTCGTCGACGAGGCGCTTGGTCGCCGCCGCGTCCACGCCGCCCGTCTTGTTGGCGACGACGACGCGGAGGACCGAGCGATCGAACACGTCCGCGAGCAGCCCGGTGGTGCCGAGCAGCAGCGCGTCGTCGACCTTGCCCTCCGCCTGCCGGTAGGTGACGAGCGCCTTGAGCGCGTCCGGGCTCTGCGCTCCGGCCCGCGGCTTGAGGGGCACCGAGGGCGCCGCCAGCGAGGGGTGCGAGCGGGCGAGGGAGGCGATGACCGAGCCGTTGATCGGCGCCGCGTCCGGCACCGGCGTCGCCAGCACGCCCGCGCCGCGCCAGATGCGCCAGGTCTGCTGGAAGAGCGCGTCGAGGGTGAGGGCACCACGGCCCGAGAGGCCGAAGGCGCGCGCGTTGTCGCCGAGCGACGCGGGGGCGATCTCCCCGAGCCGCTTGAGCAGCGCCAGCGGCTCCGGCGCGCCCGGGGCCCCGGCGATGGTGCGCGCGGCAGCGGGCGGGTCCCCGTCGAGCTTGCGGGTGGCCTCGAGCCAGACGCGGGTCCAGGCGGCGAGCGCCCTCGGGTTCTTCTCGATGAGCCCGTGCTGGGCGACGGCGACGAAGGGGACCAGCCGCGACGCGTCCGCGGTGGTCAGCAGGATGGTGTGCCGCGCCGACTCGCCGGGCATGTCGCGATCGACCGCGGCGAGCGCCGGATCGTCGGGCTTGTCCCCGGGCGCGACGAGGTGCACGGCGCTCGGCGGGACCCCGTTGGCGTCGAGCGCGAAGAGGGCGAGGAACGTGGCCGCCTCGCCGGGGGCGCCGACCATGTTGACCGCGAGCTTGTCGCTGCCCTTGTCGCCCGGCTTGCCCTCGGGCTTGTCCGCGGGCGAGGGGAGCGCGTCCCGGGTGGAGACCACCGCCTCGCGCCCGCGCGACCAGCCGACGACGAAGAAGACCTCCGGCGTCAGCGCCCGCAGCCGCTCGTACGAGGCCACCAGCGCGGCGAAGGGGACCACCGCGATGTCCGCCCCCTCCTTGTCGGCCCCGCCCCGGGCGAGGGCGGCCTCGATGACGCTCATCGTCTCCACCGGCTTGAGGTGCGTGGCGACGCCGGCGGCGGTGAAGTCGCTCGCCTCGACCGGGTCGAGCCCGCCGTTGGCGAGGACCGCGGGCGCGGCCAGGTCCCAGCCGAGGGTGACGACGCGGAGCGTGCGATCCATCAGCTTGACCGGGCCGGCGTCGACCTCGGGCGCGCCCGCCGATCCCGAGGCGGCCGCCGAGGCGCTGCCGTGGGGGGCGACACCGGCGTCACTCGACGGGGAGAGGGCGACCGAAGGCTGGGGTGCCGGGGCGGTGTGCGCGACCCGCTCGCGCGAGGCCATCATCGCGCCCGTGGCGACGAAGAGCACGAGGAGCAGGCCGAGAACGATCTTGGTGCGCAATCCGGGGTTCTCCTACCAGTGCCCCGCCCCCGAGCGCTCGCCGAGCTTGCGTCGCGAGGGGTACTCGGTGCGGATGAGCTTCTTCAGCTCGTTGATCGGGACGGCGAGGTTGAGGTTCTGCGCCACGGCGGCGCCGTGGTCGCGGCCGTTCAGGCTGGCGGTGGTGACGCCGATGACCTCGCCCCGCATGTTGAGGACGGGGCCGCCCGAGTTGCCCGACCCGATCGGCGCGGAGAACTGGATCCACGGGCGCCCCTCGTAGATGCGGCGCGAGGACACCAGCCCGTCGGTGAGCGTCGACTCCAGCCCGAGGGGGTTGCCGATCACGATGGCGTGCTCGCCGACCACGACCTCGTCGGAGTTGGCCAGCGGGAGCGGCTTGACGTCGAGGCGCGACCCGTCGAACGGCGTCGAGAGGTCGACCCGGAGCAGCGCCAGATCGACGCTGGGCTCGTCGACGAGCAGCTCGACGTCGTCGAACACCGCGCCGCCCTGGAACTTGACCCGCACCCGGGTGGCGTTCTCGATGACGTGGTGGTTGGTGGCGATGGTGCCGTCCTGCCCGATGAGAAAGCCGGTGCCCCCGCCCTCGATGGTGGAGCTCTGGAAGGCGCTCAGCGTGACCACGGAGGGCGAGACCTCCTTGAAGAGCTCCGCCGGGGTCCGGTCGGCCGGCTTCTCCGGCTTGGCCTTGGCGGCGCCCGCGTCGGCGGCGGCCACGGCGCCGGCGTCGAGCGTGGAGCCGGCGTCGCTCGGGGGCGCGGTCACGCTGGCGCTCGCCGAGGCGGAGCCGCTGGGCGCGGGGGTCGGCTCGGGCGAGGCGGTCCCCTCGAGGCGCACGCCGGCGAGGAGGTAGGCCGCGCGCGCGATGTCCCCGTGGTTGGCGGTCACCAGGCGATCGCCCTCGCGCGTCAGGAGCGGCCGCGTGGCGTTGCCGGCGGCCGCGGCGAAGACGAACGTGAGGAGCATCCACGTGACGGCGCAGACGTCGCTCACCAGGCCGCTGGCGCGGGTGGGATCGTGCGCCGGCAGGAGGCGATCGGCGATCACCAGCGGGAGCCCGACGACCACCACGGCGGCGACGATGACGCGCGCGTACCCGTTGTCGGTGACCGCGCCGACGAGCGACATCACGCACAGCGCCGCGGCCGGCAGGCCGACCACGAAGGCGGCCAGCTTGAGGACGCCGTGGGCGAACGAGACGTTGGCGCCGGGGGGCGAGGGGGCGCGGGGCGGCGGGGGATCGGACGGGGGAGACGGCTTGGCCATGGGCGGGCTGGCGGGATGGGACCCCGGGGGAGGGGGCCCGTCAAGCGCGCGCGGCGCGGCGGACCCCGGACGCTTGCTCCCCCGGCGCGTGGATCCTAGAACCGCAGGTGCCGTGACTGCCGAAGCGAAGCCCGAGACCGCCGACGAGGAGAGAGCCGCCGAGGAGCTGATCCTCGCCAAGCTCGAGAGCCTGCCCAGGTCGCCCGGCTGTTACCTCTTCAAGGGCGCCGACGGCGAAGTCGTCTACGTGGGCAAGGCCAAGAGCCTGCGCTCGCGGGTGAAGAGCTACTTCCAGGAGGGGGGGAGCGACGCGCGCTACTTCATCCCCATCCTCCGCCGGATCGTCCGCGACCTGGAGACCGTCGTCACCGGCACCGAGAAGGAGGCGGCGGTCCTCGAGAACGATCTCATCAAGCAGCACCAGCCGCGCTTCAACGTCAAGCTGCGCGACGACAAGGACTTCCTCTGCCTCCGCCTCGATCCGCAGAAGGACTGGCCCCGGCTGGAGACCGTGCGCCGCCCCTCGGCCGACGGCGCGCGCTACTTCGGCCCGTACCACTCGGCGACCAGTGCGCGGCGCACGCTCCACCTCGTCAACAAGCACTTCCAGCTCCGCACCTGCACCGACGCCGAGCTCGCCTCGCGCCGCCGGCCCTGCCTCCAGTACCAGATCAAGCGCTGCCCGGCGCCCTGCGTGCTCGACGTCGACCGCGCCTTCTACGGCGAGATGGTGCGCAGCGTGGCCCTCTTCCTGGAGGGCCGCCACGACGAGCTCAGCGGCGAGCTGACCACGCGGATGAAGGAGGCGTCGCAGAGGACGGAGTTCGAGATGGCGGCCATCTACCGCGACCAGCTCCGCGCCGTGGAGGCGGTGCGCGAGGGGCAGCGGGTGGTCTCCATCAAGGACGTCGATCAGGACGTGGTCGGCTTCTACCGCGAGGCCAGCCTGGTCGAGGTGCTGGTGATCCTGGTGCGCGGCGGGCACGTCAACGACACGCTCTCGTTCTCGCTGCGCGGCGTCGAGCTCCCCGACGAGGAGGTGCTCTCCGGCTTCCTCACCCAGTACTACGGCGAGGCGGCGCAGGCCGCGGCGCTCATCCCCGACGAGATCCTCCTGCCGCTCCTGCCCGACGGCGCCGAGGGCGTGGCCGAGTGGCTGAGCGAGCGGCGCGGCAAGAAGGTGGCGCTCCTGGTGCCCCAGCGCGGGCCCCGCACCGAGCTGCTGGAGATGGCCAAGGACAACGCAGCCCACGCCTTCCGGGAGAAGCAGCGCAGCACCGACGACCTCGAGGCCCGCCTCGAGGAGCTGCGCGACCGGCTGCGCCTGCCGACCCTCCCCCACCGCATCGAGTGCTGCGACATCTCTCACCTCGGCGGCGGCGACACGGTGGGCTCGATCGTGGCGCTCCTCGACGGCGTCCCCGATCGCAAGCACTACCGCAGCTTCACGGTGAAGGGCGTCAGCGACGGCGACGACTACGCGGCCATGTACGAGGTGCTCGCCCGCCGCTTCCGCCGCGGCAAGGCCGCCCGGGCGGTCAGCGAGGCCGGGCGCGCTCGGGACGCGGCCCCGAGCGACCCCGAGCCCGGCGCCCTCGGGGAGCTCGACGCCGAGGCCCTCGAGGTGGCCGGCAAGCCCGGCACCTGGGACCTCCCGGACCTGCTGGTGGTCGACGGCGGGCGCGGGCAGCTCGGCGTGGCGCTCCAGGCCGCGCGCGATCTCGGCCTGCACGATCTCTCCATCGTCGGCCTGGCCAAGGAGCGCGAGACCGTGACCGGCGAGAAGATGGTCGACCGGGTCTACCTGCCCGGCCAGAAGAACGGCATCCCCCTGCGCTCCACCAGCTCCGCCCTCTTCTTCCTCGCCCGCGCCCGCGACGAGGCGCACCGCTTCGCCAACCACGCCCGCAAGAAGGTGGGCAAGGCGCGCAGCTTCCACTCCGAGATCGACGACATCCCCGGCCTCGGCCCGGCGACCCGCAAGGCGCTGCTCCGGGAGCTCGGCTCCATGGCCTCCCTGCGCGAGGCGAGCGACGCCCGCATCCTCGCCGTGACGGGCGTACTGCCCCGCCACCTCAAGGCCCTGCGCAAGGTGATCCCGCAGCCGGTCGCGATGGGGGCTCCGCCCGGCGCAGCGCCGAGCTCTGCCCCCAAGCCCCCGGGCATCCCATGATCAACGGCTCATTTTTCCCGGCGCGGCCTTCCGTGGTACTCGTGGGAGCGCAGCGCTCGCGCAGTGGTGCGCCCGCTCGGTCGGGGAGCTTGGTGACGATGACCGCGGGACGCGCAGCTGGTCGGGGGGGCGAATGACGGAGGCGGGAGAGCTGTGTGCCGGCCGGAGGCTCGGCGTCTACGAGCTGCTGGTGCCGCTCGCCCAGGGGGCGACGGCGCAGGTCTGGGCCGCGCGCACCACCGGCTCGCGGCTGGAGAAGATCGTCGCCGTCAAGGCGCTGCTCACCGATCTCGAGGGCGACGAGGACGTCGAGTCGATGTTCCTCGACGAGGCCCGCCTGTGCGCGCGCATCCGCCACCCCAACGTGGCCGCGGTGCTCGACCTCGGCGAGGAGGAGGACGCGCTCTACATCGTCATCGAGTGGGTCGAGGGCGAGCCCCTCCAGGTGCTGCTGCGCGAGGCCAAGGGCCGCCTGCCGCTGCAGCTCGCGGTGCGCATCGCCAAGCTGGCCGCCTCCGGCCTGCACGCCGCGCACGAGCTCTGCGACGAGGCCGGCAAGCCGGTGGGGCTCGTCCACCGCGACGTCTCGCCGCAGAACATCCTCATCGGCTACGACGGCTCGGTGAAGGTGATCGACTTCGGCGTCGCCAAGGCCGCGTCGAACATGCAGCGCACCAGCGTCGGTCAGATCAAGGGCAAGGTGCCGTACATGGCGCCCGAGCAGGCCATCGGCGATCCCGTCGACCGCCGCTCCGACATCTTCGCCCTCGGCGTGGTGCTCTACCAGCTCGTCACCGGCACCCACCCCTTCCGCGGCGACAGTGAGTTCGCCACGCTGGCCAAGCTCCGCGATCCCCACCCCGTCGAGTCGCCGTCCAAGCGCGTCCCGGATCTCCCCCCCGCGCTCGAGGAGGCGATGCTCACCGCGCTCGCCAAGCGCCGCGAGGACCGCTTCCCCACCATGCTCGACTTCGGGCGCGCCCTCGAGAAGGCGGTGCCCTCGCCGCGCGACATCGACCGCGCCCTCGGCACCTTCGTCGGCGCGCTGCTCTCCGAACGCGCGACCCGGCGCGAGGCCGCCATCCGCGAGGCGCTGCGCGAGCGCACCGGCAGCGACGCGCGCCCGGTCAACCTCGGCAACAGGCCCATCTTCGACGAGGTCGCCGCGCCCGCCCCGGCCCCCGACCCGGTGCCGCTGGTGGTGCCGCCAACAGCCCCTGCCGCAGCCGCGGCACCTGCCGCACCCACCAAGCCCGGGGTCGCCTTCCGGATGCCGTCCCCCCGCACCCCGGCCCCGACGGACGACGCGGGCCCCGCCCCTGGGGTGGCCACCCACCCCGCCGCGGCGGCTGCGCCCACAGAGGCCGTCCCCGGCAGCGCCGAGCGGGATGCCGCCGACATCGCTCGCCTGCGGCCCTCGCGCTCGCGCACGACGAAGATCGCGGCGGCGATCGCCCTCCTGGTGGTCGTCGCGCTGGCCATCTGGGCCGTCGAGAGCGGCCCCGCGGACAGCGAAGAGCCTCACATCAAGCGCGCTTTCTGACGCGACCATCCTGAGGAACGCCCGAGAGCGTTCCCCGACCATCCTGAGGAACGCCCGAGAGCGTTCCCCGACCATCCTGAGGAACGCCCGAGAGCGTTCCCCGGAATGACCGCTTCAGTCCTGGGGCGGCTGGTGCTGCGCCATGGTCTTGGCGAACGCCTCGCCCGCCTTGCGCATCTGCGCGTTGGTGAGCACGCGCGTCAGCGTGGCGATGGTCCAGGAGTGGCCGAAGGGATCGGTGATCACGCCCATGCGATCGCCCCAGAACATGTCCGAGACCGGCATGACCAGGGTCGCGCCCGCCTCGACGGCGCGCTTGGCCCACTTGTCCGCGTGGGTCACGTAGAGCTGGATGTTCGAGGTGGTGGTGCGCGGGCCGTGCGGGGCGACCGAGGTCCCCATCGGGCCCTCGTCGTTGAGGTGGAGGATCGAGTCGCCGATGCGGATGGCGGCGTGCCAGACGCTCTTGCCGTCGGGGGCCATCATCACGCGCAGCACCTTGGCGCTGAACGCCTTGCGGTACCAGGCGATCGCCTCCGTGGCGTTGGTGTAGACGAGGGCCGGCGTGAGGGTGTGCCAGCCCGCGGGCACCCCCTTCACGCCGACCTTCTTCGCCGCGGCCGTCTTCTTCGCCGGGGCGGCCTTCTTCGCCGCGGCCGTCTTCTTCGCCGGGGCGGCCTTCTTTGCGGCGGCCTTCTTCGCCGGGGCGGCCTTCTTCGGGGTGCTCTTCTTCGCGGTGCTGCGCTTCGTGGTGGCCATGCGTCCTCCGTGGTGGGTGGCCGTCGAGGAGACCCCGACGCGGCGCGCTCCGTCAAGCGTCACGGCAGCCCGTCCATCGCTCCCATCGCCCCCATCGCCTCGAGCGCCTCCCGCGCTCCCATCGCCAGGCCGATGCCCCCGGGCGGAACGGCCGGCTCGCGCACGTTGACGCGCACCAGCGTGCCGCGGTGGCGCGCCAGCCGCTCGCAGAAGACGCGCACCGACGGGATGGCCGTGCCCGCGCCGCACTCCACCACCGCGAGGCGCGCGTCGCCCAGCGTCGCGAGCCAGGCCTCCAGCCGCGCCTCCCCCGCGACGGCGCGCGTCTCGTCCCAGGCGCCGTCGCCGAACATGAGGATGTTGGGCCTCAGCATCCCCCCGCAGCGTTCGCACCGCGGCAACGGCTCGGCGGCGCGGAGGGTCTCGGGGTCGATCACGAAGCGATGGGGGTCGGCCGGCGTGACGCCCGGGCACCTCCGGGCGCACTGAACGAGGTGGATCGACCCGTGGATCTCCAGGATGCGCGCGGCGTCGAAGCCCGCCTTCTGGAAGTGGCCGTCCACGTTCGAGGTGTAGACGAAGGCGCCGTGCTTCATCTTCGCGGCCCACCTCGCCAGCACGGCGAAGCCGGCGTGGGGCACGGTCCGCCGGTAGAGCTCGAGGCGGTGCCCGTAGAACCCCCAGGCGAACGCGGGGTCGCGGTCGAACCAGCGCGGGTTGGCCATCCCCATGAAGTCCAGCCCGAGCTTCTGGTAGACCGGGTACGCTCGCCAGAAGCCCTGCGCGCCGCGAAAGTCGGGGAGGCCGGAGTCGACGCCCATGCCCGCGCCGGCGCCGATGAGGAGGGCGTCGGCCCCGGCGACCACGGCGGCGGCGCGGCGGAGGAGATCCTCGTTCACCATCCGGCGAGCATAGGTCACCCGCCCCGCCGCGGTGTAAGGCGACGGGGCCGCCCGCCGTTCCCGTCAGGCCATGAAGATCCGCGCCCTCTCGCTCCTCGCCGCCGCCCTGCTCGCCGTCGTCGCGGCCACCGGGTGCCGCACCTTCGTCCCGTTCACCCAGGAGATCCGCGATCAGAACCACCTCTCGGAGGCCGAGCTGAAGAACCTCCAGTTCTACGTCTCGAGCACCGTCACCCTGCGGCGCGAGATCGAGTCGGGCGGGCGGCAGGTGACCGGGAACCACAAGCTCCTGGTGCTGGCGGGCAAGAGCATCGAGGAGGTGGTGATCGAGGCGAAGACGCCCGGCATCTGCGTCGGCGTCGGGCCCCACCAGCTCTCGGTGAGCTTCGAGCAGGGCACGGCCATCGACTTCGCGCCCCTGGGAGCGCGCTCGTACACGCCGGGCGGGTCCGCCTTCGCGGTGGCGCCCGCGCTCGACCCCTTCCCCGGCAACCACGCCGTCGAGCCGGGCTCGGGCGATCCGCTCTCGGGGCGCTACCTGGTGTGGGTGAGCCCGACCAACACGGTGAAGTTCCTGGGCAAGGCCTTCGAGGCGGAGGGCGACACCAGCAACGCGGCGCTGCTCATCGACGCGGAGTCGCTCGATCAGGTGGTGAAGCAGCGCAAGGTGCTGCCGGGGCTGCGGCTGTCGACGAAGTGAAACGAAAGAGCCCCCGCCCCGGAGAGAGGTCTCCGTGACGGGGGCTTGCCCGCGCTCGCCGTCAGCGCGCGTTGCCGACGACCCACGCGCTCCACGGGCTCTGCCCGGTGGGAGACGCCGGATCGATGGCCGCGACGCGCATGCTCACGTTGGCGCTCGACGTGAGGCCGCCGAGCGTGAAGCGCACCTTGGTGCTGGGGATGGGGGCCGAGATCGTCGCCGCGCTGGTGGGATCGGTCGCGTGTTGCACGACGAACCCATGCGTGGCGAGCCCCTTGGCCCACTTCGCCACCACCTCGCCGACGTCCGGGCCCGGGTTCACGGCGAGGTTGAGCGGGGCTGCGAGCAGCCCGATCCGGGTGTGCGAGACGACGTTGAGGTTGAACCCCTTCACCAGATCCGCGGAGCCTCCGCAGAACACGGTGACGTTGCTCAGCACCTGCTTCTTGGCCGCCGTCCACCCCCGCCGGATGCCCTCTTGCTTGAGCTCGGCGGCGGCGAGCTGAGCGCGCAGCTTGGCGATGGTCGCCGCGTTCGTCTCGAGGGCAGCGGCCTGGGCGCTCCAGTTGTTCACGGCAGACTGGACATCGGTCGCGGTGGCCCAGCTCGCGCTCTGCTGCATCGCCTGGGCGGTGCTCGCCGTGACCGACACCTTGAGGGCGTCGGTGGTCGTCGACTTCGTCATCGTCGCGACCGCCTGTTCGACGGCCGCGCTCTTCTTCTTGTTGCTCATGGTGGTGACCTCCCTTCTCCTCTGCGCTGGGCGCTGCGGCTCCCACACGTCAGAGAGAGCGCGCTCTCGCAGCCCGGTCCGGCCCATCCGGCGCGGCCCGCGTTCGCCCGCTCTGGATAGGGATGCCCCCCTCGGAGGCGTTTCCGGTCACGCTGGGGCGCCGAAATCGCATCCTCTTTCTGGAAGCCCAGGAGCACGCGACGATGCGGTGCCGCACCTCCGCCGGTTGGGCCCGCGGCGCAGTCTCGGGGTACCTTGCGCTCGCCGTGCACAACCGCTCCGACCAGTTCTGCAAGAACGTCCTGCGCGACGCGCTGAGCCTCGCCCGCATGGGCATGCTCGGCGAGCTCTCGGCGGTGCCGAGCATGTTCGAGCCGTACCACGATACGCCGAGCTTCCGGCAAGTCCGGGCGTGCCTGCGCAAGCAGCTCACCTGGGCCCACGAGCTGGAGCGGCGTGCCCGAGCGGCCACCGGCTCTCCGTCAGCCGACGAGGATCCGGACGGATCGGCTCCGGAGGACGTGCCCTACCCCACGCTGGTCGTCATCTCGCCAGGCCGTCCCGAGACGGCGCTGAAGGCCTTCGGCTGCGTCTCGGATCAGGCGGGGGTGTACGACGCCTGGGAGGGGTGGGCCGTGCGCGTCATCGTGCTCGCGGAGCTGGTACGCACCCGTGAGACGCTTCTGCTGCGACTGCTGGGTCGGGGTCGCCTCCTGCGGGACGCGCTCGCCGACCTCGGGGAGCTGCCGGTGGGTGCCTGGGAGAGAAGCGTGGTCATGCCTTTCTTGGTACACTTCCGGCTCCAGGATGACGGGTCGGCTACGACGGAGGAGGACGACGTGAACAGCGCGGAGATCCGGGCGTGGTTCGAGGACTACGAGCAGGCGCTGGTGGCCAGGGGCGTCGACCAGGGAATCAAGCGAGGGGAGCGCGCCGTCTTGCTGCGACAGCTCCGCGCCCGCTTTGGTGAGCTGCCCGCGAGCGTGGCCACCCGGGTCGAGGCGGCCGACGTCGGGGAGATCGAGCGCTGGGCGGATCGGGTCCTGAGCGCCAAGGTGCTCGACGAGGTGTTCCGGGAGCCGAGCTGAGCGTGCTCGCAGAGTGTGCCGGGCCTGGTTCGAGCGCTGGCAGACCCGGCGATGGTCCGAGGTACCAGCAGGCGCAAGCGGCAGGAAGAGCTCACGCTGGTGCTGACGCGCCAGGACCGGTCGGGCGCTTCGACGACCCCTCCTCGCCATCCGCAGCATGACCGGCCACGTCGTGACCACGAGCTCAGCGAGCACGACAGCCCGGTGCTACCGACCGATCACGCCCCCCCCGGCGTCATCACGGCGCGCCGCTACGACGCCCATGAACGTGCGACGGATTCCGGCACCAATCGCGCGATAGGGTGCCGCTTCGGTCTTTTCCCACCCCCCGTCGTCCCCGGCGCCTCCGTTTCGTCTGATCGCGGGGCCCGTCCTCCACTGCGCCCTCCCTTCCGCTTGTTCTCAGCGGCCGTTGTCCCCAGCGCTGTCCTTTTCATCGGCGCGCCCCGCTCCCTGCTCCCCGCCCCCTCCCCTCTGTCTGCTCGCGCGGTCCATCGTCCGCGCCCCCCTCGCGTTCGTCTGTACCCCCCGCTCCCTGTCCCGCGCCCTCTCGCGTTCGTCGGCGCCAGGAGCGGCCTGTCCCGCACCCTCTCGCGTTCGTCTGCGCCAGGAGCCCCCTGTCCCGCGTCGCTCGCGTTCGTCTGCGCCAGGAGCGGCCTGTCCCGCGCCCTCTCGCGTTCGTCTGCGCCAGGAGCGGCCTGTCCCGC
>Ga0302267_10005289_pt1 | contig 13631 bp, 8 predicted proteins | sample III_Bog_E1_3_FD_194555 | JGI IMG/M metagenome (GOLD analysis project Ga0302267, IMG submission 194555) | Peat permafrost microbial communities from Stordalen Mire near Abisko, Sweden - III_Bog_E1_3 | ecosystem: Environmental > Terrestrial > Soil > Wetlands > Peat | place: Sweden: Abisko... | reverse complement strand
GAGGAACCATAGAGGCCGAGCGCGCGCGCGTTGAGCAGGATGCGGTCGGCGGTCAGCGTTCCCTGCACCACCACGCGGCACGCCGCGGGATCGATCCGGAACCAGCCGCGCGTCGCGGCGGCGGCCCTGTCGTCGATGCCGATCGCGACCTCGACCACATAGCTCATGCGGTTGCACAGTTTCAGATCGGCATAGGCCGGCTCGGCCGAGGCGAGCAGGCAGGCGATGGCGGCGGGAAGCGCGAACAGGACAGCTTTCAAGGTGAATAAAAGATATCGCATTGTTCTCAGTTCGTCATGCCCGGGCTTGACCCGGGCATCCACGTCTTTCTTCCAACCCGCTGGCCAGTCGTGGATGGCCGGGCATAGGCTAGCGGAAGCGACGCCGTCCTTCGGACGCCTATGCCCGGCCATGACGGCTGGGGAGGGGTTGGCAGTTATCATCATCACTTGTGGATCAGCGTACCCGTGCCCTGGTTGGTGAACAGTTCGAGCAACACGGCATGCGGCGTCTTGCCGTCGATGATGACGACGCCCTGCACGCCCTGCTCGAGCGCGTAGATGCAGGTCTCGACCTTGGGGATCATGCCGCCGGAAATGGTGCCGTCGGCGATCAGCTTGCGCGCGTCCTTCACCGACAATTCCGGGATCAGCTTCTTGGACTTGTCGAGCACGCCGGGAACGTCGGTCAGCAGCAACAGCCGTTTTGCCTTCAGCGCGCCGGCAACCGCGCCGGCGAAGGTGTCGGCGTTGACGTTGAAGGTCTGGCCGCTCTTCGAGGTCGCCAGCGGCGCCAGCACCGGAATCAGATCATGGCCGATCAGCTGGTTCAACAAGGTCAGGTCGACCTTTTCGGGTTCGCCGACGAAGCCGAGATCGACCACTCTCTCGATATGCGAGTCTGGATCGACCATGGTGCGCGTCGCCTTCGACGCCGTCACCATGTTGCCGTCCTTGCCGCACAGGCCGACCGCCTTGCCGCCGGCCTCGTTGATATAGCTGACCAGCTGCTTGTTGATCGAACCCGCCAGCACCATTTCGACGATCTCGATGGTCGCGGCGTCGGTGATGCGCAGGCCGGCGGCGAATTCGCTGTGGATGCCGAGCCGCTTCAGCATGGTGGCGATCTGCGGCCCGCCGCCATGCACCACCACCGGATTGATGGCGGTCTGTTCCAAAAGCACGATGTCGCGGGCGAACGCCTTGGCGAGATCCTCCGCGCCCATGGCATGGCCGCCATATTTGATGACGATGGTTTCTTCGTCATATTCCTGCATATGCGGCAGCGCCTCGGACAGGATGCGGGCCTGCTCGAGCGGACTGATGTTCGGCACGTCGGTCATGAGGGGAATCTCGTGGTCAGCGGGGTCGGGCGGTTTCTATCTGATTGGCGGGCACGGCGCAAAGTGTGACTGACGATTCCGTAGCCCGGATGGAGCGAAGCGCAATCCGGGGAAACATCCGGCATTTCACATCCCGGATTACGCTTCGCTTCATCCGGGCTACAGATGATCGGCTTTAACCCGCCGCGGCCATGCCGCCGCTACCGCGAGCGCCAGCCAGCTTGCGATCAGAAGCGTGCCCCCGGTCGGCGCGGCAAAGGGAAACAGGCTGTGGCCGGCATATTGCCGCAAGGACAGGTCGGTCGCGAACAGGGCGGCCGCGACGACGAAGCCCCACGCCGCCGAGGTCCCGATGCGGGCGTGGATGACGCCGCGCTCGGCCAGGGCCACGGTCCCGAGCACGGCGCTGGCGTGAAACAGCAGCATCGACGAGGCCGAACCCAGCCGCGCCGCATCCGCCTGATGCGCGGCGGCGGCCGCCAGGATGACGCCGTCGGCGCCCATGATGGCGGCCAGAACGATCAGAATCCGCAGACCCCGAGGTCCCGTCATCGGCCGTGCTCCCTCAGCAGGCGCAGCATCGCGGCGCGCAGTTCCGGCATCCCGGCGCCGCTGCGCGAGGAGGTCACCAGCACTTCCGGAAACGCGGCGGGATGTTTTGCCAGCGCCGCCTTGAGGTCGACGATGCGCTGTTCCAGTTCGGCCGCTTTGACCTGGTCGGCCTTGGTGAGCACGACCTGATAGCTGACCGCCGACTTGTCGAGCGTCTTGAGCACGTCCAGATCGACCTCCTTGAGGCCGTGCCGGGCGTCGATCAGCACATAGACCCGCGCCAGACTGCTGCGGCCCTGCAGGAATTGGTGGATCAGCACGGTCCAGGACGCGACCTTTACCTTCGGGGCGGAGGCGTAGCCATAGCCGGGCATGTCGACCAGCCGGAAGCCGGCATGGTCGGGGCCTTCGAAGAAGATCAGCTCCTGGGTGCGGCCGGGCGTATGCGAGGTCCGCGCCAGCGCGTTGCGGCCGGTCAAAGCGTTGATCAGGCTGGACTTGCCGACATTGGAGCGGCCGGCAAACGCCACCTCGAGGCCCGCCATCGGCGGCAGCGTCTCGATCGACGGCGAGGCCCAGATGAACTGCCAGTCGCCGGCGAACAGTTTTCGCCCGTCCTCGATCAGCTTCGCATCAGGTTCGGTGGTCATGCGAAGACTCCATCACCGTCATGGCCGGGCTTGTCCCGGCCATCCACGTCTTGCTTTTGCGAGCTCCAAAGACGTGGATGCCCGGCACAAGGCCGGGCATGACGCTTGGAGTTACTGGCGTCCTGCAACCAGGCACAGTCCGTCAGGTCTTCGACTCGGCCTTCTTGAGCCCGAACGTCGCCTTGAGATTGTCGAACAGTTCCACCTTCACGCCGTTGCGGCGCATGATGAAGCTCTGCTGCAGCACCGACAGGGTGTTGTTCCAGGCCCAGTAGATCACCAGCCCCGCCGGGAAGCCCGCCAGCATGAAGGTGAAGATCAGCGGCATCCAGGCGAAAATCATCTGCTGGGTCGGATCCGGCGGCGTCGGATTGAGCTTCATCTGGAACCACATCGTGATGCCCATGATGATCGGCCAGACGCCGAGCGCGAGGTAGTGTCCGAACAGCGGCAACTGGGTCGGGTCGAAACTGAACAGCCCGAACAGAGTGAACAGGTTGGTGGGGTCGGGCGCCGACAGGTCCTTGATCCAGCCGAAGAACGGCGCATGCCGCATTTCGATGGTGACGAACAGCACCTTGTAGAGCGAGAAGAACACCGGAATCTGCAAGGCGACGGGAAGACAACCGGCGATCGGGTTGATCTTCTCCTTCTTGTAGATTTCCATCATCTCCTGCTGCTGCTTCACCTTGTCGTCGGGATAGCGTTCCTTCAGCGCGGCCAGTTGCGGCTGCACCGATTTCATCTTCGCCATCGACGCGTAGGACTTGTTGGCGAGCGGGAAGAACAACAGCTTCACCAGCACCGTCACCAGCAGGATGGCGATGCCGAAATTGCCGACCAGGTGAAAGAAGAAGTCCAGCGCCAGGAACATCGGCTTGGTGATGAAATAGAACCAGCCCCAGTCGATCATCAGGTCGAAATGATTGAGCGCGAGCTCCTTGTTGTAGCCGCCGAACCCGCCGAGCGGGAAATTGAGGCCGACCACGTTGGCTTCCTTGGCGCCGGCGAACAGCCGTGCATTGGCGCTGCCGCTGCCGCCGATGGCGATGGTCTGCGGATCCTCCAGATAATCGGCCTGATAGTTCTGCACCGTGCCGACCAGATTGGACGAGTACCGCGCCTGCAGTTGCGCCGACGTATCGGGCAGCAACGCCGAGGCCCAGTATTTGTCGGTGATGCCGAGCCAGCCGTCGGTGACCTTGAAGCTGACCGGCGCCTTGGCGTCGTCGATCTTCTTGTAGGTATATTCCTGCAGGCCCTGGTCGCCGAGATAGCCGATCAGGCCTTCATGCAGGATGTAGTAGCCGGAAACCTTCGGGGCGCCGTGCCGCGAGATCAGCGCGAACGGATAGAGCGTGACCGGCGCAGTGCCGATGTTGCTGACGTCGTCCTTGATGGTGAAAAGGTAACGGTCGTCGATCGAAATGGTGCGCTTGAAGGTCAGGCCGTCGCCGTTGTCGTATTTCAGCGTCACCGGGGTGGTGGGCGTGAGGCTGCCGGTGCCTTCCTGCTGCCACATGGTCGTCTGGTCGGGAATTCGCACCGTCGAGCCCGCGGCGGCGACCCAGCCGAATTCGGCGTAATAGGGGCTTTCGGTTCCCGAAGGCGAATACAGCACGATCGCGGGCGAGGACGGATTGACGGTCTCGCGGAACTGGACCAGCGACAGGTCGTCGATACGCGCGCCCTTCAGCGAAATGCTGCCGATCAGGCGCGGGGTATCGATCTTGACGCGGGGCGCGGCGGCGATGGCGGTTTCGCGGCTGACCACGGCCGCGGTGGAGGTCGGCTGGGCAGGTGCGTTGGCCGATGGCGCGCTGCCGGCCTGCGGTGCGGCCGAGGGCGTCGTGCCGGTTCCGGCCTGGGGAGCGATCTTGGCCATCTCGCTCTGGGCCTGCTGCGCGGCGCGCTGCTTCTCCATCTGCGGCATGTTGTAGAAATATTGCCAGGCGATCAGCACCAGGCCGGACAGAATGACGGCGAGGATGGTGTTGCGATTATCGTTGATCATTCAAGGTCTCGTCATTCAATGCGGTTTGCGGCTGGCGCAGGAGCCATTATCTCTTGATGTGTTGCAGTGTTTTCTTGACGCGAACCGGCGTCCACTTCGCCCGAAGGCGCTTTCGACGGTCCAGTCACAAGGTTCTTCGCAAGGTTCTTGGCAGGCTTCCCGGGTTGCCGGTCGAGGCGGTGCAGGGCCGAGCGGAGGTCGTCGAGCATGGTCGTGAAGTCGCAGGCGAGCGCGGCCCGACGGCCGACTAGCACATAATCACTGTGCGGTCGCATTGTTATGACGTCCAGCCGCTTCACCAATTCGCGAAGCCGGCGCCGGATACGGTTGCGCTCGGGCGCGTTGCCGTTCTTCTTGGTAACGGTAAAGCCGACCCGGACCGGGCCGGCATCGTCGCGGCGCCTTGTTTGCACCACGAAGGCAGCGCCGCTCACCCGCGCGCCATTGGCAACGGCGAGGAAGTCCGCCCGCTGCCTTAACCGATCCATGATGGAATCTCCGGGAAGCCCGGCTCAGGCGCTCAGACGCTTGCGGCCGCGGGCGCGGCGGGCGGCGAGAACCTTGCGGCCGCCGGTCGTCGCGAGACGGGCACGGAAGCCGTGACGGCGCTTGCGCACCAGTTTGCTGGGTTGATAAGTCCGCTTCACGGGTCGTTCTCCGCTGACCGGGCAAGGATGCCTGATAATGAGGTAAGTCCGCTGATGCTGACGGGCCCGAAGCGGGCCGTTTCCGGCCCAAAAAGAGCCGCCCCGGTCGAACCGGGCCATCGCGGACAGTTGGCGCGGCTTATACGGGAGCGCCCGGTTTTCGTCAATCTGGCCGCTCGCCGCAATTGAGGCCGCCCCAGGGGCCTTCGAACCGGTGCCATCGACGCGAATAAAGCAGGATTCGCGGTGTTTTCATGGGATCAGGATGGCGAATAGCCCATCCCGGCACTAGATGACGGGAACCGGCGACATTAGCGATCCGTAATTTGACCGGGTGCCGGGGCCAACCGCATCCTCCACCACATGAGGCGTCGAAGGCAGATAGCGTGTCCGTAACCGAACAACAGCCGACAACGGATCAACCGCGGCCGAAGCTGGCGCGCCGGCTCGGCTTGTCCGGCAAGCTGCTGCTGCTGACCATTCCACTGGTCATGATCGCGGAAATCCTGATCTACGTGCCCGCGATCGCCAATTTCCGGATGAACCGGCTGAACGACCGGTTGGCGGCCGCCAACACCGCGGCACTGGTGCTCGATGCCGTTCCTTCGGGCATGGTGCCGGATTCTCTGGCGCGGCAGATCCTCAAGAGCATCGGCGCGCGCGCCGTCGCCATCAAGATGGGGCAGCAGCGGCGGCTGCTCGCCAGCGCCGATCTGCCCGACGCGATCGACCACGACTACGACATGCGCGCGATGACGGTGTGGTCGGCGATCGTCGATTCCTTCGAGATCATGCTGGAAACCGGCAATCAGTCGATCCGCGTGGTCGGGCCGGCGCCGGGCGGGGCGCAGTTCATCGAGGTCGTGATCGACGAGGCGCCGCTGCGGCAGGCGATGTACCGGTTTTCCCGCAACCTGCTGGTGGTCTCGCTGATGATGGCGGTGCTGACCGCTGCCCTGGTCTATCTGGCGTTGCATTACCTGTTCGTGCGGCCGATGCGCCGCCTGACCGCGAGCCTGGTCGCCTTTCACGAGAACCCGGAGAGTTCGGCGCGAATCATCGTGCCCAGCCAGCGCGGCGACGAGATCGGCGTCGCCGAGCGCGAATTGAGCGACATGCAGCGCGACCTGGTGTCGATGCTGCATCAGAAGAGCCGGCTTGCCGCCCTTGGCCTCGCGGTCTCCAAGATCAACCATGATCTGCGCAACCTGCTGGCCTCCTCGCAGCTGTTGTCCGACCAGCTCGCCAGCGTGCCGGATCCGCGGGTGCAGCGCTTCGCGCCGAAACTGATGCGCTCGCTGGAGCGCGCCATCGCGTTCTGCCAGTCGACGCTGTCCTACGGCCGTGCCCAGGAGGCTGCACCCGACCGCCGGATGATGCTGATCGAGCCCGTGGTCGCGGAGGTGCGCGAATCCGCCGGCCTCGCTTCCGACGCCTCGATCGCCTGGATCGCCGCGATCGAGCGCGGCCTGACCATGGACGCCGACCCCGATCAGCTGTTCCGCGTGCTGCTCAATCTGGTGCGCAACGCGGCGCAGGCGCTGGAAAACCGCCCGCACAGCGAGCTTTCGACCCAGCAGATCCGCATCACCGGGCGGCGCGAGGGCACGGTGGCGATTTTGGAGATTTCCGATACCGGCCCCGGCGTGCCGCAAAAGGCCCGCAACCATTTGTTCGAGGCGTTCCAGACCTCCGGCCGCCCCGGCGGCAGCGGGCTCGGGCTCGCCATCGCGGCGGAACTGGTGCGCGCCCATGGCGGCGATATCCATCTGGTCGAGGGCACCATCGGAGCGACGTTCCGGATCGCGATCCCCGACCGGCCGGTGGAACTCCTGTCCGTCCGCAGCGAACGGCAAAGGGCGTAAGAGGCTGCTTCGCCTCCCGTATTCGCCATTCCGGACCGGTGCCGTGCGCGCTGAACCGGCGATCCGGCGCTAATGGCGCGAGCTTCGCCCGGGTCGGCCATTGGCCGACCTGGACAATGACCCGATTGCCCCCCGGACGAGCGCGCGCGCCGCGCGCCCACCGGATGGCTGGTCATGACGAGCGACAGCGCATCGATTCGCCCCGCAGATACCGGCTGCCGGACCTTGCCAACCCGGCCCGGAGCAGGTAGCTAAAGCGCTCTTTCGCGACCCTCCGAAACTCTTTCGGAACGCATATCGGGCCGTTCGGCCCAGATGCCCAGCGAAAAACGCGCCCGTAGCTCAGCTGGATAGAGCACTAGACTACGAATCTAGGGGTCAGGAGTTCGAATCTCTTCGGGCGCGCCAATTGCGTACAAAACCACGAACATTACTGTTCGCGTTCTGTTTGCCGGCAATCACCGCCTGCAGGACGTCTTTGTTGCCAATGATCCTGATGGCCTTGTCGTCGACCTCGATGGCATCGACGATTGAGCGGATATAGACCTTGCGGGCATTGGTATCGCCGTTGTCGAGTTTTTCAGTCATCAACCGGGCAAAAGCGTTGATCTTCGCGGGGTCGATCGTCGCCACCGTGCCGCATTGAGCGCGGGCGCGATCAAACGCCGCCTTTGCTCGCTCCCGCTCGGATTTCAGGGTTGCGGTACGTTCCCGCAAGATGTCGTCGAGCTCGACAATGCCATCTTCGATCGACCGGTAAAGCCGCCGCAGGCGCTCGTCCGTGTCAGCGACCTCGCGCTGCAGCGAGATCAGCCGGCGGTCGACGGCATCGGTCTTGGCGGACTGCCGGTCCGCCAGCGTCTGCAGCAATGAGGCCAGGCGGTCCGGGGTCAACAGCTGCTGCTTGAGATTGCTCAGGATGATATCGTCGAGAACCGCAGCTGGAATATGCCGCCCTTTGCAGACGCTCTTCCCCTTCTGATGGCAGCCAGCGCAGCTATAGTAGGAGTAGGATTTTCCGCGACGGTTCGTCCCCGTGCGGGTCATGCCGGAACCGCAGGAAGCACAGACGGCAATACCCGTGAGTAAGGAGGGACCGTTCACGACGCGCGGCGGCGTATTCTTCGGGCTATTCTGCTTGAGCTTCGCCAAGACGCGTTCAGCGATATCGATATCAATCAAAATCGGTACTGGAATGGGAATAACGCTTAAAGGATCGTGCTGGCCGCCATTGCGCGAATCCCGCTTCCCGTAAAGCCACAGCCCGGTGGAGTAGCAGGAGTTGGTCAGAATCTTGTGAACTGGTCCGACGCCGAATGTCGATCCGCGCCGGGTTCGGTAGCCGTGGCTATTGAGCCAGGAGGTGGTCTCCTTCACTCCCAGCGGACCGGTCGTCCCGGCGCCTTCCAGGTAAATGGCATAGATGAGTTTGACGGTCTCAGCTTCGACGGCGTCAATGGCGAGCTTCTTCTTGATCTTCTGTCCGCGGCGTTCGGCTTCGATAATTTTGTAGCCAAGCGGCGGTGTTGCCCCATTCCAGAAGCCTTGCTTGGCAGATTCGCGCATCGCACGCGTCGTATTCTTGCTGATCTCGCGCGAGGTGTGCTCATCGAAGACGCCAATGAGCTGGCGCATCAACTCCCGAGATTGATCATCGCCGGTCGGCTGGGTGACGGATACGACCTCAACGCCATGTTTGCGCAACTTGCGGATCGCAAGCTCCATGTCGGCGCCGTTGCGGAAGAAACGGTTGAATGAGTAGAAAACGATTCTGCTAAACGGCCGATCGGGGTCGCAGGCGCGTTCCATCATTTGCTGGAAAGCAGGTCGTCGATCATCAGTCGCGGTGGCGGCCTCGACATACTCCTCGACGACGATCCAGCCGTTGGTCTCGCAATGGGACCTGGTGACGTCGCGTTGCGATGGCAAAGACACATCGTTCGCGGCCTGCCGGCCGGTGCTGACCCGCAGGTACAGCGCCACGCTATTGGGTTTGATGCCATCGGGCTGGATCGCGTTCTGGAAAATATGCTTGGTCATCGGGCCACCAGCTGTTTGTCAAAACAGGATTTTCACGCTTCCAAGTACATTTGCGCAGCTCTTTGGACGACTTGTCAACGTCTCAATAGGCGAGTTACTTTAGAGGCTTGCCGCCAGATTTGGCGAGCAGTTCCTTCAATTCGGGGCCGAGCAAGATTTCCAGAGCGCGGAGTTCATTCTCTGAGATCGGGACATTTTCCGGCAACTCGGAGCTTACCGAATAATCCGAGGCTTGAGGCGGTGCTCGCCCTCTCTTGCGCATCTTGCCGGGTGCAGAACAATCGCGATGAGTATCGTTCTTGGTCTCATCAAGCGGCCTACCATGGTTGTCCGATCGCGCAGGCTTCACGCGCAAAGGCTGCCGCAAAGATGAGAGGGCGGCACGCTTCACAGGAAAAGCCCCGCGTCGCTCTGAAGTGCGACACGCCCTCTGCGCCCAACCGCACGCCGCCAACCCGAAGTGCTTCGGTCAGCAAGAGCGCAACCTCTGAGTCCGATCGCCGTGCCGGTTACCGCGCGCGATGGGTCCCGAACCGGCTGTGCAGACGCACGGGCTGCCGGCGAGCCATTGCTTTTGGTGTTCAACGTCCACGATGAGCCCCGCGCTGCCAGCGGCCTTCACATTGAGGGATGACCGCTGGCAGGCGCGGGCTAGTTGCCTCACCTTCCCTCATGCGGCCGGTGCAATGGACCACGATCCAAGCATCGACAGATAGAAGCGTGGGTTGTCGCCATGAGTTGGTCAATAGAACGAACGAAAATATTCTGTACAAGCGACCCATGAGCCGAGCGTTAAGCGCGGCAACAATTCTCATGGGAAGTAATCGCGCTTTTACTTCCCTCCCGGCGCAAACCAACGGCGCCGAAAGTCGTCGCGCCCGTGAGAATTCTGTTCCTCTGTCCATTCGATCGGATGTTGCAGCGGTCGCCCAACTTGCGCGGGACGAGACGCCAGGGGGTGAAAGCCTCTCAGAACCGCTCAGAGCCGCAATCAGCGCCATCCCGGCTCGGAGGCGTCCCACTACAGAGGATTTTGAAAAAGCCTCTGTGCAAGGCTCCAGCGCCGTCAGATGACAATAGAGGACGTTGATGCTCAGCGATTGTCAGCAACGTTCAGTGCGGGATGCCTACCCCGGCGTAAAACGTCTTAGCCCACGATGATCGGTTTGATGGCCGTTTTCGCCAAAAGCCACCACGTACCAACAAGACCCAATGAGACCAAAGAAATACCAACACGTACCAATGAGCCCCAACGATAGGCCAACAGAAGGCCAAGTAATTTTCCTGTCACACCCCACGCACTGAAGATGCCAAGCCAAGCCCAGGTCGCGACAGGGACCGCAATACAGGCGAATGAAGCCCAGCGGGAGGCCGTTCTAAATTCTCGTCACGACGGCCCTGCGGCCGTCAAGGCCGCGCCGGCGGCGCGCCGCTTTGCGGTCTGGGAGCCTTGACTGCCTCGAGCGTCGTGAAGTTGGCCCGGCATGCGCACAACGGGCAGCCATGCTGATCACTGGCGGCGACTTTTGTTTCGCCCGACCGCCGGTGGTAGGAATGCGACTGCCGCCCGGCAGGATTGACGCTCGCTTCAGTTCGCAGCTCAACGCGAGCCGCCCAGTCAATCCGCAACAAAACGCAACAAGTGGCAACGGCTTGTTACGAAATGCTTCGAAATGCTCTGGCACGAGTGACCTACTGCCCCGGCCATCCTGCCATCGTGGCCGATGGCCCCGTTGGTAGCGATCACCCCTTCTGCAAATCGATGCAAAAATCTGTATAATTTTGTAAACTTTTGCATAAGAAAGCAGAATTTTGCAGAACTCACACCTGTGCATCAGCGATAGGAATAAAATCCGATCGCGGCTCCGCGCTATAAAAGCTTGCCCCGACCTGACCACAGCGGGAGCGGAAGCTAGTGGGGCGAAGCGGCCGTTCGCCAAAACGTTGACGGCAGCCAACAATGGAAACTTCCGCTCCTTCGGGAACTAAAAACTAAAGAGCGTTATAGTACTACAATCGATGAAATGCCGACGATTGACCCTGCTGCATTACTCTTGATCTGGCAGCGTCGGCCGACTTGCGTCCGCTATAGCGACGCTATCGTCTGATAATTCAGCCATTCAGAACTGCCCCACAACCGTCAGGCGTATCGCCAGCGGCTCGACTGGATGGAGCACGCGGTCCATCACGCCGTTCTGGCACACCGCGGCCGGCGCGGTCGGGGCGCCCGCGGCGGGAAAGCACATCGAGAATAGCGAGTCCGATTTGAGCAGCGAACCGTAGGCATAGGTGATTTGGTCCGAGCGGTTGTTCAATAGATTGAAAGCATCGAGCTGGATCCGCCAGCCATTGTCAAAGCGATAACCGAGCTGCCCGTTGAGGAGCCCTGTGGCCGGCGAGACAAAGGCGTTGTCTTCTGTCAACGGGCGCGGACCGAAATAGCGGTAACGTAGCGCGGAGAACCAGCCGGTCTTCTCGCCGAGCTTGATGCCGGCTGACGCGATCATGTTGGGTGCGCCCGGAATATAGTTCCCCGCCGCGTTGCCAATCTGGGCGGCGGGATAGCCGGCGAGCGAGGCATAAAGCGCCGCCTGATCCGGATCGTCACCCCGGAAGCGCGCATGCGTCACCGCGATATCGCCTTCCAGGTCGAGCCACGACAGGGGGCGATAGTCATTGGTCCATTCGATACCGTAGCGGCGGCTCGGCCGGCTCGCCTCGGTATCTCCGGCGTCGCCCGAAAACAGGATTTCGGATGCCGAATCCAGCACGAACAGGCTTACCGAACTCTCCAGTTTCGGGATCAACTTCGACCGCAACCCGACCTCGGCTCCCCTGGTCTTCACCAGGAATGGCGAGGCCTGCAGCGCCGAACCGTCGATGGGCGATTCCGTGATGGTGACGCCGCGCGCGTCGTTGCTGTGAAAGCCTTCGCCTGCGTTGAAGAACAACTCCGTCTTGGCGAACGGTCCGAGCACCACGCCGAATTTCGGGCTGCCGATCATGGCATTGGCGCTGCCTGAATTGGCCGGCGTGAACACCGAATTGACGCTGGTCTCGTAGTAGTCGCCGCGCCAGCCGACACTGGTTCGCAGCCAGTCGGTCCAGTGCAGGGTGTTCTGCACGAACACGCCAACGCTGCCTTCCTGCACCGCATCGTTGCGAATGGGCGACAGGAATTGCCGCTGCACCGTATTGTTCAGGCCCAGCCGGATGTCGTCGTAACGACTCTGGACGCCGACCTCGGTTTCCATCGGCAGACCGGCGAACTGGCTATTGAAGGTGTGCGAGGCGCTGACGCCGCCGAGGATGCGGTCGTCATGCTGATGAAACTGGTCGCCATTGACGGGATCAGAGAGAAAATACGTGAAATTGTTCCAAAGATTGAGCGAGCTCTTGATAATGTAGAAATTGGCCTTCGAGGAACCGGCTTCCTCAGACTGCGCCCAGCGCCCCGACAGCGAGAAGCGGTTGGAATTGCCGCCGTCGCTGGGGTCGAGCGCGCCGAACAGGCCGATTTCGCCCGATGAGATGGCGCGCGAAGGGATCTGATCGGTAGAATTCCATTTGTTGGCATAGGCCATCGCGGTCAGCGAGAAGCCGTCGGTCGCGGTGCCCTGGCTGTACCGGACCACGCCATTCAGCTTGCGCAAATCGTCGGGATTGTCCCAGGGGCCGTTATAGGTGTTGGCCTCACCGGCGACCAGCAAGGTTCCGTCACCGAGTTTGGTCGAGGTGATGCCGAGAAGCCGGTGATAGCCGAAACTCCCGGCGGTGATCGAGGCCATGGTCTTGTTGACGCTGTCGATCAAATCGACATGGACCGATCCCACCGAGGAGAAATCGCCCTCATCGGCGAAATAGGGCCCCTTGCGGATGTTGACCGACCCGATCAACTCGGGGATCAGGAAGTTCAGGTCGGCGTAGCCTTGGCCGTGGGCGTGGGTGCGCATGTTGACCGGCATGTCGTCGACCGAGATGGCCAGATCGGTGCCGTGGTCGAGGTTGAAGCCGCGCAGGAAGTACTGGTTGGCCTTGCCGTCGCCGCTGTGCTGGGTGACGATCAGACCGGGCACGACTTCAAGCGCTTCGGCGGGCCGGGAAAACGGCCGCGCGTTGACATCCGCACCGCTGACATTTTTTTCGCTTGCCGACGCGACCGGTGCTGCCGCCGACGAAGGGCCTGCTGCGGTCCCAGCGGGCACAGCGCTTCCGGCAGGAGGAAGGCTTCGGACCGCGGTGCGATTCGATCGTCGGCCGCGGTCCGCGCCGTGTTTCGGCTGGGGATGGGCGTTCTGACGCTGCTGAGGCGCCTCCACTTCTACCGGTGGAAGCGTCGTGGGCTTGACGGCTTGCGCCGATGCGCTGGGTGCAGCCACGGCCCAACCAGCTAACCAGATCGCGCCCAAGCCGCAGGTGATTCGATGCATCCCACCGCCCCCGGCGGCAACGACGTGATGAATGAGTCCCGCCGCGACGTCGGGCAGGTTATGTTGTAACAGTACGTGATGAAAACTGACA
>Ga0302267_10005275_pt1 | contig 13664 bp, 13 predicted proteins | sample III_Bog_E1_3_FD_194555 | JGI IMG/M metagenome (GOLD analysis project Ga0302267, IMG submission 194555) | Peat permafrost microbial communities from Stordalen Mire near Abisko, Sweden - III_Bog_E1_3 | ecosystem: Environmental > Terrestrial > Soil > Wetlands > Peat | place: Sweden: Abisko... | reverse complement strand
GACTTCGAGTTGGAAATCGCGGTAGGTGCGGATCAGTTCAAAGTCGTCGCGGTTGGAGGTGATGAGGCAGGCGCTGTGCGAACGGATCGTGAGGGCGATCAAGACATCGAAGTGGAGGTCGCGGAGCTTGCGCGGCTCGAAGCCCTTGTCAGCCTGGATTTTTGACAGGATTCTGCCGGATTCAATCCAGTTTTTTTCTGTTGGCGTAAAGGTGGGGTAGTTGCGTTCCAGGACCTCGATGACTCGCCGGTCCGTGGGCGTCGAAGCGCCGCGCCAAAGCTCGGCGAAAACCACGGCGCAATTGCGAATCACCGCTTCAATCTTCAACATTCGGTCAATATGGCGATTGGTGCGGATCTGGTCGACCAGTACGGAGGTATCGAAGACGACGATGTCACTCATTGAAACCGGCGAACGCTCCCTTGCCGCCATAATCCTTCATCAGCTTCTTGAATTGCTTCAGCTTGACGATCTCCTCGAGGGCCATATGGATGGCCTCGGTGCGCGATTTAGCGCCGAGCAGGCGGACGGCCTCATCGGCCAGCTTGGTGTCGAGTCGAATGGAGGTAAGGGTAACGGCCATGGGTCTCTCCTGTATATATGCTGCGCTCGATTTGTATATAAAGTCAACCTGGCCTGGTCCTGCAGGGCGCTCTCCCGCCGGAAGGTCAAATCCACTACAGCTTATGGCGCGCAAGCGCTCCGCCGCGGCGGACCCCACCCGCAGGTGGGCGGAAGAGCCACAGGTTGAGCAGGGTGAACAGCAGCCCGCCAACGGTGAACTTGAGCCAGATGGGCGCTTGCGAGGGAGAGAAGAACCCCTCCAGGCAGCCGGCTATGACCAGCAGGGGGATGATGCCGGCGACCAGGCGGGTGGCTTCCAGCCCGCCCTGGGCTACGGAGTCTTTCCAGCGCAGGCCCCCGGGAAAGAGCATCGCGTAGCCGAGGCGGAAGCCGGCGCCGCCGGCGATGAGGATGGAGGGCAGCTCCAGAGAGCCGTGAGCGGCGACAAAGCTCCACAGCAGCAGCGACATGCCGTACTGGTGGCAGGCCGCGCCGATGACCCCGAGCATCATGCCGTTGACGAACAGGTAGTAGAAGGTTCCCAGGCCGAAGGTGATGCCGCCGGCGAAGGTGACAAAGCTGACGGTGAGGTTGTTGGTCATGATGTGGCTGGTCTCAGTGGGCGCCACGCTGACGATGGACTCGGTCCACATCTGGTGGCGCTCCATGGTGGCGATCATGTCCGGGCCGACGAAGTGGCGCATGAACTCCGGCCGGGCGGTGGTGAGCACGGCCCCCAGGATGCCAAAGGCCACCGAGACGGCCAGCGAGGTGAGCACGTAGCCAAGTTGGCGCTGGAAGACGGCCGGGTATTCGTCGCGCAGGAACAGGAAAAGAGTCCGCAGATTCGTCTTGCGGCCGGAATAGATGATATGGTGAGCGCGAGCCAGCAGTTGATTGACGTGCAGCGCGTAGTTGCGGGCGGTCGAGTCCTGGCGCAGCACGGACAGGTCAGCGGCCACCTGGCGGTAGAGCAGGGCCATCTCCTGGAGTTCGGCGCGGGAGAGCTGCCCCAGGCCGCTAGAGTCAGACTGGGCGAGCAGGGAAGCGAGCCGGTCCCAGTGGGGCCGGCGCTTCGCGATCCACTGGTTGGAGAGGATTTGTGCCATGGAAGTAAGTTCAGACCGGTTTGCCTCGGACCAGATTAACATTGACACGCCAGAGCTGGTCAGCATCGAGATGCCACTGGCGGGCATTGGCAGCCGCTTTATTGCGCTGCTGGTCGATTACCTGATCTGGGGCGCGGGCGTGCTGGTGCTGCTGCTGATTGTCATCTTCATTCTGCCTGCCGTGCATACATTCAACCGGCTCTCTGCACAATGGACCGAGGCGCTGGTGATTTTCTTTTTCTTCCTGCTGAACTGGGGCTATTTCACGCTGTTTGAGGCGTTCTGGAACGGGCGCACGCCGGGCAAGCGGGTGGCCAGGATCAGGGTGATTCAGCGCTCGGGCCGGCCCATTGGCCTGGTGGAGTCTATGGCGCGCAACCTGGTGCGCTATGTGGACCAGTTGCCGTTCTTCTACGGCGTGGGCGTGATTGCCATGTTCGTGAACAAGCAGCACCAGCGCCTGGGTGACCTGGCCGCGGGCACGCTGGTGGTGCGGGATCGAGAACCGGAGGCGCCACTGTGGGGCGATACGGGCTCGCGCACGTTTACGGCGCAACTGTTCACGCCTGTGCGTATCCCCGAGCCGCATACGGCCGTCACGCTGCCGTCGCTGGGGATCTCGAAGCTGACTTCGACTGACCTGGAAGTGCTGGAGAGTTTCTTCTCGCGGAGGCTGGATATGAGCCTGGCCACGCGGCAGGCGTTGGCGGCGCGGATTGCGGCTGCGATTCAGGCCAAGTCGGGGCTCGAAGTGCCGGCGAGCGCGAGCGTGGAGACGTTTCTTGAAGCCACGGCGCGGCAACTGCGCGACCAGGCGCGGCTGCAATAGGATGCCCTGGATGGCTCCGGCAGAATCTCCATTGGCAATCGCATTGGCGAGTGGATAGAATGCGGGCCTATGTGCAACCCCGCACGACCCAGCATTGTGCGCTTTGTCGCCCTGGCAGCGCTTGCGGCCATCTGCGCACATGGAAACGCAGCCACAGGGACGGCCGCAACCAGCGAGAGCACCCTTACGATCTCCGGCGCGGGCATTGCGGGCGAGACGTACCGCCTGGCGCAGATGTATGGCGACTGGTTTGCAACGGCCACTGACGCGTACGCCCACCTGACCATGCGCACGCTGCCCGGCGCGCATCAGGCCCAACTGGGCATCGAGTGGAATGGAACGGGCGCGGCCCACACGATCGACGTGGCCAAGAACGATGTGCACAGGAACAGCAACTTCTCCTTCTCGCTGCACCTGACCGGAGCGGGAGCGTACGGTCAACAGGTCGAACTGCGCGGTGGAGACGCAATCACAGTCAACATTACGCACATGGACAACCTGGTGTTGGAGGCGACTTTCAGCGGCGCCGCAACCGGCGCCGGCCCGCTGAAGATTGCCGGCGTGATCAAGCTGCACCGCGCCGCGCCGGCAGAGCAGCCGACCGGCAACTTTGGCAACTGCGATCCGGTGATCTACGACAAGCTGGCCGGCGCGGAGTGGCGGTCGCCGTCAGAGTGCGAGGTGAAGTTTGACGCCTATGCGCGCAAGGGGCTGACGGCGGCGCTGGCGCCGGTGGTTTCCAGCTTCACGGCCGGCGGCTGGCGGGTCATGAAGCAGGTGGAGACGCAGTCGCTTACATCAATTCCGCGCCACACCGAGAGCAAGCCGTTCCAGCTGAACGAGCAGCAGATGCACCAGAGCAGCGCCTTCTATGTCTTGTTTGGACTGCCGGACAGCTCGCCTGCTGTTGAGCGGCTGAACCAGGCGGCGATGGACCAGATGCAGAAGGCGATTGCCGCGGCGCAGGCGGGCCACGCTGTGCCGATGGATGCGGCCAACGACGCCGCGCGGGCGCTTGATGAGGCCTCGAAGATTGGAATCACCGTGGCTATCAATCTGGCGAGCCAGGGGATCAGCAACTTCAAAGGCGGCCACACGGTGACGCAGCTCGCGGGCGGCGGGTTCGCGGTTGAGGCGCCCTATGTGCAGGCGCCGACCGGGGGCGACATTGCGGCGGCGCAGCGGGTGACCTATGTCTTCGTGGGTGCGTGGGCTCCGCCACCGGCCAGCAGGCCGGGCGGAGCGGATGAGGAGATCCTGGTGAAAGGCGCGTTGAATCCGGCGAAGCTGCTGGCGGTTCAGAACATTCGCATTCGCATCCAGGGCAGCACGGCCAATGCGCAGCAGGTGATCAGGTCGATTGACTGGAGCGCGTTGAAGGCGCTGCTGGCGGGCAATTGAATGGACGCGACCGCAATGAACGCCACGGCGGTCGCACGCGAGTTTACCGATGAGTGGAGTCGATCATCGTTTGCATATCACTCCACACATTGTCGAGCGAGTGAATGACCTTCAGATAGAGCGCGTACTTCCGCTCATACGCCGGGACACTCTCTGCCAGCGGATAAAAAGCTGATTTGATGCGCGTCATTTTCGCGGCGGCCTCTCCGAGATTGCGATACAAGCCAACGGCCACGGCCGCACTCATCGCGCACCCCAGCGCGCCGGCTTCGCGAACCGCCACCGTTTCAACCGGCAACTGCATGACGTCGGCAAACATCTGCGACCACACGGCCGAATTGGCAACGCCGCCAGCCAACCGGATACTTTCCGGGTTGTTCCCGCGAGCCTTCAAGAGTTTTTCCAGGTGGTATCTATGGCAGAACGCGATCCCCTCGTAGATGCTGCGCACCAGATGCTTCCGCGAGTGATACGAGGAGAGCCCCACAAAGGATGCCTTTGCGTTTGGATGAACGTTGCTTGCCATCAGGAACGGGAGAAAGATGGGGCAAAACTCCGCGGCCGGTATGCTCCCAACCCAGGCATTCAGTTCGTCGAAGAGATTCTCATGGCGTTCGTTCTTGTTAGCCTTGAGTTCCGGCAGCAGTGAGTTGATGAACCACTCCAGATTGCCTGCGGAGGTGGCGCTGGACTCTTCAAGCAGATAAAGGCCAGGAATGCAGAAGAAGGAATTCATCAGCACGGAGCCGTCGCGTACGGGCGCCTTGCTGGGAGATTCATTGATGCTCCAGGTCCCGGCGATCATGCAGATGTGCGTATCATCAACCACATTGACGGCCAGGGCGCAGGCATCGATATCGAACATTCCCCCAGCAACCGGTGTTCCGGCTGCCAGTCCCGTCAACGCGGCGACCTCTTCCGTGATGTGCCCGCACACATCGGTGGAGTTGCAGAGCGGCGGGAGCGCGTCTGAAAGATCTTCAAGTCCAAAGAGGCTCATGAGCCTGCGGTCATATTGCCCTGTTTCCAGGTTGACGAAGTTGGCGCCCGAGTAATCCGTAATCTCAGCCATTGGATTGCCGGTCAACCGAAAGCGGATGTAATCCTTGCACTCAAAGATCCAGCGGACGTTGACGAGCACTGCGGGCTCGTGGTCGCGGAGCCAGGCGAGCAGGGCGACGGGCTGACAGGCCAGAATATGCTGGCAGGACAGCTTGAACACCGCCTGTTCGGTACCCTCCTGCTTCCATCGTTCCACGTATTCCCATGCGCGGTTGTCGGTGGAGATAATGCCGCGATAGGCGGGCTTGCCGTCCTTGCCCCACAGGTACAGGCCCTTGCCGTGACCGCAGACGGCGACACCCGCAATGTCTGCCGGGTTTACTTGGGAGTCCGAGATCACACGCTTGAGAATGGCGCAGTTGGCCTGCCACATCTCATCCATGTCGCGTTCGGTGAAGCCGGGGCGCGGCGTGGCCACCGCGGTGTCGATTGAAGCGGAGCCGGCCTCTTCTCCATCCTGCGTATACAGCACTGCCTTGGTCGTTGTGCCGCCGTTATCGAGTCCGACAAAGTATCTCATGTGCGCTGTGACCCTTCCTGGACGCTTTGCGCGTATTGCCGATCGATGAATGCTTTCGCGGATGCCACCGCGCCAACATCGTCCGTACCGCTCTGGTGCCACATTTCGAGGAGATAAGGGCCGGAATAACGCAGCTCTTCAAGCGTGGAGAAGCATTGCACAAAATCGACGCAACCGGCGCCGAAGGGTACGGATTTGAACTGGCCGCCGAACTCAGGCGTTACAGCCTTGGTGTCTTTTACGTGGACGGCAACGATCTCGCCAATACCCTTTTTCAATTCGTCGTCGACGTCGTTTCCCCATGCGGTCAGGTTGCCCAGATCGGGATAGGCCTTGAGCCACGGGGACTGAATCTGGTCGGCGTAGCAGAGGTAGCGCGTCATTGAATTGATGAGCTCGGTGTCCATGATCTCGATTGCCAGCATTACTTGCTGCCGCTCGGCCTCGCGAGCGGCCCAGGCCAGCCCTTCAAGCAGGTAGTCCCGGCTTTGCTGCGTAGAGGGCTCGTAGTAGACGTCGTAGCCCGCGAGCTGGATCACGCGTATGCCCGTGGCGCATGCGAATGAGATGGCACTCTCCATGATGTCGACGGCCTTTTCGCGCTTCTGCCGGTCCGCGCTCCCGAAGGGAAACCTGCGGTGCGCGCTCAGGCACATGGACTTGATGGGCACGCCTGCATCAGCGATTGTCCGCGCGAAAGCCGCAATCTCGCGATCGGACTGGTAGAGACGATCAATGCGATGATCTTGTTCATCGATGCAGATTTCGACAAAGTCGAAACCAAGCTGCTGTGCCTTGGCCAGGCGGACAGGCCAGGTGTCGCCGGCGTCAAGTGCTTTTTCGTATAACCCGAACAGATGAGTTCCCAACATGGAGGCTCGCACGGACTTGAACAGGGAGTGGTGAGGAATCGGGGGTGAAACCGATCCCACACCCCGCAGCATACACCCCGTGGCGGCTGCGCGGGTATGCCGGGGAGTGCGGCTGAACTGGTCCGGGTGCAACCGACTCATGGTCACCGCACCCGCATGGCGATGGATGAGTTGGGTGCTGCAGCGCTCCTGAAACACCGATCACAAGAACAAGCTGGGGTCTAATTGAAGTGGGCTCTGGTCTCGGTGCCCTGTTCCTGCGCCAGCAATTCGGCCAACGCCTTTTCCGGGCAGATGTGGCGGCGTTCAAGGGCAGCAAGCTCCTGGTCTGTCTCCACGCAGGACGCGATCGTCATGAAACAGTCGAGGCAGCGGGTGTTGTAGCTGCCGTTATCGTTTTGCGTACGGCTGTACATCGCGGCTGATCTCTCCATTCAATTGGACGATCCTAGACCGGCCTTTCCTTTTCAGGCGTGATTCACATCACCCAGCCGTGTGATCGGATAGCGCGGCGGAGGTTTGTTGGCGGGCAATGGCCTAGAGGTCGGTGTTCTGGTTGGGATTGCGGCGCAGCCGCCAGCAGGGGCTCTGGCCGCCCTGGGGAAACAGAGAGACGGAGCAGGCCACGTCGGCCGTGCCCAGGTAGTCGTACTCGATCTTGTTGCCCTTGAGGGGCACGCTGAGGAAGCGGTTGACGGTGACCGTGGAGGAGGGCGAGCCGCGCAGCTTGAAGATCGCCCAGTCGCCGCCGTAGACGAGGACGAATCCGCCAACCAGGACCACGACGATGCGCTGCAGCCAGAGCTTGATGGGCACTTAACCTTCCTTGAGCGCGCGGTCCGCCTCTTTGAGCGCGATGCCAGTCAACTGGCGGCGGCGGGCCTCAGAGAGATAGTAGCTGAGTTGTGCGGCGGCCTGCGCGTAGCTGAGTCCCTCGGCGCGAATGTTGGAGATGCAGTTGCGCTCGGCGTCGGTGCGGCCGGGGTAGGGGGCCCAGGTGATGTAGGCGCCCAGCGAGTCGGGCGAGCTGAGGCCCGGGCGCTCGCCGATGAAGACGACGGAGATTTGCGCACGCAGGGCCTGACCGATCTCATCGCCAATGGCCACGCGGGCCTGCTCGACTACGCATACGGGCGCAAGCTGCCGGCCGCCGATGCGCGCAAGAAGCTCTGCGATGAGTGGAGCGGCGTGGCGCTCGACGGCCAGCGCAGAGAGGCCGTCGGCGACGATGAGCGCGAGTGTGGATGCGCTTGTGCCGGCCGATGGTGCGCGATGCGCGAGCAGTGCGCGGCTGCGCTCGTCAAGCGTGCGACCGAGGTCAGGCCGCTGCAGATAGATGGCGCGATCGGGCGCTGCGGAATGCAGGCGCAGAACCTCGGCGTGGGTGAGCGCAGCCAGTGTTGCAGCAAGCGCAGCAGCTTCCAGGCGGCTATGCACTGCGTCGCGCGCCTCGGCGTGGCAGCGCTGAAAGTCGAGCAGGTCGCGGGTTTCAACGCTCACGCCGGTGCGCGCCAGGCCCACGCGGGCCGGGGTGAGCGCACGCAGTCGCGCGGCCAGCGGGAGGGTCAGACTCACCGCGGAATCGACATTGGTCTTCGCATCGTCGCTCATGCGATGAAGAGCCTTTCCGGTTGGTTGGCTTCGAGCGTCAGCCGCGCGAAGTTCTCGCCCGCGAGCCATGCTTCGAACTCCGGCGCCGGCCGGAGACCGAGCACGCGGCGCAGATAGAGCGCGTCATGGAAACTGGTGCTCTGGTAGTTGAGCATCACGTCGTCTGCGCCGGGCACGCCCATGATGTAGTTCACGCCGGCCACGCCCAGCAGCGTGAGCAGCGCGTCCATATCGTCCTGGTCGGCTTCAGCGTGGTTGGTGTAGCAGACGTCGCAGCCCATGGGCAGGCCGAGCAGCTTGCCGCAGAAGTGGTCTTCCAGGCCGGCGCGCATGATCTGCTTGCCGTCATACAAATACTCGGGGCCGATGAAGCCGACAACCGTGTTGACCAGCATGGGACGGAAGCGCCGGGCGACGGCGTAGGCGCGGGCTTCGAGGGTCTGTTGATCCACGCCGAGGCCGCCCGTGCCGTGATGCGCGTTGGCAGAGAGCGCCGAGCCCTGGCCCGTTTCAAAGTACATGATGTTGTCGCCGACCGCGCCATCGGCACACACGCCGCCGCGCTTCAGTTGCTGGCCGGCTTCGTGGGCCTCGGCCAGCAGAGCCAGCGAGACGCCGAAGCTGCGATTGGCCGCCTCGGTTCCGGCGATGGATTGGAAGAGCAGATCGATGGGCGCGTCGGCATGGAGTGCGTCCATCTGCGTGGTGATGTGGGCCAGCACGCAGCTCTGCACGGGGATGTGGAAGCGTTGGCGCAGAGCGTCGATCATGCGCAGCAGGCGCGCTGTTGTGGCCGCGTTGTCGCCGGCGGGGTTGATGCCGATGACCGCGTCGCCGGAGCCGAGCAGCAGGCCGTCAAGAATCGAAGCGGCAATGCCGGCCGGGTCGTCCGTCGGATGGTTGGGCTGGAGCCGCGCGCTCAGGCAGCCCTGCAAGCCAACCGTGGTGCGAAAGCGCGTGACGACATGAATTTTTCGCGCAGCCAGGATGAGGTCCTGCACGCGCATCAGCTTGCTTACGGCCGAGGCCATCTCCGGCGTGAGGCCGGGTGCAAGAGCAGCAATGCGTTCGGGCGTTGCGTCGTCCGAGAGCAGCCAGTTGCGCAGCTCGCCGACGGTGAAGGAGCGGATGGGCGCGAAGGCCGCTGCGTCGTGCGTGTCGACGATGAGGCGCGTGACCTCGTCGGTCTCATACGGCACGACCTGCTCCAAAAGAAAATGCGCCAGCGGCAGATCGGCGAGGGCGTATTGCGCAGCCACGCGTTCGGCCGCGGATTGGGCAGCCACGCCGGCCAGCATATCGCCGCTGCGCGCCGGCGTGGCCCTGGCCAGCAGGTCGCGCAGATCGGCGAAGGTATAGCGGGTGCTTCCAATGGTGTGAGCAAAGGGCATGGGCGGCGACGGAACGCAACTTCAGGATAGCCGCAAAGTTGGTGGGCCGTGCGGGGATTCACCGCCCAGGTCGCGTACCCGGCTGAATCGCGGCGTTGGAGAGCGAAGGGGAGCCCGTTCCCAACGGTAGAAGCTCGAAGGCTCTTCATTCGCCGTGCTACTCTTTTGAACATCATGCGAGCGGTGTGTTTTGTGTTTCTTCTTTTGCTGGCGGCGCAGGCGGGGTTTGGCCAGGCGGCTACCCCTTCAGTGCCAACCGATCCACATGCGGTGTTGGCCGCTGCCGAGCCGCTTTATGATTTCTCCGACCCGGCAATGAAGCCATGGCATTTGAAGGCGAGCTATCAGCTCTATGATCTGAAGGGCAAACCGGCCGAGCAGGGAACCTGGGAGTACTGGTGGGCGTCGCCGAAGGTGCACCGTAGCACCTGGACCCGGGAGGGGGCGACGCGCACCGATTGGTGGACAGCGGACGGCGCACTGCATCGCAAGGAGAGTGGAAACCCGTTGCGATACTTCGAGAGGACGCTTGAGACGACGCTCCTGTATCCGTTGCCGCCTCGTAATATTGTCAGCTCAGACAAGCTGAAGATCGACCTCAAAATTGTACCGGTCGGAAAATCGCAATTGGCCTGTGTGGGCACTTTGCTGCTCTGGAACCGGAATGGCATGCTGGTGGCTCCGAACTCAGCCGCAGATGAGCACTACTGCTTCGAGACTTCATCCCATGCACTGCGGATGACATATTCAGACTCAAAAACCGCGGAGTTTAGCCGGATCGTCAAGACACAGGGGCATTATCTTGCGCGGCAAGTTGAGGTATCAATCGGAAAGAGCAAGGCGCTTTCGGTTTCCGTTGACAGCATCGACAGTGCCGATTTATCCGACATCGCCTTCAGCCCGCCCGCAGATGCGGTTCTCGCACAATCGCCGGTCACTCAACGAGACGCCAGCGACTCTGGCAATGGGGAAGTAGCGCAGGGGATGCTGCTTCAAAAAACGCAGCCTGTCTATCCGGCGGTTGCAAAAATTTCAGGTCAGCAGGGCGATGTCATTCTTGCTGCCGTCATTGCAACGGATGGAAAGGTCCACGATCTGGAGGTCCTGGCGGCGCCTTCACCGATACTCGCAGACGCGGCGCTGGATGCCGTGAAGCAGTGGAAATATCGGCCCTATCTGCTGAACGGCGTGCCCGTCGAGGTGGAAACGATGATCAATGTGGTCTTCGGTCTGGGCCGGTAGGGCGGCACATATGCCGAATACCCTTTAAGCGATCGGCCCTCGGTCCTTGCTTGAGGAGACGGCTGTCTATCCCTGGATCGACGCGGCCCTCGCCGAGATGCCGCTCAACTCGGCGGCGCGGGCTTCGGCGTAGGCGGCTGCGCCCAGTTGCGCAGCGCGCGGCTCCAGAATCACGCGCACCGGCATATTGATGAGCAGCTGGCTCAGGCGCCCCTTGTCCGTGAAGGACTTGAGGAAGGTGCCGTCTTTCAGTTTCTCCAGGATGCGCGGGGCGATGCCGCCGCCCAAATAAAGGCCGCCGACAGAGAGCACCTTGAGGGCCAGGTTGCCGGCCTCGGCGCCATAGGCGGAGACGTACATGTCCAGCGCCTTCTCGCAGATTTCGCTCTTGGCCGAGAGGGCCAGCTCGGTGATCACGGCGTTGGGGTCTTCGGCGGCGATGCGCTGGGCCAGCCAGACCGGCTCATCGAGTCCGCGCACCTCGCGCAGGAACTCATAGATGTTGGTGAGGCCCATGCCGGCCACCACGCGCTCGAAGCTGACGCGGCCGTTGTACTTCTGCTTGAGAAAGCGGAGCAGGTCGATCTCGTCTTCGTTGCGCGGGGCGTAGTCGGCGTGACCGCCTTCGGAGGGATAGGGGACGTGGGCGCGTCCGTTCCAAACCAGGAAGCCCTCGCCCAGGCCGGTTCCGGCGGCGATCAGGGCGCGGTTGCCCATCTGGCCGGGGTCGCCGGGGGCCAGGGTATAGATCTGGTCCTGAGACAGCTCGGCGATGCCGTAGCCGTTTGCCTCCAGGTCATTGATGAGGAAGACATGCTCAATGCCCAGGCCGGTGGCGAGCTCCCCACTGTCCAGGGTCCAGGGCAGGTTGGTCAGGCGCAGGCGGCCGTTGCGCACCGGGCCGGGCACGCCGAAGCAGGCCGCGGTTACCTTGGCCGCGCCCAGAAACTCCTTGACGATGACTTCGAGGCCTGCGTAGTCCTTGGACTTGTAGACCTTGTTGCGTGTGGATTTGAGCTTGCCGTTGCTAAAGTCATACAGCCCCAGGTCAACCTTGGTGCCGCCTACATCGCCCGCCAGAATCATCGTTCCTTCTCCAAAAACCCGCAGCCTTCCCCGTTTGTCGCGGGCAAAAGCGCAGCAGCTGCCTTATCCAGAATCAGGGTAAGTATACCGCTTGCCGGCCGGATCAACTGACTGGGCAGGCGCTCCGGATCGTGCGGGCCGGTGAGCACCTCGCTCAACACCTGGGCCTTGTCAGCGCCGGCGATGAGGAAGAAAACCGAGCTGGCGTGGTTGATGACCGGCCAGGTGAGGGTGATGCGCCAGGTGTCCTTCTGATGCACGTGGTTGGCCACGGCCAGGCGGCCCAGCTCGTGGATGGCCTGGGTATGGGGGAAGAGCGAGGCGGTGTGGCCGTCGGGGCCCATGCCCAGCGCAATGAGATCGAAGCGGGGGCTCTCGGCGCCCTCCAGGCGGAAACTGTCGCGCAGCTCGGATTCATAGCGGGCGGCGGCGGCTTCGGGATCGAGCTCGCCCTCGATGCGGTGAATCTGCTCGGGCCTTAGGGGCACGCTGTCGAGCATGGCCTCGCGGGTCATGCGGTAGTTGCTGTCGTTGTCGTCGGGCGGCACGCACCGTTCGTCGACCCAAAACAGGTCGAGGCTGTCCCACGGCATGCGGCTGCGCCAAGGCTCGTTGGGGTCGGCAAGCAGGGCAAAGGTAGCCCTGGGTGTTGAGCCGCCGCTGATGGCGATGCGGGCCCGGCCGCGCGCTTCCACAGCCTCGCCGGCCATCTCCACAAAGTACTGCGCCGCGTGGCGGGCCAGCGCCGCAGGGTCCGGCTCCACGTAGTATTTGATGCTCAGGTGTCTGCCCGCGCCCATTTGTGCCTCTTCTCTCTACGTTACTCGAAAAGACTGCATGAAATTGGGACGCGTGGGTTTCTTCGCTGGTTTTACCTGGGGATGGGGACCCCGAAGCGGACGAAAATGCTGCGCTTTGGTTGCGGGGATCCAGTCGGGGGCGAGCCGCTACCGCCCCAGGTAATCGCGGTACTGGAGTTCGAGCACCCCGGCGGCGCGGGCCAGGGCCAGCTTGGCGACGTTGTACTGGTAGAGGCTTTCGACCACGTTGTTCTGCGCAGCGGCCAGCGTGGCCTGGGCGGTGACCAGGGGCAGGTTGTCGTCCACTCCGGCGCTCACCCGGTCGGTTTCGTCGCTCAGCTCGCGGGTGGCCAGGTCGACGTTCGAACGGGCCACCTTGACCAGCTGGGCCGAGGCGCTGGCGTCGAGCAGCGCCGAGCGCACCTGCTGGTCGATGTGGCCGCGCAGGTCGGCGAGCTGGTCGTTGATTGCGTCCATCTGCGCCGCGGAGGCCTCGACATCGCCGCGCAGTTTGGCTTCGCGGAAGAGTGGAACGCTCAGGGTGCCCTGGGCCATGAAGTTGCCGTGGGTGTTCACGCCGGTCACCGTGTCTGTGCCGTAGTAGCCGCTGAAGCTGAGCGTGGGCAGCCGCTGACTGCGATAGGCCAGGTGGATAGCCTTGTATTCGATGGCCTGGTTCTGCAGATTCTGGTAGTCCTGGCGGCTCTTGTAGGCCACGGCGCGGACCTCTTCCGGAGTTTGCGCGGCCAGCTCGCTGTAGGGCGCGGGGTCGGTGAGGGCGATCTTCTGGCCGGGGGCCACCCCGATCTCGCGCTTGAGCAGGATCAGGTCCTTTTCCAGCGCATTTTCGGCCAGGATGCGCGACTGCTGTTGTGCCTGCAGTTGCACGCGGGCGCGCAGTTCATCCAGATTGGCAGCGGTTCCGGCCAAGTGGGCGTTGTGAGCGTGGTCGAGCTGGGTCTGGTCTTCAGCTTCCTGGGCCTTGGCGTTGTCAACTTCGCTGGCGGCGGCAATGGCGTGCAGATAGGCCGTGGCCACCTGCTGGACAACCTCGCCGCGGGCCGACATTTTGGCGAAGTGGGCGGCGCGCTCGGCGGCTCCGGCGCCCTTGTAGGCGGCAATGACCGGGCCGGAAAACAGCGTCTCGCTGAAGGAGACCAGGCCTGTGGTCAGGTCG
>Ga0302267_10005268_pt1 | contig 13683 bp, 9 predicted proteins | sample III_Bog_E1_3_FD_194555 | JGI IMG/M metagenome (GOLD analysis project Ga0302267, IMG submission 194555) | Peat permafrost microbial communities from Stordalen Mire near Abisko, Sweden - III_Bog_E1_3 | ecosystem: Environmental > Terrestrial > Soil > Wetlands > Peat | place: Sweden: Abisko... | reverse complement strand
TGTTGCAGTTTGTGGAAGAGCGGTTCCGGATGGGCATCCGCATCTCGCAGGCGGAGATCGACGACTACTACAAGACGACGCTGCTGCCTGCCTACCAGAAAGAGAGCGCGACCGCTCCGGCGGAGGCGACCATTGCGGACCGCATCCAGGAGATCTTGCTGCAGCAGCGGGTGGACACGCTGCTGGATGATTGGCTGACGGCGTTGCGCGCGCAGGGCGGCGTCACCATTCTGAAGCCCGGAGAGGAGGCGCCATGAGTGCGGACGAAGAGCTGCCGATCGCAGGCCGATCGCCGAGCGCCGATCCTCCTGTGCGGAAGAAGCACAGCCTGATGTTCCACATCAGCCGCGGCATGGCGTGGGCGATTGCGGGCGTGCTGGCGCTGGTGCTGGTGGTGGTTGGCGGCTTTTGGTGGTATACCACCACGGACAGTTTCCAGTATCGCGTGGGCAAAGAGCTGGTGTCGGTGCTGGAGGACGCGACTGGCGGACGCGTGGAGGTAGGCGGCGTCCACTTCAGCCTGTGGCACCTGGCGATCGAAGTGGATGGGCTGGTGATTCATGGCCTGGAGGGGCCCGGTGAGGCGCCGTACCTCTCCGCCGACAAGGTGCTGGTGCGGATAAAGATCACGAACTTCTTTGCGCACTCCGTGGGTGCGGGGCTGGCGTCGCATGTGGGGTTGAACCTGCTGCGGGTGGAACATCCGCAGGTCCACCTGATGGTGGACAAGAACGGCAAGACGAACCAGCCGGAGCCGAAGCATCCGCAGGCGAGCACGGAGCCGGTGCAGGATACGCTGCTGGACCTGCGCGCGAACGAGGCGGACCTGGTGAATGGCGTGTTCCTGCTGAACGACCGGGCCATCCCTTTCGACATGGCGGCGCGCGACCTGGATGCCGAGGTCCACTACCTGAGCAAGACGGACCGCTATGGGATCAAGATTGGGCTGAACGATCTGCGCACCAGGATGGGCAAGCAGCCGGAGGCGCAATCGAAGCTGAACCTGGAGATGGAGCTGGGACGCGACCTGGCGCAGGTGACGGCGCTGGAGTTCGATTCGGGCAAGGCGTCTGTGCTGCGCGCCACGGGGACGCTGGAACATTTTGCGCAGCCGCAGTGGCAGGTTTCGGCGGATGGCACGCTGGAGCTGAAACAGGTGTCCATACTGACGGCGACGGATGGGCTGACCGCCGGAACGGTGGACCTGCACGTGAAGGGGCATAGCTGTACGGTGACTCCCACGGTGGCGCAGACGCGCAGGCACTTCTGGGACAGGAAGCCGCTGGCGAAGCCGGAGAAGCCGGGCACCGTGCCGCTGGCTCCCGATCCGGAGTGCACGGCGGGCTACCTGGTGGTGGGGAATGCGAAGCTGCACGGCGCGGGCTATGAGAACCCCAACGTGCGGCTGCACGATGTGGATGGAGGCGCGGAGTTGCACATTACGCCAACACAACTGCTGCTGACGGCGATGTCCGGCTATCTGCCAGGCGGTGGCAACGCGCAGGGCGAGCTGCGGATTGAGAACTGGCTGGGCGAGACGGCCACGGCGACATCCGCTACGGCTGTCGCCGCGGTGACGACGGCGCGGAAGACCACGGCGGAGCTGCATTCCAAGTCGAGCTCGAACAAGCCGGTCCCGTCGGTAAGGGCGCCGGGGCCTGCGGCCAGCGGCATCTACTCGCACGCGTACCTGGTGGCCACGGTGAATGCGATTCCGCTGCGGACGATTATGGAGGTGACCGAGACGCAGGGGTACGGTGATCTGGGCTTCGATACGGCGGTGACCGGGCCGGTGAAGGTGGAGTGGAGCGGAGCGCTGGCCAGCGTCGCGGATACCGTGCAGGTGGATGGCGACCTGAAGTTCCGGCCGACGGGGATGCCGCGCCCTGGCGCGGTGAGCAACACTCCCATGACCGGCGAGGCGGTGGCCCACTACGACGGCCTGCGCGAGGTGGTGAGCATCCAGCATGTGCTGTTGACGACGCCGCAATCGTCGACCGAGGCGGAGGGGGTGCTGGGGGTGAACCTGGGCGACCCGCTGACCAATCTGAAGGTCGACATGACGGTGCGCGACCTGGGCGAGTTCGACCAGTTGCTGCGGACGCTGGGGTACGAGGCGTTTGGCAAGAAGGGCACGGCAGGAGTTCCCGTGGTGCTGCACGGCGGCGTGGTGTTCCATGGGACGGCTTCGGGGCGCTCGTCCGACCTGAACTTTGACGGCCACTTCCAGGGCACTCAGCTTGAGGTGAAGGTGGGCACGGAACTGGATACGCTGATCGACTCCGTGGTGGCCGATGCGCAGTACTCGTACAACGAGGGGCTTGCGGTGGGAAGCTCGACGATTCTGCGGGGGAGCGCGGTGCTGCATCTGGCCGGGACGATGCGACCGCGCAAGGTGATGACGCGCAAAGGGCCGGACTACCTGTGGGACGACGGCACGGCGGTGGAGGCGTCGGTCCAGCTTGCGAACGCGGACGTGAAGGATGTGCTGCAGATCGCCGGCCAGCAGCAGAAGATTCCAGTGACAGGGACGATTGCTGTCGATGCGAAGGTGGCGGGGACGCTGGGCAGCATTGGAGGGGCTGGGAAGATATCGCTGAGCAAGGGCGTCGCGTACGGCGAGCCGTACGACTCTGCCGTGGCGAACCTGGCGTTCCAGCGGCAGAACCTTGAGGCGAACGATGTGGCGTTATCGCTGCACGGGATGAAGATTGCCGGCAGCGGCGGATACAACCTGCAGACGAAGCATCTGCATGGGCATATCGAAGGGCGCGACCTGGTGCTATCGAAGTTTGCGAGGTTCCAGAAAGCGATGCCGAATGCCGATGGAACGTTGACGTTGACTGCGGATGCGGACGGCACGATGGAAGAGCCAGGGTTGAAGGCTACGGCCAGGCTCGCCGGAGTGGTGGTGAATGGAAAGGCGCTTGGCGATCTCGCGGCCGACGTGCATAGCGAGGGCAGCCTGCTCTCCTACACGGCGCAGTCCACACTCGTGGGCGCGAAGGTGGATGGGTCGGGCCAGACGCAGTTGACGGGCGATTACGAGACCAAGGCGAAGATGAGCTTCACCGGCGTGGATGCAGGCATGTTGCTGGCGATGTATGGGCCGCCCAGCGTGAAGGCACAGTCGTCCATCGGGGGCGTGGTAACGGTGAGTGGTCCGCTGAAGACCCCGACCGGGCTGAGCGGGACGGCGGAGCTGAGCGACTTCGACGTGAAGCTGCAAGGGGTGGAGCTGAAGAGCGGCGAGCCGTTGCGGGTGAGTCTGAAGAACGGCGTGGTTACGCTGGACCAGGTTCACATTACAGGCGAGGACACCGACCTGCGGGCGAGCGGCACGGTGCAGATCTTTGGCGCAACCGACCCGAGCGGCGGCAAGCTGGATCTGAAGGCCAACGGAAGCGTAAGTGTCGCGTTGGCGCACACGTTCGATCCCGATCTGCTGTCGAGCGGCAAGGTGGAGTTCACGATTGCGGCGAGCGGGCGCGTGCAGAAGCCGTCGTTGACGGGCAAGGTGCAGTTCGACAACGTGAATGCCGCGATGGACGGGGTTCCGAACGGGTTGAGCGCGCTGAATGGAACGCTGGTGTTCAACGAGGACCGCCTGGAGGTGGAGAGCCTGACCGCGATGACGGGCGGCGGGCAACTGAAGCTGGGCGGCTTTCTGACGTACAAGAACGGTATCTACGCGGACCTGACCGCGACCGGCGATGTGGTGCGCGTGCGGTTATATGGTTTGAGCGCGACGGCAAACACGAGCCTGCGGCTGCAGGGTGGACCGCAGAACCTGCTGCTGAGCGGTAGCGTGTTGATCACGCGGTTCGGCGTGGGTCCGGATGTGGACTTTTCGGCGTTCTCGTCGGTGGGAGGAGTGAGCGCGCCGCCGGAGCCGGGTGCCGCATCGAACAAGGTGACGCTGAACGTGCATGTGACCAGCTCGCCGCAACTGGACTTTCAGAACTCGTTTGCCAAGCTGGCTGGCACGGTGGACCTGAATATGCGCGGCACGGTGGCCGATCCGTCGATCCTGGGGCGCATCCAGATTACGTATGGCAATGCGACCTTTGCCGGGACGAAGTACGAGTTGCAGCGGGGTGACATCTACTTCTCGAACCCGGTGCGCATCGATCCGACCATCGACATCAATGCGACGGCGCGCGTGGAGACATACGACGTCACGGTCGGACTGCAGGGCACGATGAGCAACCTGAAGCCGACGTACCGCTCGGAGCCGCCGCTGAGCGAGGCGGACATCTTTGCGTTGCTGGCGCTGGGACGAACGCAGGAGGAGGCGCAGCTCTACCAGGAGCAGGAGGTGCAGCAGGGCGCGAATCCTACGACCAGCGCGCTGCTGGGCGGGGCGCTGAATGCGACGGTCAGCAACCGGATTGGCAAGCTCTTTGGCGGGGGCACGGTGAAGATCGACCCCGCGTTTGTGGGGACGCTGGGCAACTCGACCGCGCGCATCACGGTGCAGAAGCAGCTCTCGCGTCAGTTGAGCGCAACCTATGCGCAGAATGTGAACTCGACGGCGCAGCTATTTCTGCAGGCGCAATACGACCTGACGCCGAATGTATCTTTGGTGGTGGCGCGCGACGAATCGGGCGTCTTCAGCGTGGTCTATAAGATACGCAGGCGATACCGTTAGGACGAAAATCCTTGCAACGACGGTCGATTTCGTGCGTCTAAGAACACGGTAATAGATACCGGCGAGCCGGTATCGGGTGGACATCCATGCTTCCGCGCGGCGCATCGGAGGAGTTGGCGATGCAGAGTGCATGGCTCCGCCGAAGGGAGTGAACGTATGCTGCGAAAAGGAAATGTGGGTCTGTCTGGTCTGTCCGCGGTCGGAATATTGTGGAGTGTTGCGCTTGCCTTGACGCTGCCTGCGATTCCGGCGGTGGCGCAGGATGGTTCGCGCGTGGATGCGGATGTCCATAAGGCACTGGACAACAAGAAGTTTCACGACGTAAATGCCGCGGTGCACGGCGATATGGTGGTGCTGACGGGCACGGTGGAGCGGTACGCGGACAAGGAAGACGCGGACCGGCGTGTGCATCATGTGGGCGGAGTAAAGGGCGTCGACAACGAGATTCAAGTGGCCGGCACGGGAATCAGCGACGAGGTGCTACGGGACAAGCTGTCCAAGGCGCTCTCCTATGACCGTGTAGGCTATGGCACCACGGCGTTCAACTCCATCAGCATTGGCGTGCAGAATGGCGTGGTGACGCTGCAAGGCACAGTATATGGACCGCCGGACAAGGACTCTGCGCTGAGCCTGGTGGAGAATACGCCGGGCGTGAAGGATGTGATCGACAACCTGGAGGTAGCGCCGGTCTCGCCCATGGACGACCGGCTGCGGCTGGAACTGGCGCGGGTGATCTACGGTACGCCACAGTTGCAGAAGTACGCGATGGACCCCGCGAAGCCGATTCGCATTACGGTCGTCAATGGCAATGTCACGCTGTCTGGACTGGTGGACAGCAAGATGGACCGCGACATTGCAGGAATTCGCGCGAACGGCGTGCCGGGAATCTTCAAGGTGGTAAATGATTTGCAGATCGCCGAACCGGAGAAGGGAAAGTAGGGCGGGCGCGGTTCATCCTTATAAGATGAAGGGATGGGCAATGTTTGGAAGAGTACGCGGCTGACGCTGGAGATGATCAAGTGGGAGCACTCGATCTTCGCGCTGCCGTTTGCCCTGACCGGCGCGGTGCTGGCAGCGGACGGATGGCCGCAGGCACGGGTGCTGGCGTGGATTGTGGTGTGCATGGTGTCGGCGCGGTCGGCAGCGATGGCGTTCAATCGGCTGGCGGACGCGCGGTTGGATGCGAGCAATCCGCGGACAGCGATGCGCGCGCTGCCGGCGGGAATATTGAGCACAGGGTTCGTGGCGGGGTTTGTGGTGGCCGCTGCGGGTGTGTTTTTGCTGGGGGCGTGGAGGCTGAACCGGCTAACGCTGGAACTGGCTCCGCTGGCGCTCGGCATCATCCTGGCATACAGCTATATGAAGCGCGTGACGCGGTGGTCGCACCTGGTGCTGGGATTGGCGCTGGGCATTGCGCCTTCGGCAGCGTGGATTGCGGTTCGCGGGTCGCTCGATCCTCGCATCGCGGTGCTGTCCGGGGCGGTGCTGCTGTGGGTGGGCGGCTTCGACGTGCTGTATGCCTGCCAGGACTTTGAGCACGACCGTTCCGCCGGACTGAACAGCGTGCCGCAGGCGTTCGGGCTGGACGCGGCGTTCTGGATTGCGCGGGCGATGCATGTGGCGATGCTATGCCTGCTGGCGTGGCTGGTGGAGTTGTTCGGACTGGGGCACCTGGCCGGCGTGGGAGTGGTAGTGGTGGCGGCGCTGTTGGGATATGAGCACAGCATCGTCTCGCCCAGGGATCTGCGGCGGATGAACGCTGCGTTCTTTACGCTCAATGGATTGATCTCGGTTGCATTCTTTGGATTCTTTGCGGCGGATGTTCTGCTGCACAAATAGGAAGGGGCCCACGTTGTGTGAGCCCCTTTTTTGGAGGGTCAGCCGTTCTGAGATACGACAGGATTACGAGGCCCGTTTGTGCTGCTCTTTGACCTGCTCGGCTTTATCGTTGACCGAGTTCTTGGCGTTCTGCGCGGTGGAAGCTATCTTTTCGCGGACGTCGTGCGCACTTTCCTGGGCGCGTGTGTGGGCGTCGTGAGAAGCAGTACGTGCGGCGTCTTTAGCATCGCCCCACGCTTCTTTGGCTGCGCCCTTCACCTGGTCGGCCGTACCGGAATTGGCGAGATTGTCATTCCCGGTCGCTTCGCCGACGGATTGCTTCGCTTTGCCTTTCAACTGATCGAACTTTCCTTCTACGATGTCACGATTCATGGCCCGCTCCTGTTTCAGTTTCGGTTGGATAAGTGCGGATGCAGTGTTCCCGGGCTGGTTCAGACGGCACGTCTGCCCGAGATGAGGTTGAAGATGAGAATAATGACCGCGAGAACCAGGAGCAGGTGGATCCAGCCCCCGAGGGTGTAGCTGCTGACCATTCCGAGCAGCCACAAGATGACCAGCAAAACGGTGATTGTCCAAAGCATGGTAGCTCTCCTGAACTCCCGTGCGGTCGCGTTCTGAGATAGGCTTGTGAAAATCGAGCCGCGTACCGTACCTGTGGTAAGTTGCGTTGTGCCGGAGTAAGGTTGCCAGCTCGCGCTGGGGAAAAGAGCGTTGTGTGAACTATCGGATGAGTCTGTCCTGGGGTTGCCTGTGAAAGTGGCAATTCAGGGAGAATTGGGGTCGAACAGCCACATGGCTGCGCTGTCGATGCTGGGTAGCGATGTGGAGATTGCCGCATGCGCCACATCGGCTGTGGTGTTTGAGCGCGTGGTTTCCGGCGGGGTGGATGGCGCCGTGCTGCCCATTGAAAACAGCCTGCATGGGTCTGTGGCGGAGCACTACGATCTTTTGCTGGCGCAGCCGGTCCGGATTGCGCGGGAGAGCCTGATGCGGATTCGGCACAACCTGATCGCGCGTCCGGGCACGGCCCCGGAGGACATCAAGCGGGTGATATCGCACCCGGTGGCGCTGTCGCAGTGCCGCAACTGGCTGGCGGCGCGGCCGTGGCTCGATGTGGTGAACTTCTACGACACCGCGGGCAGCGTGAAGCACCTGATGGCTGAGGGCCTGGAGGATACTGCCGGAATCGCGCCCGAGCTGGCGGCGCGGCAATACGGCGCCGAGGTGCTGGTGGCGGGCATCGAGGACCATACGGAGAACTACACGCGCTTCCACCTGCTGCTGCAGGAGGCGGCGTTTCGAGGCAGCCGCGCCTGGCCGGAACAGGGAGCGAACAAGGCGAGCCTGGCGTTCAGCCTGGAGCACCGGCCAGGCTCGCTGGTACGGACGCTGGAGGAGTTTGCGCGGGCGGGCGTGAACTTGACCAAGATCGAGTCTCGCCCCGTGCCTGGAACGCCGTGGGAGTATGTTTTCTTCGTGGATGTACGCTTCGATTCGGGGGAGCAGATGGATGCCGCTCTGACCGGGCTCTCGGGAAAGTGCCATGCGGTGAAGGAGTTGGGCCGGTACGTAGCGGCGTAAGTCGCTCCTATGGCATTGATAATCCGAGGGCTTGCCCACTGATGCGAGAGGACCGACTTGCCGATGACAGGGAGGTTGCGGAACGCATCCTAAGGAGTGAGCAGGGGGTTGGGCGAGGCTGGCTGCGACTTTTGCCGAAGCTGATGCATCAAACGAAGGAAATCTGATATAAAGAGACTCAAGGGTGAGACCATGCCAAGCGATTTTGTAAGTATTATCAAGCCGAAGTCCTCCAAATCTGCCGAGGAGCCGGAGGTTCCGACCGCAGGCCGGGCGATTCCGGTACTGCCGGTTCGGGACACGGTGCTGTTCCCGCATGCCGTGCTGCCATTGACGGTGGGACGCGAGAGCTCGATCCAACTGATCCAATCGTTGGGCGAGGAGAAGACGATCCTGGTGGTGGCGCAGCGCGACGCGCGGCTGGATGCTCCGCAGGCCGCTGACCTGCACCATATTGGGACGCGGGCGACGGTGCACAAGGTAGTGAAGATGCCCAACCAGAGCCTGTTTGTGTTTACCGAAGGCAATGAGCGGGTGCGGCTGGGCGAGTTTGGGCAGATTTCGCCGTTTATGACGGCGGAGTGCGAGGTGGTGGAGGAGATTGAGCCGCAGAAGTCTCCGGAGACGGAGGCGCTGCAGCGGAATGTGGTGAGCCAGTTCCAGCAGATTGTGACTTCTTCGCCGACACTCTCGGACGATCTGCAGACGATTGCCATCAACATTGAGGAGCCTGGTCGGCTGGCGGATTTTATAGCGTCGAGCCTGCCGTTTCTGACTACGACCGACAAGCAGGAACTGCTGGAGACGCCGGATATCTCGGCGCGGCTGGAGCGCATCAACAAGCACCTGGCGAAGGAGCTTGAGGTGCAGCAACTGCGCAACAAGATCCAGACCGAGGTGCAGGATTCGGTGCAGTCCTCGCAGCGCGACTACTACCTGCGCGAGCAGTTGAAGGCGATCCAGAAGGAACTGGGCGACCTGGACGACACGCAGAAGGACATTGCGGAGCTGAAGGAGAAGATTGAAGCGGCCGGCATGCCGGAGGAGACGAAGAAGGACGCGCTGAAGGAACTTGCGCGGCTGAGCCGGATGAATGCGATGGCGGCGGACTACTCGCTGACGCGGAACTACATTGAGTGGCTGGCGGTGCTGCCGTGGTCGAAGTCGTCTGCGGGCGAGGTGGATATTCTGCGCGCCAAGGAGATTCTGGACGAAGACCACTACGGGCTGAAGAAGGTGAAGGACCGCATTCTTGACTACCTGAGCGTGCGCCGGCTGAAGCCGGACATGAAGGGGCCGATCCTCTGCTTTGTGGGCCCTCCAGGCGTGGGCAAGACGTCGCTGGGCCGCAGCGTGGCGAAGGCGCTGGGACGCAAGTTCTCGCGCATTTCGCTGGGCGGCATGCACGACGAGGCGGAGCTGCGCGGGCATCGGCGGACCTATATTGGCGCGCTGCCGGGGCAGGTGATCCAGAACCTGAAGCGGGTGGAGACGAACGACCCGGTGTTCATGCTAGATGAGATTGACAAGCTGGGCCGCGACTTCCGCGGCGACCCGGCGAGCGCGCTGCTGGAGGTGCTGGATCCGGAGCAGAACAACACGTTCCGAGACAACTACCTGGACCAGCCGTTCGACCTGTCGAAGGTGCTGTTCATCTGCACGGCGAACCAGCTCGATCCGGTTCCGGCGCCGCTGCTGGACCGCATGGAGATTATCGAGCTGACCGGCTACACGGAGGAAGAGAAGGTTGCGATTGCGACCAGGTACCTGATCCCGCGACAGACCAAGGAGAACGGCATCGACCCGGCGCTGATCGAGTTCCCGCAGGAGAGCATCGCTCTGATAGCGCGGCACTACACGCGAGAGGCTGGCGTGCGCAAGCTGGAGCAGCAGATCGGCACGGTGTGCCGCAAGCTGGCACGGCGGATTGCCGAAGGCAACGGCGACAAGCTGGTGATTACGCCGGAGGTGATCCGCGAGTTCCTGGGCGGCATCAAGGTGCGCGTGGATACCGAGATTGCTGAGCGGACCAAGCGGGCGGGTGTTGCTGTAGGCCTGGCATGGACTCCGGCGGGTGGCGATGTGCTGTTTATCGAGGCCAATCGGATGAAGGGCAAGGGTGGCTTTACCATGACCGGCCAGATCGGCGATGTGATGAAGGAGAGCATGCAGGCCGCATTGACCTGGGTGCGCTCGAACGCCACATCGCTGGGACTGGACGAGGACCTGCTGAAGGACATCGACCTGCACATCCATGTGCCGGCGGGCGCGATTCCGAAGGATGGGCCGAGCGCGGGCGTAACCATGGCGACGGCGCTGGTGAGTCTGCTGACGGACACTCCGGTGCATCCGCTGTTGGCCATGACGGGCGAGATCACGCTGAGCGGGAATGTGCTGCCGGTGGGCGGGATCAAGGAGAAGTTCCTGGCGGCGAAGCGGGCCGGCGTGCGGGATGTGATTCTGCCGACGGACTGCAAGCAACAGGTGGATGAAGACCTGTCGGCGGACCAGATTGCGGGCGTGACCATCCACTACGCGAGCCGGATCGAAGAGGTGCTGGCGGTCGCGCTACCGAAGTCGGCACGCGAGGCGGTGCAGGACGAGGTGGTGCGCGAGGAAGTGTTGAGCGCGGCGAGCTGATTCGAGCGGCAATTGGCAACAGACGGCGGTCACGAGATTTCGTGGCCGCCTTCTTTTTAGGGGTCTGCCGCAATGTCAAACTGCGGAAAAGCGTAGGCGCTAGGGGCGGCGCAAGGGTATTCTGGGCGGGTGCAGGTCAAGGTGCTGTATTTCGGGATACTGAAGGACCGGTTTGGGTGTGTGGAAGAGCAGGTCGAGTTGCCGGGTGAGGGCAATGTCGGCGAACTGCTAGGATTTTTGCGCGAGCGAACGTCTAATCCTTCGATGAGCCATGAGGCGGGCGGAGCGAATGAGCAGCTTTGGCGGAGTCTTGCCGTAGCGGTGAATCGGGAGTATGCGCAACTGTATACGGGATTGCATGAGGGCGACGAGGTGGCGCTGCTGCCTCCTGTGAGCGGCGGCGCGTGGAGAACGGCATGCTGATCGAGATTGTGGATGGGCCGATTGGGGCGGAGGCGATTGTTGCCGGGATGAAGGCAGGCAGCGATGGCGCGGTGTGCGTGTTCGACGGGATTGTGCGGGACAACACGCGCGGCCGGAAGACGCTGCACCTGGACTATGAGGCGTACCGCGAGATGGCGCTGGAGCAGATGCGCGGGCTGGCGGCGCAGGCGGTGGAGCGGTTCGGGGTGCGGGATGTAGCGCTGGTACACCGGCTGGGCCGGTTGACGGTGGGCGAGACGAGCGTGCTGATCGTGGTGGCATCGGCGCACCGGGGTGCAGCGTTTGAGGCGTGCCGGTGGCTGATCGACACACTGAAGAAGACAGTGCCGATCTGGAAGAAGGAGACGTTTGTGGACGGGGTGGTATGGGCCGACGGCGAGCCGTTTCCGGCGGAGTTTGCGGTGCAGCGGAAAGGCACGCAGGAATGAGAGCAGCTGTAGCGGCGGTGTTGGCGGCGATGGTTTGGCTGGCGCAGGCGAAGGCGCAGGAGACGCCGGCGGACGAGTCGACGCCGGTGCTGCCGGCTCCGGCGGCGCAGCCAGGCGGGACGCAGACGAGTGGGACACAGAAGACAGCTCCGGTGGAGAGGCGGGCGAGCAAGCCGAGCGCGAATGCTCCGGAGCCAGTGAGCGGGCCGCTGACCAAGGCAGGCACGGCGGCGCCGGCTGCGGGGGCGGAGCAGCCGGTGAACCGGGGCGGCGACGTGGGCACGATCCGGGTGCAATCGCGGCTGGTGAATGTGGCGCTGAACGTGGTGGATGCCAAGGGCACTCCTGTGGGCGGGTTCGAGAAGAAGGACTTTCAAATTTTTGAAGATGGCAAGGTGCAGCCGATTGCGGTTTTCGACCGCGAGGCGACGAGCCCGCTGTCGATTGTGCTGGCGATCGATTCCAGCATGACGGTGATGACCAGCGACCGTTTGGAGAAGGAGGCGGCGAAGCACTTTGTCCGCGCGATTCTGCGGGAGCAGGACGAGATTGACCTGATGGACTTCTCCGATACGGTGCGCGAGATTGTGCCGTTTACCAACCAGGCGAAACGGGTCGAGCAGGGGCTGGGGCAGTTGCAGCAGGGCGACGAGACGGCGCTGTACAACGCGATCTACCTGGCGAGCCAGCGGCTGGGGACGACGTCGCAGGCGGCGAACCGGCGGCGGGTGCTGGTGGTGATCTCCGATGGCGGCGACCAGATTACCGAGGGCGTGCGCTACGAGGCCGCGGTGGAGCAGGCGCAGCGGGCCGGGGCGATTATCTACTCGATTATTGTGGTGCCGATTGCGGCGGACGCGGGGCGGAACACGGGCGGGGAACATGCGCTGATCCAGCTCTCGGAAGACACGGGCGGCAAGTACTACTACGTGCAGGACCCGAGCGACCTGGAGCCGGCGTTCCGGCATGTGTCCGACGACCTGCGGACGCAGTACCTGCTGGGGTACTATGCGCCGGAGACCGGCAGCAAGGAGTTCCGGCGGATCCGGGTGAAGTTGACGGATGCGGCGGCCCAGGAGAAGTACGCGCTGCGGTACCGGACGGGGTACTATGCGGACGGGAAGTGAGCGGGGCAGCGGTTCGGGTGGCTGAAATGGAGCGTGGGGCGGGAGCGAAATGCGGGGATTCTTCGCTGCGCTGAGAATGACAAGCATTGAAACGACAAGCATTGGGGGATGGGGATTCTTCCCCTGAGCTGTGCTCAGGCTCAGAACGACAAACTTTAAAACGACAGGCGCGGGCGGTAGGGAATAGCTATGGGGTGGTGGGGGGCGGTGTGAGGGGGTGGCTGCGTTTGGGGAGGTGGGGGGTGAGTTTGGGGATGAGGAACTCCTGGATGACGTTCTGGATGGCGCTGAAGCCGGTGCCGACGGCGAGTCCTTCAAAGGTGAGGGCGGCTCCGTCGCGGTTGGGGGCGGGATAGTAGGCGTTGGCGATGCCGCCGGCGGCGAGGGAGCCGACGATGCCGGAGTAGTTGAGCTGCCAGTGCTGGTTGTCGCCGCGGCAGACGATGCCATTGGCGAGGGCGTAGAAGAGGCGGGAGTGGATGCTGCCGGTGCCCTTGTAGAGGTAGCGCGGATCCTGCTTGAAGAGGATGGGGAGGACGGCATTGGTGAGGATGTCGTCTGTGAGGAAGGAGCCGTAGGCGGCGGCGTAGCGCTTGCCATAGCCGGAGGCTCCGAGCTCCCAGGCGAAGTCGTGCGCTCCCAGTTCTTCTCCTGCGGTGACGCCGGTGAGCGCGAAGGAGATGGGATCGATGAGGGTTTTGAATGCGAGGGAGTATTTCTGGCGGGGAGAGAGCGGGACGGGGTGGGGATCGTAGCTGACGTAGAAGTTGGGAATGACGCCGAGGACGCGCTGCTTTTCTTCCTGGGCGACCTCGATGTCGCCCTGGGTGGCGCTGACCTGGATGTCGGTAGTGGCGCCGGAATGGAGGGCGATGGGGTCGAGCTGGCGGGATTCGCCGGGGAGGAGTGTGCCGGTGATCTGGCGGAGGACGAAGCCGGGAGCGGCGATGGAGAGGGTGAAGGAGCCGGTGGG
>Ga0302267_10005253_pt1 | contig 13715 bp, 9 predicted proteins | sample III_Bog_E1_3_FD_194555 | JGI IMG/M metagenome (GOLD analysis project Ga0302267, IMG submission 194555) | Peat permafrost microbial communities from Stordalen Mire near Abisko, Sweden - III_Bog_E1_3 | ecosystem: Environmental > Terrestrial > Soil > Wetlands > Peat | place: Sweden: Abisko... | reverse complement strand
CGGCGGTGTACCGCGCCGCGACCGACACCATCGTCGTCGCGAGCGAGGGCAACGACTCCCTCGTCGAGCTCGACGCGCTCGCCGTGGAGCCCGCCGCCCAGCCCTTGCGGATCTACCCCCTCCGCCGCGCGCCGGACCCCCGGCAGGAGACCATCGTGGGCACCGCCTGCGGCGCCCCGAGCGGCGTCGCGCTCTCCGCCGACCAGGCCACCGCCTACGTCTTCTGTCGGTCGACCCACGAGGTCGCCGTCGTCGCGCTCGACCCCCTCGATCCCGACTTCAAATTCGTCGCGTCGCCGCCGGAGCGGATCGCGCTCGGCCCCGACCCCCTCCCCGAGAAGGCGGCGCTGGGGCGGCAGCTCTTCTACCGGGCCATGGACGCGAACATGAGCGACGGGCTCGCCTGCTCGGGCTGCCACCCGGAGGGGCGCGACGACGGCCAGGTGTGGCGCGAGGATCCCGGCGAGCCGCCGATGATGCACGCGTCGGAGATCGACTCGGACGGGGACCAGCGCAAGGGGCGGCCGCGCCAGACACCGATGCTGGTGAGCCGCGTGGACGCGTTCGGGCCCTACGGGTGGAAGGCAGAGAGCAAGACGCTGCACCACCGCATCGTGGTGGGCTTCAAGATCCATCGCTGGTCCGGGTGGGGTGGCCCCAACACCTTGAACGAGCGCGCCGACGCGCTGGTCGAGTTCCTCCGCGCCGGGCTGGTGCCGCCGCCGCGCGACGTGCACGACCCGACCCCCGAGGAGACCCGCGGCCAGGCCGTCTTCAACGACCCCAACGTGGGCTGCGCCGACTGCCACACGCCCAGGACCGGATACACCAACCGCGGCCGCCTCGGGCTCGGCGGCGGGCCCGTCGACACGAAGAAGGCGGATCCCGAGCCCGACGATACCCGCTTCAAGGTCCCTTCCCTCTTCTTCGTCGGCGGGTCGCCGCCCTACTACCACGATGGCAGCGAGGCCACGCTCGAGGGCCTCATCCAGCACAACGGCACGCGCATGGGCCACACTTCACAGCTCCCTCCCGCCGACCGGACTGCGCTCGTCGCCTTTCTGAGGACCCTGTGAAGCGCGTCCTCGCTCTCCTCCTCCCCGCCGCGCTCGGCCTCGCCGCGCTCCGCATGGCCGCCGCAGCCCCCGGGCCGGCGCCCTCGGTCGCGCCCGCCGCGCTTCCCGCTGCAGCGGCCGTCGACGCCGGCGCCGGGGATGACGCCGGGGCCGGTGACGCCGGCGCGGTGGCGGTGCCGAGGCCGCCGCCTCACGCGCCGCGCCGCTTCCTCGCGGGCTTCCCGGAAGGCGACGCGTCGCCCAGGCCCGAGCCCACGGCGTGGGGAGACGCGGAGCCCCTCGCGGTCTCCCGCCCTCGCCACGGATGCAGCACGTTCCGTATCCGCGAGTACGTGCGGATCACCTGCGTCGACGGCGTGGAAGACCCCTCTCGCCGCTTCGAAGCGTCCATCTACGGCGCGCGCGTCATCGGCGGATCGGAGCAAGGCGTGGAGGTGATCGCGCCCGTGTGGCAGGCGAAGCGCCCCCCCGAGAAGCTCGGCGTCGACATCGTGATCCCCGTGCGCCGAGGCGATCGACGGGCGATCGCCGTGGCCGAGGCCATCCCGGTGTGGAAGGCCCCCGCGCCGGACGAGGCCGTCCGCCTGGTGATCTCGGAGACCTGGCTCGCCGGCGCGCCGGGGCCGACGATCGTCCTCGAGTAGCGCGGCAGCTCCCGGGGCCGCTACAGCAGGCGCTGGTAGAGGACCGCGACGACCACGACCAGGTAGAGGATCACGTTCCAGCGGGTGGGGTTGTCGGCGAGCAGGATCTTCTCCGGGCTCCCGCCCTGGGACTTCTTGTAGACCAGGAACAGGTAGCGGAAGACGCCGTAGAACACGAAGGGGATGGTGAGCTTGAGGTTGTCCGTGCCGAACTTGGCGATGGTCTCCGAGCTCATCGTGTAGAGCGCGTAGCTCACCAGCGTCATCGCCGTGGTGACCGAGATGAGCTGGTCGAGCAGCGGCGTCGAGTAGTCGGCGAGGTTGGCCCGGTGCGCGGTGGCGCCGCCCTCGAGCAGCAACAGCTCGTGCCGGCGCTTGCAGAAGCCGAGGAAGAGCGCCAGGCAGAGCGTGCACAGGTAGAGCCAGTTGGACACCGGCACGGCGATCGCCTCGGCCCCCGCGACCACGCGGATGACGAAGCCCACCGCGATCATCATCACGTCGAGGATGGCGAGCTGCTTGAGCCGGAGGGTGTAGGCGATCTGGAGGCCGACGTAGCTGAGCTCGACGTAGAGCAGCCCGCGGCTGACCCGGTTGGCCACGAGGAGCCCGGCGGCCATCGCGCAGAGGCCCCACCCGAAGGCGAGCGCCGGCGGGAGCGCGCCGCTGGCGATGGGGCGCTTGCACTTCTCGGGGTGGAGCCGGTCGTTCTCCCGGTCGGCGATGTCGTTGAAGACGTAGACCGATCCGGCCAGCAGGCAGAAGGAGACCACGCCGAGGACCGCGTGGAGGACCTCCGGGACGTCGGTGAGCCGGAGCGCGAAGACCAGCGGCGCGAAGAGCGCCAGGTTCTTGGTCCACTGCTTGGGGCGCAGCACCCAGAGCAGCGCGGCCGGCGAGAAGGCCGCCGGGGGGCCCGAGGGTGCGCGGAGGACGGGGGTGGTCTCGCTCAAGGGGGCGCGAGGATAGCGCACCTGGAGGCCAACCCGCTCAGTAAGGGCAGCCCGCGTCGGCGCCCGCGGGGCCGCCGTCCGTCTCCTCGACGCCCAGCCGCGCCGGCTCGGCGTCGAGCGCCCAGCCGAACGAGATGCCGTCGCAGGGGTCGCTCGGGCTGGCGCCCGGCTCGAAGGGCATGTCCGGAGCGAGCGGCACGCGCGCGCTGCACGCCTGGAGGAACACGCCCGCGGCGCCGCCGGCGCAGGCCCCGACGGCGGTGGTCAGGGCCGCCGAGGCGCGCTGGGCGCTGGGTTGATCGATGATCCCGCTGGCGGTGAAGCGCGAGACCCCGCCTGCCGTGAGGGCGCCGGTGAAGGAGAGATCGCGGAGGAGGAGGTCGAAGTGAGCGCCGGCAGGGCCAAAGCGGAAGAGCGTTGCGTCGCGATCGCGCGCGTCGACCACCAGGACTCCCCCGGCGACGTAGCCCGGGACGCCGTCGAGGGCGAAGCGGCGGACGCCGTCGGGGTCGACCTCGGGGTACGTCTGCCAGCGGTCGCCGCCGGCCCACGCCGGGGCTGCTCCCGCGGCGAGCCCGGGAGAGGAGCGGATGCTGACCTCGACGCTGGGGTCGTCGGGCCGGCCGTTCCACTGGCGGACCGCGACCAGGACGCCGTAGAGACCGCGCTCGAGAGCGGAGGAGAGCGCGGCGTCCAGATCGACCCCGCGACCGGGCGGCGAGGCCTGGTAGACCGGCGCCAGCACGCGGGTGAAGAGCGCATCGTCGACGCCACCGGGGAGCGGGGTCCAGCCGGTGGCGACCCGCGGGGTGCAGAGCACCGGCAAGGCGAAGAGCGGGCGATCGGAGCAGTCGAGGTCGAGGCCGAGATCGAAGGTGGAGAGCCCGAGGTCGGCGGGGTGACCGAGGCGGGAGCGGCGCGCGGCGAAGATGAAGGCGCGATCGAGATCGGGCGCCGGGTCGGCGACGGGGCACGGGGGGTGGGTCAGGTCCGCGGCGGCGCCGGGGCAGGCGTCGCAGAGGCCCGCGGTCGCCTCGACGCGGAAGTCGAAGGCGTGGGTGACCAGCTCGCAGGCGGTGGCGGTGGTGGCGCCGGTCACCGCGAGGGCCAGCCACGCGCGCGCGGTGGCTCGCACGTCAGAGCTCCCCGGTGAGGAGCAGCCCGCGCGGCGCCGCGGAGAAGCGCACGCGCGTCTCGCCCCCGAAGCGGAGCCTGGCCGTGAGGAGGATCGCGCCCGCCGCCACCATCAGGGCGCCGCCGGCGAGCGTCCCATCCGCGGCGAGCGAGTAGGCCCGGGTGCGGTCGATGGCCCCCTGGGTCGCCGGAGGGCACGCGGTCCGGTCCGCGCCGCAGAGCGCGTCGAGCGCGCGCGCCGTCGACAGCGCGGAGACCGAGAGCCCGACCCCGGTGGCCAGCGCGACACTGCCAGCACCGAGCGCGAGCAGGCCGACGTTGCGCTGCGCCCGGGGGACGGAGGGGAGGGGCTCGACCCAGAGCGCGACCTCGAGCGTTCGGGCCTCGCCGTCGTCGAGGCGCACCTCGCGCTCCCAGTCCACTCCCTCGGCGTGGACGCGGACGCGATGGGTGCCCGGATCGATGGGCACGGCGCCCGCGGGCGCGGGCGAGCCGTCGATCTCGACGGATACCGGGACGGAGCCGGTGGCGCCGCGCGGGCGCACGGTTATGCGCAGCATGGCGATGCGCGCGCGCACGCCCGGGAGCTCGCGCGCGCCGTCCTCGCGGGCGGCGAGGAACGCCGGGGGGGCGTCAGCCTTCAACGTCTCGGTCGCCATCGACTCGAGCGTGGCGGCGGCGGCGACGACCTGACCGAGCAGCGCCTGGCAGCGGGCGATCCGCAGCGTGATGGTGGGCGCCCGGTAGACCGCGAAGGCCCTCCGCCACAGGGGCATCGCGCGGTCGCAGCGGCCCGCGTAGAACTGCGCGTCTCCCTGCTCGGCGATGCCGCGGGCCTCGAGGCGAGCGCCGTCGTCGGCGCGGGCGCGCCTCGCCGGCGAGGTGACGCCGAGGGCGGTCGAGAGCGCCAGGGTAACGAGGAGGGCTCGGTTCATCCGGTGCTCCGGGAGGGAAGAGCAGGGGCGATCACGCGCCGGAAGGCTTCGACTATGGCACATCGGAAGCAAACGACGAGGCCGCCGTACGATCCGTCGCGCCCTGCCCAGATGCCCGGAACGTCAGAGGCCGAGAGGCGGCAAGCGGAACGCCGAGGGGGTCGCTTGGGACGGACCGCGGGCGTGGCGGGATGCCTTCGGAGGCGCGGCGCTCGGAGGCGGAGATGGCTCCGGCGCGGGAGGAGACGAGGCGACGGCGGGCTCGACCGGTGCCGCGACGGGGAGCGGCCGCACCGCGGGCATCACGGAGAGGCTGGTGCGAGCGAGGGCGATCGGAGCCGGCGCGGGGCTGCCGGCGTCACTGGCGGCGAGCACCACCGCGAGCGCCGTGGCGGCCAGCGCGCCGAGCGCGGGCAGCGCCCGGAGCAGACGCGGAGCAAGAGCAGAGGGCGGAGGAGCAGCCCGCGGCGCCGGCGCCGTCGGTGACGAGGGTGGGGGGCTCCCCCCGGGCAGCTCATGCGGAAGGTGCGCAGGGTCGAGCGTCTCCGCGAGGGGGCTGACGTCTCGGGATGACCGGGCGGGCTCCGGGAGGATCGAGTCGTCGACGAGGTCTCGGTGGGAGCGAGCCGCCGGGCCGCCGTCGTCGAGGGCAACCGCCAGGGCGGTCGCGGCGGTCTGCACGTCGGGAAAGCGGTCACGCGGCTCGCGCGCACACGCCACCCGCAGCCAGTCGTCGAAGAGCGTGGGCACGGGCGCGAGCGACGACGCCGGCGTGGGCGGTCCGGCCGCGAGCACGCGCAGGAGCAGCTTGCCGATCGAATCGTCGTCGAACGGCCGCCGGCCCGTGAGGCACTCGTAGGCGACCACGCCGAACGCCCAGATGTCGGTCGCGGGGCCGACCAGCGCCGAGTCCTGCACCTGCTCCGGCGCCATGTAGTAGGGCGTGCCGACGCCGCCGCTGGTGCCGTCGAGCGCCGGCGCCGAAGGCGGGCGCTGCGCCTGCGCGAGCCCCTGCAGGGCGCCCTTGAGCGTGGTCTCGAGATCGCCCACCAGCTTGGCGATGCCGAAGTCGACGACCTTGACCAGCTCGCCGCCGTCTTCTTCGTCGGCGACGAGCATGATGTTCTCGGGCTTGAAGTCACGGTGCACGATGCCCAGCGCGTGGGCCCGCTCCAGCGCGCGCGCCGCCTTCTGGAGGATCGTCTTGGTCGTGGCGAGCGACAGGCGCCCCTCGCGCGCGATGCGCCTGTCCAGGGTCTCGCCCTCGAGCAGCTCCATCACCAGGTAGGGAAGGCCGTCGTCGGTGACGCCGAAGTCGTAGACCTGGACCGCGTGACGGGTCCTGAGGTTCGCCGTGACCTGCGCCTCGGTGAGGAAGCGGCGCCGCGCTCGCTCGCTGGGACCGGAGGATCCCAGGAGAAACTTGATCGCGACCCGCGTCTTGAGCACGAGGTGGCGCGCGCGCCATACCTCCCCCATCCCGCCGCGGCCGATGAGGGCCTCGAGGTGGTACCGGTCTCCCACGAGCCGGTCGGCGCCGAGCGACGCGGCAGTCATCCCCCGCTCACGATAGCGCAAAAGAGCGAGCGGCCCAGGTCGACGGCACGCTCGTTGCGGCTCTGTTCGCGACGCATTCCTGCGGGACGCGAGCTCTCAGTTGCCGGTGATCGGGATCCCCAGGCTCTGACCGGAGAAGGGGAGGACCGGCATGCCGAACGCCTGATCGAAGGTGATCGTGATGTCGCCGGGGAATGGCCTCTGGGTGCTCGGGAGCCCCGGTACCGGGGTGAGGGGGAGGCCCCAGTCGAAGCGCATCACCGAGCGCTGGATCTGGGGGAACTCGACGCGCGCGCCGATGCCCACCGAGTGCTTGAGGACGACCTTGGTGATGTCGTTGAAGGCGTCGCCGACGTCGTAGAAGGCCGCGCCAGCGAAGTAGACGGAGAAGAGCTCGAAGGGGCGCGAGCGGTACTCGAGGTTGGCGGCGAAGAAGCCGGTGCCGATGAAGGCGCCGGCCGGATAGCCGCGCAGGCGCGTGTCACCGCCCAGCGAGCTCAGCGTGTTGACGTAGTCGCGGACCCGGTCGAGCACGTGCGTGTCGAAGACGAGGCGCCCGATGCCGAAGCGGGGTGTGACCACGCGCAGCGCCGCCTCGACGGTCGCGTCCGGGATGCGGCCCTGCGCGGGCGGCGGCGAGGCGTCGGTGCCGATTTCGGTGTCCGTCTGGACGAGCCCGCGCACGAGGCCGTCGCCGAGGGGCACCGTGTACGCCAGGGCGGCGAAGACGTCGACGAAGTTCCGGGTCGAGCGGAGCGCGGTGGAGATGGGCTGGATCTGGAGGATGAACTCGTGGCCGCGGCGGAAGTTCTCCGTGAGGGCCAGCGTCTCGAAGTCGTGGACGTCGACGAAGCGGCTGGAGTAGTCGTGGAACTGCAGGTACGGGCCGATCTGCGTGTCGGTCACCGGCAGCAGCGTGGCCGCGAACGCGCTGCGCTGCGCCGGCGTGAAGACCGACTGATCGAAGGGGGTGTACACGTTGCGGTTGGCGGAGAAGCCGAGCGTGAGGTCGTGCTTGTGGGCCGCTCCCCACGAGCGCGTGACGTAGTACGAGTCGTTGATCTTGTCGCTCCGGTAGCGGCAGCTCCCCGGACCGTCCGGCGCGACCCCGGCAGCGATGGGCGTGCAGGTGCCTGAGCTAGGATCGAACGCGGTGAACTCTCCGCCGAGGAAGCGACGGGTGATGGAGTAGCTCCACCCGAGGTTCCCGCCCCAGGCCCACTCGGCGAGGGTGGAGTAGAGCGGCTGCCCGTAGGCGAACGAGCCGTATGATCCCTCGGATTTGCCCGTCACCCGGTTGAGGATCGCGTTTCCCGCCACCGACGCGGCGATGCGGCTGCCGTCGAGGCGCGGGATGACGTAGATGCCGCCCAGCGCGAGGGTCGCCGGATCGAGGACGACGTTGCCGTAGACCTGCTGGTGCGAGCCGAGCAGGTTCTCCTCGCTGGGCTGGAGGAGGAGGTACTGGAGGCGTCCGTTCTCGAAGGTGTAGTTGGAGTTGAGCCGGAGGCTCCACACGTCCTTGGTGATGACCAGGAGGCGCACGCGATCGGGCGCGCTGCCGCGGAGCGCCACGGTGAGGACCAGCGAGAGCTGGGGCAGTCCCCGGAGATTGCGCGCGGTCTCGTCGACCAGCGCCTGGTCCCAGCGAGCGCCGGGCGCCAGCAGCACCTCCCGCTCGATGACGTAGTGCCGCGTGGTGGCGTGGAAGAAGTTGGCGATCGGGGTGAGGAACCAGGGGAGCGGATCGCGCTTCTCGAAGACGTCGAGCGTGATCACGTCGACACCCTCGAGGATCTTCCCCGCCGGGGCCGGATCCACCGCCGCGCCGAGCTTGCTCACTCCCTGGTCGATGGTGTTGCGCTCGTACGCCGAGTACGTGTCGCGGCGCTCGTCCGGGGGCTCGGGCGTGTCCGCCCGAGCCGGCCCCGCGGCGACGAGCGCGGCGGAGCCGATGAGCGCGGCGAGCGCTCCCCTCGTCGACCGCATCAGAAGCTGTCGCTGGAGGGATAGGTAGCGACGACGTTGACCTTGTAGCGGGAGTACTGGTGCGGGATCGCGTTCCAGTCGGGGTTGGGCATGGCGTGCTTGACGCAGCGGAGCAGCTCTCTCGCGCGCTCGCGCTTGATGCTGCTCGACTTGCCCGCGAAGAGCTGCAGCTTCTTCCGACGGAAGTCGGACTCCATGACGAAGCTCACCGTGTATGGAGCCTTGGATGTCGGGGCGCAGGTGGCGCTCTCGCGGACGGCGCGCGAGAGCGCGTCCTCGAAGCTGGTGACGTGGTCGCAGCGCTCGGGCGGGGTCTTGCCGGGGCCGGGGTTCTCGCAGCGCACCGTCGTGAACGGCGAGAGGGAGATCGTCGACACGCCCGCGTCGAACGCCACCACCGTGGTCACCGGCGCGGAGGCGCCGCCGTCCACCATGGCTGCGTCGGCGGTGGGGATCGACTCCGGCCGGGGCCGTCGCCACAGGTAGAGGGGGACGGCGACCAGGATCAGCCCCGCGACCAGCGCGATGATGATCTGGAGCTTGACCGGACGCTCACCACCGCCGCGACCGAGGTAGCGGTACGGCGACGGCTGGGAGGGGGGACTGGAGGTGAAAGGGGGGCGATTCATGAGGCGCGCCTCGAATCCGCGGGCAGCGACGACTACCCCATCGCGAGCGAGGGCCCAATCACAAAGTCAGCCGGGGAAGGTTCCCCAGGATGACTCAGTCGATGAGGTGTCGAGCGGGGCGCCCGGGCTCGCCCTTGACGAGCGTGGCCGCGAGCTCGAGCGTGTCGGGCAAGAGGCCCTGCACCTGGGAGGCGACCTGCTCGACCACGTGGCGTGCTTCGTCGATCGTCGGGCCGACCATCGAGACCACGAACTTGAGGGGGCCGGTGCGACCGGCGACGACGGGCGTGAGCGAGAGCAGGAGCATCTCGGTGATCTCGACCACCCGCTGGGCAGCCTTGCGCAACGCGAGCATCTCCAGGATGGTCGGCCGCTCGCTCACTTGCCGGTTCGGTCCCCGCAGCTCGTAGCGGGCGATCTGCATCTGGTACTCGCCCCAGTCGCCGAAGAGGCCGTCCTCGTCGATGGCCTTCATCAGGTGCTCGCGCACCAGGAGCCCGGTCAGGCCGTCGCGCTTGCCGAGGTACTGCCGGGCGCGCTTGTGCGGGAGCGCGTCGACGGAGAAGCTGACCAGCTTCACCCGGCACTCGCCGATCTGCGCCTCGCCGCCATGCATCATGGCGACCTGGGTCTTGCGCTCGTAGTTGTGGTCGGCGTAGCTGCCGTTGGTGCTCCCGAGATCCTCGATGAGCCACGAGCCCTGCTGCCAGCGGAACACCGCGTGGGTGCCGGAGACGGTCGCCTCGGGGATGACCAGGTCCTGGTCGCCACGGCGGCCCACCGTCATCACCGGCTTGTCGAGCGTGAGCAGCGTGCCCACCACCTCCGGTGCGTTGGTGGCGTAGGTGACGAGCAAGGACTGGGCGCTCGGCGTGAACGCGGCGGCGGGGCCGCGGCCGAGCGGCGGTCCGGGATCGAGCCGCTCGCGGGGGAGCTGGATGGGGCTGGTGGTGAGCGTCGTCGGGTTGAAGAAGCGCATGTGCCGCGCCTGCGGCCGCATCTGCGGATCCTCGTTCATCCCGCGGAAGATCTGCTTGACCTCGTCGATCGACAGCCCGGCCGGGACGTCGAACATGATCTGCGAGCGCATCGCCTTGGCGCGCGGCTTGTAACCGGGCTCGGGGACGCGGCAGGTCCACATCTCCCAGAGCGTCAGCGCCATGGCGTAGACGTCGTCCTCGGGGCTGGCGCCGCCGCTGCGGAGCCGCTCCGGAGACATGTAGTTGGGGGTGCCCCCGTCCGGCGGCGCGCCGGCCCGGCGCGCGGAAGCTCGGGCGCGCTCCTGGGCGAAGCCGAAGTCGAGGATGACGGTGCGGCCCTCGCTCACCATCACGTTGCCCGGCTTGAGATCGCCGTGGACGAGACCCTGCGCGTGGATGGCGGCGAGGCCCTGGCAGACCTCCGACGCGATCCGGCGGAACTCGTCGGCGGTGTATCCGCCCTGGGCCTTCTTCTTCCGGATGTGGGTGTGCAGCGTCTGACCGGGGATCTGCTCCATCACCAGGATGGGGCCCCAGTTGCTCGGGGCGAGATCGTGGACGCGGCAGACGTTGGGGTGGCCGACCAAGCGGGCCAGGACGAGCTCCTGCCGGAGCGCCTCGTCGTCGCCAGGCATCGCCGACTCCGCGCGCACCACCTTGAGGGCCACGGTCTGCTGCGTGGCGCGATCGAACGCCAGGAAGACCTCGCCCATGCCTCCCTTGCCGAGGCTTTGACGGATCTCGTAACGGTCGTTGACGACCGTGCCCGGAGTGATCGGAGGGGGAGGGTTTGCTTTCGTCACGTCGGCGCGCGAGACATTCGTGTGGCTCCGCGACGCGCCTCCTCCATTGCGGGGCCGCGAAGCGCGGGTCCGCACGGAAGAAGACTGACGCCCGGAACGACGGGTTCTGGCTAAGCGTCGTCCATCTGCCTCCGGAGCGCAACGAGTCTCGCAAGGGCTGACCTCCGGCAGGCCCTCGGTGACCGCCTCTGACCGCGCTCCCTCCTCTCAAACCCGACGGACTCCGGGGGTGGGCGGAAACTCTGTGGCCGCACCGCAAACGAGCCTTGACGTCGCCCCTGGCTTCGACTTACCCGGCCGCTGTGAGCCTGGAGGTTGCGTTCTCCAGGCTCGACGAGCTCGAGCAGTAGGCGCGTACCACGGCGGAACCTCCGCCTCGGGCGCGCCGGACAACAGGGAAGCCGGTTCAATGCCGGCGCGGCCCCCGCCACTGTATCCGGGGACGAAGGCGAGATCACCACTGGGACAGCCGAAGCGCGGCGCCCGGGAAGGTTCGCCCGAGGACGATCCGGGAGCCAGGAGACCTGCTGCTTCGAGTCCGATCGCGGTCTCCGGGGTTGGAGCGTGCGACGGTAGCGCTCCGCCTCCGCGCGCGCCGCCTTCAACCTTCCCGCCTCGGCGACCGCGGTCCTGGGCGGATCGCATGTCGCGATCCGCCGACCCAAACGAGGCGCGGTGGGGCGCTTCGATCCGTGAGGCGAGATGAATCGGTGGGATGTCAGGTCAGCTTTCGGGTGCGCGGCGGCGGTCGGGATCGCGGCCGCTGCGAGTTGCGGCGGCACGAGCGCGAGTGGAACGGGCGGCGGGACGGCGGGCTCGAGCAGCAGCGCCACCAGCAGCAGCCACAGCGCTAGCTCGAGCACGGGTACGGGGGGGACGGGAGTCGGGACCGGCGGCGCCGGGACCGGCACCGGTGGGACGGGCGCGGGCACCGGCGGGTCCGGGGACGCCGGCGTCGCCTGTCTCCCCGCGACCGCCTACGCGGGGACGTTCACGATCAAGGATGCAACGTTCTGCGCCGTCGCGGTCTACACGGCGAGCGAGGCGCCGACCTCGCAGCCCTCGTGGGGGTCGCATCACGGGCCGCTGACGGTGGTGGCGGACGCGACGGGCGGAGGCGTGACGCTCGAGCGCTGGGCGGCGCCGACGGGCGCGACGGGCACGATGACGAAGACCACCGTCCACGTGGCGGCGGGGATCCCGAGCGGCGCCTACCTCAACTCGCAGGCGAACGATCTACCCTTCTTCTCGTGGACGGCCATCTCGTGGACGGGGCCGAGCCCGAGCACCGCGGGGCAGATCGCGCTGATCGACGGCAGCACCGTGGCCGTCACCTACACGGCGAACGGCCCGTACTGGCTGGCGGGCGTCTCCGATGGCGCCGCGCAGGGGCGGCTGCTCTACACGGGCCTGTCGGCGCTCGGCGCGGCCACCACCAGCATGAACGGGCTCTATGCGGCGGACGCGTGCTCCTCGCCCTCGCCCGAGCTCGGAGCGGGGCAGGGGTGCGCTTCGTCGCAGCTCGTCGACGCGTGGGACGAATACTCCGGGCCGGTGGTGCTCGACAAGAACGGCGACGCGTTCGCAGTGCTCACCTCCGCGACCGCGGGGACCCAGGAGGCGCGCGGCTATGCCGCTGCCCAGGTCTCCCGCGGGGCGCCGGCAGCCAAGGGCGCCACGCTCTTCACGGTGCCCGGCTACAGCGGGAGCCTCGCCGCGCTGGCGCCCACCGCGAGCGCCCCCGGCGTGGTCGTCTTCCAGCCGTTCGATGCGACCACGTACTTCGCCCTCGACGTGATCGAGCAGGCTTACACGGTCAGCGGTGGCGCCCTCGCTGCTTCGGGCACGCCGGCGACGCTGCTCACGGTGCCGACGATGATGTCGACCGGCGCGTCCTTCATGACCGACGAGGCGGACCACCTCTGGGTGGCCGTGGCCGGCACCTCCAGCACCACCTACGTGGTGCTCCAGCGGGCGCCCTGACGCCCTCGCTCTCCAGTTAGCCGTTTTCTTCTGCCAGGGGGCGTGGCATCAAGGACAGGCTCCGGAGCAGGGAATGGCGAACCTCGATCTCACGGCGGACAGGGCGGTGCGTGATGCGGTGGACGCATTCCTGGAGGGGCGCCTGGCGCCCGAGTTCGCCGGCGAGACGGTCTTCGAGACCAAGAACAGCCGCTACCGCCTCCTCGACGGCGTCGTCTTCGCGGCGCCGGACGACTCCCTGGTCGGCTCCGAGCTGGTGGGTTGGCTGATGGAGTCGCGCCGGCGGAGCGTGGTCGAGTCGGCGTGGCAGCCCGGCTCGCGGGCGGTGCTGGTCGACCGCCACCGCGGGCGCAACATCATCGTCACCTCGACCACGCGCCTCCTGCATCTCGAGGAGCACGCTTCGAGCGACGGCCTCGGCCCGCCGTCGCCTGGCGGGCGGCAAGCTCCCTCGCCCAACGTGGGGCCGCCGCCTCCAAATTTCTGGTTGAGGCCTGGCGCGCCCATCCTCGCCGCGACGCCTCCACCGACTCAGGTCAGCCCCACCACCGAGGGCTCTGGACCGAGGTTGCCGCCCTCGGCGCCGCTGTCCGCCGCAGCCGTGCAGAGGCGTGCCGCTGCCATCCATCTGCCGCCGCGGCCGCTGGCCCTCTCGCCGCGACCGGCCGCGACCACGCCGACGCCGCTCCCACAGCCCGGGCGCCCCCTGCCCGTTCCGGCGCTACCGCCACGCCGTTCGGCGGACTCCCTTCCACAAGTCAATCCCGAACCGCCCGAGGCGAGCACGGAGTGGGAGGTCACCTCGGGCGAATTCCAGGTCGATGACGAAGCGACCGTGGCTGGGCCCCCGGTGGAGGGCTCGGCGCCTTATGACGCGTTGCGGTACGAAGGCTACGAGGCATCCCTGGACGAGCTGGCCGACGAGGCCGAATTCGGCAACGATACGCCCATTCCGCTCGTTCGCCCCATCGATCGGGCCTCGGCCACACCTCCCCCCGAGGTGACCGGTCATCCCGGGGAGCGCCCGGGAGC
>Ga0302267_10005242_pt1 | contig 13743 bp, 9 predicted proteins | sample III_Bog_E1_3_FD_194555 | JGI IMG/M metagenome (GOLD analysis project Ga0302267, IMG submission 194555) | Peat permafrost microbial communities from Stordalen Mire near Abisko, Sweden - III_Bog_E1_3 | ecosystem: Environmental > Terrestrial > Soil > Wetlands > Peat | place: Sweden: Abisko... | reverse complement strand
CTATTCTTAAAGCTCCGTGTCCCCTGAACCTTCCAATCCGACCCAATCCGCTGCGGAACCCTCAACGAGCTCAGTAGAGGCAGCCGATCCGCTTGCCTGCTTTCATCCTGTGACGGCGGCGTGGTTTCGGGCGGTGTTCGAAGCGCCTACCGCGCCGCAGCGGGCGGGCTGGCCAGCGATTGCGCGCGGGGAGAGCGCGCTGATTCTTGCGCCGACGGGGACGGGGAAGACGCTGGCGGCGTTTCTTTGGTGCCTGGACAGGCTGATGATGGGAAACAGGGAACAGGGACTAGGGACTAAGGGACTAGGGACTCGTGAGCGCGGCTGCCGGATTGTATATGTCTCACCTTTGAAGGCGTTGGCGGTGGATGTGGAGCGGAATCTGCGGTCGCCACTGGCGGGCATGGCCAATATGGCGCGGCGGATGGGCGTTGCATTCTGCGAGCCGGCGATCAGCGTGCGCACCGGCGACACGCCGCAGAGGGAGCGGGCGCGGTTTGCGCGGCATCCTGCGGAGATTTTGATTACTACGCCGGAGTCGCTTTATCTGCTGCTGACTTCGCAGGCCTCAGAGGCGCTGCGCACCGTGGACACGGTAATTGTGGATGAAATTCATGCGCTGGTTCCTACTAAACGCGGGGCGCATCTTTCCCTGACATTGGAACGGCTGGAGGCGCTGACCAGGCGGAGGCTGCAGCGGATTGGGCTTTCGGCTACGCAGCGACCGCTGGAAGAAGTGGCGCGGTTTTTGGGAGGGATAGAAAAGCAGGGACTAGGGACTGAGGGACTAGGGACTGGGCCGGAGAATTCCATAACAGCGGAACTGGATCTTGGGGCGGAGCACTTCGCGGATGGCGCGGGTCCCAGTGACCCCCTCGATGCTAGTCCCTTAGTCCCTGGCCCCTTATTCCCTTGCTCGCCCGCAGGCGAGTTGAAGTATCGGCCGGTGACGATTGTGAATGCGAGCGGGCGCAAGCAACTGAAACTGCGGATTGAGGTGCCAGTTGAGGATATGGCGCGGCTGGGCGAGCAGGAGTATTTGCCCAGCGGACCGGCCTCGCAGGCTCCGCGACGGGTTTCCATCTGGAACGCGATTCATCCGCGGCTGCTGGAGATCATTCGCTCGCGTAACTCGACGATTCTGTTTGTGAACAGCCGGCAGGTGGCCGAGCGGTTGGCGGGGGCGCTGAACGAACTGGCCGGGGAGCCGATTGCGCGGGCGCATCATGGGTCGCTGGCGGCGGCGCAGCGGTCGGTGATCGAGGAGCAGTTGAAGGCGGGGCAGATTCGGGCGTTATGCGCGACTTCCACGCTGGAACTGGGCATCGATATGGGCGCGGTGGATTTGGTGATCCAGATTGAGGCGCCGCCGTCGGTGGCCAGCGGGATGCAGCGGATTGGGCGCGCGGGGCACCACGTGGACGCGGTGAGCGAGGGCATTCTTTTTCCCAAGTACCGCGCGGATCTGGTGGCTTGTGCGGCGGTGACGCGCGCGATGCACGAGGGGCACATTGAGTCGACTCGGTACCCGCGCAATCCGCTGGATGTGCTGGCGCAGCAATTGGTGGCGATTGTGGCGCATCCGCCGGGGGCTGCGCGCCCGGCGCACGTTCCGAAGATGATTCGGCGAAGGAAGAATCCAACAGCGGAATTGAAGTTTGACCAATGGGATTCCGCGCGCGCGGAAGCGGAAGAGCCAAAGCCTGAGGTGAGCGTAGACGCACTTTTTGAGATGGTGCGACATGCCGCGCCGTTTGGCGGCCTGACTCGCTCAGCGTTTGAGGGTGTGCTCGATTTGCTCAGCGGGCGCTACCCGTCGGATGAGTTTGCGGAGCTGAGGCCACGGCTGACATGGGATCGCGTGCGTAACGTGGTGACGGCGCGCGACGGCGCGGCGCGGCTGGCGATACTGAATGCGGGTACGATTCCAGACCGCGGATTGTATGGCGTTTTTCTGGCGCACAGCGAAGGCAACGCGGTGCGCGTGGGTGAATTGGACGAGGAGATGGTCTTCGAGTCGCACTCGAATGAGACGTTTATTTTGGGCGCATCGACGTGGCGGATTGTGGAGATTACGCATGACCGAGTGCTGGTTGTGCCCGCTCCCGGTGAGCCGGGGAAGATGCCGTTTTGGAAGGGCGACGGGCCGGGAAGGCCGCTGGAATTTGGGCGCAGGATTGGCGCTATGGTGCGCGAGCTGCGCGGATTGCCCAAGCCGGCCGCGCTGACGCGACTGGTGGCCGAGCACGATCTCGATCCCGGAGCAGCGGAGAATTTGATGCAGTTTCTTGCCGATCAGGAGGCTGCGACGGGCGCTGTGCCCGATGATCGAACCGTGGTGATTGAGCGCTGCCGGGACGAGCTGGGCGATTGGCGCGTCTGCGTGCTGACGCCGTTTGGCAGCCGCATCCACATTCCCTGGGCCATGGCGGTGAGTGCGCGGATTCGCGCCGCGGGCGGGCCGGAGGTGGAGACGCTGTGGGGCGATGACGGGTTTGTGCTGCGCTTTCCGGACACGGACGAGCCGCCCGATCCGGATTGGTTCCTGGTGGAGAGCGCCGAGGCCATGCAATTGGTGCTGCGGCAACTGGGAACGACGGCGTTGTTTGCGGGGAGATTTCGCGAGGCTGCGGGGCGGGCGCTGCTGCTGCCGCGACGGCGAGCCGATGCGCGGTCGCCGCTTTGGCAGTTGCGCAAACGCTCTTACGACTTGCTGCGAGTGGCGGCGCGGTATCCGAGCTTTCCGCTGCTGCTGGAAGCTTATCGCGAATGTCTGCGGGATGTATTCGATATGCCCGCGCTGATTGAAACTCTCCGTGCGATTGAACAGCGCCAGTTGCGGGTGCATGTGGTGGAGACGCGGACTCCTTCGCCGTTTGCATCGTCGCTGTTGTTCAGTTATGTGGCGAATTTCCTATACGACGGCGATGCTCCGCTGGCCGAGCGCAGGGCGCAGGCGCTGACCATCGATCAGGACCAGTTGCGCGAACTGCTGGGCGAGGCCGATTTGCGCGAGTTGCTTGACGCCGATGCAATTGCGGAAGTGGAAGAGACTGCGCAATGCCTGGTGGAGAGTTATCGCGCGCGGTCGGCGGATGGGATTCACGATTTGTGCTTGCGGCTGGGAGATCTTTCGCGGGAGGAACTGTCGCGGCGTATCGCTTCTCCGGATTTGTTGCAGCATGTCGACCGGTTGGTGAGGTCACGGAGATTGCTGGAGCTGCGCATTGCCGGCGAGAAGCGGTTGATTGCGGCTGAAGATGCGGCGCGGTATCGAGATGGGTTGGGGATTCCGTTGCCGCCGGGGCTGGCTGCGGCGCTGCTGGAGCCTGTGGCGCAGCCGGTGCTGGAGGTGGTGCGGAGGTTTGCTCGTACGCATGGGCCGTTTACTTTGCGCGAGGCTGCGGATCGCTTTGCGCTGGATGCGGCAGCAGTGGAAGAAGCGCTGCGGCAGCTTGCGCATGAAGGGCGCGTGCTGGAGGGTGGTTTCCGGCCGGGCGGGCTGCATCGGGAGTGGTGCGATGCTGAGATATTGAGGCTGATCCGCCGCAAGAGCCTGGCGAAACTGCGGCGCGAGGTTGAGCCGGTGGAGCAGCATACGCTTGCGCGTTTCCTGACGCACTGGCAGGGGTTGCTTGCGCCCAGACGCAGTGGGCAGGGAAACCTGGATGGGCTGCTGGATGCGATTGAGAGCTTGCAGGGCGCGCCGCTTCCGGCATCGCTGGTGGAGACGGCGATTTTGCCGGCGCGGATTGCCGAGTATGCGCCGGCAGGCCTGGACACGCTGATTGCGGCGGGCGAGGTGGCGTGGGCGGGCGTGGAGCCGATTGGCGAGCGAGATGGGCGAATCGCATTGTTTCTCGCGGATAAGCTACCGCTGCTGGCGCAGCACAGGGCGCAGGTTGAGCCATTTACAGAACGCGAAACCCAGCTGCTTGCGGTGCTTGAATCGACGGGCGCAAGCTTCTTCGATGCGCTGCATCAGGCAGTGGGCGGCGGCTATCCGGGCGAGACGATTGATGCGCTGTGGAGCCTGGTGTGGCGCGGGCTGATTACCAACGATTCGCTTCATGCGTTGCGGGCGTATATCGCCCGGCCGGATAGCGCGCGGACGCAGAGGCGGGCGCAGACGGGGGTTGTGTTCCGATCAAGAAGAACGACGCCACCGACGGCGCAGGGGAGATGGTCGGTGCTGGCGATACGCACAACTGTCTCCCAGGTCTCAAAGGCGAGACCTGGGGCACCCGAGGTTTGGGGTGGGCCCACAGCGACTGAGGCCAGCCATGCGCTGGCACTGCAACTGCTGAATCGCTATGGCGTTCTGCTGAGGGAACATGTTGCGGCGGAGAATGTGCCGGGCGGATTTTCGGCGGTCTACGATGTGCTGAAGGCTCTGGAAGAGAGCGGGCGAATTCGGCGGGGATATTTTGTGGCCGGGCTGGGCGCGACGCAATTTGCGCTTCCGGCCGCCGTGGACCTGCTGCGGCAGTTGCGCAACGCGCCTCCACAGGAGAAGCCGGAGTTTGTGCAGTTGGCGGCAGCCGATCCGGCTAACCCGTACGGATCGGTGTTGCGCTGGCCGGAGCTCCCTGTAGCCGAAGAGGACCAGGAGAGCGCGCCGCGAATGCTTACGCGCTCGGCTTATGCTGAGGTGATTTTGCGCAATGGACAGCTGGTTGCGTGGCTGCGGCGAGGGAATCCGAACCTGCTGGTGTTTTTGCCGGGCGACGAGCCGGAGCGGTCCCAGTCAGCCTCCGGTCTGGCGCATTTTCTTTGTTCTCGCGGGCAGGAGCGGCTGCGCGGGGCGAGCCATCAGGGCGTGCTCATTACAACCATCAACGGGCAGCCGGTGGCGGCGCATCCCATGGCGAAATTCCTCATGGATGCGGGGTTTCATCCCGGCCCGCTGGGGATGCACCTGCGGCGGATTCTTCTTCCGGTTGGGCAGCATGCTCACGGGGCGGACGCCAATGCACGATCCCGAGAGGTGCAATAAGCCGTGCCTGAGGGAGATACGATCTTTCGTACGGCAAGAGCGCTGGGACGCGCGCTGGCGGGGAAGCCAGTTACGGGATTCCGCTCGACTTATCCATTGCTTACACGATTCGACGATGAGACGCCGCTTGCGGGACAGACGGTTGAAGCAGTAGAGTCGCGTGGCAAGTGGCTGCTGATTCACTTTTCAGGCGGGGGAACACTGGCTACTCATATGCTCATGAGCGGCAGTTGGCACATTTACCGGCCGGGAGAACGATGGCAGCAGCCGCGAGTGAACATGAGGATTGTGCTGGAGAACAGCGAGTACATCGCGGTGGGCTTCCGCGTGCCGGTGGCGAAGATGTTGAAGCCGGAAGAACTGGCTCGGGCGAAGAAGATTCCCGCGCCGGCGATTGACGTGCTGAGCGAGGAGTTCAACGCGGAAGAAGTGGTGCGCCGGGTGATGGCGCATGGCGGCGAAGAGATCGCGGACGTCCTTTTGCATCAGGAAGTGCTGGCAGGCGTGGGCAATGTTTTCAAATCGGAGATTTGCTTTGTTACCGGCGTGAACCCATTCTGCAAGGTTGCGGCTCTCAGCGGGGCAACTGTTGCGGGCTTGATTTCCCATGCACAGAAGCTGGTTGCGGCCAACGTGCTGGAAGACTCCGGAGATGCGATTGTGACGTACGGCGGGCGCAGACGGCGCACCACGCACGAGTCGGACCCCGGCGCGAGTTTGTGGGTTTATGGGCGCAGCGGGGAGCCATGCCGGCGCTGCGGCGAAGCGGTTCGCAGGCGCATTCAAGGGCCGGATGCGCGTGTTACGTTCTGGTGCGCGAGTTGCCAGCCGATGCCGGATGGGAGTCAGATTGACGGCTAGCCATGTTTGTTATTTGTTAGAATGCGGCTGCCATGCGGATGGCGAAGCTTGCGGATTGAAGAGTTGAGATCGGGACGAGAGAGACAGATGGATCGCCGAAAGTTTCTGTTGCAATCGAGCGCCGCCGCGGCAGTTGCGTGTTCTGCCCGATGCCGTGCGCAAGATGCGCCGGGCGTTACCGTGGAGTTGATGGAGCGGGAAGGGCAGTCCGCGAATCAGGTTCCGTTGACTTATATGGGCTTGAGTTATGAGCTGGCGCAATTGACCGATCCCAACTTCTTTTCCGCATCCAATCGCGATCTTGTTGCGTACTTTCGCTTGCTGAGCCGGCATGGGGTGTTGCGACTGGGCGGCAATACCAGTGAGTTCTGCTGGTTTCAGGCGGATGCGTCCACGCCTGAGCCGAAGCTGCATGTTCCGGCAGGGAGTCTGGATGCGAACTGGATGCCGCATCGGCAGTTTGCGATTATTCCGGCGGCGATTGACGCGCTGGCCGGGTTCTTGCGGGCGACTGAATGGCGCTTGATCTATGGCTTGAATTTTGGCAACAGCACGCCGGAGCGGGCCGCCGCTGAAGCGGCATACGTGATGCGGCAGGCTGGAGATCGTCTGGAGTTTTTTCAGATAGGGAATGAGCCCGACTTGTACCATCGCGCCAGCAACGGCACGCGTCCGCCGGAGTGGGGATTCCAGGATTACGGGAAGGAATGGGTGAGCTTTGCGGAAGCGATTGTTGCGAAGGCGCCTGGAGCGCGTTTTGGCGGACCCGATGTGGCAGCTTCCTCCGACTGGGTGACAAAGTTTGGCGACGCGATAGGCGAAAAGCTTGCGAGCAGGTTGGTAGCGATGACCGGCCACTATTATGCCGAGGGACCTCCCAACGATCCGCTGGTGACGACCGAGCGACTGCTGGGCGGCAATCCCAAACTCACCGGCGAGATGAATGCAATTGAAGAAACGGCGAGGGCGCGCTCACTGATTTATCGCATGACGGAAGGGAACACGTGTTATCGCGGCGGCAAGCCGGGGATGAGTAACGCATTTGCCTCAGCGCTGTGGGCGGGCGACTATCTGCTGGAGCTGGCGAGCCTGGGATGCGCAGGAGTGAATCTGCATGGGGGAACGGGGGCGATGTTGAGCGCAGGCCTGGGCGATCATACGCCGGGACTGGAGGTTGCAAAGACTCCGCAGGCTATGCGCGCCGGGTTCTACACGCCGATTTTTGCCGAGCCGGGCAGCGATATCAAAGCCATGCCGATTTTCTATGGAATGCTGCTGGCAAACGAGTTCGCCGGCTGCACGATGATGAACGCAAATGCGGAGATGCAAGGCGTGAATGCGACGGCCTATGCGGCAAAGCATGAAGCGGGCTTCAAGGTTGCAATCTTCAACAAGGACGCGAGCAAAGCCATCGATGTTTCCGTGCGCGCGCCCCGTAAATCGACTGCGGCTGCTGTGTGGAGGCTTGAGGCTCCGGCGCTGGATTCGACCGAGGACGTAACGTTGGCCGGCGCGAGGATTCTGCCTCATGGGGAATGGAATCATAGGGTGGCCGAGCCCGTTGAAGTGAGGGATGGAATGGCTCGCATTCGACTTCGCGCTGCCAGCGCAGCCTTGTTGTTTCTTGCTTAATGGGCGGGGCTTCGGCGGAGTTTGCAAGCAATTACAGAAGCATCTCAAAGTAGATCAGCGGCGCATTGCGAAAGGTTGCGTGGCCGCGCTCACTGAACCCGCATTTCGAATAGAACGGTCCAGCGCCCGCATCGGCATCCCAGGCATCAAGCCGGATGACATCGGCAGGCCAGGCCCGGGCGTGCTTCACTGCTTCGGCGATGAGCAAGCGGCCGATTCCCTGGCGCTGCAACTCTGGATGGACTGCCATGCCGACGAGATAGAGAGCTTTCTTTACCGGTGTGAAGTAACTGACGTCGATGGCCCATGGCTTCTTGGTGGGCAGGCGGAGGCTGGCCACGATCCTGTCGCCATCACGCGCTATCAACACGCGCGAGTGGCGCATGCCGAAGAGTATTCCCTTCTCAGTGTTGACCCCCGACCAGCCGCCCTGCCCGTAGCGGCGAGTGAGACCTTCCGCCACATCGATGTGCAGCGCGGTAAGCGCCGGTGCGTCGGCTTGAGCAGCGATGGAGAATTCGATATTCATCGTTTCATTTGACGTCGGGCGCTGCAATGGCTCTGGCTGGCCTGGCGGTCAATCCGCCGGCTGAATCAGCATATAACAGCGAGAAGTTGATTGGAATGACATGCTGTTCGCAAGACCGCTAGATTTTGCCGCAGGGTTGGAGCAGTGTGGTGTCTTCTGTTATTCGTCACAGTTTTGTATTCCAAAAAACATCCCTCGGCGGCTAAAGCCGCGTTCATTTATTTGCCTTTACGGCACGACTCAAGTCGTGCCCTTTCAAAACGCTGTCGTCACTATTATGCGGGAAGGGAGACTAGTTCTTGCCCAGGCCGAAGATTTTTTGCAGGATGTTGCGGTGGTCGGGTGGATGGTCGCAGGTGTCGGTGGGCGCGGTGCCGGCCAGGAAGGCTGCTTCGTAGCCTTCGGGGCAGGATGCGTCGCTGAGCAAGTTAGTGGCCTTGTCGATGGGGACGATTTCAATACCGGCGGGCGGCGAGAATTCGTGGGTGTCGGAATATTGCGGAAGAAGGACGGCCTTCTTCATGAATTCAGCCCAGATGGGAGCGGCGGCGAAGGCGCCGTGGATTTTGATGTCGGTGTAGTCGTCGTTGCCGACCCAGACGATGCAGAGCAGGTTGGAGGTGTAACCGGCGAACCATGCGTCGTGGCTGGTTCCGGTTTTGCCCGCGGCCGGCGAGGTGAAGCCGAGTGTGCGCGTGCCTGCGCCGGTGCCGTGGTTGATCACGTTCTCCAGCATATTGGTGGTGAGATAGGCGACGCGGGGATCGAGGAGATTTCTGGATGTGGGTGCGTAGTCGGAGATAATGTCGCCGGTTGGTGTGCGAACGCTGGCCAGCATCCAGGGGTCGAGTTGGATGCCGCCGTTTGCGAAGGTGGTGTAAGCGCCGGCCATGTCAAGCGGTGTGGCATCGTAGGAGCCGATGGCCATGGAGGGCGTGCCGCGCGCGGACTTGATTCCGGCTTCACGGGCGAGAGCCGCGATGCGATCGAGCCCGACCATCATGGCCAGGCTGATGGTCGCGTTGTTCATTGACTCCTGCAATGCGTACCGCGCCGTGACCTGGCCGTAGTATTTGTCCGCGTCGTTGCGGGGCGTGTATTCGTATGGCGTCCCTTCCCCATAGGTGGCCTGCTGGTCGGTGAGGATGGTGAGCTCCGAGAAGACTTTGCTCTGGCCGGGCAGGATTGTGCCCTCGACAGCCGTGGCGAAGGCGCTGGCGTAGACAAACGGCTTGAAGATGGAGCCGGTAGGACGATGCGCCACGGCATGATTCAACTGGCTGTTGCCATAGTTGCGGCCGCCGACGAGCGCTAGCACCTGGCCCGTGTGAGGATTGAGCGCCACCAGCGCCACCTGCGGATAGACGTACGGAATGCCTTTCTTCTTGTCGCGCGCGTGCACCTTGTCTACCCGCTCGTCCACTACGTGGACCGTGGACTCGACCGCAGCGGTGGCTTCGCGCTGCAGGTCGGGATCGAGCGAGGTGTAGATGCGCAGGCCTTCGCGATTGAAGTCGCGCTCGCCGAGTTTCTGCATCAGCTGATCGTGTACCAGGTCGACGAAGTAGGGCGCCTCGCTTGCGTCTACACTTTGCGGCGAGAGATGCAGCGGCTCGGCCTTGGCGTGCTCGGCCTGGTCCTTGGTGATGGCTCCGGTCTCAACCATGGAATCGAGCACCAGGTTGCGGCGCTCGATGGTGCGCTCGGGATGATGGAAGGGGTTGAAATAACTCGGCCGCTGAATGATGCCGGCGAGGAAGGCGCACTCGGCCAGATCGAGCTGACGCACATCCTTGCCGAAGTAGACCTGCGCGGCCTCGCCAATGCCATCAATGGAAAAGCTGCCCTGCTGGCCGAGAGGGATCTGATTGGCATACATCTCGAAAATCTGCTTTTTATCGAAGCGGTGCTCGAGGTGGAACGCGACCATGATCTGAATGAACTTGTATTTGATGGTGCCGTTATCTGAGAGGAAAAGCAGCTTGGCCAGCTGCATGGTGAGGGTGGAAGCGCCGCCGCGATGCTTGCGGTCGCCGACGACATCGTGCCAGGCCCAGCTCATCATGCTGAAGAAGTTGACTCCTCCATGCTCAAAGAAGCGGCGGTCTTCAATGGCCAGCACGGCCTGCACAATGTTGGGTGGAATTTCGTCGTAGCTGATGAGGCGGCGCTTGGTGCGATTTGCGTCTTCGCTGAGGCCGGTGATAAGCAGCGGCTCGAGTTCGTAACTGGCGAGCGGCTGTTCATGATCGCCGATGATGGAATCGACCGCTCCCCCGCCCACGCGGATGGTTGCGCCGTCCTGCTCGTGATAAGACTGCGGGCCGGGGTGCACGGCGATGGATTGCGCGCTCTCGGAGTATGTTCCCAACGGCGAGACCTGCGAAGCGCCATCGACGGAGTAGCCGGCCTCGCGCAGTTCGTTGGCGATGAGGTGAATGCTGAGCTTTTGGCCGGTGCGGACCTCGCGGGGGGCGGCAAAGATTTTGGCGGTGTTGGCGAAGACAGGCTGCTTGAGCCGTTCGTCCACGATGCGCCCATACTTGAAGTAGAACCAGCCTGAGACGGAGATGACCACCAGCGCGACAGCCGCCGCTACGAACAACCCGATGCGCAACAACAGCGATGCCCAGGGATGCTTTCCCGAGGGTCTTGCCCATCGGATTCTCAGCTTCATCGCTGCTCCTTGAAGACAGTGAACAGTGAACAGTGGGCAGTGAACAGTGGATCGTTGCTCACTACAGGCTCCCTTCGGTTCCCGATAGCAGCGCCTATTCCTGCGCGCGCTGCTTGACCAGCGCCACTACTTCATCGATTGCTATATCCACGCTAGTAGTTGTGGATCGAGTTACCAACTCCACAAAACCGCCGGCGGCCTTTTTGCCTACGTTGATGCGATAGGGAATGCCCACCAGGTCGGCATCTTTGAATTTGACGCCGGCACGCTCGTCTCTGTCATCGAGCAGCACATCGAGGCCGGCGGATGTGAGTTCGGCTGCAAGTTTTTCACCCGCTGCGGCAAGTGCGGCGTCGGACACGTTGGTTACTGTTACCACCACTGTGAAGGGCGCGATGGAGGCCGGGAGGCAGAAGCCGTTGTTGTCATGGGACTGCTCAATGGCGGCGGTGAGAATGCGCTCGATGCCGATGCCATAGGAGCCCATGATGGGCATGACTTCCTTTCCGTTGGGGTCGAGGACGCGCGCGCCCATGGATTGAGTGTATTTGTAGCCGAGCTTGAAGATGTGGCCGACTTCGACGGCTTTGCCGACGAGCAACTGGCCGTTGCAGGGGGATTGGTCCGATGCGTGTTGCGGACAGGGTTCGCCTTCGTTGACGCTGCGAATATCGGCCAGCAGCGTCCAGATGAAGTCGCGGCCGGGCACGACGTTGCGCAAGTGGTAGTCGAGCTTGTTGGCGCCGGCTACGAGGTTCCTGCGGCCCTCAAGGGACTTGTCGACGATGACGGTCAGACCCTCTTCGAGCGGCTTCGCATTGGGCTTAAGGCCGACAGGTCCGAGGAAGCCGGCAGGTCCATTGAAGAATTGCGCAAGCTCTTCGGCCTGCATGGTGCGCAGGTCCGCAGCGCCGACTGCTCCCAGCAGTTTGGTCTCATTGACCTGGTGGTCGCCGCGCAGGAAGGTGGCGACGCCGTGCCATTTGTCAGGCGTAACACCGGTCTTGTCCGCTTTGCCGCGCTTGAGCGCCATATAGGCTACGCACTTGATGTCGGAGGCTGGAGAGATTTTGAAGAACTCGGCCACATCGGAGATGGCAGCGCAGCCGGGGGTCGACACCAGTTCCGGCGTTCCGTCGCCCGTGGGCTCCATTTCGGCGACGGGATCGAGGCGCGAAGTGGCTTTCTCCAGATTCGCCGCATAGCCGCATACGGGGCAGCTTGCGATGAGGTCCTCGCCTGCGTCGGTGTAGACCATAAACTCCTGCGACTGCGAGCCGCCCATTGCGCCGGAGTCGGCTTCTACGGCGACGAACTTGAGGCCGCAGCGGGTGAATATCTTGCGGTAGACCGCATCGTGCAGATCGAAGCTGCGGTCAAGTCCCGCCTTGTCGATGTCGAACGAATAGCTGTCTTTCATGATGAACTGGCGCACGCGCAGCAGGCCGGCCTTGGGGCGCGGTTCGTCGCGGAACTTGGTCTGGATCTGATACCAGATCTGCGGCAACTGCTTGTAGCTGCGCAATTCGCCGCGGGCAATGGTGGTCATGATCTCTTCGTGGGTCATGCCCAGGCACAGGTCTGCGCCCTTGCGGTCTTTGAGGCGAAACATGTTGTCGCCCATGCCGGTCCAGCGGCCGCTCTGTTCCCATGGCTCGCGGGGCAGAATGGCGGGCAGGAAAAACTCCTGGCCGATCTGGTCCATCTCCTCGCGCACAATGGCGATGATCTTGTTGAGCGCGCGTGCCGCGAGCGGGAGGTAGTTGTAAATGCCCGCGCCAAGCTGGCGTATGTAGCCGGCGCGGAGCAGGAACTTGTGGCTGGCCACTTCGGCGTCTGCCGGGGCCTCGCGAAGAGTGGGAATGAAAAGCTTTGACCAGCGATGCATGGAGATGATTGCGTGCTTTCCCGCCGGGCGCGCCGGCGCAGGACAAATTGGAGCAGTGATTATTCTAAATGTTCGGGGACGTCGGGGACATCAGGAGACGCGTTTGCGGCCACGCAGTCTCATTAGGCGAAAGGCCAGAAACGAAAGTCCCTGGGTGGCCGACAGAAGCAGCAGGATTACTACATCCGACCGCCAAGTGAGCGGAAACGTGCCTTCGGGATCTTTAGGTTCCCACAAGAAGGAGAGTTTTGAGTAGAGAATCAAGGTTGCAATCACAACGCACAAAGCCAGGCCAACAAAAACCTTTAATGCTATGTTGTGACGAAAAGTCCAGAATGAAATCCATTCGGCGACCGCAATCAGAAGAAGAAGCGCAATGCCTGAGCGCCATGTGATCGAAATTGACCCGTCGAGGTTTTGACCCTCCCAAGGAAGGGCGAGGCTTGAATAGATCATGCAACCTGCATATATCGTGCACAAGCCCAAACCGAAGAGAATCTTCAACGCTGTTTTCAGCATTATGCGTGCTCCTCCGGCTCCTCTGGCTCATCCTCCATCTCCCACCAAATCTCAGCTCCACGCGGAGGGCCCCAATCGAATTCGCCGAGGCAAGCGCCTTCTGGAATCCCCTCCAGGAGTTCTTCCAACGTCATGTCATTTGGCTGTTTGTAAGGGATCGCCTTTTCTGGAGCCTCGGTCGCATTCGAATTCTCGTCATAAAGAAATTCGTTATTCATTTCGCGGGCCCCCTTTTGAAAAGAATACTGCGAATAGTTGCCGATTCGCCACATCCTGATCCCCGATCTCTGGTCCCTGTTTCAGATCGACATCACCCCAGCGGATCGTGCAAATCCAGCTCAGGCCACCACCAACGGTTGAACCCGGAGTCGTCATTCTTCATCGAAGACAGCCTGTGCATCGCGGCTGGCGTGAATGATCCGAAGAATCCGTATCTCTCCCGGCCTCACGCTGTAGAAAATCATGTAGTTGTTGACGGGAAAGGTGCGAACGCCAGGACGCAGTTCCGATTCGAGGCTCCTGCCGATGTTGGGAAACTTTGAAAAGAGCCCGAACTTGTCGGCAATGGAGCCAACCGCGCGAGTTGTGATATTGGTGCTGCCGCTCTCTTGCGCGATATAAAGCCAGATTCCGTCGAGGTC
>Ga0302267_10005239_pt1 | contig 13748 bp, 7 predicted proteins | sample III_Bog_E1_3_FD_194555 | JGI IMG/M metagenome (GOLD analysis project Ga0302267, IMG submission 194555) | Peat permafrost microbial communities from Stordalen Mire near Abisko, Sweden - III_Bog_E1_3 | ecosystem: Environmental > Terrestrial > Soil > Wetlands > Peat | place: Sweden: Abisko... | reverse complement strand
GTCGCCAGGGCCCTGCAGCAGGCTGCCCGTGATCGTGCTGGTGTTGGATCCGACGTTTGACGTCTCGAGAATGCCGCCGCTGCCGACCTGGAGCACGTTCGCGTAGATGCTGGCGTTCCAAGGCACCGTCGTGAGATTGTTCGTGGGAACAGATATGGAGACCTGGGTAGAGCTAAGGATTCCGGTAATGAAGGCACCGGAAGGAAGAGTGCCCCCGACGACCCCCAACTGCTCACCCACAAACAGGCCGGAGGTGTTACCCGAACTCAGGGTGAGGATGGTGGAGCCTTGGGTAGCGCCAGCAAAGCTGATGCTGTTGGTATTGGTGCCCGTCACGCTTGTGCCACCCGCGTTATTGAAACGCAGGGAATTAATGGAGGTGTTCGTCGGCGAGCTGAAGGTGCCCGCGGGGAGCGTAACGACCCCAGTCCCGCCCGAATCGATGGAAATATTTTGGCCGGAAGTCCAGCCCGAAGCACTCGAGCCGGTCGCGACGCTGGTGTAGCCCGTGTAGGCGACGATGTTGCCCGAGCCGTTGACGGTGGCCCAGTCGTTGCCATTGTACGTCGCGTAACCGCCGAGGATGCCGTTGGTGGTGCCCGTGGTCGTCGAATAGCCGTTCGTCGCGCTGGAGGTTGTGTTGACCGTCGGCGATACGAAATTGACCGCGCTTCCTTCATTGCGTGTGATCGCACCGAGATTCACGAGCCCATTTGACGACGCATTGCCATTCGAGATCGAGAAAACCGAGGCGCCCTGGTTGAAAGTCGTGCTGGCGAACGTCTGGCTGTTGCTCGCCCCGTTTGCGGTCGCGACGTTCAACGTGGACGCCCCGTAGCCACCGCCGCCCATGATCAGGGCGGAGGCGCTGCTGATGATGTTGTTGGTAGGAGCGCTCGCCGCGGCGAAATTCAGGTTCAATGTGCCCGAACCGACCGTGGTGGTACCGGTATAGGTGTTCGCGTTGGTGAGGTTTACCGCGCCGGCGGAACCGCCACTTGCGACGGTCAGCCCGGTCTTGCCCGCACCGCCATCGGAGATGATGCCGGAAATGGTGATGGCGCCCGCCCCGATGCCGCCCAAGGTCAGCGTCGAAGGGGAACTGGAAGTGTTGGTGATATTGCTGCTGACCGTGAAGGGATTCGCGCCGTTGTTCGCCCACGTCTGGCTCGCGCCGAGATTGACGGTGAGCGCGCCTGTGTTGGCCGCCGAGGTGTTCTCCAGCGTAACCGCACCGGAGCCCGAGGCAATCGTGATGCCGCCCGAACCGATCGTGAGGCTTCCGGCGGTACTGGAATTATTGGTGATAATCGTGGCCGCGGTGTTGCTGACCGTGATTCCACCAATCGTCTGCGCCGTGCCGCTCACGCTCGCGGTTTCCGCTGTGGTGCCGCCAAACTGCGCGGTGTCCGTCGCGAGAGGAGGCGCGTCGGTGCCGGTCCAACTTCCGGCCGTGGCCCAGGAACCGCTCGTGCCACCGGCCCATGTTGAAGTGGAAGCTTGCGCCGAAAGCGTAGACACAACCATCACTGCGGAAACGGCGGGAAACAGCTGGGCGAGGAGCGTACGGCGAAAATGGGATGCGGTTTTCATAGGGGTCAGGAATCGCTTTCTGTGATTTCGCACCTTTTTAAATTAATAAGGCTTTAGCGACAATGGACGCACCCGGGATTCTGTTGCACTTATCTCCTTCAAAATGCCTCGCCCAAAAGCCTTTGCGCGAGGATGCGAAGCTCAAAAAGCCGGTCAAAAACACTCAACTAAGGCCCTGCAACCTATTTTTTACCAATCATTTGCGTAAGGCTCTAAATAAACCATGAGCCCAATCCGCTAAATGAACTAACCCCACATCCTAAAATGCAAATCGAGGCCGGCGAGCTGGGCTCAAACATCCGATAGACGGCCAAAAATAGACTTTTGGATGATCTGTATTGTCCGCGATAAGTGCAAAAAAAACGGATTAGCATCCATTGGCATCGAACGCTCCAACCTTTACATTCGGCAAGTGGTTCAGCACCGGGCCTCAGCAATCTTCTAGAAGAGCATCCTTCCTTCCCAAGTAAATGAATTCCCCCTTCTCTCCGAATTCTGTATCTTGGGCGAACTCTGTCTCAACTGACTCTTCCGTATTAAAGTACATTTCTGATTTGGACTTTATTTTAGCAGACAAAACCACAAAGGAGGCTGCATGAATCGAATCCGGTTTCAGCGCCTCCCCGTTCGCAATGCCTTCAGCCTTGTGGAAGTGGTGATCGCCTTGGGCGTCACGAGCTTTGCCCTCCTCAGCATGGTGGCCCTGATCCCGATGGGGCTCATGCAGGCTCGCGAGGCATCGGATACGACGACCGAATCTCAGATTGTGCAGTTCGCGCGGAACAAGATCGAGATGATGCCCTTCGCGAGCATCAGTACCCTGACGAACGGCTATTTCGACAACCAGGGACTCCCGACCACCCCCGGAGCGCCGGAGCAGATTTATACCGTGAGCTACGGGGTGACCAATGTCTCCATGAGCACCGCCGGTAACTCAACGGCAAATTCCATGTTCGTCAATACGGCAGCGAACACGACGGCGACCATCGCGACGAACGCCGTCGTGGTGCAAGTCTCCATTGTGAATCGAACGGTGCCGGGAACGGCTGCCACCAATGTGTTCCCAATTGTGGTGCCCAACTCCGGCTTTTAGTAGCGGTAAGGCAAGGCAAGCCGAAGTATGACTGGCGCGAGACGAGTTGGACGGGACGACGCGTTTTCACGATGCCGAAAGCCCCGCGCCGGCGTGACGCTCATCGAGATACTCGTCGCCGTGACGATCCTCTTCATCCTGATGACGATCATTTTTTCGATCATCCAGATCACGAGCCAGGCCTGGAAGAAAACGTCGCAGACCACCACCTCCATGCAGCAGGCCCGCGTCGCCTTTGAGCGCATGACGCGAAACCTCAGCCAAGCGACGCTCAACACCTACTACAGCTACTACTACGCCTCAGGCGCGACATCTCCCTCGTACTACATGCGGCAGTCGGAGCTGCAGTTCATCTCGGGGAACGGGCCGATCGGCACATCGTCCTTCATTTCCGGCTCAGTCGGCAACGTCGCGCAGATTACCCACGCCCTCTTTTTTCAGGCGCCGCTAGGGATGGTCAACTCCAGTGACGCCGCCAACTACGGCCAGCTCAGCAACCTGCTCAATGCCTGCGGATATTTTGTCACTTACTCCCTGGACCCGCTGCGGCCCGCTTTCCTGAACTCGATGAGCAACAAGCCGCAAAACGAATACCGTTACCGGCTGATGGAGATGCTCCAGCCCTCGGAAAATCTCGGCGTCTACACCCAGGGTGCCATTCCGGCAGCGGGCGGCTCCGTCCCGACGTGGATCTCAAACAGCATCCCGGACCTTACGCAATCGGAAACTTCGACGGGCACGATCACCGTGCGGCCGCTGGCCAACAACATCGTGGCCCTCATCGTCATGCCCGAACAGTACTCCAGCAGTACGACGAACGGGCAAGTGAACACGGCCCCGATCTACTCCACCACCACCAGCACTTATAATTACGATTCGGCCTACAACGCCTCCGTCGTGACCACGGGCACGCAGACCCTCACCGGCAATCAACTGCCGCCGCTCGTCAAGATCATCATGGTCTCCATCGACGAGGCCTCGGCGATCAAGCTGGCGGCACTGAATCCCGGGGCGGGCAGCAGCTCTCCGCCGAATCTCGGACAATCGAGTCTCTTTACGGATCCCACGAAACTCTACACCAGCGGAGGCGTGAAGGGAGATTTGGATAAATTCGAGGACGTACTCAACGCCGTCCCCGGAAACATCGCGGGCAACGCCATCAAGTTGAACTACTACGTCTTTCAGACCGACGTGCTCATCCGCGGCGCGAAGTGGACCAACTCATGAAGCCTCATCGCGCCATCATGCTCGGGGCCTTTCACCGTAATCCCGGACCGCGCCGGGGAGTCGCGCTTTTGCTCGTGCTCGGGTGCCTCGTGCTGCTGACCGCGCTGATCCTCGCCCTCATCATTAGCAGCCAGAACAACCTGAAGTCCTCGAAGCTCTACGCCAACGGCTCGTCGGTGAAGACGCTGGCCGATTCCACTGTCAGCCTCGTCATGGCCCAGATCCAGCAAGCGACCAGCAACGGCACTCAGGTCGCGTGGGCCTCGCAACCCGGCATGATCCGCACCTACGACAATACCGGCAAGCCGCTGACCAACTACCGGCTCTTTTCCTGGGACGCGCCGACGGTCTCCGGCACTTACACCGCGAGCAACGATGCTGCGCAGCTTGCCGCAACCGGCTCGACGACGCCTTGGTACGGCAGCCCAGCGGTCTTCGTGGACTTGAACCAGCCCGTGGCCGACGCCAAAGGCACATTGCACTTCCCCATTATCGACGGCAACCCGGGCGACCTTGTCACCTACACCACGCCCGCACCTGCGAGCACGTCGGTACTGACCTACACGCCCTACACCGGCACCTTCAACGGGCAACCTGTCACGATACCGCAAATCGAAGGTTTCTGGGTCATCCCGCCCAATACCGCCGCTGCCGCTGCGAGCGGCAACTCGCCCGCGATCTCCGCCGGCCCGGCCGTCAATTCCAAGACCACCACCCCATCCAATTCGACCAACAATAGCATTCCGATGCCGGTCAAATGGCTCTACGTGCTCAAGGACGGCACCGTGGTCGCACCCGCCGCGGCCAGCGCCGGCACGACCGTGACCATCAACGCCGCCTCAACGCTAAATCCGATCGTGGGCCGCATCGCCTACTGGACCGATGACGAAACCGCCAAGGTCAACATCAACACGGCGTCTGAGGGTAATTTTGCCGATACCCCGCGCGCCCAAGGCGTGACTGACTTTGCGCTGGCCAAATATCCTACCGTACAAAACGAATATCAACGTTATCCAGGCCATCCGGCGATGACGTGCCTGAGCAGCGTGCTGGGATCGCTTTTCCCCGTGGATCATTCGCTGCAGCCCTCCCTTGGTGGTTACTACACCTCTCCAGCACCTGCCAGTTATACTTCATATCAGCCGTACTATGACTTGGCACCGAAGCTGAATGTCGACGCTGGGACTAATCTTGGATCGCAGGCTGGCACGGTCAGCGTGACTTCAGGAGCGGCTGCGCTTAGCACCAAGACCGACCGCCTCTACAGCAGCGTCGACGAGCTCATGTTCTCCTCGAATCTGTTCACCGACAACGCCCATACCGCGTCCGGGACAGTGACGGGCGCAAGCGGCACTCGACCGCTCACCACGTCCGGTACGTTCACGCAGGCCTTCCTGGAAAAGGCGAAATTCTTTCTCACCGCAAACAGTCGCGCCCCCGATGTCAACATGTTCAACCAGCCTCGCATCCTTACGTGGCCGCTGAACGCCAACACCGGGGCGGCCTACCGCACGCCATTCGACCAGGCAATCGCTTTTTGCGGCACAATCAATAACAACGCGTATTACTTCACTCGCTCGCGCCCCGATCATCCGACCTTCGATCTCGACGATACTTCCATGAGCCGGAATCGAACCCTGCTCAGCTACCTGCAAACCTTGACCTCACAACCCGTGCCAGGATTCGGCGGTTCCTTTACGACAAAATATACGACTCAAGAGACTGACCAAATTCTCACGGAGGCCTTCGACTACATCCGCTGCTTAAACCTCATCGACCAGTCCAACGCCACGATGACGCATCCTTTTGCGCCAGTTGCGACAATCGCCAACGGCTCCCTTGTCAACTATGCCGGGACCAACGGATTTGGGTCCGCGAGCACGCTCACCGGCAATGCGGGACAGGGCTGCGTCGTCCCGATTTACGATGCCAATACCAAAACCAAAGGCTTCGGGCGTTTCCCCACGATTTCCGAGGTTTCGCTCATTTTCATCTGCACGGGATGGAATGATGGCCAGGGCGGTTTGTCCACGGATATCAACGCTGTATCTGGCCGCATCGCCAGCACGGGCACCGGATTTACGAGTACGACCACAACCGGAACCGTGACAAATTACTACTGGGGCTACTACAACGACGGTACCAACGGCAAACCCGCAACCACCCCCCCCTCCCCTGCCTTCAAAACCATCGAGCCGGTCGGCACGGCAATGCCGGTCATTCCTGGCGGAAATGTGCAAGTCCAGGCGGCACTTCTCGTGACGTTCTTCGATCCATCCGAGGGAAACGTGCAGGAATCCGACACGCAAAGCGTTCAAGTTCTGGGCCTCGATGGTTTCCAATGGGGGGCTAACTCCGGCACTTTGACCAACATGGGATTTCCGGGCGCGGGCGCCAGCAATACCGCCTGCACCTCCAATATGGCCTCGAGCAAAGGAGCGCAATATGTCACGGCATGGGGGGGCAACATGGGTTTCCGCGGCTTCATAGCCACGGAAGGAGCAGGCTTGGCAAGCAACAACAACCAGTACTATCCGTTTTTCAGCGGCGCCCAGAATTTTCCCTACAACACGGCGGGCGGCAGCACCTTCTACTTTTCTGGCGGCACCATTTCTCTCAACATTCTCCTGCCCAGCAACACGCCGAATTATCCCCCCAGCAACTGGCCGACCGCACTGCTTAGCGCCAACCCACAAACCGCCAGCCGGGCGCCGCTTCAACAGATCAATATCACTTTCCCAGCAGCAACCTTGCCCCTCCCCATTTATCCAGTGGCCGCGCTGGGCAACACGACAGGTAGCTTCCCCTGCGACGACCGCGGCAACTTCAACAAGCGATTCGGCTCTGCTGCCAGCAATTTTGGATGTAACGCCGAGTTCACGTGCGCACAGGACGTCGTGCGAAGCGTGCACGCTTACCCGGGGGATATCCGCATGATTGCCGGTCTCCCCATCGTCACCGATACCGGAACCACCACCGCCACCGCCAAGAATTATTTCGACTCCAGCGAACTACAAACTCAGAGCACAGGCAGTTTGACCAGCTGGAATTATTTCAACTCCAGCAGCACTGGCTTCCTGGTTCACAGCTTGCGCGAATCCGTAGACTATCCATTTTGGGGGGCGATCCTAGGCCAGCTAGTGCCGGTCACCGGCCCCACTTACGCGGGACAAGCCGCAGGAGGGGCTCCCATTATCAACAACTACGGCAGCGGTCTGAATTCTTCCAGCGGGGCGGGTAATAATTCCTCGATTAATGGGGCCTTCATCGGCGGCGGCGCCAGTGGAAACCCGGGCGACTGGGATAACGGCATGGGCTATTGCACTGACGGCCCCTACATCAACAAGCCCGACGAGGGTGACTATAACTTTACCAACGGGATGCCCTATTTCGGAGAAACCAATTACAATAACAACAACTCCTCTCCAGGAGTGACTTTCTTCTCCCCCAATCGCCTGATGTCGGGGCCGGGGATGTTCGGCTCACTGCCAACGGGAGTCATCCGCAACATCCCCTGGCAAACGTTGCTCTTCTGCCCCAATCCACCCGCGGGCCCGGCCCACCCGGGTTTTGGTGCGCCGTCCAGTGGAGCGGCGGGCCCCACCGCCCAGCCGCCCTTTTCGACTCCGCCCGATCACTTAATAATGGATCTTTTCAACATGCCTGTCGTCCAACCCTATCCGATTACGGAACCACTCTCGACGGCAGGACGAATCAATCTGAACTATCAGATCGTTCCCTTTACATACATCGAGAGAAGCACCGGTCTTCGTGCCGTTCTCAAATCGGAGCGGATGACGGTCATTCCCGATAACAAGTCCGGAAGCTACAAGGCCGCCTCGGGAACATCGGCCAGCCTCAACAGTACCCCCCCCTATGATTATCGTGTCCCGATCAATTCCGACCAGACCCTTCTCGGCTTTGACAGCTTTTTCACAACGACCAACGACATCTTCCGGTCCGCTTCGCAGGTCTGCAACATGTTCCTCTATCCAGCGCGCGACGCATTGCTTTCGCTGACCGCAGGCCCACTCTGGGACCCGGCCAACGCGAACATCACGAAGTTCTGGAACGGAAACACCACGGGCAACGGTTACAACGTCAGCCAAGCCACGCCAACGAACACCACCTGGCCGACGCACTACCTCACCGGTGACAACAGCCGCGAGAAGCCTTACGCGGACATCTATCCACGGCTCACCACCAAATCAAATACCTTCACCATCCACTACTACGTGCAGACGTTGCAGAAGGTCATCGGCAGCAATCCGACGTTGTGGAACGACGCTGTTGATAAGGTGACTGGGGAATATCGCGGTTCGACGACCGTCGAACGTTATGTGAATCCCAACGATTCCACGCTGCCGGATTTTGCGGCCAAGGCCATCGCGGGTACGCCCCAGGCGTTGGATTCCTTCTACAAATTCCGCGTTGTTAACGAGAGGCAGTTCGCGCCATGAAAATTCCCTCTCATTTTTCCGCGCACGCTCGCGGCTTCTCCCTGGTGGAGTTGCTCGTGGTCCTGGCCGTTATCTCGATCGTGTCCACGCTGACCATCATGGCGTTTCGCGGCGTGAACTCGGCCCTGAATCTTTCCAGTGCCTCGCAGCAAGTCAGCGCCGAGCTGACCAACGCGCGCCAGACGGCGTTGACGCTCGATGAAACCGTGCAGGTGCGCTTCTACCAGTTCCCCGACACCACCGGCGCCAGCACGACGAAGGAATTCCAGGCCATGCAGACGTTCGAGACACGCGACAACCCGCCCCAGCCGCTGGACAAGATCGTCTACCTGCCGTCGAACATCATGATCTCGGGCAGCGGCACCTACTCTCCTCCGCTTTCCTCCAGTAACGTGACCCCGACGACGCCCATCTCCACCGACCCGTTCATCAATCTCAACGGTATCGGGCAAAACTATACCTATGTCGCGGTCGCCTTTAAGTCGAACGGCACGATCGACACCACCGCGCTCTCCGGCAGTTGGACAGGCTCCTGGTTCATCACGCTGTTCGAGAAGAAGTACGTCTCGGCCACGAATCTCGTGAATTACACCACCGTAAGCATCGACCCCCAGGACGGGCGATTGCGCATATTCCAGCCCAATTGAGACGTGGCGAGGTTGTAAAAAACGCTTTTGAGGACATAATTGTGTTCACTGTGAGTTCCACCACCGTCTGCCGGCAGCCGTCCAATGTCCGCGTCTACACGGACACGGAGCGGCACACCATTCGCGGGCGCAACAACCGCAATGTGTGGCAGGCGGAGGACATCGGCGTCTCCACGCAGCTCGTGAAGGACCGCCTGCACGTCACCCTGACCAGCCCCACGGCGCCGGTCACACACGTCGAGCTTCGCTGGCAGCAGAAAATTTCGGAAGGCCTCCAATACCTCGGCGATCACTGGGAACGAGGCTACGGCGACCTGTCGTGGATGAGCATGAATCCCGACAAGCCGATGCCGTGGTACTTCTTCGTCTACGACGGCAAGCAGATGTACTCCGCGGGTGTGAAGACCGGCGCGGGCGCGTTTTGCTCGTGGCACGTCGATCCGCACGGGATCAGTTGCTGGATGGACGTGCGCTCCGGCGGTCTCGGCGTGAAGCTCGGCGAGCGCACGCTTTCGCTCGCGACCATCGTCGAGCGGGTGTCGGAGATGCATGAGACGCCGTACGAGTCGGCCAGCCGATTCACCGCGATGCTGTGCGACAAGCCGCTGCTGCCCGAACAGCCGATCTACGGCGCGAATAATTTCTACTACGCCTACGGCCAGAGTTCGCAGGACCAGGTGCTGGACGATTCGCGGCTGGTCTCTGACCTCGCACCGAATCCCGAGAACCGCCCGTTCTCGATCATCGACATGGGCTGGGAAAACACCGAGGGCGGCTCGGCCTTCTATTGGCGCAGCGGCAACGAACGCTTCCCGGACATGGCGGGCCTCGCCAGCAAGATGAAGAAAATGGGCGTGCGCCCGGGCCTGTGGTATCGCCCACTGCTGGCCAGCCGGGAAATTTCCAGTTCGTGGATTCTCGAGCCCCGCATGGGCATGGCGGGCAAGACCGAGTGCATCATGGACCCGACCGTCCCGGAGGTGCTGGAGAAGATCAAGCAGGACGTCCGGCTCATGACCGGCTGGGGCTACGAGCTCATCAAGTACGACTGCACCACGCACGACCTGCTCGGTTTCTGGGGCGGCATGATGGGCCGCAAGGTCACGGACGACGGCTGGCATTTCTCCGACCAGGGCCGAACCACGGCGGAGATTCTCACCTCGCTTTACGCGTCCATCCGCGAGGCGGCCAGCGAGGCCCTGCTCGTCGGCTGCAACACCGTTGGGCATCTTTGCGCGGGCCACGTCCATTCGCAGCGCATCGGCGACAACACCAGCGGACGCGAGTGGCAAACCACGCGCAAGATGGGCATCAACTCGCTCGCCTTCCGTGCGCTGCAGCACGGCCGTTTCTTCGCCACCGACGCCGACTGCGTGGGCATGACCAGCCAGATCCCGTGGCGCCTGAACGAGCAGTGGCTCGAGCTGCTGGCCGCCAGCGGCACCTGCATGTTCGTCTCCGCGCAAGCCAACTACGTGAAGGAGAAACAGAAGATCGCGCTCAAGCGCGCTTACGACCGGGCCTCACGTACGCAAACCCTGGTCGAGCCGGTCGACTGGATGCAGAACAGTTGCCCGACCCGCTGGAAATCCGGCGAGGAGTTTTTCGAATTCAACTGGTGGAACGGTTGACCGAGCCGATTTGGCCATGCCGTCGTTTGATCTAGTCACCCCCACCCGCAACTGCGAGCGCTTCCGCTGCTTCGAAGGCTGGCATCGCTCCCGCAGCGATTCCGAGCGCCTCCAGGAGCAGGAACTCTGGCTCGTCTGGGCGGGCAAGGGCCGCATGCAAACCCGCGACGCCGAGTACGAGTTGCGCCCGGGCTTCTGCGTCTGGATGCGGCCGGGCCGGGTCTACGACGCGCAGCAGGACAAGGAGGACCGCATCGGCCTGACCTTCATCCATTTCAATTTCCAGAAAGAGGCGCTCAACCGCTCGCACAATTACCCGGAATTTTTCGAGGTCAGCGACATCAACTACGTCGATTCCGTCACGCGCCGCATCGTGGAAATCATGCGCCAGTTCGAGGCGCCCGAGGAGTTGCACGTCTCCGCAAGCTGGCTCCTCTCCGGACTCCTGCTCGATCTCATCACGAAGTTCCGCTACGAGGCGAAGACGCACAATAATCCGGTCGCGCGGCATCACCAGGAATTGATCCAGAAAACCGTGCGCTACATCTTCGAGTCGGTGGAAACGCCGCTGAGCGTCAAGGAACTCGCGCAGAAAGCGGGCTACAGTCCCGCCCACTTCAGCTCACTTTTCAAGAAGGTCACCGGCCAGACGGTCGAGGCGGCGATCGTGCAAGCACGCATCGACAAGGCTCGCCAACTTTTGCGCCAATCAGATCTTTCCATCGGCCAGGTCGCCGAGGCCACCGGCTATCGCGACGTCTATTTCTTCTCGCGCCAGTTCAAGTTCAAGACGGGTCAGACCCCGACGAAATATCGCACCGCCCAGCACGAGGAAATGGGCAAGAGCCTGAAGAAAGAGAAGGCGGTCCAGAAAGCCGTGAGCTAGTTCGCGCTGAAACCGCTACGAAACGAGCGGAGACAAACTAACCGTCACGGCCGACTTGGCCTTGATGGTGAGCATGCGGCTTGACGCATGATATTTCGAGAGCACCGCCTCACCGCCGTCGACGACGACCAGCGGCGGCTGATTGCACCAGAAGAGATACTGGCCGCTTTCCTTCAACGTGACCTGGTAGCTGTCCGGCCCAACTTCCGAAACCGGGCTCATGGCCGTCGCGCCGACGTAGCGCTCGGCCCGTCCCAGCGGGGCCAGCCAGCCGCCGAGCACCGGCGATAGCGTGATGATCTCGAATCCCATGCGCGACAGAGTCACGCTGGACGAATCGTCCACGTTCAATTCCTCGATGTGGCCGGTCGTATAATGGCGCGCGATGAACTGCGTGCCCCAGAGATCGGGAATATCGGCCGGCGAAAAGGTGCCGCTCAGCCGCTTGCGGACCTCGCTGCAGTGGAAGAATCCGATGAAGCCAATGTTGCCGCTGCGATTGTGGATCTTCAGCAGCACGCTCTCCTTGCGGCAATCGGCGAAGATCGATTCCGGCGCCGGCAATGCCGGCCGGTCGCAGCGACGGACCTGCCCGTCCTTCGAGGCGAGTCGATTCAGTATCTCGAAATTCTGGCGGCCGGGCTTGTCGCAAACGTAGACGGGTCCGCCGGAAAGCGCGCGCGCCGCGGCGTGGAATTCGGCCCAGCGATGGTGGCTCTGGAACATGTCCCAGTCGGGCAGCGCAAACGTGCCGGTCCACAGGCTGTTGATCGCGTTCGTGTGCACGTGGATTTGCTGCCATGAGGACGAACGCTTCGGGAAGAAGTCGTCGGAGTTGCGCCAGACGAGCGTCTTGTCGAGGTGGTAGGCCACGTCGAGGCCGTTGCTCATGCAATGGATCATTCCGCCGTCGAAATTACGCTCCACGGACGACTGGATCGCCTGCTGATATGCCCGCATCGCCGAGACACGCCCACAGTGCGGCCGGGAGAATTCCGAGAGCGCCGACTGGCCGTCGACCTTGACCAGGTCGACGCCGCTCGACTTGAGCATCTCGTGAAACTCGATGAAGAAGCGCTCGGCTTCCTGCGGATCGACCAGGTACAGCGACTCCTTCTTCGTCACTTCCTCCCAGGGCCGGATCGTGCCGTTGGACTTGAGCAACGCGAAGCGTTTGCCGAGCTCGCCGCTGGGATCGATGCCGCCCCAATAGCCGGTCAGCGTGTGCCAAATGCCGAAAAACTTGATGCCGTACTTCTCCTTGACCTTCCGCGTGAGCAGCGCGATGCCGTTGGGAAATTTTTCGCGGTTTGGGCCAAAGCTGCAGAGGAGATCGCCGCGGTTTTCCAGCCAGCCGTCATCGAGGATGACAAAGCCGGGCATCATGCCGCCCTTCTCGAACGAATTCATCGCCGACATGAATTTCCGCTCGTTGATCTTCGAGTAAAATGCATCCCACGAGCACCAGCCGAGATGATCGACAAAGGCCGGCATCTTCTTTTGCGAACGAAGCCGGAACGATTTGCACTGCGAAACGACGGCCTGGACCGAGCGGTTGACCAGCGTGTAAATATCCGCGCCAATGGCGGAGTAGGCCAGCACGCGGTGCTCCTCGGAGTGGTTATTTTGCCCGCTGGCAGCGAACAGGCGCACGCCGCCCTTGTCGCCTTGCAGGCTGTTGACGTGGTCGCCGCTGAGCATCGGCAGGAGAATGCCGTAGCCGCCGGCCTCGCGTTCCCACAGGAGGAACTGGGTTTGCGCCGGCACGTCTTCCCAAGCGCTGCCCTGCTTGACCCGGTTCCAGTAAGGATCGTTGAACGTACCGATGGCCGTCCAGCGCCGGGCATCGCGAGGCGTGACGAGTCCGAGCTTTTCCAGCGGTTCCGTGAGAGGCCGCTTCGAGCAGATGAAGCCGCTCGGGGAGTTGTCCGACGCGTCGGGCAGCCAGTAACTTTCGTCGTCAAAGCTCAGCCACTCCTGAGTCGTGGACCGGCGGTCATCCTGGTAAGGGATTTCAATGGGCGCAGGCCATTCTAACAGGAGCGTTGTAGGTACAGGCATAGACTTCCGATGCGAGAGCCAGCATTAAATATCGACATCGCATAATCAATGGACTGCACCCTTATTCTTTTACACTTATTTGCGCCTCAACATTGATGGCACTTAAGATACTAATAATGTGTATCTTATACATAAAAAGAATGCGCTGCT
>Ga0302267_10005236_pt1 | contig 13757 bp, 14 predicted proteins | sample III_Bog_E1_3_FD_194555 | JGI IMG/M metagenome (GOLD analysis project Ga0302267, IMG submission 194555) | Peat permafrost microbial communities from Stordalen Mire near Abisko, Sweden - III_Bog_E1_3 | ecosystem: Environmental > Terrestrial > Soil > Wetlands > Peat | place: Sweden: Abisko... | reverse complement strand
GCGCCACCCTGATGGCGCTCATCGTCGCCTCGGTGCCGCTGGAGACCGTGCGCAGCATGGCGATGCTCGGATAGAGCTCGCGCACCGCCTCGGCGAAGCGCACCTCGCCGGCGGTGGGCGCGCCGAAGGAGAGGCCGCGCGCGGCGGCTTCCTGGACAGCGCGGACCACGTCGGGGTGGGCGTGGCCGAGGATGGCGGGCCCCCAGGAGCCGACGTAATCGACGTAGGCGGCGCCATCCTCGCCGTAGATGCGCGCCCCTTCGGCGCGGGCGATGAAGACCGGCTCGCCCCCGACGGCGCGGAAGGCGCGGACCGGGCTGTTGACGCCGCCCGGGATCACCGCGCGAGCGCGCTCGAAGAGGGCTCTGGATTGGAGGTCGGACATGGCCTCCCTATAGCAGCGGGGACCCGTGGAGGCGGCAGGACTTCGCTGCCCGGCCCCGCCGACCGCACGCCGCGCTAGGAGCCGCCTTCGTCGGGTGGCCGAGCCGACCAGCGCGACACCTGGCGCTGGAAGTGGGCGAAGCTGGGAGATCGCTGCGCGAGATCGGTGGCGTCGAGGCGCAGGACGCACTCCACCGCGAAATCCGATTTCGTGGCGAGGCCTGCCTCGCGCTGCTCCATTTCCGTGAGGTCCTTGAGCTGCGGCGGGGGGTCGGCACCGTAGACGCTGCGCGCGACGGGCTGGTCCCGCCACCCGCACTGCGGCAGGGTCGCCTCCTGCGGGTAGCGCGCGGGGTCTATCATCAGCAGCAGCCAGGCTTCGATCATCTGGACCGGAACCGCGATCGCGCCGGGGATCGGCCAACCGTCGGGCGTCGCGGCGTGGATGGCGCCGTCGAGGTCGCAGTGGCGACAGCCGGCGGCGCGCGGCGCTGTCGGCTCGTGCGCGGAGTGCTGGGGAGCGCGATCGTTGTCGATGGCGACGACGAAATAGGTGTCGTCGACGTGCCCCGTGCGCCGTATGTGCTGGAGAAAGAGCGGCAGCTTCTTGCGGACCTCCCCGATGCCTCCGCCGCGGCGCAGGCGGACGGCGACGGGATCGACGCGCGTCCCGAGCAACGCCTCGAGGACGTACAGGTAGACCTCGTCGTCGAAGTCGTCCTCCGACAGGATGTAGACGTGCGCCACGGACCTCAGCCCGCTTTGCGAGCAGGCGAGGGGGGCAGATGCTTCACGGGGACCACGGGCACGCCGCCGACGAGGCCCGAGTACCAGATGCCGCCGAGCGTATCGGCGCTCTTGTCCAGGCCCTGGAGGCGCTCGCGGAGCGTCGTGAAGGTGGTGCTCGCGTCGACCTTCTCGACGATGACGACGCTGTCCTCGTCGTCGATGAACTGATCGACCACGTAAGGGTTGTGCGTCGTCGCGATGATCTGCGGCGCCCCCGCAGTCCGCACGAGGGCGCGGCACACCTCCACGATCTTGCCGAAGAGCGCCGGGTGGAGCCCGTGGTCGAGATCCTCGATGCAGATGATCGAGGGCTTTCGCTCCTGATGGACGATCGTCAGGAGCGTGAGCACGATGCGCGTGCCCTCCGACAGCTCCTGGACCGGCACCGGCGTCGGGATACCGGCCTCCCGGACCTGGAGGCTCTTGTTGCCACTGCCCGGCGCGAAGCTGAGCTTGCGGATCTCGGGGATGAACGTGCAGAGCTGCCGCTCGATCGTGTCGAAGAGGTCCTCGTGATCGCCGGTCTTGAGCGCGTCGAGGACCTGAATCGCTCCGGATCCGTTCCGGTGCACCTCGGGTGCAGGAACGACGCTCTCGCTCCCGGCGATCTGGGCCGGGTCGATGGAAAACACCCTCACGTTGGCGAGCTCCGGGGGCGGGTCTTCGAGCAGTGCCCCTAACCGGAGACCATCTTCGTAGATGCTGCGGCCGGTCGACGTGGTGAGCTCGATCCGTCCCTTAACGTCGGGCATGCGAAGGTGGCGCTCCAGAGGCCCCCCGCCCGCGTGAGACAGACCATGGAGCAGCCTGAGCAGGTTCGACTTCCCGCTCCCGTTCGCGCCCAGCAGGACCGTGAACGGTTGCAGCTCGACGCTCGCGTCCGCGATCGACCGGTAGTTCTTGATCTGGATCTTCTGGAGCACGTCGCACCCGGCGCGGAGCATACCGCTCCGCACCTGGGCCGGAAAGCGACGTGGGTCGGTGGCGCCCCCGAAGGGGCGTCAGGCTCAGGCCCTGGCAGCCTGAATGCGCGCGACGAGCTCCGGCACGGTCGCGAAGAGATCCGCCACCAGCCCGTAGTCCGCCACCTGGAAGATCGGCGCGTCCCCGTCCTTGTTGATGGCGACGATGACCTTCGACCCCTTCATTCCGGCGAGGTGCTGGATCGCCCCCGAGATGCCGATGGCGAAGTAGAGCGAGGGCGCCACCACCTTGCCGGTCTGACCGACCTGCAGATCGCTGGCGGCGTACCCCGCGTCGCAGGCCGCGCGGCTGGCGCCGAGGGCCGCGCCGAGGGTGTCGGCGAGCGGGGCGAGCACCTCGTTGAAGCGCTCCTTGAGGGCGCGGCCGCCGGAGACGACCACGCGCGCCTCGCCGAGCTCGGGGCGTTCGTTCTTGATCTGGTCGAAGGAGACGAACTCGACGCGCGCGGCGGCGGGCTCGGCCGCGGCGACGGCGACGTTCTCGATCGGCGCCGAAGCGCCGGCGGGCTCGGCCGCGGAGAACGCGCTCTGCCGCACGCTCACCACGTGGATGGGCGTGGTGATCTTGGCGATGCCGTAGGCGTTGCCCGCGAACATCGGGCGCTTGTAGGTGAGCTCCGCGCCCGCGGCGATGACCTCGCTGATGTCGGTGGCATAGCCGGCGCCGAGGCGGGCGGCGACGCGGGGGAGCAGGTCCTTGCCGAAGGCGCTGGCGGTGCCGACGACGACGGCGAAGCCCTTGCCGACCTCGGCCACCGTGGGCGCGTAGGTCTCGGCCAGGTAGTTCTTGAGCGAGGGGGCGTCGGCGACCAGGACCGCCGCCGCGCCGAGGCGGGCCGCCTCTTGCGCGGCATCGCCGACGCCGGAGCCGACGATCAGGATCGAGTACGTCCCGCCCAGCGCTGCCGCGGCGTGCCGCGCGAACGTCACTGCCGAGTGGGTCGTCTTCTTGAGCTTGCCCTCGGCGACCTCTGCCACAACCAGGATGTTGGCCATGTCTGTCTTCCTCTTCTCGGTCGGTGGCGGGTCTTAGAGGACCTTGGCTTCGTTCTTCAGCTTGTTGACCAGCTCGGCCACGTCCTTGACCTTGATGCCGGCCTTGCGGGCGGGGGGGGCCTCGAACCTTGCGTACTGGACCTTGAGCGCGGCGTCGGCGGTGAGGTCAGCGACCTTGACCTCGACCAGCGGCTTCTTCTTGGCGGCCATGATCGCGGGCAGCGCGGCGAAGCGGACGCCGTCGTTGTACTTGAAGGTGGAGGCCGTCTTAAGCGAGTAGACGCTGGTGGGGGCGACGATGCGCAGGTCGACGGTGACCACGGCGGGGAACTTGACGCGCAGGGTGATGACGCCGCCGTCGACCTCGCGGCCGACGCGGCGCCCGCCCGCCTCTTCCCGGATGGTGGCGGCGAAGCTGGCCAGCGGCCAGCCCAGCAGCTCGGCGAGGATCTGGCCGACCTGGTTGGAGTCGCCGTCGACGGCCTGCTTGCCCATCACGACGACGTCGGGCTTCTCCTTCTCGACCAGCGCGGCGAGGCAGCGGGCGACCAGATCGCCGTCGAGCTTGTCGTCGGTGACGTCGACGCGGATGGCCCGATCGGCGCCGGTGGCGAGCGCGGCGCGCAGCGTCTGCTCGGTCTCCTTGGGGCCGAAGGTGACCACCACGACCTCACCGGCGCGGACCTTGGGAGCCTTGCCGTCCTCGGTGAGGCGGAGGGCCGACTCGAGGGCGTACTCGTCGAAGGGATTGGGCTTCCACTCGAGGCCAGTGGTCTCGATCTTGTCGCCGGCGGCGGGGATCTTGACCTTGTTGGCGTTGTCCGGGTCGGCGACGCGCTTCAGCGGAACGAGGATCTTCACGGCGGCGAGCTCCTTGGCGGGAGTTGTTCGCAAAATTTTCGGGGTGCGCTCGCGGGCGCTCCCTCGATGAATTGCGCGGGCTCGCCATGACAGGGCTGGCCCTTTGCGTCAAGGAGCCTGCTACCCTGCCGCTCCGTGACGACCACGAGCGACTTTCTGGTCATCGGCAGCGGGATTGCAGGGCTCACCTTCGCCCTCGACGCGGCCGCGGCGGGCACCGTCACCATCATCACCAAGCGCACCCGGGACGAGGCCAACACCCGTTACGCGCAGGGGGGCATCGCGGCGGTCTTCGCGCCCGGCGACACGCCGGAGGCGCACACCCAGGACACGCTCGTCGCCGGGGCCGGCCTCTGCCACGAGGTGGTCGCCGAGATCTGCGCGCGCGAGGGCCCCGACCGCGTCCGCGAGCTGATCGAGCGCGGCGCCCGCTTCGACGAGGAGGACGGCCACCTCCACCTGACGCGGGAGGGCGGGCACTCCGCGCGCCGCGTGGTCCACGTCGCCGACGCCACCGGCGCGGAGGTCGAGCGCGCCCTCCTCGAGGCGGTGGAGGCGCACCCCAACATCCGCATCGTCGAGCACCAGACGGCGATCGATCTGATCATCCTCTCGCGCTTCGGCGGGCCCGACCAGTGCGCCGGCGCCTACGTGCTCGACGAGAGCGACCTGGAAGGGGCCTCCGGAGGGAATCGCGGGCGCCACGTGGTCGAGACCTACCTGGCGCACGCGACCATCCTCGCCAGCGGCGGGGCGGGAAAGGTCTACCTCTACACGACCAACCCCGACGTCGCGACCGGCGACGGGGTGGCGATGGCGTACCGGGCGGGCGCCGAGATCGCCAACATGGAGTTCTACCAGTTCCACCCGACCTGCCTCTACCACCCGCAGGCGAAGAACTTCCTGATCTCCGAGGCCCTCCGCGGCGAGGGCGCGGTGCTACGCCTCCCCGACGGCACCGCCTTCATGGCCAACCACGACCCGCGCAAGGATCTGGCCCCGCGCGACATCGTCGCCCGCGCCATCGACTTCGAGATGAAGCGCCTCGGCTCCGAGTGCGTGTACCTCGACATCACCCACCGCCCGCCCGCGTTCATCCTCCACCACTTCCCGATGATCCACGCGGAGTGCCTCAAGTTCGGCTTCGACCTGACCATGCAGCCGATCCCGGTGGTGCCCGCCGCCCACTACATGTGCGGCGGCATCAGCACCGATCTCCACGGCCGCTCCAGCATCCCCGGCCTCTGGGCCATCGGCGAGTGCGCCTGCACCGGCCTCCACGGCGCCAACCGCCTGGCCTCCAACTCGCTGCTCGAGGGCATGGTCTTCGGCCACCGCGCCGCGGTGCGCCTGGTCGCCCAGATCGAGGAGCTGCGGCAGAGTCCCTTCCCCGAGGTGCCCGCCTGGCAGACCGGCGCCGCCGTCCCCAGCGACGAGGCGGTGGTGGTCGCCCACAACTGGGACGAGCTCCGCCGGACCATGTGGAACTACGTCGGCATCGTCCGCTCCGACGCCCGCCTGCGCCGCGCCGCCCGCCGCATCGCCCTCCTCCAGGAGGAGATCCGCGAGTACTACTGGAAGCACCTGGTCACCCGCGACCTGCTGGAGCTGCGCAACATCGCCACCGTCGCCGAGCTGATCGTCAGCTGCGCCGCCGCCCGCCACGAGAGCCGCGGGCTCCACAGCACCATCGACTACCCCGAGACCAGCGCTCGCTTTGCCGCCGACACGGTCGTCAAGCGCGGCGTCGTCCCGCACCTCCGCGGCCGATGAGCGACGACGACTCGCCGCGAGGGCCCTCCCAGCCGTCCGAGGGGCCCCCGCCGCTCAACGCGCTGGCCGCGACCGGGTGGGCGCTAGGCATCACCTTCCTGTTCTTCGTCTTCGCGGTGACCCTGGCCAAGGTGCGGCCCGGCTCGGAGCTCGACGTGGTGAGCGGCGTGGCCTGCCAGGCCATCGCCTACCTGGCGGGGCTGTTCGTGATCCTGCGCGTGCACGCGCCGGACGCCGGCATCCGCGATTTCCTCGGGGTGCGGCCGACGCACTGGCTCTTCTACCCGCTCGCGGTGGCCCTCGGGCTCTCGCTCCAGCTCCCCGCCAACGCCCTCTACAACGCGGTGGTGCGGTGGAGCCACGACACCTCCAAGGACAGCTTCACCGAGGTCTTCCAGGCCGCCTCGTCGCCGAAGCGCGCGGTGATCGCGCTGGTGGTCATCCTCGTCGGCCCGGTGCTCGAGGAGGTGCTCTTCCGCGGCGCCCTCTTCCGCCCGATGCTCAAGGCGCACCCGGCGCCGGTGGTGATCGGGGTGACGGCGACGCTCTTCGCCATCGCCCACCCCTCGGTGCAGATGTACCTCCCCATCGGCCTGGTCGGGCTGGCGCTGGGCATGGTGCGCTGGACGAGCGGCTCGCTGGTGCCCTCGGTGCTCCTCCACGCCACCTTCAACGCGGTGCCGTTCTACAGCATGGCGGCCCAGCGCCCCGGCGCGCCCGAGAGCGAGGGCTCGGTCCCTCTTGCGTACCTGCTGGTGAGCTGCGGCGCGGTGGTGATCCTCCTCGCGGCCATTCGCCTCCTCGGGAGCCGCAGCCAGCTTGCCGGGATCGCCCGGGAGTTCGACCGAAGGTGAGCGGCGAGGTGCAGCGCCCCTCCTGCGCGCTCTCGCTCCCCGGCGGGGGGCTGACCGGCGCGCTCTACCAGGTCGGCGCGCTCGCCGCGCTCGAGGACGGCGTGCTGGCGCGCGACGGGCAGCGCTACTCGGCCTACATCGGCAGCTCCAGCGGGGCCTCGGTGGCGGCGGCGCTGGCGGGGGGCATCGCGGTGGACCGGCTCTACCGCGCGCTCCTCGATCCGGTCGACAACTTCTTCCCGCTCGAGCGCGGCCACCTCCTCCGGCTCGATCTCGACGAGTGGCGCCGCGCCCTCAGCACCGGGATGGTCGCCCTCCGCCACGCCCTGGTGCGCGTCGCCCGGCGCGGCGATCGCAGCTCCCGCGCCCCGTCGATCCCCTTCCTCTGGGAGCAGATCGATCGCTTCAACGACTCGCTCCCGGCCGGGCTCTTCGCCCTCGATCGCTACGAGCGCCTCCTCGCCCAGGTCTTCCTCCGCCGCGCCATCCCCAACGATTTTCGCGTCATGCCCTGCGCCCTGCGCATCGCCGCCCACGACCTCGACTCGGGCGAGCGCGTCATGTTCGGCGGTGAGGGCCGCGCCCACGTGCCCGTCTCGCTCGCCTGCGCGGCCTCGATGGCGCTGCCGCTGTTCTTCTCGCCGGTGCGCGTCGACGGCCGCCACTACCTCGACGGCGGCCTCGGCCACGTGGCCCACCTCGACGTCGCCGAGCGTCTCGGCGCCTCGCTCTGCATCGTGGTCAACCCGCTGGTGCCCGTGACCGCGGCGCGCGGCGCGGTGCCCACCGGCCACGGCGCCGGCGGCAGCGTGCGCGACAAGGGGCTGCTCTGGGTCTTCAACCAGTCGATGCGCGTCGGCGCCCACGCCCGCCTCCACCAGGAGGTCGCCCGCATGTCCGCCGCCGGGATGCAGGTGCTGGTGCTCGAGCCTGAGCCGACCGACGCGCTGCTCTTCCTCCGCAACCCCGTCAACTTCGACGCCCGCCGCGCCATCCTCGAGTACGCCTACCGGACCACCCGGGAGCGCATCGCGGTGTGGATCGACCGGAACCGGGCCGTGGTCGAGCGCTTCGGCTGGCGCGCGGCGTAGCGCTCGACCGGTTCGCCGCCGCGGAATACCCTCCGCGCCCATGCCCGCCCTCCTCCCCTCCCTCGTCGGCGTCATCCACCTCCGCGCTCTTCCCGAGAGCCCGCGCTACGACGGCCACCTCGCCGCCGTGATCGCCTCCGCCGAGCGCGACGCCCGGGCCCTGGTGGCCGCCGGGTTCGACGGCATCATGGTCGAGAACTTCGGCGACGCGCCCTTCGTGCCGGGCCGGGTGGCGCCGGTGACCGTGGCGGCGATGACCGCGTGCGCGCTCGCCGTGCGCGCCGCGGCGCCGGGCCTGGCGCTGGGCATCAACGTGCTGCGCAACGACGCCGAGGCGGCGCTCGCCGTCGCCGTGGCGGCCTCCGCCGAGATGATCCGGGTCAACGTCCACACCGGCGCGCGGGTGACCGATCAGGGGCTCATCGAGGGGCGCGCCCACCTGACCTTGCGCCAGCGGCGGGCGCTCGGCGCAGAGCGGGTGGCGCTGTTCTGCGACGTCGACGTCAAGCACTCGGCCGCGCTTGCGCCCCGGCCCATCGGCGAGGAGGCCCACGATCTCGCCGGGCGAGGGCTGGCGGACGCGGTGCTGGTCACCGGGAGCGGGACGGGGCGGGGCGCGGCGCGCGAGGACCTGGCGGCGGTGCTGGCCGCGGTCTACGTGCCGGTGCTGGTGGCGAGCGGGGTCACGGTGGAGACGCTCGCGGACGTGCAGGCGGCCCACGGGGTCATCGTCGGATCGTGCCTGCGGGCGAGCGGGAGGGCCGGGGACGAGGTGGACGGGGATGTCGCCAAGCGCTTCGCGGAGGCGTTCCGACGGTCGCGCGGCTGAGCGAAGCCTCGCCGCAAGGTTGGCGTTCGCGCGCCGGAGGTGGAGACGGGCATGCGGGAGGTGGAAGCTCGCGCGCCGGAGGTGGAGGCGGGCGTGCCGGAGGCGGAGGCGGGCGCGCTCGAGATGGAGGCGGACGTGCCGGAGGTGGACTGTGAGCACTTCGCGGCGCCCGGGAGTGCAGCCCCACGTCACAGCGCCGCCCGCGAAGTGACACGTCGAACAAGCCCGGAGCGGCGGGCGCGAGGCGTGTCAGTGACGCTATGGGGAAAGCGGTCTGCGGTTCGGCACGAGAGGGGCCGCGGAGAGGGTTCGGCGCGAGCGTGGCGGAGTCGTGGGCCGACGACCGAGGCGAGTCGGCAGGCCCACGACGGGCAGCGGTCGACATGGCCTCCCAGCGCCGGCGTGCGGCACTGCCCGATGTCCGTCAGCACTCGCTTCTGTCCGCACGTCAGCGGCTGCTGGGACTCGAGGTCGGCACGATGGGCGCGCACGAGGTCGGCGATGTCGTACCTCGCTTGCCCGGTCTTGGCCGGGCCCGCGCTCACCGCCGCACCCGGCCTCGCGAGGGCAGAAGGTCGAGCGGACTCGGCACCTTCTGCACCAGCGCCGCCGAGACGCGCGTGTAGCGCATCGTCGTCTGCAGGCTGCTGTGGCCGAGCAGCGCCTGGACCTCCGTGCCCGCTTCGAGAAGGTGGGTCGCGTAGCTGTGCCGAAGCACGTGCGGCAGGACCGGCTTGGTGATCCCCGCCTGCTCCACCGCCAGCGCGAAGGCGCGACGCACCGTCTCCTGCGACAGCCGGCGCCCCGTCCGGCGCGACGCGAACACGAGCGGCTGCGGCGGACGCTCCCGGCGCCAGTAGTCGCGCAGCCACTGGTACAGCCCCCGCGACAGCTTCACCTCGCGCGCCCGGTTGCCCTCGCCGTGGCGAACGCGAAGCACCCCCCGCGCTCCGTCGATGTCCGACACCTCGAGCGCGAGGGCCTCGTCAAGGGGAAGCCCGGTGCCATACAGCACCAGCGCCACCGTCAGGTAGATCGGGTGCCGTAGAACCTCCAGGAACAAGGCCACCTCGGCCTGGCTCAGCACCGGCGGCAGGGGCGAGTACCGCCTCGGCCACACCACGAGCGATACGTCCGTCGGTCGCCCCAGCGTTGGGCTCTGGGCGGCGCTCCACGCCTTCCCCGGTTTCGGGCCCGCGTGGCCGACGGCGCGCGCACCGTGGTCGGTCCGGCGCCCATCGCGTGGGCGGAGGACCTCGCCTACGGGGTCGAGGATCGGATCAAGCGAGTCGTCTACCGCGACGCGCCCCCCAGGACCTTCTGGGAGCCGTCCGCCGTAGCCGACCAGCCGCCTGCCCAGCTGCTCATCGCGTCGAACGCGCCCGTGACTCCCACCTTCGCGCCCGAGCCCTTCGCGCCGCCCGTGCCGAGCGTGGCAGCAGCCGGCGACGGCCCGTGGATCGCGATCACCGATCCCCACGCACCTGCCGACCCGCCGGCCACGTACAAGACCGTCGTCCACCCCGACGCGCGGCGCAGCTACGCGGCGGTCGCGGTGACCTTCCTCCCGCCGCGGTCGTCGTCGTGCACGGTGGCGCTCTACCGCGGCGGCTCGATGCGCATCCGCACCTTCACGGCCCTCCGCGACGGCGCCGCCCAGATGACGGCGTACTGGCAGACCCCGCCCTGCCTCGTGGAGGAGGATCGCATCGACGACACGCTCCTCACGGCGGACGACGCGACCGGCTGGGGGGTCTCGGTGGGTGGCGGGACCGTGATCCGCCGGAGCGCCATCGGCCTCGATCACGGAGGCAACACGCTCCTCTACGCCATCGGCGAGTCGGTCACCGCTGGCACCCTGGCGCGGGCCATGAAGGCGGCCGGCGCCGAGAACGCCGCCCAGCTCGACGTGAACCAGGCCTACCCGCACTTCGTGCTCTACGCCGCGGCGCCTGCCCACGAGGCCCCGCGCATAGCCTCGGCCCTGATCCCGGACCTCGTGTACTCGCGCTCCGAGTACGTGGGCAAGCCGGAGTGGCGCGATTTCTTCTACGTCACGCGCAAAGCGCACTGAGCACGCTCCGAGTGTCTCAGCGAGCGCTGGGAGCAGCCTCCGCCGTCGCCCAGGGAGGCAGCTGCGCCGGGTACATGCGAGCAAACTCCCGGACCCAGCGCGGCTCGTCGTCGTGGTAGGTGTCGCCAGCGAGGATGGACGTGATCATCGCACGCATGAGGGGCCGCTGCTCCGGCGCGAAGAGCACCGGGAGCAGGCTCTTCCGGTAGAAGGCCTGTACCGCGCCGACGAAGATCTCGGCCGCGCGCCGCTGGCTCTTCTCGTAGGGGAGGAAGCGCTCCCGCGACACGTCGCCGTCGGCGAGCGCGCGATCGACGAGCGGCGCGGCGGCCGCGGCGCCTCGGATGGCCAGGTGGACGCCGGTCGAGAACAGCGGGTCGACGAAGCCGGAGGCGTCGCCGAGGGCGAGCCAGCCGTCGCCGATGATCTCGCCGACGCGATAGCTGAAGTCGGCCGCGGCGCGGACCGGGAAGAGGGGGGCCGCGTCCGCCATCAGGCGCCGCATCGGCGGCGAGGCCTGGCAGAGCGAGGCGAAGGTCGCCGCCGGCGTGGCGCGCCCCTCCGCCGCGACGATCTCGTCGCGATCGAGCACGGCGCCGACGCTGGTGCGCCCGTCGCGGAACGGGATGAGCCAGAACCAGCAGGTGGGTGCGATGACGATGCGGATGTCCCCCGCCTCGATCCCGTCGGGCCGCGGCACCCCGGTGAACTGGGAGAACACGGCCATGGTGCGCTCGAGCATGGGGAGCTTCTGCCGGGAGCGCTCCGCGCGGGCGCGCAGCGCGTCGCGGCCCGTGGCGTCGAGGGTGCACGTGGCGGCGATGGTGTGCTCGCAGCCCGAGGGATCGCGGGCGACGACCCCCGAGGCGCGGCCACCGTCGAGCACCATCCGCGCCGCCTCCCACCCGTGCCGCGCCTCGGCGCCGAGCGTGACGGCGTGCTCGAGGAGCACCTGATCGAAGCGATCGCGCGGCACCTGGAACGCGTAGGGGCTGTGCGGCCGGGAGTCCGGGCTCCCCCCCGGGCGTGATCGGAGCGCGTCGGCGAAGGAGAAACGGGACTCCCGCTGCGTCTCGCTGTCGATGAAGCGCGCGCCGTACTTGCGGAGGAACTCCGCCTCGATCCGGGGCATAACCCCGAGCCGCTCGAGCACCTCGACCGAGCGAGGGAGCAGCGACTCGCCGACATGAAAGCGCGGGAACAGCTCCCGTTCGAGGACGAGCACGCTCCGCCCGGCGCGCGCCAGGAGACCTGCGGCCGTGGATCCACCTGGGCCACCGCCGAGGATGACGACGTCGTAGCGCTCACGCAGAGCTCCCACCGGGGAGCTCTTCCTAGCGCCGCCGCAGGGAGGCCACGGTCCGTCTTCCTGCTTCGAGCTGCTGGTCGGTGAGATCCTTGGCGGCGGCGTGAACGGCCATCACCCGGTTGCCGCTGCCGAAGTCCACCACCACGTACCCGATGCGAGACTCGGCCGTGCCGATCTTGCAGGCGCCGTCGGCTGCGCGGGCCGGGAGCTTGTCGGCACCGTAGCTCGTGGCCTGCTCGTCGAGCATCACCAGGCTGGAGGCCCCCAGCGCCGCCGCCGCCTCCTGGAACTTGGTAGCGATGACGTCGGTGGCCTCCAGCGAGCCCATCGCCACGTGGGAGATGCCGTCGCCGGCGTTGAGAACGGTCCAGGAGCTGACGGTCTTCTTCGTCCAATCCGCGGGGACGGTGAGCTGGGCGTGCGCGAGCGTCTCGGTGGTGGGCGCGGCTTGCGCCTGGGCAGCCACCGGAGACTTCTGCGCTTCCCCCGCCGTGCCCGGCGCGGGCGCACCCTTCTCGCTCCCGTCTTCCGCCGTCGGTGCGCAGCCGATGAGAACTGTCGCCAGCGCGGCCGCGGCACCGAGGCGGCCGAAGATCCAGACGGGTGTGCTCATGAGCTCATGGTACCGAATCGGGCGCCTGCGCCAAGAGCCATTCGCGCCGGTCGGGGAACGCTCTCGAGCGTCCCCCCGATGGCCGGATCGATCTACATGCACATGCCACCCGAGCACGTGGTGCCGACGATGCAGTCGCTGTTGGCCAGGCAGGTCATGAGGCAAGCGCCGCTGGAGCCGCACGCGAAGTTGCCGCACGTCGCGACGTTGCAGCAGACCTCGGTGTTTCCCTGTCCGCCGCTCAGGCAGGTCTTGCCGGTCACGCAGTCGCCGCCGCTCGCGCAGCTGCTCTTGCACGTCCCGGTGGTGTCGCAGGCATAGTTGCCGCAACCGGTGGAGTTGCAGCAGACCTCGGGGTTGCCCTGCCCGCCGCTCAGGCAGTTGTTGGCGCCGGTGCTGCACTGATCGGCCGCGGTGCAGGTGGCGCCCGCGGCCCCCTTGACGGTGCACACGCCGCCGGCCGCGCAGTAGGCGGTGCTCGCGCACCTCGCGTCGGTAAGCGTCCCTCCCTGCAGGCACGAGGTGTAGCAGGCCGTCCCTGACGAGCAGGTGAAGTTGCCCGGGCAGGGTGCCGCCACCGGCGTCCCGCAGGTGCCGCTACCGTTGCACTGGGTGTCGGTGGTGAGCATCGACGTCGCGGCGGCGCACGAGACGACCGCCGAGCAGGTGGTGCCGGAGGGCCAGTCGAGGCAGGCGCCCGTCCCCGAGGCGCACATCCCGCTCGTGCCGCAGGTCGCCGAGCCCGTCGCCGGGCACGAGCCCGAGCAGCAGAAGCCCCCCAGGCAGCTCCCGACCCCGCTGCACTGATCGCTCGCCGTGCACGCCGCGCCCGCCCCGCCCTTCGCCGTGCATGCGCCGCCCGCGGAGCAGTAGTAGCCGCTCGCGCAGTTGGTGTCGGTGGGCACGCCGCCCACCAGGCACGACATGAAGCAGGCCGTCCCCGACGCGCAGGCGAGGTTGCCCGGGCAGGGCGCCGCCACCGGCGTCCCGCAGGTGCCGCTGCCGTTGCACAGCGTGTCGCTGGTGAGCATCGAGGTCGCGACCGCGCACGAGACCACCGCCGAGCAGGTGGTGCCGGAGGGCCAGTCGAGGCAGGCGCCCGTCCCCGAGGCGCACATCCCGCTCGTGCCGCAGGTCGCCGAGCCCGTCGCCGGGCACGAGCCTGAGCAGCAGAAGCCCCCCAGGCAGCTCCCGACCCCGG
>Ga0302267_10005233_pt1 | contig 13762 bp, 11 predicted proteins | sample III_Bog_E1_3_FD_194555 | JGI IMG/M metagenome (GOLD analysis project Ga0302267, IMG submission 194555) | Peat permafrost microbial communities from Stordalen Mire near Abisko, Sweden - III_Bog_E1_3 | ecosystem: Environmental > Terrestrial > Soil > Wetlands > Peat | place: Sweden: Abisko... | reverse complement strand
CAAACGCGCACGTTAAAGCTTGTTAAAACGCGGTTCGTGAGGCGCGGCATGCGGCGAAGGAAAGTAGGTGCTCCCTCCAGCCCGATGCGCCACCATGCGGCGATGGCGACCGGCAAGATCTTGTGCTCGCTCTGCGTGGTTTCCGCGACCGGGCTGCTGCTTGCTTCGCCCGCGTGGGCCGCTACCCTCACGGTCGGCCCCGGCCAGACCTACGCGACCCCATGCGCCGCGATCGCCGCCGCGTCCCCGGGCGATACCGTGGCGGTTTCGCCTGCGCCCTCGGCCTACACCGACTCGTGCGAGGTCAACGTCGCAAGCTTGACGATCCAGGGCGTCGGAGGACAGCCCAAGGTCGACCTGTCGGGCACCCAGGACCCAGCGGACGACAAGGGCATCTATGTCATCAACGCCAGCAACGTGACCATCGACAACATGGAGCTCACGGGCGCGAACGTCGATCTCAACAACGGCCTGAACGGCGCAGCTCTTCGCGTTCAGGGAGACGGCGTGACCGTCACCAACTGCTACATCCACGGCAACCAGGACGGCATCCTGGCGACCCCGGCGGCCCCTGGCTACAGCCTCACCGTCGAATATACGCAGTTCGACGGCAACGGCCTCGGCGCCGGCTGCGACAACGGAGGCTGTACGCACAACATCTACCTCGGCGCGAACAACGGCGTCGTGTTCCAGACCTTCCTATTCGCATTCAACTGGTCGCATGACATCGCGAGCGACACGGCAGACAAGGGCCACCTCCTGAAGACGCGCGCCCAGAATAATTACATATTGTACAACGCACTTCTGGGTGAAACAGGTCACGACAGCATCGAGCTGGACATCCCGAACGGCGGCCTCAGCGTGGTCGTCGGAAATGTCCTCGAGAAGGGACCGAGCAGCGACGACAACCCGAACGTCCTGAGCTACGGCGAGGAGGGGCTATCGAACCCGGTCGCCCAGCTGTACGTGGTCAACAACACCTTCGTGAGCGACTACAGCTCCAGCGTCACGTTCATCACCGTGGCATCCGGCGGGACGCTCACCGCTCACAACAACCTGTTCAACGGGGCGGGCACTCCGAGCAGCACGGGTTCGCTCTCGGCGGACAACCTTTCGCCGAGCAATCCCCTGTTCGCCGATCCGACCACGTACGACTTTCACCTGCAGTCGGGCTCTCCGGCGATCGGACAGGGCGTCGCCCCCGGTGGGGCGGGAGCCTTCTCGCTCACGCCCGTGTTCGAGTACGTCCAGCCCATCGAGAGTGTCCCCCGCGCGATGGGCAGCACGCTCGACGTGGGCGCATTCCAGTACGGAACCGTTCTCACCGGCGCCGGGCAGACGAACATGATCATGATCGATCAGGACGGCGGCGTGCCCGCGACGGACGCCGGGCCCGCGACGGACGCCGCGTCGACCGCCGGCGACGCTGGGGCGACATCCTCGATGGACAGTGGCATGAGTGGGATGGCCGAGGGCGGGGCCACGATCGGCGACGGTGGCGCAGAGCCCTCGGGATCCGATGGGGGCAAGGCTGCAGCGCCGACGAAGGGTGGATGCCAGTGCGACGGCGGCGGGTCCTCATCGACGTCCGGCCCGCTCTGGCTGGCTTCGGCGCTCATCATCCAGGCGCTCGTGCGCCGACGGCGCCGGACCGCTGTCGCGCTTTCGTCTCGTTTCAGTGGAGCGTCCGCGGAAGCGAGTACAGCAACACCACCGCCCGGGCTGGGCGTTCAACGGAGCGCACGGGGCTCGTGATGACGTCCGTCGGGCTGTCGACCGGCCCGATCATCGAGAAGCAGAGCTGGTCCCCAAACCGCGGCGCGTCGGGAGGCGAGATCGATGCGACCGCTCCGTCCGCGTCGAACCTCACTCCCGCGGTCAGCTGTCGGCCGATGGCGGCGTGACCCGTCTCGAAGGCGCCGGTCTCCTTGCTCAGGACAGCGAGACAGACCCCGTCGCGGCAGTGGTATTCGCTGTTCCGGGTGACGAATACTCTGTGCCGGCGGCGGTCCGGCCCTGCGTAGCTACCCACGCCGTGCGCTACATTGCTCATGGCGGAGGGGACCGAGCATACTTCGGGCCTGACAGCTGAGACCTCGCCTGCGCGACGATGAGAACGCAGCGGCAAGCCCCTCGGCGCTCGTCACTGGAGTGCCCCACGGCCGATCCACCCCACGCCATCGCTCGCCGCGCCGCGATCGTGCGCTGTCGACGGCTCGAGGCATACTGCGTCGAATACGGAGACTGCCGGTTCGCAAGTTGCGAATCCAGGGAGGCCTGGTCGACGGGAGGAGTGCCCGAACGCGGCGGAGGCTGCGATTTCTGCGCAATAGCGCTCCTCCGGCCTGTGCCAGCCACGCGGGGCCATTGGCTGGAGACTTGCTTGATCGCAGCCGATGCCGACTGTAGAGCTCCCGCACGAAGCCACGGCCGAGGTGCTCGACGTCCACAACCAGGACATTCGCCACGCGGAGGCGCTCCTCAAGACTGGCGCGCTCCAGAAGGCGATCTTCGACAGCGCCAACTTCTCGAGCATCGCCACCGACGCCAAGGGCGTCATCCAAATCTTCAACGTCGGCGCAGAGCGGATGCTCGGCTACGCGGCGGCAGACGTGATGAACAAGATCACGCCGGCGGACATATCGGATCCGCAGGAGCTCGTCGCGCGCGCCACGGCGCTCAGCGTCGAAGCTGGGACGCCGATCACCCCGGGCTTCGAGGCCCTGGTTTTCAAGGCGTCGCGTGGCATCGAAGACATCTACGAGCTGACCTACATTCGCAAGGACGGGACTCGGTTCCCGGCCGTCGTCTCCGTGACGGCGCTGCGCGACCCGCAGGGCGCAATCATCGGCTATCTGCTGATTGGTACCGAGCTGAAAGCCGGTGCCTTGCAGAGCGCAATCTTCAACAGCGCGAACTTCTCGAGCATCGCGACCGACGCCAAGGGCGTCATCCAGATCTTCAACGTAGGCGCTGAGCGAATGCTCGGCTACGCGGCCGCCGAGGTGATGAACAAAATCACGCCGGCCGACATCTCCGATCCGCAGGAGTTGATAGCCCGGGCAAAGACCCTCAGCGCTGAGGCAGGAATGCCGATCACGCCCGGCTTCGAAGCTCTCGTATTCAAGGCATCGCGTGGGATCGAGGACATCTACGAGCTCACCTACATCCGCAAGGACGGGAGCCGCTTTCCGGCGGTCGTGTCCGTCACGGCGCTGCGGGACGCGCAGAACGTCATCATCGGCTACCTGCTCATCGGCACCGACAACACGGCGCGCAAACGGGCAGAGGAGGCGCTGCTCAAGGCGGCGGCGTTACAAAACGCCATCTTCAACAGCGCCAATTTCTCGAGCATCGCGACCGACGCGAAGGGCGTCATTCAGATCTTCAACGTCGGCGCAGAGCGAATGCTCGGCTACGCCGCGGCCGAGGTGATGAACCAGATCACGCCCGCGCACATCTCCGATCCAAAGGAGGTGATCGCACGCGCCACCGCCCTCAGCGTCGAGTTCTCCACGCCGATTGCGCCCGGGTTCGAAGCCCTGGTCTTCAAGGCGTCGCGCGGGATCGAGGACATCTACGAGCTGACGTACATCCGCAAGGACGGCACCCGGTTCCCGGCCGTCGTCTCCGTCACGGCGCTTCGCGACCCGCACGACGCCATCATCGGCTACCTGCTCATCGGCACGGACAACACTGCGCGCAAGCAGGTCGAGGAGGAGCGGACGAAGCTGGATCAGCGCCTGCGCGACCAGCACTTCTACACACGCTCGCTCGTCGAATCCAACATCGATGCGCTCATAACCACGGATCCGCGCGGAATCATCACCGACGTCAACAAGCAGACGGAGGCGCTGACGGGCTGCACGCGCGACGAGCTCATCGGTGCTCCTTTCAAGAACTACTTCACCGATTCCAGCCGGGCCGAGTCGGCCATCAATCGCGTGCTGAGCGAGGGCAAGGTCACCAACTTCGAGCTCACCGCGCGCGCCCGGGACGGCACGCTCACCGTCGTTTCTTACAACGCGACCACGTTCCACGACCGCGACCGCAAGCTTCAGGGCGTGTTTGCCGCTGCGCGCGACGTGACGGAGCTCAAGCGCTTCGAGCAAACGCTCCAGCAGAAGAACGCCGAGCTCGAGGACGCCAGTCGCATGAAGTCCGAGTTTCTCGCCAACATGTCCCACGAGCTGCGGACGCCGCTGAACGCCATCATCGGCTTCTCCGAGGTACTCAAGGACGGCATGCTCGGCGAGATGGCCGACCAGCAGCGAGGGTTCATCGGTGACATCTTCAACAGCGGCAAGCACCTGCTTTCGCTCATCAACGACATCCTCGACCTGTCCAAGGTGGAGGCCGGCAAGATGGAGCTCGACCTCGAGCCGGTGGAGGTGTCCTCGTCGCTCGTGAACAGCCTCTCCATCATCCGGGAGAAGGCGGCGGCCCGCCACATCCGGCTCACCATGGATTCCGCGGACGACCTGGGCTCGATCCACGCCGACGCGCGCAAGGTGAAGCAGATTGTGTACAACCTGCTTTCCAATGCGGTGAAGTTCACGCTCGACCGCGGCGAGGTGACGCTGCGGGCAGGCCGGGTCCCTCGCAAGGACGTCGGTAAGCCGTCCGGCTCCCGCACACACCGGACGTTCCCGCTCGCCGACAGCGAGTTCGCCGAGTTTCTCGAGATCAGCGTCACCGACACGGGGATAGGCATCTCGCCCGAGGGATTGGAGGCGCTGTTCAAGCCTTTCAGTCAGATAGACAGTGGCCTGGCGCGAAAATTCCAGGGCACCGGACTGGGCCTCGCCATGGTGAAGCTCCTGGCCGAGCTGCACGGGGGCGCGGTCGCGGCCGAGAGCACTGCTGGCGAGGGCTCGTGCTTCACGGTGTGGCTTCCGCTGCGGGGGGCCGGTGGGGCGGACGCCGGCGCGGGCCGCAAGGCGCTGGCGCCGCGCGCGGAAGCGCGGCTGGGGGCCCACACCGCCCTCGTGGTGGAAGACGACTTCAAGTCGGCGGAGCTGATCCGGGTACATCTCGAGGCCGAGGGTTTCAACGTGGTCCACGCCGCCTCGGCCGAGGCGGCGCTCATCATCGCGAAGCACGAGCCGCTCGCGCTCATCACGCTGGACATCATGCTCCCCAAGATGGACGGCTGGGAGTTCTTGAACCGCCTGAAGGAGGTCGCAGCGCTCGCGAGCATCCCCGTCGTGATTATCTCGATCGTGGCGGACCGCACGAAGGGACTGGGGCTGGGGGCCGCGGCCGTGCTGCAGAAGCCGCTCTCCAGGCAGGACCTTTACGGGTCGCTCGTCGCGCTCGGCCTGTTTCCCCGCCCTGCGGGCCAGGGTCTCAAGATTCTCGTGGTGGACGACGATCCCGAGGCCGTCGAGCTGATTGCCGTACGCGTCAGGGATCTCGCCGGAACCGTCTTGCGCGCGTACGGGGGTGGCGAAGCGATCGAGACCGCGCAGCTCGAGCGCCCAGATCTGATCGTGCTCGATCTGATGATGCCGGAGGTGGACGGCTTCGACGTGGTAAAGGCGCTCCGCGGCCACCTCGACACGGCACATATCCCAATTATCATCGTCACGGCGAAGCACATCAGCGCCGACGACCGCACGAGGCTCAATGGCCTGGTGATGGCGATTGTGACGAAGGTCGATCTCGGCGAAGAGGGCTTCGTAGCCGAGGTCCGACGGGTCACGTCGGGTCGCCTGGTGGTCGCCTGACATGGCGAAGATCCTGGTCGTCGAGGACAACCCCACCAACATGACGCTCGCGGTGTTCCTGTTGCAATCGGCAGGTCACTCCGTGCTGATGGCCACGGACGCGGAGGCAGGGCTCGCGCTGGCTCGCGACGAGCGCCCCGACCTCATCCTCATGGATATCCAGCTTCCCGGCATCGACGGCCTCGAGGCGACAACGCAGCTGAAACGGGAAGACGCCACACGCGCCATCCCGGTCATCGCCTTGACTGCGTTGGCCATGAAGGGTGATGAAGAGCGCATTCGCGCGGCAGGGTGCGACGCGTACATCGCGAAGCCGATGCGCTACCAGGAGTTTCTGGCAGCCGTGGCGACGCAGCTGGCCCGAACGTGAACACGACGCTCCCCCACGTCGCCGGGCCAGTGCGGATTCTGGTCGTCGACGACGAGCGCGACAACAGAGAGCTGCTGGAGCTCATCCTCGCGTCGCAGGGTTACGAGGTGCTCAGCGCCGCAAGCGGCGCGGAAGCGCTGGTGAGCGTAGCGGAGGCGCCTCCCGACCTGATGCTACTCGACGTCATGATGCCGGGCATGACGGGCTACGAGGTCGCGAGCAAGATCAAGGGCAACGCCGCCACCAGAAATATTTCCATCCTGATGTTCAGCGCCGTCTCGGACGCCGACGCCCGGACCATCGGGTTGCGCGCGGGGGCCGACGACTATCTCGCCAAACCGGTGGAGTATGCGGAGCTCCTGGCGCGAGTGGATAAGCTCCTCCGCCTCCGGGCGGGTGCGGGTGGATGCACGCTCGCTGGCACGCCGCCACCGGCGGCGCGCGTCATCGGCCTGACGCCCGCGCCGGTGGGGCAGCACGAGTCACCGCGAGGCACGCGATGAACGCCCCGTGCGACGTCAAGCTGCTGCTGGTCGACGACCGCGACCAGAACCTCGCGGTCCTCAGCGCGATGCTCCGTGGCGACGGGCTCGAGTTGCTGAGCGCGCGATCAGGGCGCGAGGCACTCGAGCTTCTGTTGATCCATGACGTTGCGCTCGCGTTGCTCGACGTGCAGATGCCCGACATGGATGGCTTCGAGCTCGCCGAATCGATGCGCGGCACCGAACGGACGCGCCATGTTCCCATCATCTTCATCACTGCGGGATCGCACGACGCGCAGCGCATGTTCCGTGGCTACGACGTCGGCGGCGTCGACTTTCTCTTCAAGCCGATCGATTCGGTGCTGCTTCGCCACAAGGTGAGCACGTTCGTCGATCTTCATCGCCAGCGGCTCGAGCGCGAGCGACTCGCAGACGAGCTGCGGGAGGCGCTGCGGCTGAACGAGCTATTCGTGGCCGCCGTGAGCCACGATCTGCGCTCGCCGCTCATGGTGCTGAGGATGGGCGCAGAGGTACTCGACCGTTCGATCGTCGATCCCGATGCGAGACGCACGCTCAACCGCATGCGTTCGAGCGCGGATCGCATCCTCTCGATGCTGGAGCAGCTCTACGATCTCGCGCGCGCTCGCTTAGGCGGAGGCATCACCATCGATCCACGCGTGGCAAGCTTTCGGATTCTCGCGGACAAGGTCCTCGACGAGCTCCGACTTGCTCACCCCGAGCGGCGGCTGCAAATTGCCTACGTCTCTGTCTCGATGGATGGCGTGTGGGACGAGCTCCGGCTCGCGCAGGTGCTGACGAACCTCGTCGGGAATGCGATCCGGCACGGCACCCCGGGCGAGGCCGTAGACCTGATCGTCGATGGCAGCCCGAACAGTCTCTCCTTCGAAGTTCACAACGGCGGCGAGATTCCCGAGGCCATCCGGCCCCATCTCTTCGAGGCGTTCCGAGACAGCTCGCTGCCTCGAGCGCGTGACAGCCTCGGTCTGGGTCTCTACATCGTGCGGCAGATCGTCCTGGCGCACGGCGGGACCATCGCCGTGACCTCGTCGCAGGAGTCGGGCACGACATTTCGCGTCGAGCTTCCCAGACAGGCGAGGAGCGGGGCGGCCCCTGCGAACTGAGGTGCTCGCCCGGTCACGGTACCACCTTGCTTGCCACGCAGCGCTCGTGCTCGCGGCGGCGGGCGCTTGTGGAGGCTGTTCGGACGGCAGGCCCGCTGGGTCCTCGGGCAGCGACGGAGGCACTCCCCCGGACGGCGTGTCGGACAGCTCCAACGCAGAGGCGGCCGATCCGACCGAGTCCGGAGCGATCCCCCAAGGACCGAGCGACTCATCCAGCGATGCCTACGTCCCTGCCGGCGACGGGGCCGACGAGCCCGATCCGGTGGCCGTCGAGTCCGGAGTCGTAGACGCTACCGTGGACGGTGCGCGCGACGCCGCCATGGACGCCGGCCCTTCCCCCGACGACGGTGCAGCTGTCGAAGACGGTCGTTCCGCGCTCGAGGTCGGTTCGACGACCGACGCCGGCGCCACGATCGACGCCACGACGGCGCCCGACAGCACGACCGTCGGAGCGGACACCGACGGAGCGACGGAGGCCGACACGGAGCCGACGCTCGACTGCTCGGCGGACGCCGGCGGTTCGATCGGCGCGAGCGGAGCCCCAGCCCTCCTCGGCTGTACGGGCCTCTACTCGGACTGGTCCTCGCGCACGATCTCGCCCGACGCGGTCGCTTACGATCCCGGCATCCACCTGTGGTCCGACGGCGCCGTCAAGACGCGCTTCATCGCCCTGCCGGCGGGGTCACGGATCGACACCAGCGATATGGACGAGTGGACGTTCCCCGTCGGAACGAAGATCTGGAAGCAGTTCGCCTTCGGCGGCAAGAGCGTCGAGACGCGCTACCTGTTCAAGCGCGGGAACAGCGACTGGGTGTACACGACGTACCAGTGGTCGGCCGACCAGACCACGGCCACCGAGCTCACCACCGGCGCCACCGACGTCGGCGGAACGGGGTACGAGATACCCTACCTTGACGAGTGCCGGACGTGCCACATGGGGCGCCTGGACTTCGTGCTCGGGTTCGAGGCCGTCGCGCTCTCCACGTCGCAGGCGTCCGGGCTCACGATGGAGGCGCTGGTGGCCTCCGGCTGGGTCACGGATGCACCGGGGTCACCCATCGTGATTCCCGGCGACGCCACCACGAGCGCGGCGCTCGGCTGGCTGCACGCCAACTGCGGAACCGCCTGCCACAACGCCTCGAACTACGCTCTCGCGGGGTCGACGGGCTTCTTCATGCGTCTCGACGTCGCAGACCTGGCGACGGTCGAAACGACCGACACTTATACGACCGGGGTGAGCGTCCCGGCCACGTACGTTCCTCCGGACGGCGGTACGCTGACGCGCATCGCGCCCGGCGATCCCGCCGGAAGCTGCGTCGTTTTCCGCGCTGGCTACCGTGACACCGACGGCGAGGGCATCCAGATGCCGCCGGACGATACCCACGTGGTCGACGCTGCCGACCTCGCGGTCGTGGCTAGCTGGATAACGTCGCTGTGAGGTCGCTCTGTCCCCGAACCGGGGAGGCGATGGACCTCCGCGTCCAAACCGGCGCGACACCTATGCGCGCAGTGTCAGAAATGTGCCCGATGAAAGCCTGCGGATCCGCAATTCCTAGAGTGGTACGGCGACTGCAATGACGTGGTCCTGGCGGGTGCACGAAGTCGCGGCACCGCCAAGGGAAACGAAGCGCCATGTCTCACTCCATTACGAGCAACGCCACCTCGCAGGTCCTCAACGTCGACGGCGCGCTCGACGCGCTCTCCTCGCCGGAGCTGCGCCCGACGCTGGACGTTCTCACCCGTGACGCGGGTTGCAACATCATGGTGAACCTCGCGGGGCTCGACCACCTCGACAGCTCCGGAGTCGGCCTTCTCGTCTCTCTCTACAAGCGCGCCCGGGCAAACCACGGCAAGGTGAGCTTCACCGGCGTGGCCAACCAGCCGCTCTGCATCTTCAAGCTTCTTGGCCTCGATCGCGCGTTCGATATGGCCGCCTAGACATCGCGCATGGCGCGAACGCCACCCATCGCGCACGACGCTTCAGCTTACCTTGGTAGGAGGAGTCCATGGCACAATCCCAGATGTCCGGCACCACCGCGCTTCGATCGACCGCGCAAGCGGCCCACTTCCCCCTCGCGACGTTCCCCATCGCCGAACCGTACTCCGGCAACCACTGGTGCACGGACGAGTACGATGCCCTCGATGCCCGCCTCTGCGACTTGCTGATCGTGATGCGGAGCGCCGACGCCGAAGCCCGAGCGTACGATCGCGAGTGCCTCGCGACCCTCGGTTCCGTGCGCGACGCTCTTCACACCTTGAACCTCGTCGTCCTCGGCACGGACCTGGAGGCGTCTGCGGGCACGGCGTCCTCGCTCATGGCCTACCTGTCGGCCGCCTACGCCTGGTGTGGCGACGTCGTCGACGACCTGCATGCGCTCGCAGAGCACGGATCGAGCAAGTCGCGGGAAGAGCGGCGATGCGAGATCGCCGGGTCAGCCACCGCGTACGTGGCCGATTTCATCGAACCGCTGTTTGGTCGACTCAACGAGCCAAACGGGCCGCTATCGGTCGGGCACCCACTTCATCGAATCCGGGCTCAAGTCGAGCGGCTAGAGTCCGAGATCGTATCTCTCAGCTGGGAGCTCGGCCCTGGCCTCTGCCCACGCGAAGAATTGCCGACCACCCACTAGTGTCCTGAGTCAGTGGAACGTTGGGGAATGGCCTGCTCGACGGTGCGGGCGCAGAATCTCGCGACGCTCGCGATGATCTCGTCCGCGCTCTTCGTCCACACGAATGGCTTCGGCTCGTCGTTTGTCTCCGCGATGTAGTCCTCGATCGCGTTGCATAGCTCCGCGGTATCAAGATGCGAGGCGCGGCGGAGCGCGTCGTTCGTCAGCTTCGCGAACCAGCGCTCGACCAGGTTCAGCCATGACGAGTACGTCGGCGTGAAGTGTATGTGGAATCGCGGGTGGCGCTTCAGCCATTGGCGAATCGCAGGCGTGTTGTGGATGGAGGAGTTGTCGACGACGAGGTGCACCTCAAGTGTTGGGGGAACCTCGTCGTGGACGCGGTTGAGGAACCGACGAAATTCAGTAGCGCGCTTGAGCGGATAGCACTCGCCGATGACCTTTCCGGTCCTGATATCGAGCGCCGCGAAAAGGTTGGTCGTGCCGTGCCTCGCGTAGGTCGCCGTGGCACGCGCTGACTGCCCGAAGACAAGTGGCAGGATCGGCTGCGTGCGCTCCAAGGCCTGAATCTGCGACTTCTCATCGAGGCAGAGCACAATGGCGTGGTCGGGCGGGCTCATGTACAGGCCCACGACATCGCGCACCTTTTCGACGAAGAAGTCGTCGGTGCTCAGCGTGAACGTCCGCGTTCGGTGCGGTTTCAGCTGGAACGCACGCCACACGCGCGAGACTGAAGACTGGCTCACGCTCGCCATTCGGCTCATCTTCCGCGTGCTCCAGTGCGTCGACCCCTTCGGACGGCTGTCCAACGTGAGCCGGATGATCTCCTCGACGCGCTCGTCGGCGAGCTTTCGGTGAACGTTCGGCTTGGGTACGTCGCTCAACCCGGTGATCCCGCTCTTCGCGAACCGCCTTTCCCACTTGCGGACCGTGTCGTCCGTGACGCCGAGTGCTTGCGCGATCAAGCACTGCCGCTCCCCCGTCGCGCAGCGGAGGACGATACGCGCCCGCAGTGCCAGCGCCTGCGACACCGCGCGTCCCCGGGCGTACCGCTCCAGAGTCGCCCTGTCCTCCGCCGTGAGGTTTAGCTGCCCGATCGCCCTTTGTAGCTTGGCCATGCGCGTCTGACGGGCGCACCCTGCCATGGATTCACCGACAAATCATGGACTCAGGACACTAGGAGGATGTCGGGCAATCCGTGGGTTGCAAGCAACCCCCGGCTTGCCCGACACCCCTCCGTCGTACGAAGAGACGTCCACTTCTAGGCCTCGCGCTGCGCGTCGTACTTCTGTGCGCCGAGACGCTCCTTCATGAAGTCGACGAACGCGCGCACGTTCGGGGAGAGCTCCCGCTTGCTGGCGAAGACGAGGTTCACGTCGAGAGGGGGGATCGACCACTCTGGGAAGAGCGGCACGAGCTCGCGGGAGGCCAACGCGGGTCGACAGCAGTAGGCAGAGAGGACGCCGATGCCTGCGCCGTTCACTACCAGCTTCTTGATCGCCGACTCCTCGTTCACGCTCACCCGAGCCGGAATCTCCAGCTTCTTCGTTTCGCCGTCCTTCGTGAATGTCCAGCACCGCGGACGCCCGTAGGCGCCAGGCATGTCGACGATATCGTGCTCGACGAGCTCATCGAGTGACTCAAGCGTCCCCCGCCGCTCGAGGTAGGACGGCGAAACGCAGAGATGGCGTGCCACGGTTCGGATCCGCGTGGCGACGACGCCGGAGTCCGGCATGGGTCCCAGCCGAATCGCGACGTCCACGTCGGCCATCAAGTCTCTCGGCTCGTTCGATACGTCGAGCGACACGGTGACATCGGGATAGCACTGGAGAAACGCGGGTAGCTCTTGCACCAATAGGTTCGCAGCGAAGGCGCTCACCCTCAGAGGACCATGCGGGACCGATTTCGACGTCCTGACCTGAGCCACCGCCTCCTCGAGCGCGCCGATGAGTCCGGCACAGCGTAGCAGGAGCGCCTCGCCCGTCGGCGTGAGCGCAACCTCACGCGTCGTTCGCTGAAAGAGCCGTGCGTCGATCGCCCCTTCGAGCCGCGCGATGCTTCGACTCACGCTTGACCTGGGCAGGCCCAGCGCTCGGGCTGCGGACGCGAAGCTCTTGGTAGCGGCGACCTTGTCGAAGGCTCGAAGGTCGTTCAGGTCGATCATCGTCTGATTGTCCCCCTGGTGGCACGGAGTGTCTACAAAGGGCCCGATGCGTCATCGCTGCCGAGTCCGTACGGTGCGAACGACCTCATGACACAGGAAACGATCCTCGCCGTCGGAGCCGCCGGACAGTTTGCCGGCCTCGCCGTGGCAGCCCTGAGCCAGCGAGACGCAAGGGTCCGAGGTTTCGTTCGAAACGCCGCGCAAGGGAACGAGGCGCAGCGACTCGGCGCGGCAGAGGTGGTCATCGGCGATCTGCGCGATCTCCGCAGCGTAGACGCGGCGCTCGCGGGGGTCGACGCGGTCTTCTACATCGCGCCCGCATTCCTTCCGGATGAGGCAGAAGTCGGGAAGCGCTTCGTAGACGCGGTGGTGCGTTCCGGCGCGAGGCGCATCGTCTTCTCCTCGGTCATTCATCCGGTGCTCGCGGAGCTCGTGAATCACGCCGCGAAGGCGCCCGTCGAGGCCGCGATCCTCGACTCGGGCTTGGAGTACGCCTTTCTCCATCCGGCGCTCTACTTCCAAAACTACGCCCGTGCGTGGCCTGCGGTGGTCGAGAGCGGAGTGCTCGCCGAGCCTTGGTCTTCCGAGAGCCGGTTCTCGCGCGTCGACTACCGCGACGTGGCAGACGTCGCCGCGATCGCGCTCCTCGAAGACCGCCTCCTTTGCGGCACGTTCGAGCTGTGCGCCGACGGTAAGCTGAACCGGGAGGATGTCGCGGAGCTGATCGCCGACGTTACCGGGCGCGAGATCCGCGCGGGTCGGATCGATCCCGACACGCTCGGTGACGAAGCCAACGCGATGCGGCCCATGTTCGCTCACTACGACCACCATGGTTTGGTCGGGAGCTCACTCACACTCCGCGCGATCCTGGACCGCGAGCCTCGGACCCTTCGCGCTTACTTCGAAGAGCTCGCTCGGACGAGCGAACGCGCAACCAAAGCGCCCCACCGCGCTGGCTAAGCAGAGGTCCGCCAACATGAAGACCGGTCGCATCGTCGTCGTCACTGGGGCCGCCGGAGGGTGGGGCCGCTCCTCTTCGCGTCGGCGCCGATGCAGCCCGCAGATTGAACCCCGTTGCAAACTGGAGAACGACATCATGCAGCCCGAAACGCGGACAGAGCAACGCAACGCCGTTGGCGCTGAGGTTCGGCACCCGCTGAGCGAGAAGGACGGTCAGGCCGTCGCCGCGATGCGAAAGGAGGGCCTTCCCTTCAATGGCAAGATGAGCGACCCGAGTGCTCGCCCTCC
>Ga0302267_10005225_pt1 | contig 13769 bp, 17 predicted proteins | sample III_Bog_E1_3_FD_194555 | JGI IMG/M metagenome (GOLD analysis project Ga0302267, IMG submission 194555) | Peat permafrost microbial communities from Stordalen Mire near Abisko, Sweden - III_Bog_E1_3 | ecosystem: Environmental > Terrestrial > Soil > Wetlands > Peat | place: Sweden: Abisko... | reverse complement strand
GCGGTCGATACCATAGACGGGAACGCCTTGATCTAATTTGAACACAATTGCGGCGGCTCGTGCGGTGTAGTCCGACTGCGGAAACTTGTCAGTCAAGTGCCGGAGGATGTCTTTGGCGTGGTTGTGCGCCTCGTCGGACTTTTTGTCGCTGCCGTCGGCGGCATACATGTCAGTGAGGACGGCGTGGCGATAGACGGCGAGGTAGAGGGCCTGCGCGGTGCGGGGACCTTCAGGGAATTCGGCGGCAAATTTCTCATAGAGCGCGGATTCGCGGATTGGGCATTTGGGCTGGCCTTGCCAGTCGCCGCAAAGCTTGTTGTCAAGGAGTTCGAAGGCGGCGAGATCGGCTTCGCGGGCGTGGGGATAGTACTTGATGATTTTCTTGAGCTCGTCCTCGTCCAATTGCTCGCGCATGTCGGGGTCGCGCTCTTTGGCGGAGGGACGGGAGGAGACGTCGGCTTTCTCGATTTGCCATTCGATGTCGGCGGAGCGCCAGGAGGCGGTGGGAACGAGCGTGGACTTGGGAAACATTTCAGTGAGGCGGCGATAGAGGAGGCGGGCGCTTTGCGCGGCGTTGGCGGGACCGCGGGGGTCAGAGGCGAGGGCTTCCTGATTGGCGGCTTCGCCGAAAAGGACCTGGTCGCCATTGGGGGTGGTCTCGATGACGATGCCCTTGGATTCCATCCAGCCGGAGACGGGGGGCGGAATGTCATGGGCGTCGAACATGGGCGCGTCTTTGGTTTGCATTTCTTCAATGTCGGTGTTGGCGTAGACGCGGAGCCAGGTGCCATTTTTCTCGGCTACCACCATTTCGCGGCCGATCTGGATGCGGTCGACTTTCTGGGAGCCGATGTCGGGTGCGACGTAGAGGACGGTGATGCGGAGAGGTGTGGCGCGCGGGCCGGCCAGGGGTTTTTCTTGTTGCTGGGGCTTTTTTTGCGCGAGGGCGGGGAGGGTGGCGCAGAGGAGGGCCAATAGGACGGTCAAGATACGTGTACGCATATCAATCAACATCATATTGGATGGACGAGAATGCGGGCCGCCTGTCACGTTTTCGCTGGAATTTGGTTTCACAAGTATTCTTGGTCGGAGCCGGTGAGATACTTTCGCGTAGCTGAGGATTTTTCACTTCGGGAGGATTGTGTTGGGTTCGTCACTCGCAAAGCTTGTCGAGATCGGTTCGCCGCAGATTGCTCCTCTAGAGGAGGGTGCGGTACGGGCTGCGGCTGAGTTACTGAACGGATGCCCAGGTCTTGCTGAACTTTATGCTGCGAAAAACGGACTCTACGCCTTTGAATCCAGTCTCCATGTGTTTCCTTGCTGCAGTGGGAACGCTCCGGCGGACTTGGTCACCTGGAATGCTGAGGGCTTGTGGAGGGCTGAATATGCAAACATGGCGGCGGGACTAATCTTCTTCGCCGAGGATGTATTCGGCGATCAGTTTTGCTTCAAGGACGCGCGCATTTATGTGTTTCATAGCGAGACTGGCGAGGTCGAATTCATGGCAGAAGATTTGGAGAACTGGGCTCAGATCATTCTTGCTGATTATCAGTTCTGGACCGCCTATCCGCTGGCACATGACTGGCAGGCTCTGCATGGTCCGCTGAAAAAAGGCCACCGGCTGAGTCCGAAGATTCCTTTCGTGATGGGCGGAGATTACGAGGTGGACTTCCTTTACTCGATCGATTCAATCGAAGCAATGCGTTTTCGCGCTTCGATAGCCATGCAGATTCGAAATCTCCCAGATGGTTCCAAGGTGAAATTGATTGTGAAGGAACGCCCGTGAATCCGCATCATGGCTTTTGCTGTACAGAATCTCTGGGAGGAGGAATGGGGGTAGAGTCTAGCGCAGATTAGGCAACGAAAGGTGCGGGGGCTGGTGGTTCCCTGACACACTGGAGGAAGCAGGAGAGGATTCGAGGCGATGGCAATGATTCAAACGACGCTGGAGTTGATTCGCAGGAAATTGAGCGACAAGCTGAAGGTCGAAGACCCCAGGGGCGAGGATTGGGTGATTCTATCGAACATTGTGGACCTGAACGGGGAGCCCTTTACGAATGCACAGGACAAGATGGTGATGTGCCTCGCCAATATTCAGCGCGAGACGATAATTTCAACCTATCAGCGTGCAGAGGCTGCTGCTGGGAGCGAAGAGATAAAGCTGTTGCCGCCACCGCTCTATATCGATCTTTTTGTGCTGTTTTATGCCAACTTTGAGGGCAGGAATTACGGGGAAGGGCTGGGCATGATTTCGCGGACGATCGCCTATTTTCAGCAGAATTCTGTGTTCACGCGCGACAATCTGCCGGCCCTGGATGGAAGGATCGACAAGCTGCAATTTGAGCTCACGAACCTTGACCTTGCGGACTTGCATTGCCTTCTGGGGAACATGGGAGCGAAGTATTTGCCGTCGGTGTACTACAAGGTGAGTTTGACCCCGTTTGACGATGGCAACGGATAGTTGCGTTGGGAGGCGGGAGCGAACGGACAGCGGGGATGCGGCTAGCGAATCATCTAGCTTGCATTTTCGGTGAGGATCCCCGCTAGTTGGGCGGGGTCTACGTTGCCACCGCTGACTACGGCCACAGCGGTTTTGTAGGCGGGGAGTTTGTCGGCGTGGAAGAGAAGGGCAGCTGTGGCTACGGCTCCGCTGGGCTCGGGGACGAGATGGGTGGCGGTGACGATGGCGCGCATGGCGGCGCGGATTTCCGCTTCAGTGACGGTGATGATGCCGTCGACGTAAGCCTGGATGTGGGCGAAGTTGCGAACGCCAACGGATTGGGTGCGGAGGCCGTCGGCGATGGTACGGGAGGTTAGCTCTGCGCCCCAGGTGACGATGGAACCGGTGCGAAAGGATTCGGCGGTGTCGCCGGCTAGCTCGGGCTCGACGCCGTAGACCTTGGTTTGGGGGCTTAACTGTTTGACGGCGGTGGCGATGCCGCTGAGCAGGCCGCCGCCGGAGACGGGAGCCAGGACCAGGTCGACGGCGGGAAGCGACTCGATGATTTCAAGGCCGCAGGTGGCTTGGCCGGCGATGATCTGGTCGTCGTCGTAGGGCGGGATGACGATGTAGCCGTGTTGGCGGACTAGCTCGTCGGATTTGGCGAGGCGGTCGCTGGATGCGGGACCGACTTCGATGATTCCCGCTCCCATGGCGAGGGTGGCGGCGCGTTTGATGGCGGGGGCGTTGGTGGGCATGACGATGACGGCTTTTGCGCCGACTTCGCGGGCGGCATAGGCTACTCCCTGAGCGTGGTTGCCGCTGGAGTAGGTGATGACGCCGCGGGCAATTTCATCGGACGTGAGCTGGAGGATCTTGTTGGCTGCGCCGCGGATTTTGAATGCGCCGATGGGCTGAAGGGACTCGGCTTTGAGATAGATTTCGCGGGGCTGGCCGTGGCCGGAGAGGTTGGGGAACTGGGCGCGGACGAGCGGGGTTTTGATCGCGATGGATGCGATGCGGGCGGCGGCGGCGCGAATTTCGGAGAGGGTTAAGAGGGGTTCCTGCATTGTATGGACCTGACTAGGAAAGACTGGTGGGATGTATGGCTTCGATGTCGTCGAAGCGTTCGAAATCTCTTGTATTGAAGGTGAGGATGCGGTTCACACCATGGACGTACATTGCGGCGGCGAGTCTTGCGTCATGTACCTGGACCCCTGAGACTCGATAGTCCATAAGCAGCCTGCGCCATTCCTGGTGAATCGCAAGACTGTCGGCGAGCAATCGGAACTCAGCTTCAACTTTTTCGGCTCGAATCAGTGCGCCTTCAGGAGGCAAACCATACCCATTTCGATCAGCGGGTCGAGTCAAGACGTTCCAAAACTCCCCGAGGTTTTGCGAAGTGTAACAAGGCGTATCGCGTGCATCTTCGAGATGATGGATAGCTTGAACGACGGCTCGGAATTCTGACGCTTCGGGTTGAACCCAGCGGATCAGAACATTGCTATCGATTAGATAAAGCCTTCCGGCCATTTACCAGCGGTCCTCATAGTAACTAGCCCGTTCGTTGACCTCTGGCGGCAGGATGGGCAAATGCTCTGATCCCGCAGTCATAACCTTCGTCATTTCGTCGACGTCGCCGGGCTTCAGAATTCCGGTTCCAGCACCGTATAACGGCAGATTCTCCCGTAGGAGCTCATTGGCGTATTGCTCGGGCGCAATGCCGCGCTGCTCGGCCTGGGCCTTCAGGCGGGCTTCGGTTTCCGGGTCGAGATCAAGCAATAAAGTCATTTCGAGACTCCCTAGGCTCATTATCCGCTGAATCTGGCAGGAAAGGGAAGCGACGACCGCACTGACGGCGCTTACATCCACAGAGGACTGGCTTGATGCTTGCGGCTATGGGAGGTATTTCTCCGGTACGGGGTCGGTGGGGGTTTCGGCTTGCCAGACGATTTCCTGGATGTGCCACTGCTTGCCATCGTAGACGGCCTGGATGCTGTTGATGCCGCGGTCGCCTGCTGTCTTTGGGCCTTCGCCGATTTTGGTTTCGTAGGTGCTCCAGAGATGGGCGAGGTGGGCCCAGGTTTCGGTCTTCACGTTGAGTTGTTTTTCGATCAGGATGGTGCTGCCGCGCTTGGCTACGGCGTCGATCCAGTCCTGAACCGAGAGGATGTGGGGCGTGGCCGTGCCGTCGGCGGCGATGCGGATGGGGATGAGGCGGGCGTCGGGCGTGAAAAGCGCGCGGAAGCAGGTGCGGTCTTTGTCGGCAGGGCCGGTGATGGCGGAGTCGATGGCGGCGATGAGTTGGTCGGTGGTGGCCGTGGAGGGGCAGGTTGTCGGCGCGGCGCTGGATTGGGCTTGGAGGAGTGGGGCTGCCGGTGCGGCGGCGAGGGCGAGGAAAAGCATGACATGGCGCATGGGGGGATTTTAAATGCAGGGAACAGGGAGTAGGGAACAGGGAGTAGGGAACAGGGAACAGGGAATGGGGAACAGGGATCAGGGAACAGGGAATGGGGAACAGGGATCAGGGAACAGGGAATGGGGACGTAGGGACTGAGGGACTACTGGACTAGGACGCGTTCGAAATAGATGAGTGGGTTGTTTCGGTAGGTGACGTGGGCTAGTTCGCGGTAGCCGCATTTCGTGTAGAAGGGGCCGGCTCCGGCATTCGCATCGAAGGCGTCGAGGCGGATGGCGTCTGCGGGATTTGCCAGTCCCCAGGAGCGGGAGGCTGGGGCCCGGGCGAGGGCTTCGGCTTCGTTGAGCAGGAGACAGCCGATGCCCTTGCGCTGATGGGTGGGATGGATGGCCATGCCGGTTAGGTAGAGGGGATGCGTGGCCGGGGTGAAGTAGGCGGTGTCGATGGCCCAGGGTTTTTTGGTGTGGAGGCGGAGTGTTCCTACGATGCGTCTGCCGTTACGGGCGATGAGGGTGCGGGAGAATTTGGGATTACGCATGTTGACGACGATGGCGCGTTCGGACGTCGGGGAGGACCAGAAGCCGTGGCCGTAGCGCGCGGTGAGGTCTTCGGAGACCGCGCGATGGAGGTCAGCGAGCTCAGGGGCGTCGGATTCGGTGGCGGCGGCGAATTCGAGTTTCATGTTTGAAAGTGATTGGCGATCGCGCGAGGCTAGTGGCGGATGTTGAAACTGTAGACCACGCTGTAGGAGAAGAGCGGGTAGACCTTGACCATCGCCAGGTCTTTTCTCCACTTGGTGAGCGAGGAATTGACGGCGTTGTTGAACTCGATTGCGACGGGATTGGCGGGGTCGCCGACGTTGCTGCATCGGGTTTGGGCGGCGTCGAGGCAGGCCCATCCAGATACGTTCACGTTGGCCGTGGGTGCGCCGGTGAAGGCGACACCGAAGTCCGAGGGGAACGACCAATGGCGGTCGGAGCGGGGGATGTATTTTCCGAAGCCGCCGGAGATGGTGAAGGCGGGACTGTTGGTGTGGAGGCCAAGGACTCCTGATCCGGCGAGCGGCGTTGCGCCGGTTAGCGGGTTGGGGCTGGCTGAATAGAAGGTGTCGTTGTTGAGGGTGAAGCTGGTTCCGGGAACGATGTCGGTGGTTACGGAAAGCTGGTTGCCGTTCATGAACAGGACGCCGGGGCTGATGCGCCAGACGCTGGCGAATGGGTACCAGTCGACGGCAGCGGCTATGGATTGCATGTGGAGATCCGCACTGGCGTTGAAGCCTTCGATTTCGAAGTGGCCGCTGTTGTAGTTGAAGAAATTTCCGACGAAACGGGCGTCGACTTTGTGGTTGAGGATGACGGCGGTGGTGATGCCGATTCCGAGCGGATTAACGTTGGCACCAATGCCGACTCGGGAGAAGGGGCGCTGATAGGCGGTGACGGAGGGTATGACGTTGTATTTTTCGCGGCCTTCGGCGGCCGCGGGGTCCGGGGATGCGGGGAGTAGGGCGGCGGGGTCTGAGGAGCTTTCATTTGAATGGAGTAAAGCGGAGGAACTTGAGCTATCGGAAGGGAGTGGGGTGGAGAGGACGGAAGTGTCGGATGCGGAAATGTTCAGGGATTGCGAAGAAGCTGCGGGGCCTGTGGGGAGGGCAATTGCCGCGATGAAGACGAAAAGGAGTGATTTGAGATGGACCCCGTTGGGGATTTCAAGGTCGTCATGAAACCTCCAGGGTTGTGTAGTTGTCTGAATTAACGCGAAATTGTCCCCTTGTCCTCTTTGGGAGCCGGGATCGCGTTCAAGGAAAGTGACGCAAGGCTAGCATACTTGGAGGTTAGACGGGAATGGGGTGGGTTGGAATGTCAAGATTGGAGCGGATGGGGATGGTCTGTGATCCCGATTGGATAAATATAAATCTCTCTCGTGCCACTCCTGAAGGGAGATTTGCAGACTCTGGCCTAAAACCAATGGGATTTGCGGGGGAGCGGCTTTGCCGGTGCGGCGAGTTGTTGCATGGTTATCAAGGGGATTTCTGCTGGGAATTCCTGGTGATCCAACGCGATTTCGGGGCCCTCCTGGATGAACGTCGGGCTGTAGGTGTCCCCAATTAAAAGGGTGATTCTTCTATTCGTCTCCGCTTTCGCATCCACATTTTTCTCCGTCCAGGTCTTAAATCCTCGGGCTGTCACTTTCAGGTCGTAGACACCCTGATTCAATTGGACAACGCTTTGGCCGGCTGTGTCTGTTGTAGCGTTTCCTCTTACGCCGGTTGCATCGTTTGTGGCCGCGATGCGGGCGCCGGGAACCAAGGCGCCGGACTGATCTTTGACTACCACTGTGAGCGTGCCTATTGGAAGCTGTTGGGCGAAAGCTGTGCAGGCATACAATGCAATGGAAGCGGCGACAATGTGTGCGCAACGCATGGAGAGCATGGTGGCATAATTGAAGACCCAGGTCAAAAAGGCAAACCATGGACAAAACAGAACAACTGCGTCCGCTAAAACCGGACGAGCTCGAATTGCTCCAATGGATGTTCGAGCACGGCTCGGACGATCTCCGAAGCTTTCTTTCGCAGATTGAAGGAATCCGTGGGGCGCGGAGTTGTATGTGTGGATGTCCTTCTATTCGTATGGATGTCTTGGAGAGCGCCCCCCTGGGCCGTGATCGTGGCGAGACGGTCATAGGCGACTTTGGCGGGAAGACCGCGCGAGGTGAGCTGGTTGGAGTTCTTCTGTTCCAACGCGCAGGAAGACTGACAGAACTGGAAGTCTATTCCGTGGACGGGAAAATCGAGGGAGAAGCCGGCGAGTTTGGGCTGCCGACGATCAACAGCCTGAATCTTCTTGTGTGGGAGCCTTTGCCGGGCCACCCGAATGTAAAGGTGCCCGCTAAATCTCCAGAATCAGGGGCATGATCATGGGGTGGCGGCCGGGGTGTTCCGAATCTGCGGGCGGATCCTTTGGCGGATCAATTGACTTGTTTGGGGTGGATCGCTTCGACGAAAGTGAAGCGTGTGAAGTCGCGGGTGTTGAAGGTAAGGATGCGCTCGATGCCGTGGACCTGCATTGAAGCGACGAGGCGGGCGTCGTGGACCTGGACGCCGGAGATGCCTTGGGCAACGAGGAGTTTGCGCCAGACGGCATGCACCGAGGAATCGTCGGGTAGCATCGGGATCTTGCTTTCGATCATCCGCGTTCGTCGATCAGTCTCCCGCGGCGTCAGGCCGAATCCGTTGCGATCAAGGGGCCGTGTCAGGACGTTCCAGAACTCGCCCAAGTTCTGCGAGGTGTAGCAGGGAAGAGCGTCCGACCGAATAAGAGAATCGATAGCGCGATCGACCAGCGGCTGCAGGGGGTCCCCGGACTCGAGCCAACGTATGAGGATGTTGCTATCGAGCAATATGCGCATAGGCGGCTTATGGGTGATCGTCGTAGATACCTTCTCGAGTTAGCGCGGAGTCTGGAAGGTGCGGCAGGTGCTCTAATCCGGACCGTAGCTCGTCGAGCATTTTATGGAAGCTTTCGACCGTAAGCTGTTTCTCCGGATCTGGCGGGGTGGGGCGGTGGGCGCGGAGGATCTCAAGAGCCAGAGACTCGGGTTCCACTCCACGCCGAGCGGCTTCCGCCGCGTACACGGCGACAAGTTCCGGATCGAGTTCGATGGTCAGGGTCATGGCGTCCTCCTGCAGTCATTATCAGCCCATTTGAGCGTAAAACAAAAGCTCCAAAAATGCTGCAGGAGGGTAAAGCGCTCAGATTTCGAGGATTACTGGCATGATCATGGGGCGGCGGCCGGTGGTTTTCTGGATTAGCCGCTTCAGTTCGCTGCGGACTTTGTCCTTTACCATGCCGTAGTCGGATTTCTGCTCTACGCTGAGGCCGTCGAGAGTCTTCAAGACCAGCTCTTTGGCTTGCTCGGTGATGTCAGAGCCGCCGAAGCCGCGCATGATGACTTCAGGCTGCTGCTCGACCTTGCCGGTGCGCTTGTTGATGGCGAGGACGGCGAGAACGATGCCGTCTTCCGACAGAATGCGGCGGTCTTTAATGACCAGATCTTCAACTACATCGATGCTGGAGCCGGAGTCGATCAGGATGCGGCCGGCATGCACTTTATCCGCTTTGCGGGCGTTGGTCTTGTCGAGCTCGAGAACGTCTCCGTCTTCAATGACGATGGCGTGTTCGACGGCGCCGGTTTCCATGGCCAGGCCGGCGTGGCGAACGAGATTGCGGTAGTCGCCGTGGACGGGGATGAAGTACTTGGGGCGAACGAGGTTGATGAGCAGGCGCTGCTCTTCCTGTGCGCCGTGGCCGCTGACGTGGATGAGGCCGTTGGAGCCGTCGTCGGCGATGACGTGGGCGTCGCGGCGATAGAGATGGTCGATTACGCGGAAGATGCTCTTCTCGTTGCCGGGAATGATGCGGGAGCTTAGGACGACGGTGTCGCCGGCGTCGATGTGGGCGTGGCGATGGTTATCGACCGCGGCACGGCTGAGGGCGGACATGGGCTCGCCTTGTGTGCCGCTGATGAGGATCATCAGGTGCTCGGGTGCGAAGTCGCGCATTTGGCCGGGGTTGATGACGAGGCCCTGGGGAATGTCGATGTAGCCGAGGTCCTGCGCAATCTCAGTGCTCTCCATCATGGAGCGGCCGATGACGGCGACCTTGCGGTGGTGCTTCTTGGCGAGGTCGAGGGCGATGCGGATGCGATAGATGGAGGACGAGAAGCAGGTGAAGAAGAGCTTCTTTTTAGCTTGCGAAAAGACTTCGTCGAGGCGGGGAATGACGGCGCGTTCGCTGGGTGTGTAGCCGGAACGCTCGACATTGGTTGAATCCTGGAGCAGGGCCAAGACACCGCGCTTGCCGTATTCGGCGAAGGTGTGGAGGTCGAAGGCGTGGCCGTCGATGGGGGAGAGATCGATTTTGAAGTCGCCGGTATGGATGACGACGCCGACGGGGGTTTCGATGGCAAGGGCTACGCAATCGACCAGCGAGTGGGTGACGCGGATGGGCTCGATGGTGAAGGGCCCGAGGGTGAATTTGTGGCGGGGCTCGATCTCGATGAGGGTGGTTTCGTCGAGGAGGTGATGCTCTTCAAGCTTGCCCTCGACGTAGGCCAGGGTGAACTCGGTGGCGTAGACGGGGACTTTGAGCTCGGAGAGGATCCAGGGCAATCCGCCTATGTGGTCCTCATGGCCATGGGTGAGGATGATGCCGCGGACGTGCTGTTTGTTTTCAATGAGGTAGGTGATATCGGGAACAACGATATCCACGCCGAGGAGTTCCGACTCGGGGAACATGAGCCCGGCGTCGATCACGATAATGTCGTCTTCCCAGCGGAGCGCGAGGCAGTTCATACCGAATTCGCCAAGACCGCCGAGGGGGATAATTTTCAGTTTTTTCGTTTGCATCTGTCTCTTTGATGGTAGCACTGGGAGGCAGTGGACAGTGGTTAGTGGTTAGTGATTAGTGGTTAGTGGTTAGTGACCGGGGCATGACGACTTAGGGGCGCGAGGGGCTATTCGGTGGGGAAGTGGACGCCCAAGGCTTTTCTTGCGGATTCAAGCAGGTGGGCCATTTCTAAGGACATTTTGTGGGGGATTATGTGGCTTTCGTGGAGGCCCTGGCGGATTAGTTGGCAGAAGTGGTCGGTCTCGTAATTGAATCCGCCGGACTCGAAGGGCTCGTGGAGTTCGATTGTGCGGCGGTCGAGGTAGTGGATGGTGGCGCGGGTGGGGTTCCACCAGTTGGCGTGGATGAGTACGTAGCCGCGGGGGGCGGAGAGCAGGGCGTCGCCGTGGCTGAGGAGGTCGAGGCCGGTGTGGAGTTGGGCCATGCCGCGTTCGTGCTCGGTGTGGATGAGGGCGAAGGAGTCGACGCCGGCGGCGTTGAGGCGGCCGAGGGTGTGGACGCGCTTGAGGGGGCCTAGCCAGTCGAGGGCGAGAAAGGCTTCGTAGGGGCCGATGCCCATGATGCCGCCGCCGCCCAACTCGGGGAAATGAAGCGGGTAGTCGGGGGCCAGGCTGGAGTCGCAATGGCCGGCGCGGACGAAGCCGACGGGGCCTATGGGGTCGTCGCCCAGGTGTTGGCGGAGACGCTCGTAGAGAGGGAAGAACGGGGGCTTCATGGCTTCCATAAACAGCCGGTTATGCAGGCGCGCGGACGCGAGGACTTGCTCGAGTTGGGCGACGTTGAGTGCGGAGGGTTTCTCGCAGAGTACGTGCTTGCCGGCGGCGAGGGCCTGGATGCAGAGGTCGGCGTGGGTGTCGGGGTGGGTGGCTACGTAGATGGCGTCGATGTCTGCGGCTAGGAATTGATTTAGTGTGGCGGGGGCATGCGGGACGCTGAATTTTTGCGCGAAGGATTGGGTTTTGTCGGGATTGCGTCCCCATACGGATTGAAGGGTGGCGTTGGGGACGGCGGTTAGGCCCTGGGCGAAGCGGGCTGCGGCGCGGCCGGGGCCTATGATGCCGAAGCGGATTGGTTGCGATTCATCGATCACGTGGGGGCACTTGGGGCGCTTGCTTGATCCTATAGGTATAGGCTAACTCTTTTGAAACGGGACGGGATTGGAGTAGCTTGGGTGGGGAGATTTCTGATGAAATGCTGGGGCGGGGCGTGGCTGGTTGTGGGGATGGTGTGGCTGAGCGCGGGGATGGTTCAGGGGCAAGAGGCTGCGCCGGCTTTGTCCAACACACAGACGATGCCCCAAACGCTGCCTGGAAAAGTTTATGAAGTTGGGGCAAATGTGAGTGCGCCGGAGCTTGTTCCCCAAGAATGGGCCTTAGCGACAGGCGACACTTGCAACGATAGCGTCGATGGTGTCGTGATGCTCCTGCTGGTTGTGGACGCAACGGGTGCGCCGCAGGACGTTACGATTGCCAATGCTCAAGGGGCGGTTCTTCAAGGGTCGGCTCTTCAGAGACTGGCGCTTCGTATCGTTAGCGCGGATCACTTTAAGCCTGCGACTCTGAATGCCAATCCAGTGGCTGTATCCCAATGGGCAGAGGTGAGCATTACGGGCTGCATCGCGACCAAGATGGACGACGGCGGAAATTCGACACAATTGTTCCGGCTTACGGAACAGCCAGTGCAAAGATTTGGCCCACTACCCGCGCCAAAGGGGTCAGCGAAGTCTCGGGTTGGCGAGGCGGCGGAAGGTTCTCTCCATCTCTATCGGGTAGGGGATGGAGTTTCCCCACCTATCGCGCGCAATACCGTGAAGGCGGAGTTTCCAAATGATGGGCGCAAGCGGAGTTATGGAGTGTGTTTGGTTTCAACAATCGTGGATGTGGATGGAAAGCCCCGGAATCCGCGAGTGGTACACAGCGCTGGCACGGAATTAGATCAGAAAGCGGTGGAAGCACTGAACAAGTACCAATTCACACCCTCGATGTTGAAGGGGAAGGCCGTCCCTGTGCAGATCACCGTAGAAGTGAATTTCAATCCTTAAGCAAGTCGGAGATGTCGCGTATGACTTCTGGCATTTTTATTGCAGTTTTTCTCGTTGGAGCGAGTGTTGCCGTGGGGCAGGATGCGAGTTCTCCTGCGCCGAGTTCGCCACAGACAGAAACGATATCGCCGGCTGCGAAGGTTTATGACGTTGGGGCGGATGTGGTTTCGCCGGTGCTGGTCCCGATGCAATGGCAGGTGATTGTACCCGACACCTGCAAAGAGCCGAAGGAAGGGCTGGTTTCGCTGGTCCTGGTGGTGGATGCCGATGGAGTGCCGCGGGACATCTCGGTTGCGGGTCCACAAGGCACAACGCTGGAGAAGATGGCTCTGCGGATTGTGGGTGCGGATCGATTCAAGCCAGGGACCTTCAAGGGCGAACCCGTGGCTGTGAGATGGATGTCTGAAGTGACCGTCAAGGGTTGCTTTGTGACAAAGACGGATGATGCGGGAAACACGAGCGACGTATTCCGGTTGACGGCGCAACCGGTGCAGGAGTTTGGAGCGACGGCGAGGCAGAAAAAGTCTGCGCAAATAGCGAGTGCGATTGCTGCTTTGCCGCCAGAGCCGGGTTTGTATAAGGTGGGGAACGGAGTTTCGCCGCCCGTGGCGCTGAATCATGTTGAGGCGAAGTTCAGCGAAGAGGCGAGATATAAGCACATCGAAGGGGTATGCCTGATCTCAGTGATTGTGGATACGCAAGGCAAGCCGCAGAATGCTCGCGTGATCCGATCGCTGGGGTATGGGCTGGACGAAAAGGCGATTGAAGCGGTGAATAAATACAAGTTCAAACCTGCAATGAAAGAGGGAGTTCCTGTGCCGGTGAGAATCGCCATTGAGGTGAACTTCAGGCTCTACGAAAAAGTGAACTGAGGAGAAGGATCTGAGGGTATCTCATTGGATGCGGTGGAAGGTTCGGGACCAGCGGGTTTTGTCGAAGAAGTGGATGAACTCGTGGATGGTGGATTGGGCCTGATCGGACAAGGGTTTTTCTTCGATGCCGGAGTCGGGAATATCAATGGACCAGTAGACGAAGAGAGGGCGGCCGATGATGTTCTCTCGCGGGACAAAGCCCCAGAAGCGGCTGTCCATGCTGTTGGTGCGGTTGTCGCCCATGACGAAGTAGTGGCCGGGAGGGACGACGAGATCTTCGCCTTGCATGTGGTTTGGGAGGTCGACGGTCCAGGCGGCTGTCACGTCCGGTTCGTTGGTAGGGGCGACGGAGGGGAAGTCGTTGACGTAGGGATCGTATCGGTCGGGCGTGGGCTTGGCGGCTTGGGGCTCGTCCTGTGCGACGCCGTTGAGGTAGACGATGCCGCTGCGGAGATGGATGCGGTCGCCGGGGACGCCGATGAGGCGCTTGACGAGGGGGATGTGTTCGCCGTTGGTTTCCGGTATCGGCTTGAAGAAGACGACTACGTCGCCACGGCGCGGATCGCGTTGATGGACGAAGGGCGCCCAGCGC
>Ga0302267_10005218_pt1 | contig 13789 bp, 13 predicted proteins | sample III_Bog_E1_3_FD_194555 | JGI IMG/M metagenome (GOLD analysis project Ga0302267, IMG submission 194555) | Peat permafrost microbial communities from Stordalen Mire near Abisko, Sweden - III_Bog_E1_3 | ecosystem: Environmental > Terrestrial > Soil > Wetlands > Peat | place: Sweden: Abisko... | reverse complement strand
AGGCCAGCGAGACGCGCCTGCCGCCGGGCGAGAAGACTGCCGAGGAACTCGGCGACCTGCTTTTTTCCATCGTGAACCTGACGCGGCACCTCAAGCTCAACGCCGAGGAACTTCTCACCGCCGCCAGCGACAAGTTCACGCGCCGCTTCCAGGCTGTTGAGGCGCGGGTCAAGGCGCAAGGCAAGACGCCGTCCGAGTGCTCGCTGCAGGAGCTGGACGCGGCGTGGAATGAAGTGAAGAAGACCGTCTAGCTGGACCGTCTGGCTTTACTATAAGCCCGTTACCGTAACACCTTTGAGGGTGAAATGAGGCGTTTCCTCTGACTCTCGGAGTCTTTAAGCTTAAAGTTAAAATCCTTTGACCGTAGGGGATTGGGCTCCTAAAAACAGGTTGTCGCGTAAAAGCCGCAATCTAAGTCAGTCTACCTTTCTGCTCCTATGGACCTCAAGGAAATCAAGTCGATCATCGATCTCATGACCAAAGCCGGTCTCTCCGAATTTGAAGTGGAGAAGGGCGACTTCAAGCTTCGCGTCAAGCGCGGGCCGAATGGCGAGTGGTCGAGCTCGGCCCCGACCTCGGCCAACACGGTGGTGCATCATCACGCGCCGGTCGGTGGGTTCCATGCGCCCGCGCAGGTGGCTGTCGCCGCGCCTGCGGCTGCCCCGGTTGCTGCCACCCCGGCGGCATCGGCGGAAGTCAGCGGTCTTGCGCAGATCGTCTCGCCCATGGTGGGCACGTTTTATCTCGCCCCGTCGCCGGAATCCCCGCCCTACGTGACCGTGGGCCAGGAAGTCCACGAAGACACCGTGGTCTGTATCATCGAGGCCATGAAGGTGATGAACGAAATCAAGGCAGAGACGCGCGGCGTTATCGTTGAAGTGCTCGCCCAGAACGGTAAGCCGGTCGAGTTCAACAAGCCGCTTTACGCGGTGCGGCCCCTGTAAGCGCCGGTTTTCGCCGCCTCCTGTTCCATGTTCGACAAAATTCTCATCGCGAATCGCGGCGAAATCGCGCTCCGCATCATCCGCGCCTGCAAGGAACTTGGCATCAAGACGCTGGCCGTCTATTCGACCGCGGATATTGATTCTTTGCACGTCCAAATCGCGGATGAGGCGATCTGTATCGGTAAAGAATCGAGTCAGGAGAGCTATTTGAAGATTGATCGCATCATCAGCGCCGCCGAGCTGGGCGACGTCGATGCGATCCACCCCGGCTACGGCTTTTTGGCCGAGAACGCCCACTTCGCCGAGGTCTGCGAGAGCTGCAACATCAAGTTCATCGGCCCGAAGCCCATGTCCATCCGCAAAATGGGCGACAAGGCCATGGCGCGCGAGACGGCGCGCAAGGCCGGCGTGCCGATCACGCCCGGCAGCGCCGGCATCGTCGAGACGGACCAGGACGCGCTCAAGATCGCCAAGCAAATCGGCTACCCGATCATGATCAAGGCCGTCGCCGGCGGCGGCGGACGCGGCATGCGCCAGGCGCACAACGACGTCAGCCTCGTCCAAGGCTTCAATTCCGCCAAGATGGAGGCCGAGAAAGCCTTCAACAACGGCGCGCTTTATCTCGAAAAGCTGATCGAGAACCCGCACCACATCGAGTTCCAGATCCTGGCCGACCAGCACGGCAAGATCGTGCACGTGGGCGAGCGCGACTGCTCCATCCAGCGCCGCAACCAGAAGCTGCTGGAGGAAGCGCCGTCGCCCTTCATCACCCCGGCCACGCGCAAGGCGATGGGCCGCGCCGCGATCAAGCTGGCCCACGCGGTCGACTACCAGAACGCCGGCACGCTCGAGTTCCTCGTCGACGACAAGCAGAACTACTACTTCATGGAGATGAACACCCGCATCCAGGTGGAGCATCCCGTGACCGAGGAGGTCTACGGCGTCGACCTGGTGAAGGAGCAGATCAAGATCGCGTTCGGCGAGAAGCTCAGCAAGGACTTCGACGACCTGCGCCCGCTCAAGCATGCCATCGAGATGCGCATCAACGCGGAGGATCCCTTCAACGATTTCCGCCCCAGCCCGGGCAAGATCGAGCTTTTCTACGCGCCCGGCGGCCACGGCATCCGGTGGGACTCGCACGTCTACGGCGGCTACACCGTGCCGCCGCACTACGACTCGATGATCGGCAAGCTCATCGCCTTCGGCAGCGACCGCGCCACCGCGATGGACCGCATGTCGCGCGCGCTGGACGAGTTCATTATCCGCGGTATCAAGACCACCGTGCCGATCGGGCAGGCGATCCTGAAGGACCCCGACTTCCGCCGTGGCCGCTACAGCACGCATTTCGTCGAGAACTTCATGAAGCAGAAGGCCTCGATCATGCCGGCGCGCGGGGAGTAGTTTTAAATGTAGCGGCGGTCTATGACCGCCGGTAGAATTAGGGGCGTGATTTCTTCAGCACGCGATCGCCTTTCTTCCGCACGTCTCTACGCCATTGTCGATCTCGGCTATGTCGAGGCGGCGCGGGTGCCGTTTGTGACGGAGCAACTGGTTCTTGGCGGCGTGGATTTGATCCAGCTTCGGGCGAAGAAATTGGCGCTGCCGGAAATCGCGAAATTGGGGCAGGCGATGCGCGACATCATCCCGGCGAACGGGCCGCTTTTTATCCTGAATGACCATCCTGAGCTGGTGGCGGGGATGGGCGCGGATGGGATTCACGTTGGGCAGGATGATCTTTCGGTGGCCGAGGCGCGGAAGCTGGCGGGAGGCACACACTCGCGTGTTGTGCTCGTGGGTAAATCGACGCATTCGCTCGAGCAGGCCATTGCGGCGGAGAAGGAGGGCCCGGATTATATTGGCGTCGGGCCGATCTACGCTACGGCGACGAAGCCGGATTATGTTCCCGTGGGCCCGGCGCTTATCGGCCAGGTGCGCGCGGCGGTGCGCGTGCCGCAGTTCTGCATCGGCGGCGTCAACGAGAAGACTCTGCCCGAGGTGATTGCTGCCGGGGCGCGGCGCGTGGTCATCGTCTCGGCGCTGCTGCAGAGCGCGGATATTCCGACGTATTGTCGGCGTGCACTGGCGGCGCTTCCTGTATAATCTCCGGCCCATGAGCTGGTACTACGTGGTCGACGGAGCGAGTCGCGGTCCCGTGCAAGAGGGCGAAATCGCGGAACTTTTTCAAAACGGCGGCCTGTCGCCGGAGACTCTCGTTTGGAAGGAGGGAATGGACGCGTGGATACCACTGCAGGAAAGCCCCCTGGCCGCGGCAGTACAGCAAGTGACGGCGAGCCCCGTCGCCGCGTCCGCGCAGCATGTCTGTGCCGAATGCGGGAAGACGTTTCCGGATAGCGAGATGATCCAGTACGAGCAGTCGTGGGTCTGCGCCGGCTGCAAGCCCGTGTTCATCCAACGCATGATGGAAGGGGCGGAGCGGAAGGGGACGCTGAGCTACGCCAGCATCGCAAAGCGGTTCGTGGCCGTTTTCATCGACGGCATCATCATTTTTGGGGTGATCATTCTTGTCTCGGTTTTGCCCATGGCCGCCTTAGGCAGTCTGGGCACTGGTCCCGATCACGAGACGATGGGTGCGCAGACGTGGTTCGCGGTATTATTTACCATCATCTCCTATGGAGTGGGGCCGGCCTTCGAAATTTTCTTCATCGGCAAGTACGGCGCCACGCCGGGCAAAATGTTGATGGGGATCAAGGTCGTGACGCCCGAAGGCGGCCGCATTTCCTACGGCCGTGCCACCGGCCGCTACTTCGGCAAGATCGTCAGCGCACTGATACTCTATATCGGCTACCTCATGGCTTTCTGGGACCCGGAGCGCCGCGCCCTGCATGACAGGATGTGCGGGAGCCGCGTGATCAACCGGGAACGCTGATTCGTGGCGGGGTTTTGGCTCGCACCAGGATTCGCCCGATGCGCCGCCGCTCACGGCGCGGGTGAAAGAAGCGGCGGCGTGATACTATTTTGAATGTAGCGGCGGTCTATGACCGCCGGTGGAATTCTCGGCGAGCCCACGCGTCTTCAACGAACGTTCGCTGAGCAGAGAGTCCGGCGGTCATAGACCGCCGCTACATTTTAAAGATTTTTGACGCGCAATTTCTTCCTTCTCAGGCTGCCGGGGTAGCCTCTAAATTCGCCGGATGCCTGTACTCGTCGTCGGTTCCATCGCGCTCGATCACATCAAGACTCCCACGGCGGAGCATAAGCATTTGCTGGGCGGCTCGGCCTCGTATGCCGCGGTGGCGGCAAGCTTTTATGGCCCGGTGAATCTCGTCGGCGTTATTGGGGAAGATTTCCCGCCGCAGCACCGGGAACTTTTCGCCAAGAGGAAGATCGACCTCGAGGGGCTGGAAGTCGCGGCGGGCAAGACGTTCTGCTGGTCGGGCGAGTACGAGGTGAACATGAACAACCGCAAGACGCTCTCGGTCGAGTTGAACGTCTTCGAGAAGTTCCAGCCGAAGCTGCCGGAGAATTATCGCGACACGCCCTACGTGCTGCTCGGCAACATCGCGCCGTCGCTGCAGCGGATGGTTTGCGAGCAGGTACGCAAGCGCAAGTTTGTCGTGGCCGACACGATGGATCTCTGGATCGGCATGGCTCACGCGGACCTGCTCGCTTTGCTCAAGGAAGTCGACATGCTGATCCTCAATGACAGCGAGGCGCGGCAGCTCGTGGAGGAGGACAACGTCATCCGCGCGGGCAAGAAGATCGCGACGCTCGGGCCGAAGTACGTGGCGGTGAAGAAGGGCGAGCATGGCTGCCTGCTCTTTGGCCGCGATGGCGAATTTTACAGCACGGGCGCGTTTCCGCTGGAGACGATCCACGATCCGACCGGCGCGGGCGACTGCTTCGCGGGCGGCGTGATCGGGCACCTGGCGAAGACGGACGACATTTCGTTCGCGAACATCAAGGAGTCGCTGATCCAAGGCACGCTGGTGGCGTCGTTCTGCTGCGAGGAATTTTCGCTCCGCCGGCTGGAGAAGCTGACCGCGGATGAGATCATGCACCGGCGCGAGGCTTTCGGGACGTATATTGCGTAGGAGTCGACGGGTGCTAAACTGCCCGAAGTAGGTAGGTCGATGAGCCGTCCCAAAGACAACCGCAAGAAATTGGATGTGGTGCGTTCTGCGCCGCCGCTGCATAACGCCTTTGCCGCGCTGGACGGGCTGGATGCGCTGAAGAATTTGCCCGCGCCGCCTCCGGAACCTGAGCCGGAACCGGATCGTGCGCCGGTGGAGAAAACGCCGCGTTCCATCCACGCCAAGCCGCCGAAGCCGGCTTACGAGAAGAATTCGCGCGGGCGGTTGATCCTACGGCGCGAGAAGAAGGATCGTGGCGGCAAAGTCGTTGTCGTGGTCTCCGGCTTCTCCGAGTTGCCGGGCGCGAATGCCGTGATGATCGGCAATCTTGCCAAGGAACTCAAAGGCAAGCTCGGCTGCGGCGGCTCATTCGACCGCAGCGAGATCGTGCTGCAGGGTGATCGCGCCGCGGCGGTGAATGCGTTGCTGGAGGAGCTGGGTTTTCGCGTGGATGGGGTGAAGTCGTAGCTGAAAAGATCCCTGTACCCTTTACCTCTCCTTTTCCTCCATGAACGAAGCCGAATACACTGCATCCCAGGCGAGCTTCTCCACTCATTTGCGCCGCCTTCGTCGCGCACGTGAGGTGTGCAAGGCAGCTACACGTTCCACCCGTCCGGCTAGACAGTCACTCTCTCATTCCGAGCGCGCCCGCATCCTGGCCAAGACCGACGGACGTTGCCATATTTGCGGAGGCCCTATCAGCGAGTCCGCGTGGAACGCCGACCATGTTCTCGCGCACAGCGCTGGCGGCACACACAACGCGGACAACTACCTTCCGGCTCACGCGCTCTGCAGTAACTACCGGTGGGATTACTCTGCGGAGGAGTTCCAGCTCATACTGAAGCTAGGCGTTTGGACGCGCACACAGATTGAAAATCGCAAGATTTTCATGCGCGAGGCAGTGGCAGCCTTTCTTGCTTACGAGCGCTCTCGCCGGGCCCGGCGGAGAAAAAAGGGATAGGCATTTCGCAGGCATCACAGACTATTTATCGGTGTGCAGGGCCTCGTGGAAGCACCGTAAAAAGGCGGCTACACTTTGGGAACGCGACCAAATTTGCCACCACTACGACCAGAAATCGCCTAAACTTTGACGACGAAGCCCTGTGCGACGGCGTTGAACTTTTCGATTTGATCGAGCTGCCAGCCCTTGTCGTAGGAGAGTTCCTGGGCGAGGAGGGCGGCGGCTTTGGGCGCCATGCGCAGCGCGGCCTTGGAGTTGAGAAAGAGCGCACGGGTGCGGCGGGCGAGGACATCCTCGAGCGTGCGGGCCATTTCCTCGCGCGCGGCCCAGACGATCTCGGCGCCGACGTAGGGTAGCTCGGGGTCGAGACGTTCGCCGAGGGTGGGATCGGCGTCGATGAGCTTGCGGATTTCGGGCGCGTCGGTGCCGTAGAACGACAGTGGGCCGAACTGCTCGGCGTTGGGCGTGTAGCCGTGGATGTTGAGGTTCCGGGTCACGCACTCCTTGTCGGGCAGGTCGCCCAGCGTGGCGGCCTGGTTGACGGCGTCCTGCGCCATGTTGCGGTAGGTGGTCCACTTGCCCCCGGCGATGCTGAGCAGGCCGCACTGGTCGATGTGCACGGTGTGGTCGCGCGAGAGCGCGGCGGTGTTCTTGCCGTCGCCCATTTTCACCAGCGGACGCACGCCGGCCCAGGCGCTGAGGATGTCGGCCTTGGTCGGCTTCTTGGCGAGGTAAAGGCTGGCGGTCTCGAGCATGAACTCGATTTCCTTTTCCATGGGCACGGGATCCAGCACGGGCTCGGAAAGCGGCATGTCGGTGGTGCCGACGAGCGTGTGGTCGTGCCACGGAATGGCGAACATGACGCGGCCGTCCTTGGTGTGCGGGACGAGGATGGCGTTGGTGCCGGGCAGGAACGAGCGGTCGAGGATGATGTGCGCGCCCTGGCTTGGCGCGATCATCTTGGCGGCCTCGGCGTCGCCCAAACGACGGACGGAATCGGTAAACGCGCCGGTGGCGTTGATGACCACTTTGGCCATTTCGTCGTGCTCCTCGCCGGTCTCGACGTCCTGCCAGCTCAGGCCGTTGATGAGACCGTCGGAGCCCTTGTGCAGCTTGGTCACGCGCGCGTAGTTGAGCAGCGTTGCGCCCTGCTCTGCCGCGGTGGCGACGAGGTTGATGAGCAGCCGCGTGTCATCGAACTGGCCGTCGTGGTAGAGCACGCCGCCGGTCAGGCCGTCCTGATTGACGCCCGGGATGCGCTTGATCGTCTCTTCCTTCGACAAAAGCTGCGAGGGACCGAAGCCGTACTTGCCGGAGAGTGCCTGGTAAAGCTTGAGGCCGATGCCGTAGAACGGGCCTTCCCACCACGAGTAGCTCGGCACGACGTGGGGGAGTTCGTGGACGATGTGCGGCGCGTTTTGCCGCATCAGGCCGCGCTCCTTGAGTGCCTCCATCACGAGCGAGACGTTGCCCTGCTCGAGGTAACGCACGCCGCCGTGGGCCAGCTTCGTCGCGCGGCTCGATGTGCCCTTGCCGAAGTCGGATTGCTCGAGCAGCAGCGTGGAGTAGCCGCGCGTGGCCGCGTCGACCGCGGTGCCGACGCCGGTCGCGCCGCCGCCGATGATGATGATGTCCCAGGGTTCGGTGCGGGCGACGGCCCGTTCCAGCATGTCGTTTCGTTTCATAGGAAATTTCCGGGGAGAAAACTGAAGTTGGCTAAAACTACATCACAAGTTCGCGCTTCGCTAATTTGAGTCGGCAAAAATTGTGCGCGGGCGGCCCTCGAGCTCGACCACGGAGTGCTCGACGGAGCGGCGGAAGTCGAGCGGCGTCTTGTGCGCGACCTGCTTGAAGACGCGGCTGAAATAGCTCTGCGACTCGAAGCCGGTAGCGTAGGCGACCTCGGCGACGGTCAGCGGCGTGGTGCGCAGCATGGTCATGGCGGCGCGGACGCGCTCGAAATTGATGTGCGTGGCCAGGCGTTTGCCGGTTTCGCGGTGGAACAGGTTGGAGAGGTAATCGCTGGAGCAGTGTAATTGCCGCGCGAGGAAGGCGACGCCGAGGTGCGAGTCGCCCAGGTGCGTTTGCACGAGTTGCCGCGTCTGCGAGATCTTGAGCTTCTCAACCGGCGCCGCGAAACGGACGCGGCGGATGGCCGACTGCAGCGTCGTGAAGTAGACGAGCAGCAGGCCCTTGATGCCGAGTTCGTACTCGGGGCCGGCGATGTTGCTGATTTCCGCGATTTCCTCGAGGTATTGCGCGAGTTGCTGGTACTTGGCGGCGTCGAAATAGTCGGAAGCGACTGCGACCGCGCCGCCCTTGCCGTCGTGCTCCTGCATCTGCACGCAGACCGTCTCGTTGTAGACGCTGATGACGAGGTTCTCGAACGGCTCGGCGCGCGGCTGCACCACCTCGCGGTGCGGGATGCCGCCGGGGATGATCGCGATCTCGCCGGCCTCGATGTCGAAGCGTTCCTGAATGAACTCGAACCGGCTCGCGCCGCGCAAGCCGATGATGAGGTCGGGGTTGAAGTGGAAGTGCAGCCCGGGGTGCTCCATCACGTGGTCGCGTAACTCGGGGACGTGGAGGCGGTCCTTGCCCTCGTCGACTTTGCGCAGGCAATCGCCAAGGATGCGTTCACAGAGGGGAACGAGATCGCGCTTGCGGCTGCGGGAAACTTTGCTTTTGGGCATACCTAAGTATTTTACAAAAAATCAAAGTATTTTTGCTACGTCTGCGTTTGCCTAGACGCTATTACAAGTGTAGTCATTTAGTCAACAAAGCCAAGTTTTCCTCCGAAGAGGCCGCTGCACCCCTTTTCCCTGGTTTTCGAATACTTTGTTGGGACGTTTCCCCCGGGGAGGGGGAAAATGGTTCACAGAATCTAGGTTTTTTTATGAACGAGCTGAACAAGAGCTCCCGCCGCCTGAGCCCGGTCTATCAGGTGCGGTTCACGGCGGACACCCTGCGCCGCTGGATGGCGCTGTATACCGAGAGCATCCGCGAGTCCGAGCAAATGCTCACCGATCTCGACGCGGCCATCGGCGATGCCGACCACGGCGCCAACATGCGCCGCGGCATGAACGCCATTTCCGAGAAGCTCGACACGCTGGCGCTGGTGGACATTTCCGGCCTCATGCGCGTCATCTCCACGACGCTGATGTCGTCGGTCGGCGGCGCGGCGGGCCCGCTTTACGGCGCGTTCTTTTTGCAGTGCTCCCATGCCACCACGCACAAAACTGAGCTGGGGCTCTCCGACCTGACGGCAGCGTTGGAAGCAGGTGTCCGTGGCGTGGTTCAGTTGGGTAAAGCCGCCGTGGGCGACAAGACGATGGTCGACACGCTCACGGCAGCGATTGGGTCGCTGCGTTCCTCGTGCAATCACCACGAGGCGCTGCCCGATGCGCTGAAGGTCAGCCGCAAGGCCGCGCGTCTGGCCGCCGAGGCCACCATCCCGATGGTCGCGCGCAAGGGCCGCGCCAGCTACCTCGGCGAGCGCAGTGCCGGCACGCAGGACCCCGGCGCGACCTCCTCCGCGTTGCTCTTCGAAACGCTTTCCCAGTCCGTTCTCCTCACGTCGTTCAAACCCAGACCCACCACTGACTCCCGCCTGCAAATCACCTCCATCCTGTTATGAAGAAGTACATCCTCGCCTTTGACCAGGGCACGACCAGCTCGCGTGCCATCGTATTTGACCATGACGGTTCCATCGTCGCCACCGCACAAAAGGAGTTCAAACAGTACTTCCCGCAGCCGGGATGGGTGGAGCACGACGCGAACGAAATCTGGGCCACGCAAAGCGGCGTGGCGGCGGAGGCAATGGCCAAGGCCAAACTCAAGTCGCGCGACATCGCCGCCATTGGCATCACCAACCAGCGCGAGACGGCCGTGGTCTGGAACAAGGAGACGGGCGAACCCGTTGGACACGCCATCGTGTGGCAGGACCGCCGCACCTCCGGTTTTTGCGACCAGATGAAAAAGGATGGCCACGCAAAACTCATCCAGAAGAAGACCGGCCTCGTCATCGACGCCTACTTCTCCGGCAGCAAGGTGCGCTGGATTCTCGACAACGTGAAGGGCGCGCGCGCCGATGCCGAGGCGGGCAAGCTGGCCTTCGGGAACATCGATTCGTGGCTCATCTACAAGATGACCAACGGCTGCGTGCACGTCACCGACCCGACCAACGCGAGCCGCACCATGATGTACAACATCCACAAGGGCGAATGGGACAACGAACTGCTGGAAATCCTCAAGGTCCCGCGCTCGATGTTGCCCGAAGTGAAGCAGTCGAGCGAAGTCTACGGCACGTGGGACGCGCATGACATTCCCATCGCCGGCATCGGCGGCGACCAGCAGGCCGCGCTCTTCGGCCAGGCCTGCCACAAGCCGGGCATGGTGAAGAACACCTACGGCACGGGCTGTTTCATGCTGATGAACACGGGCAGCGACGCGATGCTCTCGAAGAACAATCTTCTGACCACCGTGGCCTGGGGACTCAACGGTAAACTGGAGTACGCCCTCGAAGGCAGCATCTTCATCGCCGGCGCCGTGGTGCAGTGGCTGCGCGACGGGCTCGGCATCATCAAGAAGTCGGCCGACGTGGAAGCGCTGGCGGCAAGCGTCAAGGACAACGGCGGCGTCTATCTCGTGCCCGCCTTCGCCGGTCTCGGTGCGCCGCACTGGGACCAGTACGCGCGCGGCACAATTTGCGGCCTCACGCGCGGCTCAACCTCGGGCCACATCGCGCGCGCCGCGCTGGAAGGCATCGCGTTCCAGGTCGCGGACGTCCTCTCGGCCATGGAAGCCGACGCCAAGATCAAGCTCAAGGAACTGCGCGTCGACGGCGGCGCCAGCGCGAACAACGTGCTGATGCAGTTCCAAGCCGACCTGCTCGATGTGCCGGTCGTGCGGCCGAAGATCCAGGAAACCACGGCGCTCGGCGCGGCTTATCTGGCCGGCCTGGCAACGGGCTTCTGGAAGGACAAGGCGGAAATCGCCAAGCAGTGGCAGGTTGACCGCACCTTCGACCCCGCCATGAAGGCCGCGAAGCGCGAACAGCTCCGCGCCCAGTGGGACAAGGCCCTCGATCGCGCCCGCAAGTGGGAAGACGCGGAATAATTTGAAGAGAGAAGCACCCCAACCAAGGAAAACGAATGAAACGAATCCAAGCGAATCATCTGTTGGCTGCGCTGATTGGCGCGGCTGGCTTGTGTCTCATGACCTCAGGCGTCGCACGCGCGGGCAGCGACGGCATCACGCCCAACATGGCCGCGCCCTCGAGCGTCGACAACACCAACAAGCCGGACTTCTGGCATCAGCAATACCTGTTAGGCGATTGGGGCGGCAAGCGCACCGAATTGGAGAAGGAGGGCATCACCTTTGACTTCAATAATATTGGCGACTTCCTCGCCGACGTGACCGGGTCGCAGGAGCACCACGCCACCTATTTCGGCCGATTCCGCTTCAGTACGGACATCGACTTCAACAAGCTCTCGGACTTCGACGGCGAGTTCTTCTTCTCGCCGATCTACCAGTATGGACGCAACCTCTCGGGCGATGACCTGCACGTCAACACGCTGACCAGCAGTATCGCGGGCGAGGAAAGCGTCCGCATCGACCAGTTCTGGTACCAGCAGGGCTTCTTCAATCACAAGTTGACCGTGAAGCTCGGGCAGGTGGCCCCGGTCAATGAATTCGGCGCGACCGACTTCTTCGACATCCTATTCAACGACGAACTCGGCTATGCCCCGAATGCGATCTTCAACACCCGGGAACCGTTCAGCCCGGCGGGTAAGCCCGGCGTCATCGTATGGGGTGATCTTGGGGCCATCACGCCCGGACTCTACCTCAAGGGCGGCGTCTTCACTGCGTACCAAAACCCGTACCGTCCCGACTCCAACGGCGTCTACTACTACGACGACTTCAATCACGGCATCGCGGCTGCGTTTGAAGTTGGCTACAAGGAACAGAACACCGCCTATCCCGGCATTTACAAACTCGGCAGCACGATGGGCGAACCCGGGGGCGGCTACATCAATCCGCAGACCGGCCAGCACTACGCCAGCGACTACAACATCTACTTCACGGCGGAGAAGACGGTCTACCATCCGATGACGCTCGTTCCCGCCGACCCGAAGGACATGAAGGGTGGACGCGAAGTGCTCGATACCAAGCGCGGTCTCGACCTGCTCTTCGAGTTTGTCGGCGAGCCCGGCGACCGCAATCCGCTCATGTACGAGGCGCAGTTGGGCGCGCGTTACACCGGCCTGTTCGACGGCCGTCCGGAGGACAAGGTCGGCGCGGGCATCATCTACTCGGTCAACGGCGACGCCTACAGCAATGCCTACGCGGAGGCGAATGGGCGTGGTCTCAGCGCGGAAACGACGCTGGAACTCGACTACCAGTACAACCCGACGCCGTGGTTCTCCATCCAACCCGACATCCAGTACATCATCGACCCGGGTGGCGACTACCAGCGTCAGGACATCCTCGTACTCGGGTTGCGCACGATCGTTCGTTTCTAATTCAGTAAAAAAATCAGCAAAGGAAGTTATATGAAATTCACTAAGGGCCAGGAATTCATGGCCGAGTTTTTGGGCACGTTGGTGCTCATTGCGTTTGGGTGTGGCGTTTGCGCCATGGTCGCGCTCTTCGGGAGTAATCCGGCGGTGCCCGGGGAAGTCGTCAAGGGCGGCTACACCAACATTACGCTCGGGTGGGGACTTGCCGTGACATTCGGCATCTACATATCGGGCACGATTAGCGGTGCACACTTGAATCCGGCGGTGACCCTGGCCATGGCGGTCACGGGACGCATGCCATGGTCGAAGGTGCCGCACTATGTCATCGCGCAGCTTCTGGGTGCCTTTGCCGGAGCGGCCTTGGTGTTCCTCGACTTCTACGCGAAGTGGCAGCAGGTCGATCCCGGTTACACGGATGCCAGCCGGTGGGTGTTTTGCACCTTTCCGGCCGTGCCCGGATTCTGGCCCGGCTTCATCGACCAGGTGATCGGCACAGCGCTGTTGCTGGGCTTGATCCTCGCCGTGGTCGACAAGCTCAACTGCCAACCGGGCTCGAACCTTGCGCCGATCGTCATCGGTCTCATCGTCGTGGTCATTGGCATCTCGTTCGGCGGCATGAACGGATACGCCATCAACCCGGCCCGCGATCTCGGACCGCGCATTTTTGAAACCATCGTCGGTTTCAAGAACAACGGTTTGACCGATGGCAGCAATGCCTGGTTGCCGCCCGTCCTCGGTCCGCTGGTCGGTGGCGTGCTTGGTGCACTTGCCTACGACGTGTTCATTGGACGTGCGTTGGTTAAGGCGCACCGGATCGTTACAGAGCAGCGCCCCGAGGGCATGGATGCCTCCTACAAAGAAGCGGCCTGAGGCCCATTCACGGAAAGGCATGTCATGAAAAAACTGATCAACTCTCTCGAGAACGTCGTTGTGGAGGCGCTGCAGGGCATGGCCCTCGCGCACGCGGACCTGATCAAGGTCGAGTACAATCCGAACTTCATCTACCGGGCGGATGCGCCGGTGAAGAACAAGACCGCGGTCATTTCCGGCGGAGGCAGCGGCCACGAGCCGATGCACGGCGGATTCGTCGGACGGGGCATGCTGGATGCAGCATGTCCCGGCGCCGTCTTCACCAGCCCAACGCCCGACCAGATGTTGGCCGCGACGAAGAAGGTCGATTCCGGCAAGGGCACGCTTCACATCGTGAAGAACTACACGGGCGACGTGATGAACTTCGAGCTCGCCGCCGACATGGCGCGCGGCGAGGGGCTC
>Ga0302267_10005208_pt1 | contig 13812 bp, 9 predicted proteins | sample III_Bog_E1_3_FD_194555 | JGI IMG/M metagenome (GOLD analysis project Ga0302267, IMG submission 194555) | Peat permafrost microbial communities from Stordalen Mire near Abisko, Sweden - III_Bog_E1_3 | ecosystem: Environmental > Terrestrial > Soil > Wetlands > Peat | place: Sweden: Abisko... | reverse complement strand
AGGATGATGGCCCCGATCAGCAGCTCGCTGATGTGGTCCACGGGGGTGTCAGCGACGAGTTGTCCGCTTGCGACCGCCGCTCGCAGGCGTCCGTCGAGCGACTCGGGTGTTGCGCCCAGGCGACTGCTGAGTTGCGCGGCGACCTCGGGTTTGTCGACGGCTGCGGCGATCAGGGATCGGATCAGTGCGGCGTTCGGCTCCTCGTGCACGAACCGGATGATCGCCAGGAACCATTCTGTCAGGTCGGCGATGACGTCATCCGAATTCCTGGGGCGGAACGTGTCGGGCATGAGAGCGTCGTCGATCAGGCACTCCATGATGAGTTCGCTTTTCGATGACCACCACCGATAGATGGTCGGCTTTCCGACTCCGGCTCGCGCGGCGATGCCCTCGATGGTGAGGTGGTCATAGCCATTGCTGGCCAGCAGGTCGGATGCCGCACGCAGGATCGCGAGGCGCGCCTTCTCGTTTCGCGCCGCCCCCGGGCGGCGGGCGGCGGCAGTGGCTGGCATCGGTGGCATCCTCCGGACATTTTCCGTTACGGTTCGTAACGTAACATAGCGGTCAACGGGGAAGAGGGAGCCGACGTGGCCGAACTGCTGTATCGACTGGGCAAACTCGCGGCGAAGCGGGCCGTCATCGTGATTGTGGCGTGGGCCGTTCTGCTGGGCCTCGCGGCAGCCGCCTACCTGCTCGGCGCCGGCACGCTGAGCTCCAACTTCGACATCCCCGGTACCCCGACCGACAAGGTCGCCAACGAGCTCGCCGCGAAACTGCCGGCGTACAGCGGCGCCTCCGGATTCGTCGTGTTCCATACGGTCAACGACAAACGGTTCACGACGGCCGAGAAGGATGCGATCGGCCGGCTGGCGACAGGTGCGAAAACCATCTCGCATGTCACGACAGCCAGCGACCCGTTCGCGACCGAACTCCAGCTGAAGCAGCAGGCCGCGTCACTGGCGAGTGGGCTTGCCCAACTCGACGCGGCCGGTATGCAGCTCGCCGCCGGGCAGGCCCAGCTGGATGCCGCGATCGCCGCCGCCAAGGCCAACGGCAGCTACGCGCTGGCGCAGTCGACCTTTGCCGCCCAGCAGGCGCAGCTCGACACGCAGAAGACCACGATCGCGGTCGCTCGCGCGAAGGCGGAGGTCGGCGCGAAGCTGCTCGCGCTCGCGAAAGGCATCCGTACCGTGTCGGCGGACGGCACCACGGCCATCCTGAACATCGGCTTCGACCGGTCGCAGGAACAGCTGCCGCAATCGTCCAAGAACGCCGTCATCAGCTACATCGACCGCAACGCCGTGCCGGGCGTCAGTTCGAGCCTGTCGTCGGTCATCGCCCAGGGGGTCCCCGAGATCATCGGCGTTGGTGAGGTGACCGGTTTCGTCCTGGCCGGCATCGTTCTGCTCATCATGCTCGGCACCTTCGTCGCGGCGGGCCTGCCGCTGCTGAACGCGCTCGTCGGCGTGGGGGTGGGCGTGCTGTTCGCGCTGTCCCTGTCGGGCGTCGTGGATGAGGCATCCGTGAGTCCGGTGCTCGGTGTGATGCTCGGGCTCGCGGTCGGTATCGACTATTCGCTGTTCATCATCAACCGGCACCGAAAGCAGGTGCGGCAGGGGATGGAGCTGCGGGAGTCGATCGGGCTCGCGACCGGAACGGCCGGCAATGCGGTGGTGTTCGCGGGATCGACCGTGGTGGTCGCCCTCCTCGCACTGAATGTGACGGGCATCCACTTCATCGGGGTCATGGGTTCCGTCGGCGCTTTCTGTATCGTGATCGCCGTGCTGGTGGCGGTGACGCTCACTCCCGCCATGCTGCGCTTCGTCGGGACCCGCGTGCTGACCCGGCGGGCCCGCGCGACCATCGGCCACGAGAGCCATGTGATCGCCAACGTTCGCCCGATGTCGACCGCGCGCGCCATCGTCAGCGTGGTCATCGCGGCGGGTGTGCTGCTCGTCATCGCGGTGCCGGAGCTGTCGCTGCGGCTCGGGCTTCCGGATTCTTCGTCCGACCCGGTCAACTCGACCACCTACAAGTCGTACACGCTGGCCGCCCAGAAGTTCGGTGCGGGGATCAACGCCGAACTGGTCGTGACCGCCAACCTCCCGTCGGGCCTCAGCTCGACCCAGATCACGGACCGCCAGCTGGCGATCGCCCAGAAGATCAACGCCCAGGGCGATGTCTCTGCCGTCGCTCCAATCGGCGTCGCGTCGGATAAGTCGCTGACCGCGTTCGCCGTTTTGCCCCGAACCGGGCCGAACGATGTCGCCACCGAGAACCTGGTGCGTGACATCCGCGCTATCCCGGAGGATGGCGCGCACCTCGGCGTCGCCGGCGTCGCGAGCGGAAATATCGACATCTCCGACAAGCTCGCGTCGGCTCTACCTATCTATATCGCGGTCGTGGTGGGCCTCTCGCTGATCATCCTGATCGGTGTGTTCCGCTCGATCCTGGTGCCGGTCATCGCGACGGGCGGGTTCATCCTGTCGCTGCTCGCCGACTACGGGGTGCTCGTTGCCGTGTTCCAGTGGGGCTGGCTGGCGTCGCTGTTCGGCATCCACTCGACGGGTCCGGTGCTGAACTTTCTGCCGATCATCCTGGTCGGCATCCTGTTCGGGCTCGCGATGGACTACCAGCTGTTCCTCGCGTCGGGGATGCGCGAGGCGTGGGTGCACGGCGCTCCGCCACGCGAGGCTGTTGTTCGAGGTTTCCGGGCTGGCCGTGTCGTGGTCACCGCGGCCGCCATCATCATGATTTCGGTGTTCGGCGGGTTCATCTTCTCGGACTCGATCTTCATCGTCGCCCTGGGACTCGGCCTCGCGTTCGGCGTGCTCGCGGACGCATTCCTGGTGCGGATGCTGCTCATGCCTGCCCTCATGCACCTGCTGGGCCGGTCGGCGTGGTGGATTCCGCGCTGGCTCGACCGCATCCTGCCGAACCTTGACATCGAAGGCTCAGCGCTCGAGCGTGAGCATCACGCCGTGTAGGTAGCCTTAGCGAACGGCTACCCCAGTCGGCGGCGACAGGAAGCGGCTCGGCATGAGCGCACGATTCGAAGAACTCGACTGGCAGCAGACCGCGATGGGCGACCTCACTCTTCGTCGGCGCACGGAGCCGACCCTCGGGGTGGAGGTCTTCGAGGTGAAGCTCGGCGACGAGTTTCTGATGTCGAGCCTGTTCACTGTCGCCGAGGAAGCGCTCGCCACGCTCGGCCTCGCCGCTGCTCGCGGCGATGCGCTCGAGGTGCTGGTCGGCGGCCTTGGCCTCGGATACACGGCGGTGACGGCCCTGCGCGACCCGCGCGTCGCATCCGTCACAGTGATCGACGCGCTTGCGGCGGTCATCGACTGGCACGAGCGCGAGTTGCTTCCGACCTCCGTCGAGCTGGTGAAGGATTCCCGCACTCGCCTGGTGCTCGACGACTTCTTCGCACTGATGCGGCGCATTCCGCTCACGCGCTACGACGCCATCCTGCTGGATGTTGACCACTCACCGCGGCACCAGCTCGATGCGAGCCACGCGGACCTGTACCAGGTCGCAGGACTGCGGGCGCTGGCCCGGCACCTGGTGGACGGCGGGGTCTTCGCGCTGTGGTCGGATGATCCGCCGGATGCGGAGTTCATGGCCAGGCTCGGCGAGGTGTTCGATGAGCCCGCCGCGCATGTCGTCGATTTCGACAATGCGCTCACGGGGGGCACCTCGTCGAACACGGTCTATGTGGGCCGAGCTCGCTAGTTATCGCTGTGGTTGGTGCGGGGGCTGTGGTTGCTGTGGTGGATGTCGGGGATGTCGCGATTGTCGCCGGTAGTAGACGATGGTCACCGCGGCACCGAGCAGCACCGCGATGATCAGCCCCAGGCTGAGGTACCAGCTCACGAGCGACGGTGGGTTCGCCGGGGTGTGCGCGGGTGGTGACGTCTGCACGGGCGTCGGTGTGGGTGAGGGCGACGTCGTATGCGTCGGCTTCGGGCTGGGTGTTGACGTCGGGGTGGGGGTCTCACCAAATGCGTCTCGGATCGCCGTGGCTACCGTGCTCGCGGCGTAGGCCTCGCCGCTGCTATTCGGATGCAGTGAGTCCGGGTCCAGTGTGAAGGTCGACGCGTTCTTCGTGTGAAAGGTGATGCCGTTGAGCCACGGCTTCGCGCCGCACGGCGTATGCGCCTCAGTTCCGGCGAGCAGTGACGTGAAGGTGAACCCGGCCTGAAGGGCGGCTGCGCGGGTCGCGGCATCGAGTTTGAGCTCGACGGAGTGGAGGTAGCCGACATCCGTGTTCGTGTACGGGAACGCGTTCGTGACGGTGAGGGATGCGAGGGTCCCCGAAAAGGGTGCGATGAAACATCCTGTGGCCGACGTATTGGCGGCGTCGGGCATGATTGCCGGGTAGCCGACGACGAACACGGCGGCGTTGGGGGCGTCCGCCCTGATTGTCGCGAAGGTCTGCTTCAGGTGAGCGCTCACGACATCGGTGATCTTTTTGGCGAGAGAGTCGACTCCCTTCTTCACGTAGGTCGCTGTGCAGGTCGACAGCCTGGTCGCAAGGATCGGGCCGTGCGGAGTCGCGGCAATGCACGACTGCAGGACGCCGGCGAAGTCGAGGTCGTTTCCGCCGATGGTGATCGTGACGACGCTCGTGTCCGGCCCGAGCGCCAGCGACTGAACGGGCGCCGGATGCCTCCCGAGCTTTTGAGGAGTGGTCAGGATGTTGGCGGTATCAGCGCCGCCACAGGTCACGTCGGTGAGCTCGAGGCCGAGTGTTGCGGCGATGCGGTGCGGGTAGTCATTCGTGGCCTGGCCGCATCCTTTGACCGGCTGGCCGGTTGTCGGGGTTTGTCCGAAGCCCGCCGCATAGGAGTCTCCGAGGGCGACGTAGGCGAGTCCCTCAGTTTGCGGGGGTGGGGACGGGCTCGCAGCCGCGGTGACCAGCGGGGTAACCGCGAGAAGCAGTCCCAGCGCGAAGGCCGCTCGCGCGATCAATGTGCGCCCGGTGACGCCTGTTCGACGATGGTGCGTGGGTCATCCATGGTTCCACTTCACGGTGTTGCCACCGTGCTTGTCAATTCCGCCGGAGCCGCTGGTTGCGCTGGCCGGGTGCGCCACGGTCGGGTTTGATCTCGATGAGCTTGCCGCTGATGCGGGTCGCGGCAAGCCGGTCGAGCGTCGAGCGGGGCAGGTCGGCGGGGAGTTCGACGATCGAGAAGTCGGGGCGGATATCGATGTGGCCGAAGTCTTCGCGGCTGAAGCCGCCTTCGTTGGCGAGCGCGCCGACGATCTGGCGCGGCTCGACCTTGTGCCGCTTGCCGACCTCGATGCGGTAGGCGGCGAAGCTTTTGGAGGGGTCCCGCGGGCGGCGGTCGCGTTCGGGGCGGTCGGGGCGGTCGTCCCGGAACGAGCGTCCCTCGCGGGGGTTGCCGCGGTCTTCGCGCTCGCGGGCCTGCCGGGCAAAGCGGGGATCATCCGGCGAGAGGAGCAGCGGTGTGTCGCCCTGTGCAACGATCGCGAGAGCTGCCGCAACATCCGCTTCGCGCACGTCGTGGTGCTCGACGTAGTGGGCGATGATGTCGCGGTAGGTGTTGAGGTGGTTCTCGTCGCTGAGCGCCTCGGTGATGGCGTCGTCGAAGCGCGTCAGCCGGGTGACGTTGACGTCTTCGACGCTGGGCAGCTGCATCTCGACCATCGGTTGTCGGGTTGCGCGCTCGATCTGGTCGAGCAGTCGCCGCTCGCGTGGGGTGACGAAGCTGATGGCGGCGCCGCTGCGTCCCGCCCGGCCGGTGCGCCCGATGCGGTGCACGTAGGACTCGGTGTCGATGGGGATGTCGTAGTTGATGACGTGGCTGATGCGGTCCACGTCGAGGCCGCGGGCGGCGACATCCGTGGCCACCAGGATGTCGAGTTTGCCGTTCTTCAACTGCTCGACGGTGCGCTCCCGCTGGGCCTGCGGCACGTCGCCGCTGATGGCGGTGGCCGAGTAGCCGCGGGCGCGCAGCTTCTCGGCGAGAGTTTCGGTTTCGTTCTTGGTGCGGACGAAGACGATCATCCCTTCGAAGTTTTCGACCTCGAGGATGCGCGTGAGGGCGTCGATCTTCTGCGGGTAGGACACGACGAGGTAGCGCTGGCTGGTGTTGGCCGACGTGGTCGTCTTGCCTTTGATGGTGATTTCTTCGGGGTCGTGCAGGTACTTGCTGGAGATGCGGCGGATCTGCGCGGGCATGGTCGCCGAGAACAGGGCGATCTGTTTGTCGTCGGGGGTGTCTTTGAGGATCGTTTCGACATCCTCGGCGAAGCCCATTTTGAGCATCTCGTCGGCCTCATCCAGCACCAGGTATTTGAGTTGGGAGAGGTCGAGGGTGCCTTTGTCGAGGTGGTCCATGATGCGGCCGGGCGTGCCGACGACGATGTGGACGCCGCGGCGGAGGGCGCTGAGCTGGGTGCCGTAGCCCTGGCCACCGTAGACCGGCAGCACGTGCACGCCTTTGAGGTGGGAGGAGTACCGCTCGAACGCCTCGCAGACTTGCAGTGCGAGCTCGCGGGTGGGTGCGAGCACGAGCGCCTGCGGGACCTTCTGGCCGAGGTCGAGACGATCGAGGATGGGGAGTGCGAAGGCGGCCGTCTTGCCGGTTCCCGTCTGGGCGACGCCGAGCACGTCACGCCCCTGCAGCAGGGGAGGGATGGTCGCGGCCTGGATCGCAGACGGGGTTTCGTATCCGACATCCTTCAGCGCCCGAAGGATGCCACTGCCGAGCCCCAGGTCTTCGAACGTGATGGTGGCCGCTTCGGCCTCGGCGGTATCTTCGGAGCTCATGCCCCAACGCTAGTCGCGCTGCTGTTCCCCCCGGGGCGAGTAGCCGCGCTCGCGCTCCCCCCGGGTCGAGTAGCCGCGCTCGTGCATCCCTCGGGTCGAGTAGCCGCGCGAAGCCGGCGTTACCGAGACCGAGCACCCTCGGGTCGAGTAGCCGCGCGGAGCCGGCGTTACCGAGACCGGGCGTACCCAAACCCGGCCCCCGCTAAACTCATACTCGCCAGCCTCTGTAGCTCAATGGAAGAGCAGTTCCGTCCTAAGGAAACGGTTGGGGGTTCGAGTCCCTTCAGGGGCACTTTGTAAAAGTGCTGATCAGAGCCATGTTTTGTCACCAAAACACTACCCTTTTGGGGGTCGAGCGCCCACAATTGAGCAGCATTGAAACGCAAAAGCGCTCTTTTTGCCCACGTTCTGCCCACGCTTGAAAAAAGTCCAGGCGAGTCAGTCGGCCTTCGCTCGACCCAGTTCTCAGCCTCAAATTGGTGAGCGTGACCGCAAACATGGTCGAGATCGGAGCAGTTCGGGCCTCAGGAGTGTCCTCCCTCTGGGCGGCGCGACCGACAAGCTCGACTGCAACTTCAGTGCACCGTACTGCGAGCAAGATGACCGGGAGCGGTCGCTCGTCTCCCCTCTAGTCGATGATGCGCGCCAGGAGATTTATTCGGTCCCCTTTGCGCAGAACAACGTCCCCGGAAGGATCTCCCACGTGGTTGGCCCGTGTAAATGACACGGCAAGGTATCCGGCAGGCAGACCCACGGTGCTCAGTTTCTGACCAATATGTGCGGACTTCGGAGTGATGGTGAGCTCAACTATCTGGTATCCCGTGAGCGGCGTGGAGGGGGCAGCCGGATTTGTGGGCTGACCATCGGTGAGAGCGTCTGCCAGCTCGCGTGCCGCTATGGGAGGGCGGGGCGAGCCGAGCTCCTGGGTAACTTTCTCGAGCGCGGACTGGGTTGTGATCCACCCCTCGATGTGGCGACCGTCCTCGGTGAGCACAGGCAGTCCATCCTTTCCGTAGACCTGCAATTGCCGGAGCACGTCGACGAGTGGTTCGGTGGCGAAGACTGCTTGTGGATTGCGGCTGATGGTCACGTCACCGTCAAACGAAGGGGTGATCGCGGACTCCCGGCTGCGGGCGCCGCCGAGGTCGAGCATTGTTGCCAGAGGCTTCATGGTTTGCGCGGCGGTGAGGTCGGCGAATGCCCGCCATGGTGCGGCTCTGTCGATGTCCTGACCGCGGCGTAGGAGCTTAGTTGTGTAGATCGTTCCGTAGCTGAGGCCGCGTGAGGTGGCTGTCGCGATCGCGACGGCCAGCATCACGGGGAGGGTGAGAGTGAAGTCGCCGGTCATTTCTACGACGCTGGCCAGTGAGGTCAGGGGAGCGCGCGCGGCCGAGGTGAACACCGCACCCATCGCCACTGCGGCGTACAGGGCAGGGCTTCCGGCTGCCGAGCCGAAGAGGTGATCGGCGGTGACCCCGAAGGCCATGCCAGCGGTCACACCGATGAAGAGCGAGGGGGCAAAGATTCCGCCGGAGCCTCCGATGCCGAGGGTGAGGCTGGTGGCGAGCATCTTTCCCACCATCAGAACCAGGAGGAACCAGATCGTGTAGTTCCCCGCGATCGCTTTGAACATCACGGGGTAGCCGACCCCATACATTTGAGGAAGCGCCAAGAGCAGCAATCCCAACGGGATGCCGCCGACTGCAGGGCGCGCCCACTCGGGCCGGCGTTTCCAAATCAGGTCCCAGAGGTCCTCCATTTTGTAGAGAACGGTCTTGAAGAGCAGGCCGATGAGGGCAGCAATCACCGCGAGGACAGCAATCAGGAGGTAGTCGGTCGGGTTGTGAAGGGCGATCCCGGATGGGAATCCGGTGAGGAATGCGTGGTCGCCGAGGAATGGGATCGCGACGGCATCGGCAACCATCGCGGAGAGCATGACCGCGAGCATGGCTTCCACGGAGAACTCCCGCAGGATGATCTCGACGCCGAAGAACACTCCGGTGATCGGGGCGTTGAAGGTTGCGGCGATGCCGCCACCCGCCCCGCACGCAACCAGGATGCGCATCCGGTTCTCGGGCATCCGGATCCATTGCCCGAGTCCCGAGGCCAAAGCCGAGCCGATCTGCACGATCGGCCCCTCACGGCCGACGGATCCGCCGGTCGCGATCGTCAGCGCCGAGGCGAGTGCTTTGACGGCCGCGACCTGGGGTCGGATGCGTCCGCCGTTCTCGGCGACGGCGACCATGACCTCGGGGACGCCGTGGCCGCGCGCTTCCCTGGCGAAGCGGTACACGAGCGGTCCGTACAGGATGCCGCCGACGACCGGAATGAGGACGAAGAATCCGAGCCCCAACCAGGGCAGGTGCGCGCTACCGACGTACCCGTCCTGCCCGAATTCGGACTTTCCGGTGGCAACCCAGGTAAGAAACGAAATCAGGTACCGGAAGATCACCGCACCAACCCCGGCTGCTACTCCCACAGCGATGGCGATGCCGAACAGTCCGAACCGGGACCCGCGCAGGCCGGCGGCGATTCTGTCGGTAACGGAGCTGACTCGTTGTGGTTTCGGGTTGCTGTTACGCGTCAATTTTTGTTCCAACGTTGGGGCTGATTGTGGGTGAGTGGTGGATGTCCTCTTATAGGTGCAGCTAGAAATGGGCGGTGACCTCGAACTGCGCCGTCGTCACGGCGCGATGCCCTTCTTCGGCTTCGTCACGGGGGGCTCGCTCGCAGCAGCGGCGAACGCGTTGAACGCCGTCGCCAGGGTGTCGCGATCCTGTACGGACATCCGCGCGAGGATGTCGTCTATCTCGTTTTGGCGCTGTCTCGTCGCTTCTTCAACCACCGCCCGTCCCCGCTCTGTGATCGCAACTTGCTCATTGACGCCTCGGCCGCGCATCGTCGCGAAGATCCAGCCCGCGCCTTCCATCGCGTCCAGTAGGTTCATCAGCGGCTGTGAGTGCATGTTCATCAAGGCCATCAGCTCGGCAGCGATTAGTGAGTCCCGCTCGCTGAGAAGCACCAGGGCGCGAAAATGGGTGAGCTCGAGGATTCCTAAGGCGGATGCGATCGAGCGGGAGACGAGGCCCAGCATCGGTGCGATGCTCGGGACGTCGGCCAAACCGCCGAACGTCTCCAACCCTCCCGGATCCATCGCAGTCCCGTCGGCCGCCTGATTCTGCAACAGCCGGGAGATGTCGATCGTGACCTTGAAGATTCCCCCGTGCTCGATCGCAGCGGGGTCAATGGGAGTCAGCGGATGCGCCGGATCCGGTAGCGGTTCCACTCAGTTCCTCCCCCGATGCCGGACGCCCCTATGCCGCAGCGATGTTGCGACCAAACTATCTTCAATATATGTATTATTGCAAGTATTGCTAATCTGCATAGGAGTGAAGGGGACCGCATGAGGACCACAATGAACGCGGCCGACGCGACTCTGCTGGCGTCGAGGGCCCTCCTCGGGGTGGTCGCGCGATCGGTGTCGAGCGCGTTGGAGTTTGTGACCCTTCCGCAGTTCCGGGTGCTCGTCGTCCTCTCTGGCAGCGGCCCGATGCGGATGGGTGCGCTTGCTGAACGGCTGCACGCGAACCAGTCCACGTTCAGCAGGTCAATGGACAAGATCGTTTCGGGCGGCTGGGCTCAGCGCTACACCAGCCCGGACAGTCGCCGGGAAGTGCTCATCTCTTTGACCGACGCGGGGCAGGCCTTGGTCGACGAGGTGACCGACCGTCGGCATCGGGAGATCTCCACCATCCTTGAGCGGTTGACGCCACCGGAGCAAAACTCCGTTCGTGCGGCACTTGAGCTATTCGCGATCGCGGCGGACGAGTACTCGGTCGAGGAGTTGCTAGTCCTTGGTATTTAGCGAGCCGCTTGTCTCGGCTGTGCCGATGCCGATGCCCGGCGGTAGCGCCACCGGCATGTCCGGAACAATGTGGATGCCGGCACTTCCACCGACTTTCGCCCGCCTGCTCGCCTGGCACTTACAGCCGGTACCGATCTTCCCGATCCTTGCCGTGCTGTTGCTGCTCGGCTACCTGTTGGGCGTCGTCATGCTGCGACGACGCGGGGTGCGGTGGCCCATGGCGCGCACGATCTGGTGGGTGGTTGGCATTGTGACGATTCTGATAGTCACCGCGACCGGCATCGACGGGTACGGGATGGAGCTCTTCAGCGTCCACATGGTCCAGCACATGGTGCTCAGCATGCTCACCCCCATCTTCCTGGCCCTCGGGGCGCCCATCACCCTCATCATTCGAGTTCTTCCAGCTCGCCACGGCGGCGGATGGAATGCCCGAAAAGTGTTTCTCGCGATCCTGCACAGCCGGGTGGCAGCCTTCTTCACCCACCCCGCCGTCACCGTCACCCTGTTCCTCGTCAGCCTGTACGGCCTCTACTTCACCCCCATATTCGATGCGCTGATGAGCACGATGTGGGGTCACAACCTGATGCTCTTCCACTTCCTGGTGATCGGATTCCTGTACTTCTGGGGCGTCATGGGCATTGACCCAGCGCCGCGCAAAGCGAACCGCGGGATCCGCTCGCTCAGCTCCCCGATCTTGCGGATCCTCGAAATGGTTGTAACAGTGCCCTTCCACGCGTTCTTCGGAGTCGTGGTGATGATGTCGGTCGACCTCATCGTTCACTTCTACGCCCACCCCGACCCCGCCTGGCACATCACCGCCCTCGGCGACCAACAGGTCGGAGGCGGGATCGCGTGGGGCTTCACGGAAATCCCCACCCTCGTCGTGCTCGGAGTGTTGTTCTGGCAATGGCAATCCACCGCCGCGCGACACGACAAAATCGCTGACCGGAAAGCGGACAGCGACGGGGACGCTGAGCTGAACGCCTACAACGCGAAGCTTCAGGCATTCGCCGCCCGCGACCGGACGGGTCACGCGTGACCGACAACCACGCCGGCGACCCACGCGACCCGGTAGACCCGCGGCCCGATTCCGAGAGTTTGCGCAGCCGGGTGGGCTGGCTGCCGGTCCTGCTGGGCATAGCTGGGCTTGCCATCATCGCGATGATCGCCTACGCATTTCACGCCGGTGCTGCCGGAGTCGCCAGCCCGACAAGCTTTCCGATCTCTAATCAGATGGCCACGATCCTGGAAGTCAACCCGCTCATGACCCTCGGAACCCCGGCCCCAGGGTTTTCCCTCACCGACCAAAACGGGCACAGAGAAACCCTGGCGTCCCTCACCGGCAAATCCGTGGTGCTCACCTTCGGGGACGACAAATGCACCGACCTGTGCACGCTCCTCGCCGAGGACGTTCTTACGGCGAACACCGACCTCGGTGCCGACGGCAGAAAGAACGTCGCCTTCGTGTCCATCAATGCCAACGCGTTCTTTCCCTCTGTCGCGACGACCAAAGCCTGGACCGACAGTCACGGTCTCGGACACACGGCAAACTGGAGCTTCCTCACCGGGAACCCGTCCACCCTGGCTGCGCTGGCAAAAAAGTACGGAGTGGAAGTCGATCTCGACCACAAAACCCGCACCATCGACCACGGCGCAGAAATGTTCTTCATCTCCCCAACTGGCGACGAAGAACAGATCGGAGACTTCGGTACCGAATCCGCGAACACCGCCGAGTTTTCGCACTCCATGGCTAAACTCGCGAGCGAAATGTTGCCCAGCGACGACCGGCACACCGTAGCCGGGCCAGCCGGAGCGGCGAAGAAAGCGCTCGATACCTCCGTCGGCGACACCCCGGCCCCGATCGAACTCCCCACGCTCGGCACCCGCACCGCCCTGACGACGTCGGCATATCGCGGTAAATATCTTGCGCTGAACTTCTGGTCCCCTACGTGCAGCATTTGTGTGCACGAACTGCCGGCAATGCAACAGGCGTCGCATAGCCTGGACGGCAAGGCGGTGGTGTTGGGGATCGACGTTTCCGATCCCGGTGGCGCAGGTTCAGCGTTCGCTGCCCGTCTGGGGGCAAACTATCCGATGCTCTCGGACGGCCAAGGATCAGCCGCGGCAGAGTACGAAATCCCGGGCCTCCCCTACACCGTGATTCTCGACCCGAAAGGTACGGTAGTGATCCGTCATCCCGGCGAGATGACCGCGGAGCAACTCGAATACATCCTCAACACCCTCATTAGCGAGGCGCCCAATGGCTCCTGATGTCAGCGGCGTCGCGTTGCCATTGAGCATCCCGAGTCCGCCGGTCAGTTACTTCATGGTCGGCCCACTCACGGTCCACTACTACGCATTGTGCATTCTCGGCGGCATCATCATCGCCGCAGTGATCACTGCTCGGAGAATTTCGCGGGTCAGGATCCCGCGCGGCACCGTGCTCGATGTCTCGGTGTGGGCTGTCGTGGTCGGCATCATCGGCGGACGGCTCTACCACGTCGTGACCCACCCCACGGATTACTTTTACAAGGGAGCCGACCTGTGGACGATCTTCGCAGTCTGGGACGGCGGCCTCGCCATCTTCGGTTCGATCCTCTTCGGCACCCTTGGAGTGTTCATCGGATGCCGTCGGGCCGGCATCCGATTCTTCGCCTTCGCTGACGCCCTCGCTCCGGGGCTGCTGTTCGCGCAGGCGTTTGGACGGCTCGGAAACTACTTCAACCAGGAACTCTACGGTCCACCAACCACCCTGCCGTGGGGGCTGCAGATCACGTCCTCGAGTCCGGCGTTCCCGCCCGGGCTCCCTGCCGGAACGCTATTCCAACCGCTGTTCCTTTACGAGATGATCTGGGATGTTGCGGGCGGCCTCCTGATCCTGTTGCTGAGCCGCCGGTTCGTTATGTCCTTCGGCAAGGCGATGGGCACCTACTTCCTTTGGTACGGAACCGGTCGCGCCTACCTCGAGACGTTGCGGATCGATCCGACCGAGTTCCACTTCCTCGGCGAGAAAATCAACACCGACGTCGCGGCCGCCGCCGCGATCTTCGGACTGGTGATCCTTATCGTGCAATCCGTGCGACACCGTGGCGAATCTGCCCCTCCGGGCATCCTCACCGGGGGCAGACTCGACCTCGCGACAAGGGCC
>Ga0302267_10005203_pt1 | contig 13818 bp, 11 predicted proteins | sample III_Bog_E1_3_FD_194555 | JGI IMG/M metagenome (GOLD analysis project Ga0302267, IMG submission 194555) | Peat permafrost microbial communities from Stordalen Mire near Abisko, Sweden - III_Bog_E1_3 | ecosystem: Environmental > Terrestrial > Soil > Wetlands > Peat | place: Sweden: Abisko... | reverse complement strand
GACACCCGGAATCGGTGCCGGCCCGAGCGGTGGATCCCCGTGTGTCTCGACCGAAGCCGAGAACCAGCGATACCGAAGCCCGAGATCCAGCGCGAACCCGAGGGAGAACTGCCCCGTCGCGTACTGCTCGGCCAGCACATTGGCACCGAGCCGTACGCCGAGCCTTGGCAGCGGCCCGGGCGGAACCCAGGCAGACGGAGGCTCGGGATCGGGAGCCCGCTCAGACCTCGCCGAGGGTGGAGGCGGAAGCGGAACCTGCTTCGCGCACTCCGGCACCGGAGCACACACCGGCGCCGGTGCGGCCGCCGGGCACTCCGTGGCCTTCGGCGGAGCCCACCCCACCAGGAGCCACTCGACGATGGCCTGCGCCGCGTCGTCTGCAGCCTGCCGGCACGTCGCCCGCCGCCACGGGTCGAACGCATCGAGCTGCTTCCCCCCGCCGTCGTACTGACGGACGACGACCTGGTAGCCAGTCCCCTCGCGCCTCACCTCGACGTCGATGCGCTGCGCGCCGGCGTCGCCGGTGAACGGATCCGCCCTGCGCAGGTGCTCGACGACGAGGCGGCGGAAGCCCTCCTCGGTCGGACAACCACGGTCCCCGGCGGGCGCCACGTACCCGAGGCGACTCGGGATGGCGTCCGGCGGCGGCGCCGCGGCAAACGCCGAACGGGCGCCAAGCAGCGCGAGCCCGACTAGGAAGAGGACGGGCTGCGGTGCGCGAGCGCCCCCGACGTCGCGGCGTAGGTCCACCCCTCTGCGCCTCGCGAGCATGCGAATCTCCTCCCGGCCGTCTGAACGCGCCACCCTCCCTTTTTCGAGGGCCCTTGTCGATTCCATTGCGCGCCTGCGACGGGCCCGACACGTAGAGACATGGACCTCTCCCTCACCGCGGTCGAGCCGACGCCCGCGCCGCAATGCGAGCTGCCCGAGTTCGACGAGATCCATAGGCGGTGCGTCCCCGCCGTCCGCCGCATCCTGCGCCGCCACGGCGTCCGGGAGCATGAGATCCCCGACGTGGAGCAGGAGGTCTTCCTGATCGTGCACCGCCGCCTTCCGGCGTGCGAAACGCCGGCCGCGCCCTGGTCCTGGGTTCACGGAATCGCGTGGCACGTCGGGCGGGCGCACTGCCGCCACCGTCTCGGCGAGGAGGCCAGGCTCGATCACGAGGTCGACCCGGCCGCCCTCGCCGCGCCGCTCGACGACGAGCCCGGGCCGTCCGACGAGACCCAGCGCGCCTTGCTGGTGAGCCTCCTCGGCCAGGTGCGGAACCCGGACCGGCGAGACGTCCTCCGCCGCCATCACGTCGCGGGCGAGCCCCTCGACGTCATCGCCTCCGAGCTGGGGCGACCGCTGCGCACCGTCGAATGGCAGCGCAGGAAGGGCGAGCGGGAGCTCAAGGCGGCGCTGGACCGCCACCTGGCCCGCGAGCGCCACGGGGCGAGGAAGGCGAGGCGCGCGGTCGTCCTCCCGGTCGCCGGCGTGGTCGACCTGCGGTATGTGCTCGTGGCGATCGCCTGCGTCGCCGTCGTGATTGCAGCGGTGCTCTTCCACCTCTCCACCCGCTCGGCCAGCGTGCCCCTCGAGCTGCGACCCGAGGTGACGCTCGCCGTCGCGAGCGCGTCGTCTGCCGCCGAGGCCCCGGCTTCACCGCCGGAGGCGAGCCCTTCGTCCTCCTGCATCCCCTTGGCGCCGGTCGTTCTCCCGCGTCCAGCTCGCGCCGCGCACGCGGTCTCCGAGCACGAGATCCTCGACAAGGCGCAGCGGGCGCTCGAAGCGGGCGACCCGGCCGTGGCGCTCGCCGCGGTGGAAGAGCACGCCCAACTCTTCCACGGCACGGGTCTCCTCGCTCAGGAGCGCGAGAGACTGAGGAAGATCGCCCTCCGCGCGGCTGGCCGCCACCGGCAAGCGGCGACGAGCTCGGGGACGCGTGGCGCGTCGACGCGGTCATGGTGAGCAGGGCGCCGCCATCGGAGAGTTGACCCCGTTTTCCGGGCAAAGAGGCCGTTTTTGCGGCGAAATGGCGTGCGTTCCAGGGAAAGGGCCGTTTTGGGGGGAAAAGCGTCGTCGCTCGGAGGAATGGGCAGTTTTTCAGGGAAAACGGCCGTCGCTGGGAAAAGTTGGCCGTCGCTCCGGGGAATGGGCCGCTTTTCGGTTGAAACGGCCGTCGCTCGGCGAAAGGGGCCGGTTTTCAAGGGAAACGGCCGTCGCTTGGGAAAAGGGGCCGGTTTTCAAGGGAAACGGCCGTCGCTCCGGGGAATGGGCCGCTTTTCGGTTGAAACGGCCGTCGCTTGGGAAAAAGGGCCGTTTTCCCGGTGAAACGGCCGTCCTTCCGGTGAAGCGGCCGTCGCTCGGGAAAAAGGGCCGTTTTTCGGGTGAAGCGGCCGTCGCTCGGGGAAAAGGGCCGTCCTTCAGGTGAAACGGCCGTCGTTCGGGGAAAAGGGCCGTTTTCCCGGTGAGACGGCCGTTGTTTGGGAAAAAGGGCCGTTTTTCAGGTGAGACGGCCGTCGTTTGGGAAAAGGGGCCGTTGCTCGGGAAAAAGGGCCATTTTTCGGAGCAGGCGGCCGTTCTTCAGGAAAAAGGGCCTTCGCTCGGGGAGAACGGTCGCTTTCCAGTGGGAAGGGCTGTCGCGCGGGAGAAACGGCCGTTTTCAGGGAAAAAGCGCCGGCGCTCGGGGAAAAGCGCCGTCGCTCGGGAAGAACGGCCGTTGCTGAGGAAAAAGGGCCGTGGCTCCGGGAAAAGGGCCGCGGACCCCAAACGGGGACCGGCCCCCGCAAGATGCCCGCGAAAGGGCCCAGCGCGAGCTGTCGGGGAGCGCTCTCGGGCGCTCCGCAGGATGGTCGGGGAGCGCTCTCGGGCGCTCCGACCTCTCACCGCCGCGGTGGCAACCGCGGCCCCGAGCCGTCGCCGTCGTTGAGCAGGAGCGTCTCCCGCCGCCCGGTGCGGTTGTAGCTCCACGCGTAGAGCACCCCGGCGACGGCGGCGACGGCGTTGAGGGGGCCGAGCAGGTACACGAGGATGAACTTGGGCACGAGGGCGGAGAGCAGCAGATAGAAGAGCGTCCCCGGCAGCGCCTCCTTCATCGACCCCGCGTAGAGCCAGCCCATCGGGCCGAAGAACAGCGACAGCGCGCCGGACAGGACCACGGACTTGCGGCCTTCCGCGGCGCGCCCGGGGCCCGGGGCGGGCGGGCGCCGCTCGGCGAGCTGGTCGACCTCGGCCGACAGCCGCGCCAGGTGCGCCATCTCGCCGAGGGTCTGCGGGCCGTGCGCCGGACGGCGGGCGCCGCGCACCGTCCAGTGGAGGTCGCCGTCGGCGTCGGACTCGACCTCGAGCAGGCTGTCCCGGACCATCGCGTCGAGCCAGCCGTCCATCCTGGCGCGCGGTGCCTTGGTGTAGGCGAGGAGGTTGGCGCGGGTGAGCGGGACGCGCGTGGTGTTCCACAGCGCGAGGACGAGCTGCTCGAAGTCGTGCGGGGTCATCGCGTCGGGCTCCTCGGCGCAGCGTACACCGGGCGCGGGGGGGCGCCGCGCGCTTCAGCTCCAACCCGTGACCTCGGGGAGCTTGGCGAAGCGTCTTGCCGCGATCTCGAAGACGTCGTGCGGGGCGTACACCCGTCCCAGCTTGGGGGTCCAGTAGCGGCCGTGGGCAAGCCAATGGCGCAGGCTGAGGACGGCCCGGAACTCCGATACCGCCGACTTGCACTCTGCGTGATGGGCGACCCAGATGGCCAGCAGATCGTGGTCGAGCCCGACCCTGGCCTGCTTTGCCTTGTGCAGATCCCGGTAAGCTCTGCTGACCGCGTCCTTGCCTTTGCGCTGGACGCGGGAGAGATAGTCGACACGGAGAACGGCTTCGGCTTCTGCAAGGACCAGGAGGCTGGCCGCAACGTCGAGCTCGCGGCGGGCGTCCTCGAAGTGGGCCGCGACCTCGTCCGGCGTCATGCCGAGAATCGCGACCGGAACGGGGAGGTACCGGGCGATCCGATCGAGTATCTCGAGCTCGCGGCCGTCGACGGCCGCTCGCATCTCGAGGTGCCACTGCCGTAGCTCCGAGGCGCGCGGGCGCTCCGTGAAGAAGCTCATCCGCCCAGGATCTCTCGCAGCGCGTCCCCGAAGGAGTCCTCGGTCACGGGCTCCGTGCGCGTGACAGGGCCTCGGATCAGGAAGTGCCATCCGCGGTCGGACAAGAGGACGACGGGGAGGGTGCGGTCGCCGCAGGTCATGTCTACGCGGGCCGAGGCGCCGGCGATCGTGCCCGTTCGCGGCCAGAAGAAGACCTCTGACGCGCCAACGACCACCTTCAGGCTCTCCTCGGTGAGCATGCCGAGCTGATCGTCGGAATGGCTGTAAGGATCCCTCTCGAGCTTGACGATGCCCTCGTCCGCCGAGGGCTTCAGCCACAGCGCGATGCTCGTGAAGAGCGTGTCGATTGCGGTGAGGCGCTGCTGGATCTTCTCCTCCTTTCCGGCGAGGCGCCCGGACTCCTCGTCGCGCGCCTTCTTCTCCTTCAGGAAGGTCTTCAGGGAACCGGTGGAGCTCATGCGTGGGTCCTCTCCGTGTACATCCGCAATCCTAGAGCCTTCGCCCGTGCCTCGCACCCGGCAAGGGGCGTCGGGCGTGGCGGCCCCCGGCTTCGCCTCGGAGGAATTCCCCTCGTGCTAGCCTCGCTCCCTGTGCGATCCCCCTCCGCGCGCCGCTCCCCCCTCGCCGCCCTCGCGGTGGTCGCCCTCACCACCGCGCTTGCGCTCAGCACCTCCGAGCGCACCGCCGCCGCGTTCGTGTGGCCCAACGTGCCCGAGCAGGTGGCGCGCGGCCTCGCCTCCGGGGACGCCTCGGAGCGGCGCCTCGCGGCCGGGCGCATCGCCGAGCTCCCGCCCGAGATCGGGCTCGACCTCGCCCGCAAGGCGATGGGCGATCCCGACGTCGACGTGCGGCTGCGCGGCGCTCAGGCGGCCATCGCGCTCCGGATGCCGCGGGCCGGCGACGAGGTGATCGGCTGGCTCACCGACAGCGACCCGCGCCTCCGCCTCGCCGGCTGCGACGTCATCCGGGCCGCCCCGACCGACCGCAGCGTGGTCGCGCTCGGCCGCGTGCTCGGCGATCCGGAGCCGCACGTGCGCCTCGCCGCCGCCGCCGCGATGGGCGTGTCCGCGCTGCCGGAGGCGGTGTCTCCGCTGCTCGGCCACCTCGACGACCCGTCCCCGGAGGTCCGCGAGGAGGTGGCGCGCGCCCTCGGCCGCATCGGCGATGCGCGCGCGGTGGTGCCGCTGATCGGCAAGGTGCAGGACTCGGTCCCCGACGTGCGCCGCGTGGTGGCGCGCGCGCTGGGCGATCTCGGGGATGTGCGGGCCGCCAGCGCGCTGATGCTGGCCATCCAGGACGGCGCCGCCGAGGTGCGGCTCGAGGCGGTGACCGCGCTCGGCAAGCTCCGCTCCGAGGAGGCGGTGACCACCATCGCGCCGCTCGTCGAGCTCGACGTGGCCGAGGGAGGGTCGAGCTACTACGGCGGGCGCCCCGCGTCGTCCCCGAGCGGCGTCGGCGCGGGCGAGGTGCGCAGCGCGGCGCTGGCGGCGCTCGGGCGCATCGGCTCGGACGCGGCGGTGAAGGCGCTGGTGGCGGCGCTCGCCAAGGATGATCCCGCGGCGCCGCGCTCGGCGGTGCGCGACGCGCTGGTGGGCGCGGGGCCGCGCGCGGCCGCGGCGGTGGTGGCCGTGCTGGCGGGCTCGCCGCCCGGCAACGCGGCGGCGGGCGCGGCGCTGGTGCTCGGGGCGCTGCGCTCCCCGGAGGGGGTGCCCGCCATCGTCCACGCCATGGCGCGCGGCGTGGTCCCGCTGCGGTGGGCGCTGCGGGCGCTCGCGCAGATCGGCTCGCCGGCGGCGCTGCCCCCGGTGCTCGAGGTGCTCGACGATCCCGATCCGGCCGCCCGCAAGGAGGCGATCCGCGCCGCCATCGCGCTGCTCGATCCCGCGCACGTCGACGGTCGCGCCGTGGATCCCGCGCGGGTGGCGCTGGCCGACGCGGCGACCCCCATCGACGAGCGGATCGAGCTCTGCCGCATGCTCGGGCGCACCGGCGCCCCGCGCGCGCAGGAGGTGCTCTTGCCGCTCGCCAGGGCTCGCCCCGCCGCGCTCCGGCTCGCGGTGATCGAGGCGCTGGGCACGCTCCGCGTGGCGACGCCTGCGGCCGACAAGGTGCTCGTCGACGCGCTCGACGACGAGTCGGCCGAGGTGCGGCTCAAGGCGGCCACCGCGCTGGCCCGCGTCGGCGGGGCCGCGGCGGCGCCGGTGCTGCTGGAGCGGCTCACCGTCGCCGCCGAGCAGGACCGCGGAGCCCTCGGGATCGCGCTCTCGGGTGCGCTGGCCCGCGCCACCGATCCCATCCTCGCCGGCCGGGTGCGCGATGCCGTCGCCGCCGCGCCCGAGGCGGCGCGCGACGCCCTGCTCGAGGGGCTCGGCCGCATGCGCACGCCGGAGGCCGGCGCCGCCCTCGCGGCGCTGGCGGGCGGATCCATCGACGACCGGCGCAAGATCGCGGAGGCGCTGGCGGGCCATCCGGAGTCGGTCGAGGCCCTGATCAAGCTCGCAGGCGATCCCGATCCAGGCGTGCGCGCCGCCGCCGTCTGGTCGCTGGGAGCGGTGGGGAAGAGGGAGCACTTCGCCGTCGTCGAGCGGCTGGTGCAGGACCCGGACGCCGCCGTCGCCGGCGACGCCGCGGCGGCGATCGGCCGCATCGCCGCGCGCGAGGGACAGCCGGAGAAGGCCGCCGCGGCGCTCTGCCCGGCGCTCGCCCAGGAGCGGCCCTACGTGCGTGCCAATGCCCTCGAGGGGCTGTCGCTCGCGGGGGCTCGCTGCGAGGCCGGGCCTCTGGGCCGGACGGCGCGCGATCTGCTGGCGCGCGATCCCGCGGAGTCGGTGCGCCTCGCCGCGGCCGACGCGCTGTGGCGCTCGGTTACCGCCGGAGGCACCGCCGGAGGCACCGCCGGAGGCACCGCTCCCGATGCCGCCGACAAGCGCGCGCTCGCGCGGTGCGCGAGCGAGGAGCACAACGCCGCCGTGGCGACTCGCTGCGGCAAGGCGCTCGAGACCGTGCCGGGGGTCGAGGACGTCGCCGTCTACGTGGTGCCCGACGGCCGCAGCGCGCCGCTGCCGCGGTCGGCGTTTGCGCTGGTGCGCGCGGACGGGCTGCTGCGGCTGGGGCTCGCGGACCGGAGGGGGGAGCTGTTCGAAGCCGGGACGCCGCGCGGGGTGATCCGGCTGGCGGTGCCCGGCGCGCTGGCGAGGTAGGCTCTACTGCGAGGTGCAGCACTCTTCGCTGGAGGAGCCGGGGCAGTAGCCCGGGGTCGACACGTAGCCCATCGCGGCGCACGCCGAGGTCTGGATGCAGGAGCCGTCGACTCCGTTCACCGTGCAGGAGGGCGCAGCGGCCGGGGGCGTGCAGCACTCCTCGCTGGCCGAGCCGGGGCAGTAGCCGGGGGTCGACACGTAGCCCGCCATCCCGGCGCAGACCGAGGTGTCGATGCAGGTCCCGGCGACGCCGCCCACGCTGCAGGTCGGTGCGGTGGACCCGCTGCTGCTGGAGGAGCTGCCGCTGGAGGAGCTGCCGCTCGAGGAGCTGCCGCTGGAGGAGCTGCCGCTGGAGGAGCTGCCGCTGGAGGAGCTGCCGCTGGACGCCGTGCAACACTCGACGTTCGCCGCGCCGGGGCAGTGGCCGGCGGTCGACTCGTAGCCCGCCATCGCCGCGCAGGTGCTCGTCGCGATGCAGACGCCCGAGGCGCTGCCGACGGTACAGGTCGTCGGCCCGGAGGGGGCCGGCGCCGGCGAAGAGCCGCCGTAGTCGGCGAGCGCCGCCTCGGCGTGGGCGATCCGGTTCGACGAGGCGCAGGCGCCGCAGATCTCGTAGTAGCTCTGGAAGGCATCGACGGCCGCGGTCACCGTCGTCGCGGCGCGCAGCTCGGAATAGCCGTAGCCGATCGTCGTCAGCTCGTACCAGATGAACTCGAGCTGGAGGTTGAGCGAGGTGGCCGAGGCGCCTTGCTGCGCGGCGTACCAGGCGACGTTGTCGTCCTTCGACGTGTCCCAGCGCTCGCCCACCGACCACTGCGCGATGCCGCGGCCCGGGCCGCCGCCGTACTGCGCGATGGTGGGCGACATGCCGGACTCCTGGTCGAGGTTGCCGAGGATGCCCGCGGCCTGCACGTCCGTCAGGCCCTTGCCGACGAAGAACTCGAAGGCGACCTTGTCGCTCGCGGTCTCGGAGACCACCTGATCGTTCTGCTGGTCCGTCGTCTCGCCGGGGCCGCCGGCGACGCCGCAGGCCGCGAGGAAGAGCGGGAGCAGGAGCGCTCCATGACGGAGGGAGATGGCAGAGGGGCTTCGGGTCCGCATGACGCGGCGGCCAGAGCGAGCGGCGTGCCAGGGCGGCGAGGCCCTCTTCGCCCGTGAAAAGCGGGTGAAGAGGGCTCGGGGGATGGATCAGCTCCGATCCAATGGATAGCGGATACCCCAGGTTCCTCCCGGCGCGGCTAGCCCCGCTCCATCGCGACCGGGGTCTCCTCCGCCGCCCACCCGAACAGCCCCCGCAGGTAGAGCTCCTGCCGCCGCGCCCGGTCCACCATCGGCACCAGCCCGACGAGGCACGCCGGCGGCACCTGCCGGGTGAGGATCACGCCGTTCGGGCTCCGGTGCACGCCCAACCCGTGCTCGCGCAGCCGCGCCGGCGACACCGCGAGCATCACGTCGACGGCCGCGCGCTTGCCGACGGTGCTGTCGACTGCCTCGGCCAGGTGAACGTGGGTGCGCTCGCCGGGGAGGATCCCTTCGCGCGCGATGCCCACCAGCGCGGCGATGCGCGTGCCGTGGAAGACGGGGGCGTCGCCCTCGTGCGCTTCCCAGGTCGCCTCCAGCGCGGCGCAGGTGACGGGCATGCCTCGCAGCGAGTGCCCCTGGCAGGCGCGGATGCGCGTGCCGCGGCGCTCCAGGCGCGCCTTGGTGTTGTCGGTGACCGCCGCCTCCAGGGCCTCGCGGCCGATGTGCAGCACGCGCCGCACGTCGTCGACCTCGGCCCAGCCTGCGGCGTCCATGTCGAGCCCTGCCTCGCCCGCGCCGTGGCGCAGGAGCCAGGAGAGCTTCTTGCTCGCTCCGGTGCTGTCGTGGTTGCTCATGACCCGGAGGGTAGCCACCGCGCCAGGGGCAGAAAACTCGTATGTTTGGAGCCGTCATAACGTGGTGTGATGGCGCCCATGCTCAAGCTCGAGTGGCTGGAGGCGTTCGTCGCCTTCGCCGAGCACGAGAGCTTCACCGCCGCGGCCCGGGTACTCCACCTCTCGCAGCCGGCGCTCCACGTCCAGGTGAAGAAGCTCTCCGAGGCGCTCGGGGTCACGCTCTACCGGCGCAAGGGGCAGCGCCTGGTGCTCACCGCGGACGGCAAGCGCGTCGCCGCCTTCGGGCGCGAGGTCCGCGATCGCACCCGCGAGCTGGCCGGCGAGCTCCGGGCCGGTGGTCGGGCCGAGCCGGTGGCGCTGTGCGCCGGCGAGGGGGCGTACCTCTACCTGCTCGGCGAGGGCATCCGGCGCTTCCTCGCCGACGGCGGCGCGCCGCTCAAGCTCCTCACCCGCGACCGCGAGGGCACGCTCGAAGCGGTGCGCGGCGGGGAGGCGCAGGTGGGCGTGGCCTCGCTCGACGCGGTTCCCGACGATCTCGAGGCGCGCCCGCTCACCGACGTGGGCCAGGTCCTGGTGGTGCCGGAGGGCCACCCCCTCGCACAAGCGCGCCGCGTGCGCCTCGCCGATCTCGCGGGGGCGCGGCTGGTGGTGCCCGGCGCGGACCGGCCCCACCGCGTGGTGCTGGCGCGCGCGCTGCTCGAGGCGGGCGTGCCCTGGGAGGTGGCCGTGGAGGCCAACGGCTGGGAGCTGATGCTGCGCTTCGTCGAGCTGGGGGTGGGGCTCGCGGTGGTCAACGCCTGCTGCCGGATCCCGCGGGGGCTGACGGCGCGGCCTCTCGCGGAGCTGCCGCGGCAGCGCTACCATGTGCTGCGACGGTCGGGGGCGCAGGCCGAGGGGGCCGCGGCGCGGCTGGCGAGCACGCTGCTGGCGGCGGGGGCGGCGTGGGAGTGACGAGTCAGCCCGGGTCGACCTGCGCGAGGAAGCGGGCACGCTCCTCGGGCGTGGTGAGGCGCTCGCTCACGCGGAGGCACAGATCGCGGTAGCTGCTGGCGTTGGTCGAGGCCTTCTGGACGAGGATCTTGGCGATGGGGCCGAGGAAGGCGGCGAGCGCCTGGGAGATGCGGGCGAGGTCCTCCGGCGTGAACCCGCGCATCTGCTCGCCGATGGTGCGCGCCGGGGTGCGCGCGGTCGTCGCGACGGGCGTCGCCAGCGAGGGGGGAGCTCCGAGCACCGTCCGCAGGGCGTGCAGCAGCCGCGTGCGCGCTGCGGAGTCGTCCAGGCTGGCGCTGAGGAGCACGGCGAGCTGCTCGGGATCGGTGGTCCTGGCGGCGCTGCGGCGCACCAGCGGGCCCGCGACCGCGCCCACCGCCGGGGCCAGCGTCGCCTCCAGCAGGCGCAGGGTCTCCTGTGTCCACCCCTTGAGGGTGGCGTCGGAGCCGGAAGCGAACGCCGGCGGCGGTCGGGCAGCGTTCAGGGGAGGGGCATGCGGAGGGGCGGCATGGCCGAGCGTCCCGGCGATGGCCGCGGCGAAGTCGCGCGCGCTGCGGAAGCGGTCGTCCGCGGACTTGGCCAGCGCCCGCGCGACGGTGGCGTCGACGCCGCGCGGGAGGTGCGGCACCAGCGCGCTGGGTGGGGTCGGCTCCACGTGGCAGATCTGGTAGGCGACGTGCTGGAGGGTCGCTCCGTCGAAGGGCAGGCGGCGGGTGAGCAGCTCGTAGAAGAGGACGCCCGCCGCGAAGAGGTCGGAGCGGTGATCGACGAACCCGCCGGCGTACTGCTCCGGCGCCATGTAGCTCGGCGTGCCGATGGCGGTGCCGTGCTGGGTGATGGTCGAGCTGGCGAGGCGCGCGATGCCGAAGTCGGTGATCTTGAGTCGACCCGGGCGCCCGCTGCCGTCCGCACCCGCGCAGACGATGAGGTTGCTCGGCTTGATGTCGCGGTGGATCACCCCGGCGTCGTGCGCGTACTGGAGCGCGTCGAGCAGCTCGGCCATCAGGGCGGCGATCTCGGGGAAGGCGAGGGCGCGGCGCTCCGCGTGGCTGCCCAGCTCTTCCCCGGGGGCGTACTCCATGACGATGAAGGCGGTGCTCTCGTCCTCGCCGTAGTCGTAGACGGCGACGATGCCGGGGTGGGAGAGCCGGCCCGCGGCGATCGCCTCCTGCCGGAAGCGGGCGACGAGGGTCGCTGCCTGCTTGCCGTCCAGGAGATCCTTGCGGATGGTCTTGAGCGCAACCTTGCGATCGATGCTCGGGTCGTAGGCGAGGTACACGACCCCCATCGCGCCCGCGCCCAGGGTCGCCACGATCTCGTACTTGCCGAAGCGGGGAGGGGGCGCGGGGCCTCGGGTCACGGCCTACTCCTCGAGCATCTTGATGGCATGCGCGAGGCTCTTCTTCATCCGGTTGAAGGACTGCGCCAGGAGGGAGAGCTCGTCGTCGCCATGGGCGGGGAAATCGGCGCCGTCGATCTTGCCGAGGCTGACCTCGTCGGCGAGGGCGGCGAGGCGGGTGACCGGGCGGACGACGATGCGCATCAGCATCGCGTTGAGGACCACGAAGACCGCCACGAAGATGGCCGCCAGGGAGCCGAGGAAGGTGAAAAATGCCGTGTCCGCGCGCTTCATCGGGAGGGTCATGGGCACGCTGACGATCTGCGCGCCGACCACCTCGTTGAGCTTCCACCCGAAGCCATTGGCGGGGCCGTAGCGGCGCAGCATCGACTTCGGCGCTGCCTCCACGGTGCTGTGGCAGACGAGGCACGCGGCGTCGCGGATGACGATGGGCTTGGCGAGGTAGAGGGAGCGCCCGGTCGGCGTGTCGCGCTCGGCGACGCGCTCGGTGTCGTCGGGGTACTGGCGGAAGGCGTTGACGATGTCGACCTCCCAGTCGGCGGCCCGGTCGCGGAGGTTGGTCGGGTTGAGGGTCGCCTCTTTGTAGGCGAAGTCGGGGAACTTGCCGTGCAACGCCGTGAACTGCTCGGTGGCGCCGTAGGCGGGGACCGACTGCGGGAGGAACTCGGCCTCCAGCTGCTTCTGGAGGATCGGCGCGATCTGCGTGTTGGTGTAGGCGCGCGAGGCGAGCGCCGACTCCATGATGAGGCGCGCGTCCTGGATGACCTCGTCCCGGGCGCCGCGCTGGAGGAGCGTCCGCGCGATGAAGCCGGCAGAGCCGAGCCCGACGGCGAACACCGTGCCGAGCACAAGGTTGAACTTGACGACGAGCCGCATCGGTCAGCCGCGCCCCCGGGATCGGGGAGCTGGAGGGTAGCCGTCCCTCCGGCCCGGGTCCAGCAGCCCGGGGCCGGGGCTGCGCGCCATCCTGGGGAGCGGCCGAGAGCGCTCCGCGGCCTGCTGCGTCGGCGACGCTCCATCCTGATCCGTCACCGGATCATTTTGATCGGCTCGCGGCCGCCCGCGGCGCGCGGGGCGCGGCGAACGACGGTGGTACGCGCCGTGCAGTCCGCTGCTCGCATGGCATCCCGCCGGATCCTCGTCACCGACGATGAGGCTCTCTTCCGCACCTCTGCGGCCGAGAGCCTGCGGGGACGCTTTCGCGGGGCGGAGGTGCTGGAGGCGGAGAACGGCGCCGTCGCCATGGCGATCCTCGAGAGGATGCCCGTCGACGTGCTGATCACGGACCTGCGGATGCCCGAGTTCGGCGGGCTCGAGCTGGTGGCCCGGATCTCCAGCCATCGCATGCCCATCCAGATCATCGTGGTGTCGGCGTACATCACCGAGCCGACCCGCATCGCCCTCGATGATCTGGGCGCGCTCGTCTGCGTCGACAAGCCCATCGACCTCGAGGTGCTCCACCGCGCGGTGGAGCGGATGCTCGCGGTGCCCCGCGCTCACGTCAGCGGGGTGACCCTGGCGGGCTTCGTGCAACTGCTGGAGATGGAGCACCAGACCTGCGCGCTGCGGGTCGCTTCTCCCGATGGAGTCGGCACGCTGGTCTTCGAGGGGGGCAAGCTCGCGGACGCCTGGACCGGCGAGCTCGGCGGCGATCCCGCCGCGCTCGCGATCCTCGCCTTCAAGGATTGCACGCTCGACGTGGTCGGCGCGCTGCGCTCCCAGGTGCAGCGGGTGACCCAGCCGCTCTCGTTCCTGCTCCTCGAGTCCGCGCGACGCGCGGACGAGGAGCACCCGAGCCACGTGGCCGGTCAGTGGGAGACGGTCAGCGTGCGCGGGCCGGACTCGCTCTGGCCGGACGAGGCCGCGGCTCTGCCCGCCGCGCCGGAGGAGGGAGCGAGCGTGGCCCCGATCCTCTGCGCCGCGATGGAGATCGACGGCGCGCTGGGCGTGGCGCTGGTGGACGCGGGGCGTGGGGGGACGCTCGGCACCCAGGGGGGCAGCCCGGCGCTGGACATCGACGTCGCCGCCGTCGGGAACACCGAGGTCCTCCGGGCGGAGGTGCGGCTGCTCCAGCGGGTGGGCCTCACCGACGCCATCGAGGACATCCTCATCACGCTGGCCGAGCAGTACCACCTGATCCGCCCGCTGACGGTGGGGGCGTCGTCGCTCTTCCTCTACCTGATCATCGATCGCAAGCTCGGTAATCTGGGGCTCGCGCGTCGCCAGCTCATCAAGATCGAGGCGTCGCTCCGCGACGCGCCGCGGCCGGGCTTCGCGCTCGAGTCCTCGGGGGTTCGAGCGTGAGCGTC
>Ga0302267_10005197_pt1 | contig 13825 bp, 17 predicted proteins | sample III_Bog_E1_3_FD_194555 | JGI IMG/M metagenome (GOLD analysis project Ga0302267, IMG submission 194555) | Peat permafrost microbial communities from Stordalen Mire near Abisko, Sweden - III_Bog_E1_3 | ecosystem: Environmental > Terrestrial > Soil > Wetlands > Peat | place: Sweden: Abisko... | reverse complement strand
CCAACACCGCGCAAGAAGGGACTGAACGACAGTTTCCGGTTTCCCGATCCGGTTTCGATTAAGGTTGAGCGCACGGGCACATCGTCCGGGCGGATCAAGCTGCCGAAGCTGGGATGGATCAGGCTTCGTGGCTGGTATGCCATCCCCGGCGACATCTGCAACGCCACCGTCTCACGTCGCGCCGGGCAATGGCATGTCGCCGTCCAGTGGCAGCGTGAGGCAGCGGAACCGGTGCCGTCCATCCTGCCAGCGGTTGGCATAGACCGTGGCGTTGCGGTGTTCGCCGCCATGTCGAACGGTATCAACATCGCCCCGGTGAACCACGGCAAGAAGGCACTCCGGGCACTCCGGAAGGCGCAACGCAATCTGAGCCGCAAGAAGCGCGGTTCGTCCAACCGCCGCAAGGCTATCCGCCGCGTGGCGAAGATACAGATGCGGGTCGCCAACGCCCGCAAGAACTTCCTCCATGAGCAAACCACGGCCATCGCCCAGAACCACGGCACGGTCGTTTTGGAGGCGCTGAAGGTGCGGAACATGTCCGCATCTGCAAAAGGCACCGTAGCCGAGCCGGGCAAGATGGTCCGGCAGAAGGCGGGACTGAACCGGGCCATTCTGGATCAGGGATGGGGCGGTTTCAGGATCATGCTCGGCTACAAGCTGGCGGATCGTGGCGGCAGGCTGATCGAGGTGCCCGCCGCATACACCAGCCAGACATGCGCCGAATGCGGCGTGGTGGATGCGCGGAGCCGACAGGATCAAGCCCGGTTCGTCTGCACAGGCTGCGGACACGAAGCCAATGCCGATACGAATGCTGCGATCATCATTCTAAAACGGGGGCTGGATAAGTCCTTGAAGCGTGTGGACGGGCACCTCGGTAAGAGGCCGGACGAAGCACGAAGCATCCGGAGGGCAGCTTAATGCAGTCCTTCAGAACCCCCGCCCTTCAGGGCGGGGAGCATGTCAGGTCCGTCCTGCGAGGACTCTTGGCCCGGTTGCGGATGGTGCTGCTGTTTGCCTGGTCTGCACTTGCGCTCGCTGGCTCCGGCGCGATCCTCCTGGCGATCGGCGCCATGGCGTTCAGTCCCGCGCAGCCTTGCCTTCTCGATGGCAGTGCAGGGTATGTGACCAAGGAGGCCGTTGCCGGCGTTCCGCCTGGGGAATTGGCTGAGCTGAAGCTTAAGCCGGTTGCCACGCAGTCGGGCGGCCTCATCCTTGTTCCGACTGCCGGTCTGCTTGGTCTGACTATGACGCCGCCCGATTCATCGTTTAATCTTTATTATACGTGTGCAGACTCCAGTGATTCAATGATGCTGGCTTGCTTGGTCGCTGCCACGTTTCTTCCCTTCGGGTTATATTTCCTGCGGTCAGGCTTTTCTGTCCGCGGATGCTCTGTAGTCTTGGTCGGTCTCATCATACTCACCATGTTTGAGTGGGTTACTCATGCCGTGGTGACCTGAAGGCCGCGTCGCAGCCGGGGCCACTTGGGGTGGTAGTGTCCTAGTGTTAGGACATGATGCTGCTCAGCCATCTGACGCTCAACACCGGACACGTCACTCAGACGCTGAGATCGTCGGCGGACGCCTCGACCGTCGCGCACCTGCTGCCGGTGATCGACGCCCAGGGCGGTCCGGTACCCGCAATGCGTGGCTGGTATATCGACTTCATGTTTCCGATCGGCGGGAGCGGCGAACGCCTCGACGGCGGCGCGTTTTTCCAGATCGCTGATGAGCCCGGCTTGTCCAAGCGGCCGATTGTCATGGCCGTGGCGCGTGGCGCGAAGACACCTCCCAGGCGGCCTGGCAACAGGCGGAAGCCGGCTACACCCCGCTACGCGACTTGTTGGAACCGCTGAAACTGTGGCGCGCGATCCCGGCGAAGCCGCTGGCCTTGCCGTGGCTCGCGGTATGGCTCACGCCGCATATCGCCTTCCTGCCCGCCGAGACGGCCGAGCGGGTGATGCCGGTATTCGGCGATCTGGAACGGTGCGTGGCCTGGGGTCTGATACCGTAAAACAGCGCGGACCAGGACATTAACTGCCATCGCCCCAAAAAGACCGGTTGAAGCCGGGCGAGAAATGTCCTAGCTATAGGATATAGAGCAGGGCAGCAGCCCGCTCGGTAGCGGCCGAGGATGCCCGCCATGACGACCTTCGCGAAAGCGGTGTACAGCAACAAGACCGGATTGTGCCGGCGGCTCGCGGAGCATATCGCCGCCGCCGCGGCGGCGATGGACCTGGTGGCGAGCCTCGATCCGTCTCGGCAGTCCGCGAGCCACTACGTCTATGTCTCGGCTGACACCGGGGGTGACGACCAGATCAAGGTCCGATGCTCCGACCATCCCGACCGGCATGGCGGGTCGGACTGGCACGCCTGGAGCGATGCATGTCCCTCGCTGACGATCGCCCGGCTGGCAGCGCATTTCGGTCGTGCCGTGCCATCCGGTTACCGTCCGGAGGACTACGCCTCCCGCTCGATCGCCGCGCAAGCCGCCGCTGGCACCCGCGGCCGGGCCAAGCAGGCAACCGAGAAAGAGATGAGCGACGCCGTCGCGAGCGCCATGACGGCAGCGCCAAGCTCGTCCCCCGTCGCCACAGGCAAGATGGTCGATCGACTGTACCCCGGAATCTCGCGGGCGCAGCGCCAGCGGATCGCCCAGTCCGTAAGCAGCATCGTATCGCGCGACCGCGCCATCGCCGCGGCGGCAGGAAATGAAGCCGCCCTCGCCTCGCTGGCCGCCCGCTACGCTGAAGCCCGGGTGGCCCTGCTGGACCTGGTCGGAGCGAATCGCTTTGCCAGCCTGCGACCGGCCGGCTGCCCCCGCACCGTGTGGAAGGTCTGACCGCAATGGACGCCGATGAGTTCCAGGCCGCCGCCATCGCCGTGCTGCGATCAGCCGTAGGGTGGCAATCGGCGATCAGCCGCCGCCTTGGGGTCGAAAGCCGGACGATACGCCGCTGGCTGAAGGACGGACAAACGCCTGACTGGGTGGACGAAAAGCTGGCCGAGTTGATGGGCGCCCGAGAACTGAGCCCGTGGCCCCGGGACGAATGGGTGGTGGGGGACGGCCTGACGGCAGACGGACGGCGCCGGGAATACATCGTCCACCTCATGCCGCCGCGGTTTGTCGCCAGGATCGTCGCCTGCGCTGAGGACGGTCTACCGGAGGAAGAGGAACAGCCGGCCGATATCCTGTCCGGCACCGTGTACGTGGCGGACCGGCTCACCCTGCTGTGCGAGATCGACTGGATCGACCAGGTGGACCCCGGCCAGGTCACCCACCTGCTGGAAGCGGCTGCGGACGCCATCGAGGAGATCAACGAGCGGTCCGCGAGCTGATGAACGGACCATCCCGTCGTATGGGGCGTTCGGGAGCCGCGGGCTGACTGCCCTCGTGCCCCGCAGTCAGATCCCCCTCTCCCGAAGCCAGTTCATTAGGGCCTCCTCCAAGATGTCCTGCCGCTCACGCCTGAATTTGAACACAGCCACGCGAAGGCGTTCGGAGGTCTCTTGGCTGATCTTGGCATAGACAGCCACCCTAGCGTCCTGCTTCGGAGGCACCGTGTCGGGCACCGCCACAGGCGGCATCGGAGCCGCCTTGAATTGGGGCTCGTCCACCGGAACAAGGCGCTCGTTTGCCAAGCTAGGCAGCGGCTGCTTGCTCATTCCCACCCCCGTCCATCTTCCTAATGACACACTCCCAGAGCCCTCGCGCCTCATCGGCGGCCTTGCCGTTCGGCTCACGCTCGGGAGCCGTCTGGCCGATCACCGCCGTCCCGCCATAGGCAGTGCGGTCGTAGAGCGTCTGTTTCGCCACCTGGCCATACTCCGACAGCGCTATGGCGGCCTCGGCGGTTGCGCTGACGCCGTGTTTGACTGCGTTGACCACAAACAAGAAAGGCACACTGGCTCGCTTCGCCATCTCTACAGTCGTGCCAACCGCCCAAAGATCCTGCGGAGACGGCCGCACGGGTATCAGCACAAGACTCGCTCTAGCCACCGCTTCGACCGTGATTTCCTCCAGGTGGGGAGCGGTGTCGATGATCAGCAGCTTCGCCCCGTGGGCTGCGGCCGCGGCGATTGCCGGCGCCAGCCCGTTGTCGTGCGCCACCAGGACTGGCGTGTCGGCTTTCCGCCTGTTCCACCACATCGTCAGCCCCCGCATCGGATCGGCGTCTATTAGGCAGACCGGCCCTGCGCCCACGCGCTCGGCCTCCACACCCAAAAGTGAGCTGACCATGGTTTTGCCTGCCCCGCCCTTTCGGCTGGCGACCGTGAGGATATGCAACCTAGCCTCCATTTGATCTTGAGGACGGCCATCCATCAAAACCACCGTACAGCCGATCCGTCCAGTGGCTTGTTGCGCCGCCGATCAAATGTGGGAGCGCGCCGTCGAACGGCAGCCGGCCCGTGCGACTTGGCCGCCTTTTGGTTTTGCGGTTAGCCGCCCGGCAAGACGACCGTTCCGCCGCTTTGCCCGGAGGTTGGTCGCGCCGCCGGTCAAACGTAGAGGCGCGCGTCCGAACGGGCGACCGGCCGTGCAATTCGGCCGCCGCTTGACCCGGCGGCGGACCACCCCGCCGGGCCACCGACTGGACGCCGGGGAGCACAGTCGGCTGAATGGACGGCTAGAAATCTGTTTTGGCAACTGTTCATCCTTGCACGCGGCCGGCCAGCGGCACTACCGTCCGGACGGTTTGTCATGGGGCTGACAGGATATGGGGATATGCGGCCAACGGAATATGCGGATATTCCGATAGCTGCCGATAGCGTGCTGAGCCGGCGGTGCGGTCCGCAGCCCGGCGGCCCGCGTGTGAGAGAGTTTGGAGGAAAGAGTCTCCGCAGCGGCGACGTATGCCGGGCTGACGGAGAAAGAAGTCGAGGCAATTCTGCATGGAGACGGGTTGTAGCCAAGCGAATGTTCGCGCTCCGGGACTGAAGCGTGAGGCTGGCCCGCAATGAGTTAGGAGATGGGTTATGCTAGGCGGCTTACTCAAACTGACCCCAGAGACGGCGGGTTGCAGGACGCAGGTGGGGGCGCCGCTGCACGCAACCCCGAGGGCGCTCACCGCGGCGTGCATATCCATGGCGGCGGTTTTGCTGGCATCGACTTTACCGGTTGAGGCGCAGACGGCGGGGGCGGTCCAGGACTATCTGAAGAAAAGCAATCCGCGATGCGACATCGACCTTTATCGGGAGGTGTACCGAGGGCCGCTTCGGGGTGCGGTGCAGCCGGTCACAATTGCGACCTTTTCGATCGATGGTTGTGATGGCGCAAACAGCGGCGCAGACGTTTTTGGTGTCTTCTCAGAGGATGGCGGCGTGGTGCGCGAGTGGCATATCGTGCCGGAGACCGAGATCGCCGGACGGGTCACCAGCGTCGCTGTCGTTAAAGGGCGGGTCGAGGTGCGGTGGAGTTCTTGGAACCCCAGCGACCCACGGTGCTGCCCATCGTTGGCACATAAAACCGCCTTCGTACTTCGCGACGGGCAGGCGGTCGCCACGAAATAATAGGCGCGACCTGACGCGAAGCCTCGGCCGCCTGCCGTTTGCGGTGTCCAAACGCGCGCCTTCACCCCCCCCGTCTAGTCAGCCGGTCCGTAGTGGGACGCGGTTAGCCGCCCCGCATTTTTTTGTCGCCGTTCACAGACTGGCGCCCGAGGCTTAGGGCGAGTCGCGTCCGCGGACTGAGGGGAGTCGCCTGATGACGCCGAACTATAACTTGTATCTTTCAATATGTTACGGATTGGCCTGGACAAGTCGCCACAACTATGCAGCCTATCTGTCTCTAGAAAACGAGGTCTAATGGCACCGCACGTCGAGTCCGTCCGACGCTACCGCGCCCGCCTGCAACGGGAGGGGATCAGAGAAGTCCTGATCAAGCTGCCCGTTGAAACGGTCGCCGCGATCGACCGTCGGCGGGACGAGCGAGGCGAGCGCAGCCGTAGCGATGTCCTGGCCTCTTTGATTCAAGCAGCTTTGGAGGATGAGAACGAGCTGAAGACCCCCTGAAACGTCGAAAGCCCGCCTTGCCGGGCGGGCTTTCGCAGCAACTCGTGACGGGCCTGATGACTAAACAGGCCGGGGGGAAAATTCCTACCCCCGAACCTAGTCATCAGACGCCTCGAAGGCAAGCGGAAATTGCCGTTTCCGCTCGCGGGAGAGGCTTGCCCGTCGCGATCCAACCGAGCAGAGGATCACGATGGATCAGGAAAGCGCCCGTGAGGCGCCAGGGATAGCTTTGCCCAAAGGGCCGAGCGGACTACGCCGCCTGTCGCCTGCCATGCTGGAGACCGACAAGCTTGCCCGGGGGTTCACCGGGAAGCCGGAAGGGCAGGGGGTACAGAAGCCCGGCCAGGTGCTGGCGGCCTTCAAGGCGGCGGCGCCCTATGTGGGCTTCGGCCCGCGGATCGTGCACGCGATCGACTGGCTTTTCACCTTCACGCAGCCGCAGGACTGGGCGGAGGGCAGCCATCCGATTGTCTGGCCATCGGCGGCGTTGCAGCGCCAGGCGCTCGACCTTGGCGTCACCCAGGCGAAGGCGCTCAATCGGCTGCTGGTCGAGCTGGGCCTTGTCGTGATGAAGGACAGCCCGAACGGCAAGCGCTTCGGGCGGCGCGATGCGAAGGGACGCCTGATCGAGGCTTACGGCTTCGACCTCGCCCCGCTTGCCGCCCGCCAGGCGGAGTTCGAGGCCGCTGCCGTGGCCGGCCGGGCGGAACGCGACTGCATCCGGCAGCTTCGGCGGCGGGCCACCATCGCGCGCAACGGCCTGACCCAGATCCTGGAGACCGCGGGCGAACTCGGCTTCACGGACCCCGACTGGCAGCGTCTGGCGGAGGAGGCGCGGGAGCTTGGCCGGTCGCTGCTGAAGCTGGAGGGAAGCGAGGAGCTGGAGTTCGGCGTTGCGTCGCTGGAGCGGCGGCAGCTTGAGGCGCGGGAATGGCTGGAAACTCTGCTGCCGCAAGCCGTGCCGGCGATGCCTGAAAGTGTGGATTCCGACCCCTTGGGGTCGGAAGACCGACCCCACCAATATACCTACAAACCAACTCTTAATCCTGAACAGGATACCGTAGTGGCTCCTGAAGACGGTAGCGCGCCGGCTGGTGGCGACGTGCCCGCTCAGGTTCCGCCGGTGACGCAGCCAGCACCGCAGGAAGCGGCACATGGGCAGCTGGCGCGCACGGACAACGGCACGGTGCTGCGGCTCAGCACCGACGAACTGGTGACGCTGGCGCCGCGGTTGCGGCCTTACCTGCGGACCTCGGCCCCGTGCTGGCCCGATATCGTCGATGCCGCCGGTTTCCTGCGGCATGACCTCGGTATCTCCCAGCCGCTATGGGGCGAGGCCTGCCTCGCGATGGGACGCGAGCAGGCCGCAATCGCCCTCGCCATCGTGTCGGCCAAGCCCGCCGGGCACTTCACGTCCTCGCCGGGCGGCTACTTCCACGGCATGGTCGCCAAGGCCAAGGCCGGCACGCTCAATCTGGCCCGCACGGTCTGGGGACTGCGCAGCCGCGCCGGTACCATCGAGGGCCGGCCGAAAACGGCGGCCACGGTGAGGGAGGCCAGGATGTGACCGCGGTGGCGCCAGCGGCATCGGCTCGGACCGGCCAGGTCAGAGTGCAGCGGTCTGGCCCGCCAGCCGACGCCCCGTGTCCGTTGTGGGGGTAATCATCGACTGGCGTAGTCCCGTGGCGCCGGACGGGGCGGCAAGGACATCTTCGTGCACGTAACTGCGTTGCAGAGGGGCGGTATCCCGGACCTCGCCGAGCGCCAGGTCGTCCGCATGCAGGTGGTCAAGGGCAAGAAGGGTCCCGAGGCTTCGTCAATCAGAGGCAACTTGCGCGGACGCGATCCGGCGAGGTCGGACCAAGGATAGCCGTGGACCATTCCAGGAGCGGCGGCTTCGTGGCAGTGTCGCCCTTTCGGCCCACCGTCACCAGCGTTGAGGTCTCTTTTTGAAGAAGCAGCGGCATCAACGACCGGCACGCCGGCGGAAATCGATCCATGGTCCGGGCACGAAGTCAGCACCGCGCACCGAGGCCGAATTCAGCCCCGAAAACCTATCGCCTGCCGACGAGGCCGATATGCGCGATGCGTTGATCCGGGCCATCAGAGCCCTGATGACGCCGGAGGAGCACGCCGAGTTTTGGCGGCTGTTCATGATGGAGGACGAAGAGCGTAGCCCTGAAGACCAGGCCGCCTATGAGCGGCTGGACAAGACCTACCGGCCGACCCGCGAGCAGGTGCTTCTGGAATTCAACAAACTCAGAGCCGCGCGCGAGGCCAAGTCGCGCGGCAGCTTCGTCGCGGACGTCATGGCGCACGTCGAGATCACGCTGGCCGCCGTTCGGGAGGTGCTGACGCCCGAGGAACTGGCCGAGTTCGTTGTCACTGAAGAGGTGGTCTTCGGGGAGGGGGACCCGCCGCCGGGCGCAGATGCGGCGGTGGAGCGACTGCACGCTCTGTTCGACCGTTACGTGTCGCGCATCGACCGGAACAAGTTGCTCTTCAGGCTTCACGACGAAGGCCTCAGCCAGGAGCAGATCTCGCAACGATGGCTGACTCGCGCGGCCCAGAGGCCGAGCTGGGCTGCGACCGTAAAGCGCGCCGGCGGCTGCGGCTCAGACCCCCCGGGTCAGATGGCGGCGGTCGGGCCCTCCAGCCGGCACCCGTCTGTCGCGGGAGCGATCATCGACCCCGGATGGGCGGCGACATGGCGCAGTCCGGTAAGTGTAGGCGCTCGCAATCATCGGGGCTCGTGCTCGCAAACAGAGCCGATTTCTGCTCGGATTAGCTGACAATGGGGCGACGTGGCATGCTCACATTATCTGCCACTGTGCTCGCCATCATCGCCCCGTGCTCGCCAACGGAGGAACGTGCTCACAATACCTGCCAATGAGCGAGGCCGGCCAACTCACACCGGCGACGAAGGCCGAGTCCGGGCTCGCCAGCGAGGCTCAGCCCCTATCGAATGCCTTGGCGAGGATCGCCGCGAGGCGTTGCTTCGCGCTCGGCGCGGCCAGCTCTCGCGTCTGCATCTCGATCCAGGTGGCGACGTGCAGTGGCTCCGCGGCCGTCAGCTCGCGCACCCCGGCCGCCAAGCGTGGTCCGTCGGGAAGTGGCGGACGAGTTCACCCATTGAGCGGCTTTCCCAGAGGAGGAGGCGCAGGTTCGGTCAGCGGCTTTTACGTCATCTGTTCGAAAACCTTTCTTTTGATGAAGGAATTGAACGGTGCCAGAGCTACCACGGAACCTTGGTATAGGTCTCACGACGTAGATCAAGTTGGGCCTCCAACTTGTCGGCCATTTCCTTCCAGTCTGGAAACGCTCTTACGCCATACGTCTTATCTTGGCCGACCGGCATGGCGTCATCTGCCTCCAAAGCTTTGCGGATGGCGTCTTGCAAAGCTTTCAAGCCATTGGTGCTGAAGCCCGGGACGTTCATCGGGGTTGCCTCCAATCGGATTCGGAGCGAATTCTACTCCGCGTTCCTATCAACGTGCTCACAATCCGTGCCAACGGGATGAGCGCGCGGCGGCGGCCGGCTGTTCTCGATAACCGAGGTTTTTGACCATCGCCGGCACGACCGGCCAAACCGCGCTTTTGGCCCCATTCCCGTTCTCATAACTGTTCTTGATTGCTGCGTCCCGAAACGCCAGGCGCACGATGAGTTCCGAGAACAACGGTGCCGGATGCGGCAGTGGCAGATAATGTGAGCATGACGCTCAGCCCATTGTCAGCTAATCCGAGCAGGAATCGGCTCTGTTTGCAAGCACGAGCCCCGATGATTGCGAGCGCCTACAGGTAAGCACCAGGAGCTGATCGGCCGCGGGCGAGGCATCGACGGGGAGGTATGGTACACCCAACCGCCGGACCGCGGTTGCCCGCCGCCGCAGTCTGCTTCGCACGAAGGCCGCCGCCGCTGCCTGGCTCGCGAACTCGTAACGCAGGGTCCGGCCAGGCGCACCGATCCGGCCGAAGGTGACGTGCGCGGTCCAGAGGCCGAACAGGTCCGCACCCGCGACCACGCGCCAGGCCCGGCGCCGGCCGCTTGGCGGGTCAGAGGCGTGAAGCTCGATGCGGATGTCTGTCAACCAGGTCAGTCCCCAGAGGCTATCGCTCGTGGCCGAGTGAAACACAGTCCGGGCGGCGCGTGAACGGCCGCCCGCGAGCCAGGCTGACCGGATCAATTCGGTATTATGTAGCACCCGCCACTAACTTAGCCTTTTCCTAGCATTGCCGCTGTCTGATTCTGCCGCTGGTTGGCATCGAAAGGCAAGCGTTGTGGGAGACACCTTCGTCATAAGCGGACTTGAGTCCAAGCGCGCCGAGCTGGCCGGCATGGTCGCCGACATGGAGCGGCTCATCGGACAGCATCGCGCCGATCTTCGCCATATCGACGCGGTGTTGCGGCTGTTCGGCCAGTCGGACCCGGAGGCGATTGCGGACAAACGGCCGACCAAAAGAAACACCTGGTTCGCACAAGGTGAGTGCCTCCGGCTCATCCTCGACCTTTTGCGCAAAGCGCCTGGCCCAATGACGACCCGAGACATCACCGATCAGGTGATGGTCGCCAAGGGCCTGGACCTGGAGGACGAACGGACCCGCAGCCTGATCCACAAGACCGTTCTCGGGGCGCTCGGGCGATCGAAAAGCACCGTCCGGCAGCATGCCCAGGAAGGGCCGTCCCGAACGACCATCTGGCAGCTTGCCGCCTGAATTGCCCGTCAGGCGGCGATTTTCGATCGCTGCCAGTAGCCGCAGAAATCGACGCTCGGCCGGTTCTTGGTCACCAACGATACGACAACGCCAAGCTGCATGCCATTGCTGTCCCTCCGGTGGGTCTCGCGCCACGCGGCCTCCTGAGCGTAGCGCACGAGATAGACGCCGCTGATACGGTGATGATGTCCGATCTCGGCCCGGCGAATCCGGCTGAAGAAGCTCTCGACCTGGTTGGTGCAGGCGTCGTGGCTGGAGTACTCGATCGAATGGTTGATGCGCTTCATGTCAAACCGCGCGTGCAGCGGGTTCCACGCGGGCGACTCGTCGGCATGGATAGTCGTCGCCCGGTCAACTCTCGCCTTGATGAAGTCCATCGCCGCGTCCTCGCTGTCGAAGACCGCGGGGATGATCCGGCCCAACGACGTGCCGCCGAGCAGCCGTTCGCGGATTGCCACCACCACCTTGCGCTTCCCGGTCTGGCTTTCTGACAGGCGCCGGTCCTTCCGATCCGCCTTCCGGTTCGCCGGCCGCACGTGGCCGCCGAAGTGGGCGCCGTCCAACTCTACTTGGCGACCAACACCACCAACCGTCATGCCCTTCGTCTCGGACGCCATCGCCTCACGGATCTTGTGGGCGAGCACGAAGGCGGTCTTGTACTGCACGTCGAGATCGCGCGACAGCGCGAGTGCCGCTTTGCCCTTGACCTCATTGCAGAAGATGACGGTCGCCGCGAGATAGCTTCGGATCGGTAGCTTGTGGAAGGCGAACAGCGTCCCCGAAGTCAGTGAGAAGTCGGACCGGCACGCCTTGCAGCGCCAGCGCGGACCGCCGGTCGGGCGCCGGCACTCATAGACCGCATCGCATCCGCAACGCGGACAAACGGGGCTGCCGTGCGTGGATTGCCAGCGAATCGCCTGGAAGACGGTCTCGGCCTCGCGGTCTGACATGCTCAACACTTTCGCCAGACTCACGGATCTTGCGGCAGCCGAGAGCAGAAAATGCTGGGCCATTGCGACTCCATTTCGCCATCAGATGTGATGCCCTTGTCATCGAATATGATGCGTCAGAGTCCCATTGTCAATGGCAAGAGTCTGGTCTATGATGACATCCGAGTGGTGTGAGGGACTCGGATGGCGGGAGAGCCTGACCCCTGGGCAAAAAAGGCGAAGCAATTACTCCGAGTGGAGATGGTTGGACGAAGTGTGACCTATGACGAATTGGCTAATCTCCTGGCAGCAATAGGGGTCACCGAAACCCCAGCTAATCTCAGAAACAAGATATCTCGTGGCAAGTTTACAGCGGCGTTTCTACTTCAATGCCTTAGAGTCCTCGGCTGCAACAACTTGCGCCTTGATTGACGGGAGTACGGTCCTTGCGCCCTTTCTTTCCTTACTACGGGTCAAAATGGAATATTGCGCGGCATTACCCCAAGCCGGCGCATGATCTTGTAATCGAACCGTTCGCCGGTTCCGCTGGTTACGCCACGTTTTACGACTGCCTTCGGGTCCATCTGGTCGATGCCGATCCGATCATTACCGGCGTTTGGTCGTATTTGATCAAGTCATCGGCAGCGGACATTATGTCTTTGCCGGAGATGCCTGAAGTCGGCGATTGCGTGGACAACTACGCCATTTCGCAGGAAGCCAAGTGGCTGATCGGCTTCTGGCTCAACCGCGGAAGCGCCACACCGAAGAAGTCCCGTACAGCGTATTCGGCCAGGGGTGATAAGGCCCAACTGATCTGGGGGCCGCGGGCGAAGAAGCGCATCGCCTCGCAGTTGCCGGCGATCCGCGACTGGACGGTGACGCAGGGCTCTTATGCCGACTCGATCCCGAATGCCCACGCCACCTGGTACGTCGATCCGCCTTACGGGGATAAGGGTCGGTACTATCGGAAGCAGTTCGCCGATTTCGATCACCTGGGCCGCTGGTGCACCGAGCGCCGGGGCATGGTGGTCGTCTGCGAAGGCTTCGGGGCGACCTGGCTCCCGTTCCGTCCGCTGGGCGACTTCAAGACCACCCTTGGCCGCGCCAAGGAGTCGGTGTTCGTTCAGGGCGCCATGACCGAGCGGACCCTTTTCGAAGCCGTGGCCTAGCCGCCTTGGTCTGGGCCAGAGCAGCGCGGCGGTTCGGAGAGGGCGATGGCATCGTCGTTGATATCGACCCAAACGTCGTATTCGTCGTATCCGGGCTCGCAACGGCCGGCTTCGATCGCTTGAGCTATAACAGCATTTGCGACAAAACGCGGCTTCATGTCGGGAAACACGAACGCGTGCCATCCATCGAGCGCATTTTCTGTCGAGAACGGCCGCAGTGCGCTATGTGAGACTCGGAATTTTTCGTCTTTGTTGCGTTTCTTCACTTCGAACGTCAGACCGCATGTCGTGCACTTCCGGTCTGGTCGCCTCGTTTTCTTTCCAGCGTACCGAATCTCGAAGAATCCAGGTGAGTCGCACATCCCTGCCGTGAAGCGGTGCTGCAAGTTGTCCCGGAGATGGCGAGCCACCACCCTTTCCGCCTTCTCGCCCGCCTTCGCTCGCATGGCGAACAGGCCGTCATCCTTTTTCGAGTAATTTCCGGCGTCGCGTGGCTCGCCGACGAACTCTATCCGCACCCAGAAACAGGTCATCGGAAAAACCGCATCGCGGGCCGGCGATATCACCGCGTCGATCATGTCGCCGCGCTCAATGACCCGGCGAAAATACTCCCTTGCTGCGATGGTCTCGTTCCCGAACACCAACTCCCTTCCGCAAGGGATAGCCACCGGCGCCGACAGGGATTCGATGCCGATGACCAAGAGCTTCCGCTGCCGCGTCCAGGCGTGCGTTGTTCGCAATCGCCGGACGATCGCCGGGCTCACCAAATTGCCTACGTCCACGGCCAGCGCCTCGGGGAGGCCCTTACCCAGGACAGATCGAGGCGTGTACTCCATGGACGTTGCGGGCGGCCTACCGGGATTGTGGTCTCCTGCTGCCCACTACCACGGAGCCGGCCGGCGGGCTACGATCGCGGGCTAGATCCCGGTAGGTTGGTGGCGGGTGCTACATAATACCGCACCGACGAAAACCTCGCCGGACGGGGCCGGCGGTGTGAACCACGTCC
>Ga0302267_10005196_pt1 | contig 13825 bp, 7 predicted proteins | sample III_Bog_E1_3_FD_194555 | JGI IMG/M metagenome (GOLD analysis project Ga0302267, IMG submission 194555) | Peat permafrost microbial communities from Stordalen Mire near Abisko, Sweden - III_Bog_E1_3 | ecosystem: Environmental > Terrestrial > Soil > Wetlands > Peat | place: Sweden: Abisko... | reverse complement strand
GCCGTGCGATTGATTGATAACTACATCCTGACCGGTTGTGGCCTTCCAGTGTTGCGCAAACAGCCGGTTATATTCCTCGTAGAACTCCCGGGTTGGATCGTAGGATACGTTGAGCAGCTGCGTCTGCGCATTCAGCGCGATGGCTGTACCTAGCAGCAGAACGGCGACGGTCACTGGTTTTTCCAACTTGCGATATAGATGTTTCACTTGCTGCTCCCTGAGCGTTTTTTGAATTTGTGCCCCTGGCATTTGTCGCTCTGTCGCCAGCGCTTGTTGGTTGGTGGATTGCGGTCAGTGAAGACTGACGCAAGTTGTTCGCCTGAAATAAAAATCCCACCGCGCCTTGTGGCGGGTGGGTTGCAGGGATTCGAGACTCTTTATTCGGAATCTAGCCCGCGACACCTCCCCGCACACTGCAGCAAAGACAGCGGCAGCAAATACACATTGCGGGCGTGATGAATACGGTCATACGATTCCTAGGTTGAATCCCACACTTCGACGTGATCGATTAAATGTAGGCTAAGGCCTGAACCGCGGGGTGTCAAGGCAGACACTCATTGAGAACTACTTCCCGATAGAGCAGCAAGAAGGGATTCGATGGACAAACGCTCGCAACATTTTTCTCGAGGTCTTCGGTTCGGTAACTGTTGCTGTCCATCTCCAAGTTCGATTAGTATTCTGGTAGAAGATATTAATATGAATTGTTGTCTACCCACCTGTCGATAAAGTTCTGTCGCCCCATGCAGCCCAAGGACCTTCGGTTCTGACCTATCCAGTTTCCCAAATTCAAAGGAGAATCCTAAGTGCAAAAGGCTCATTATGCTGTTGTGTCTGCTTCTCTGCGCCGGTTGCCGCTATCGATCTCAGCTGTGCTTTTTATGTTTACCATCGCGACCGGACTGCCCTTGGCCGCGCAGGATGACATCACCACGCAAAACGCGACGTCCGCGTTCAATGGCGCATTTATCACCGGGCCGGCCGCGAACCCGTTGAGCTTCCTCAACGGCCCGGCCTTTCGTACCACCGGCAATCCGGCGCCTTACGACTTTCACGACTTCGCACCGTTCACCTACGTTGACTCCAAGCTGCCCAAATGGATCGATCTCCAAGGCGAGGAGCGCTTCCGCTATGAGGCGTACGACAACAATAGCTTCAAATTGGGTACCAATGACTCCTACCTGTTGAACCGCTTCCGCTTCCAAGTCGATCTGCACACGGCAAGCTGGCTACGGGTTACGGCGCAGGTGCAGGACTCCCGCTCCGGCTTCCAAAATGCTCCCATCGGTCCGCCAAACACCGTTCGCTGGGATCTCAAGTTGGCATATGTGGAGGTTGGCAACCCGGAGAAACACTTGTTCAGCCTCCGCGTAGGCCGACAGCTTATCAACTACAACAACACCATCATGGCCAACTCCGAGTGGCGCAACCAGGCCCGCTCCTATGACGCGGCGGTGCTGAACCTGAACGCCAAGCGTGAGCACCTGGGGCTGTTCGCCGCCTCGGCTGTGGTGCCGCAGGCCTATGGCGTAAGCCCCCATCAGGAGGGCAACAACATCTACGGAGCCTACGGTCGCCTTGATGACTTTGTTGGGAATCACTCGAACCTTGAGCCGTTCGTCCTTTGGCGCGTGCAGCCCGCAGAGGTCGTCGAACCGGCCGCCGCCAAGACCACCGGCAAGGAAAACGAGAAAGCTATCGGTTTGCGTCTCAAGGAGCAACCCATCGCGGCGTTCAATTACGGGGGTGAGTTCATCTACGAGACCGGAAAGGTGGGCCCCCAACCCATCAATGCCTTTGCGACCCAGGAAGGCGCGGCGTACCAGTTCCTCAATGCCGTGGCCAAGCCCCGCGTCTTTGCGCAGTTCGACTACGCCTCGGGCAACGGCAACCCTAAACTGAACGCAAACCACACCACCTTCGACACCATCTACCCAACGACCCACGACCGCTTTGGCATCACCGACCTGTTCGGCTGGCAAAACATCGAGACGGTGCGCGCAGGAACCACTATCGAGCCCCACCGGCGACTCACCTTCACGGTGCAGGGGCTGGATGATTGGGCGGCGAATGCGCTGGACTCCACCTACAACATCTCAGGCGCCGCGATCGTGGCCAACAAGACTAGCCACGGCCGCCATTTGGGCGCGGAGTTCGATACCTATTCCTGGTATGAGTTCAATAAGCACTTCAACCTGGGTGGCGGCGTTGGCTACTTCGGCGGCGGCCAATTCCTGACGAATGTCACAACCAGCCACTCGTACACGAACTACTTCGTTGCGCTCAACTTCAAAGACAACGGGAAGAGATAGCCAACGCCGTACTGGATCTCCGGGACGAGGCTGGTGTGATTGACCATCGCGCACTTCGCATCTAGTCTCGTCTTCTTTGCATCCTTTAGCAGAGCCAACAAGCTCCAGCTTCTCTCTGGTGCCCTGAGTCTGACATAAATCGTAAATAAGCCGTGTTTCAGCATCGAGTGCAATCGAGATATCGAAGCATAGAGGCCGTCCGGAAACGGTTATCACGGTCACTTCCGGGCAGCTGTGGAACTTGAGACATGGGTGGGCGGCCAAGCGGACGAACTCCGACACCTGCGAGGAAGAAAATGCGCTGGTCGCAGCCTTGTGGGATCTGCGTCAGGGACGCAATCTAAGACTCGGATAGCCAGAATTGGACAACCACGAAAACGGCCGGCCTCCACGAAGTGACTGGCCGCTTACATCATCCGAGCGATTGTATCCGCCCCACCGCAGGTGTCCGCGCCGACCGATTCAATGACGCATGCATTCAGAGCAGATCGCCCAGCAGGGGAAAGGTGGCGAGCAGGCTCAATACAAGCAGGATGAACGCAATGGTGTTGATGCGCTTCAAGGAAAGGTTACGGCCTCGCCAGCACCATTCGAGAACTGCCCACACTACAAACCAGACGAGAATGGCTAAAGTGCTTACGCCAGAAAGGGCTCCCGTGGGCTTGTAAATGGACAACAGGTTCTTCGCTGTTGCCGATTGATCGGCAACGATCGTGAAAAGCGCGAGGGCAAGCGAGCCGATGCCAGCCGAGAGAATGGCGGCCGCTGCGGAACCATTGGGTAGAGCCGGGACGTTGCCCTGGGAAATCGCAGTCTGTGAGCTCACAGCTATTCTCCTTGAACCAGACGAATGGTTTGGCCGCCGTCGACGGGTGCGTTCTTGTCGAGCATCGCTCCGAAGAAGCCGGCAACGCCAGCGGCAAAGAGTGAAGTCCCGACGAATCCACAAAGCGCGGATCGCAAAGCCGGAGAATGCTTGAGATCGCGAGCATATTTGATCGCGATGAAGGCGGCCATGGTGATTGCTATCGGCACAAGCCACGCAACGTGCTCTTTCCACTCCATTCCGATCAGGTGCCACTGTCGTGTCGCGGGTTTCGACAGTAGAAGTGAGCGCGGAAAGGCAGCAAGATTAGCGACGCCAGTTGGGGGCGCAGCCCGATACCAGGGATAGATGATATAGGTTCCTGAGAGAACGGTGAGCCATGCCAAGGCGGCCATAACGGTCAGATAAATGCCGAGAACGCGATCGCCTCCAGGTGTGGAGTGCGCATTCGTTGTGGAGCGCAAAGAGAGCAGGACAATGGATCCGGAGCAAGCAAGCAGATAGAGCGCTCCGAAGCCCATGCCATGGACAAGAGTCCAGAGACTGCGAGTGGTGATTTCCATAAGACGGGACCTCGGTCGAAATATGAAGGAAGGGAACGTGCATGGGGAGTGCGCGGTCTATTTATCAAGCGGCGGCGCCCGATGCTTTGAGCGCCGCCAAGGATGGTTAGAAGGTGATCTTTGCCGCAAACTGAATCTGACGCGCGGTTCGTTGAAATGTTAAGTCAGAACCTGCTCCGGAGATGCTTCCATCGGCGGCTGTACCAGCGGTTGAGTTCGGATTATTGAACTGCGGCGTGTTGGCCAAGTTGAAGGCCTCCGCGCGGAGTTGTAAAACCTTCGACTCGGTCAGGTGAGTATCCTTGAAGATAGAGAAATCCACATACTTTGTGCCCGGACCTTCAAGACTATTGCGGCCAGAGTTTCCATACGTGAAAGAGTTAGAGGCAGGAACCGCGAAGGCCGCGGTGTTGAACCACGGATGGGCCGCAGTGAGGCCACGCTGGCCTTTGGGTAGCGATCCGTTGCCGTAGCCGGGAAGCAGTATTGCGCGGGACGACAGGCCATCGCCCAATGCGAGAGTTGAGCCCACGGAAAAGGGCGTGCCATCGTAAAACTGTCCAATGGCGTTCAACTGCCACCCACGCTCCAGCGGTCCCAGCAGCCCGCTACCCTTGAAGGGCAACTGGTAATTCGAACTGGCGACAAAGCGATTGGGGACGTCGTAGTCCGCATTTCCGTAGTCGTAACGGAGATTGTAGGGATTCGAAACGCCGGCCGATTCGGCCGAACCTTCGTCCAGGGCGTGACTGTAGGTGTAGGAGGCGAGGAAGCTCAGTCCATGCGCGCGACGCTCAGCCGTAACTTGCAGCGCGTTGTAGCTGGATACCTGCCTGGTTTCAAACTGACTGATCTGACCAAAAGTCGGGTAGGGACGAGCTACAGTAACAGTGGTCGCTCCATTCGGGAAGCCCGGCTCGACCGCTCCCCACGGGTTCGAATTGATGTCCCGAATATCGTCCAGATGGGTTCCCTTGGTTCCGACATAGGCAAACTTGAGGACGGTGGAGAAGGGGATCTGCTGCTCGATAGCCGCGTGCCACTGCTCGGTGTAGGGAGTCTTGGCATTTGGATCCACGGTATAGGCGGCTTGGCCCGGCAGGATCTGACTGCCCGACGTGGCGACAGCGTGAACAAATCCGCTGCTCGCATAGTTGAACACCGTACTGCTCGTGGCGTCGGCTACATAAGTGGCCGGATTATTGAATGCCCAATAATCGTACACCGGGACATTGGCCGCCAATGTGGAGGAAACGCCTAAGTTAGGCGCGGCGTAGTAGATGCCATAGCCTGCGTGAAAGACCGTCTTGTTGGTGAACTTGAAGGCAGCGCCCACGCGAGGCGCAAAGTTGAAGTTGTTCCCACTTAATCCGCTGTTCGGAATTCCGTGGGTTCCCACCTGCTCCAGAGCCGTTGTCGAGATGGACGGAACGAAGGCGTATTCTTTGTTGTGAGCTTCAGTCCAGGGCCAGCCGAGAAAATTCTCATAATGGACGCCCAGATTCAACGTTAGCCTGCTATTGACTTTGTAATTGTCCTGCGCATAGAAGGATAGATCGCTCTCCCGCAAGCCGACCCCAGAGGGGAAGGCGAAGCTGCCGCCGGTCGGGGCGCCGAAGAGCAGATCGCTCCAGGCCAGTCCGGTGTAGCGTGTGGCGAAAGATTCGGAGCCATGTTCCGCGCCGCTCTGAAACATGTTGTATTCGAGGCGGATAAGATCGACGCCGAGGTCGATCGAGTGCTTGCCGCGCACCAGGGTGAGATCGTCGTCCCATTGATAGTTGTTGGTTCCGATATTCGTGGGGCTGTTGCCCGCGTCGCCGATGGGGGTGTAGCCGGAGAAGTTGTACACCGGCAGTCCAACGGACAGGGGATTGTTCGGATTAATTACGCCGGGAATGTTGAGTTGGGAAGGGGAATCCAGCCCCGCATACTGACTCCCAGCGCCATCCCAGTTCTTGGCGTAGACAAAGAAGCGAGTCCAGCCGTAGCGCGCCGTGTTGAGGATGGTTGGCGAGAAGACATGCGTTTCGCTGACCACAGCCTGATGGGCAGGGTCCGACGCAGGCCCGCAGATGACGTCGCCCACCAGTGGCGTCGGCAGGGTGCCGGGCTGGGAGAGAATGTCATGGCCTTGACTATAGCGAAGGAAGGCGCTGTCTTTCTCGGTAAACTTGCGGTCGACCTTCACATCGAAGTCGTCTTCGTTGATGATCAACAACGGGCCGTAGAAGAAATTGTTGACGGTCGCGCCCGCCACCCCATAATTCGGCTGAGCATATTTCTGATAGAAATTCAGAAGGTTGATGCCGGTCTGGTCCAAGCCTGCGGTGTTTGCTGGAATGATGGGGTTGGCTTTGGTATATGTGATGGTCTTGTTAAGCGGGTTCTTGATAACCAGGCTAGGGTTCTGAATAAAATAATCCGTGAAGTCATAGCCCGCGGAAGTGATATTGACAACCGGAATGCTACTCAGAAAGTTCTGGCCCTGAGCGAAGCGCTTTCCGGCATAGTCGGCAAAGAAGAAGGTCTTGGGGTTGGCCTGCTTCCAAAAGACCGGTCCGCCGAAGGTGACGCCAAACTCATTTTGCCGCAAAGCGGCTTTCTGTCCTGTCGGTCCTGGTTTTGTAATATTGAAATAGTTTCTGGCATCCAGAGCGGTGTTGCGCAAGAACTCGAAAGCGTCGCCGTGATACTTGTCGGTGCCGGACTTGATGACCACGTTGATGGTGCCACCGTTGCCGCGGCCGTAGCGCGCGTCGGCGTCGTCGGTCTCTTCCGAGAACTCCTGAATGGCGTCGATGGGCGGGAAGACTGCCGTCATGCTGTTATGGTTTTCCTGGTCGCCAATGCCATCGACAAGCGTGCGGTTTTCCTGAGGGCGAGAGCCGTTGATGGCGAAGTACGAGGGGCCGCGCTGCTGCGTATAGGCGATGCTGCCGGTGGATTGGGCTGTCGTCGAGATAGCGCCTGCGCCCAGGTTAAACAGCTCATTGAAATTGCGGCCATTCAGGGGCAGATCCCTGACGGCTTCTTCGGTGCGGAGATTGCCGACGGAAGAAGATTCAGTTTCCAGCAATTCGCCGGCGGCCTGGACCTCGACGGTCTGCGCGGCAGCGCCTACCACTAGAGCGGCATCGGCGGATACACGTTGCCCGACTTCGAGGCGCACGTGCTCGACTTCAGTTTTGAATCCAGGCGCCTCAATCTCGACGCTGTAGTTGCCGGGATGCAGCGGCGGCGACACGAAGATTCCCTGAGAGTCCGTCTCAGTTTTGGTCGTAAGTCCGGTGCTATCGTTATGGATCGCAACGTGCGCCTTCTGGATGATAGCGCCGGAATTGTCGCGCACCACGCCGGTGATGACGCCGGTCTCGACGATCTGCGCAGTGAGTGTAGAAGCCAGCGCGATGAAAAAAACTGCCAGCAGGAAGGTGGAGAGATTTCGCTTTACAAATGGTCGGATCGAGAAAAGCGTAGCGGACATACTTGCCTCCAAAGATGCGGCCGTTTCCACCGCACGAAAAATGGCCCACGACATGCTGTCGTAGGCCACCGCAGTGCACACATAGCGCAACCTGCTGTTTAGATAGGTACGATGCACCTGCCCACGACGCAAGGCGCACCCTTTAAAGGGAATTGTGGGTTGCGACAACAACAAATTGCAGTGGTGGCATTTCGCGGTTTGGTGATCATGATGCGTTCTCTTTCATATGAAAGTGCGGGATGGATACGGCTCCGACTCGCGATGCAAATCGGAGATCGCCGTGAAGGATCAATTGTCGTCGAGGAGTCTCACACGCAACCGAACGTTGTCAGGCCGGCCCAAGCGCCTCTGCATACAGATTTAACTGAGCGGCTGGCGTGGTATTTACGATGGATTGGGCGAGAGAGCGTGCGGGGTCAACAACACGAGCGACAGAGAGTCGGCTCGGAAGCGGTCACAACGAGCGCGGGGGTGTGCATTGACGCCTGCATTCATTCGTATTTGGCCACAAGGCGGGCGATGTGTCAAGAGACTGAGACTGAGCGGATGCGATTTCATCGACAAACTCCGCGTTCATTTTCCGCTCATTTCTCGATAGAGGGATGCTTGACTTCGCCGGCGCACCGATGGTACGGTGATCTCAATCGATCTTTGCTATGAGCGACCGAATCTCCAACGCGACCTGTTGTCCCCAGGCCAAAGTGCCGTTGGAGACTCGCGTTCTGTTCTAGCTTCGATCCTCTTCCTGTTCGATCCTTCCTGAACGCGAAGCTCCAGCTCACGAGAATCACTTCGTGAGCTTTTTCATGCCCCAAGCCTGAAGGTGGAGCGTCGCAATGTTGAAACAACCCAGCACCAGGACAAATCGCATTCCCAAGAGCCGCGCTTCCCGCTTGAGGAACGATTTGACGCTGCATCGTGCGGCTGGTTGTTGTCCGCGCCCCTCATCCCAATACATTCCCCAATCGTGTTGTTGTTCCGCCTCTCGCTAAGGACGGAGTGGCGAGTGCGGTGAAGACGCGCAGGTCTGGCTCTGCGCTCTCACTTATCTATCCGCGCCAGCACCAACACCTGCGAATAGCGAATGCTGGGAACGCGGAACGCTCCGTGATCTCAATTGAAGAGTCCAGGCGGCTTCATTTTTGATATGCAGTCACCTGGAGAACACAAACGTCGTTCAACCTTTAAACGATTCAGGAAGCGAGTTGCACCCCGATGAAGCCGGTTCACATCATGGCCAAGCCGCATGGACCAATCTGCAATCTCAATTGCACCTATTGCTATTACCTTGAGAAGGAAAACCTCTACGCGGGCAAGGGTCGGGAATACCGCATGGCCGATGATGTGCTCGAATCCTACATTCGCCAGTACATTCAGTCGCAGCCAGCGCAGCACGTCAGCTTTGCGTGGCAAGGCGGCGAGCCGACGCTGCTGGGAATTCAATTCTTCGAGCGCGTCGTCGAGTTGCAGCAGAAGTATGCAAATGGAAAGACCGTCGACAATGCATTTCAAACCAACGGCACGTTGCTCGACGATGCCTGGGGCGAGTTTCTGGCGCGCCACAAATTCCTGATTGGACTCTCAGTCGATGGTCCGGAAGACATCCACGATGCCTACCGAGTCGACAAGGGTGGCCAACCGACCTTTGCCCGCGTGATGCGCGGCTTGGACATTCTCAAGAAGCATGGCGTCGAGTTCAATACGCTGACTGTCATCAACCGCAAGAACTCCTATCGTCCGCTTGAGGTCTACCGGTTTCTCAAGGAGATCGGCAGCAAATACCTGCAGTTCATTCCCATCGTGGAGCAACTGGCCAATGAGCCGGACGCCAATGGCCTGGTTCTGTTGAAGCCGTTTTCCAGGCAAGAGTCCTCGGTCTCCGAGTGGTCGGTGGAACCGCTCCAGTTCGGGCGATTTCTCCAGCAGATCTTCGACGACTGGGTTATTCAGGACGTCGGGCGCGTCTATGTTCAGGCGTTCGACGTTGCCTTGGAGTCGTGGCACGGCGTACCGCAGAGCCTTTGCGTATTCGCGCCCACCTGTGGCAGCGCTCTGGTTGTGGAGCATAACGGCGACGTGTACTCCTGCGACCATTTTGTCTATCCCGACAATCGTCTTGGCAACCTGATGCAGAAATCATTGGACTCACTGGTGACCTCGCCGCAGCAGACACGATTCGGCAACAACAAATCGCTTGGGCTTCCCTCCGATTGCCGTGAGTGCGATGTGCGCTTTGCCTGCAACGGCGAGTGCCCCAAGCACCGTTTCACGAAAACTGCTGCAGGTGAATACGGGTTGAACTATCTCTGCGCCGGGTACAAGCATTTCTTTCATCACATCGATCCGTACATGCGCTTCATGTCGGAAGAGCTGAAGCAGGATCGAGCGCCGGCGCGGGTGATGGAGTGGGCCAAGGCGAATGGTCCGCTCCGCGCCGGCGCTGCATCGAGGAGGAGTGCCCATGCGCCCGCTCTCGTGTAGCAGTCTCTGCTGTTGATCCGCACCAAAACTCCTTCTTGAACGCCCGGGGTAGCGCCCCTTCAGGCTTGCGTTACCGCCGACCACCTTATCCACACTCGTCATTCCAACAATGTCATTTAAGGACTGCACTATGAAGATCGCGCAACAGATCGGATTGCTGCTCAGTGGGACCATGGCGTTCAGCGCGTGGTCTCCCTCATGGGCCAAAGAGAACGACGCCCAGCTTGCAAAGCCAACTATCCCTGTCCATGAAGCTCCGCCGCAGTCGTGGCCCGAGCCGCCCAAGGCTCCTGCGGGCGCGCCTAATGTGGTGCTGATCCTGGTCGACGACGTGGGTTTTGGCGCGACGTCAACCTTTGGCGGCCCCATTGCGACGCCGACCTTCGATAAGCTTGCGCAGTCAGGTCTGCGCTACAACTCGTTCCATGTAAACTCGCTCTGCTCGCCGACGCGCGCCGCACTTTTGACTGGGCGCAACAATCATGAAGTCGGCTTTGGATCGATCTCTGAATGGTCCGCGCCCTACCCTGGTTACAACACGCTACTGCCCAAGAGCTCTGCGACGATTGCCGAAGTTCTCAAGGAGAACGGCTACAGCACGGCAGCCTTTGGCAAGTGGCATAACACGCCGACCTGGCAAGTAAGTCCACAGGGCCCGTTCGATCGTTGGCCAACCGGTCTTGGCTTCGAGCACTTCTACGGATTCCTTCAGGCCGCCGACAACCAGTACTACACGCGCATCTATCGCGATCAAACGCCGGTCGAGCCTAACAAATCGCCGGAGCAGGGCTATCACTTCACCACCGACATTACCAATGAAGCAATCAACTGGCTGCATCAGCACGATGCGGTCGCCAGCAACAAGCCATTCTTCATCTACTACGCCACCGGCGCGACGCACACGCCGCATCAGGTGCCGCAGAAGTGGGTTGATCAGTACAAAGGCAAGTTCGATAAGGGTTGGGATGTGATTCGCCAGGAAGCATTCGATCAGCAGAAGAAGCTGGGCGTGATTCCGACGAATGCGGAGCTGACTGCCCGGCCTGACGGCCTGCCCGCGTGGGACTCCCTGACGCCGCAGCAAAAGAAGTTGCTGGCGCATCAGGCTGAGGTCTATGCAGGGTTCGCCGCGCAGACCGATTACGAGATCGGCCGGCTCCTCGATTCGATTCGCGAAGAAGGGCAAGAGGACAACACTGTCGTGCTGGAGATCTTCGGCGATAACGGCGCCAGCGCCGAAGGTGGCCTCGATGGCACCGACGCGCGCGACATCAATGGAAAGCCGCTGACAGTCGAAGCGCGGCTTGACACCGCCGATCTGCTCGGCAGCGAAACATTCATGAATCACTACGCCGCCGCATGGGCGTGGGCATTGAGCTCGCCGTTTCAAGGCACCAAGCAGGATGCATCGCATCTGGGCGGGACCACCGATCCATTGGTGATCGTCTGGCCCGGTCACATCAAAGATGCCGGTGGATTGCGTTCGCAGTTCTCCCACGTCAACGACATTGCGCCGACCATCTATGACATCGCTGGCGTAACGCCGCCGGCGGTGATCAATGGGGTGGCGCAGACTCCGCTCGAAGGAAGCAGCCTCACCTATACCTTCGATCATCCAGAGGAGCCAACGCATCACACCGTGCAGTACTTTACTACCAGCGGCAATCGCGCCATCTACAAAGATGGATGGTGGGCTGGCGATCGCTTCCACTCAACTTGGGAACAGTCCTACACACTCAATGCCAGCGACAGGGATCTTGGTAACCATCCGTGGGAGCTCTACAACCTGAACGATGATTACAGCCAGGCGCATAATCTGGCCGGCACCAATCCGGAGAAGCTGAAAGAGCTGCAACAGGTCTTTGAATCCGAGGCTGCGCGCAATCAGGCGGAGCCGATCATCCCTACGCGAAAGGATTACCCGATTGGCCAGGCGGGCGGACAGAAGGTGTTCACTTATCGCGAAGGCGTTGAGCGACTGCAGCCGCGCATTGCTCCAAACCTCGCAGGGCGCGCCTATACGATCACTGCGGACGTGAACGTGCCAAGCGGCGGCGCCGATGGCGTCATTGTTGCGCAAGGCAGCCGGTATGGCGGCATCACTCTCTTCGTCAAGGATCATCGCGTTGTCTATGAAGTAAACGCATATGGGCACCGCTCTGGGCAGTTGGTCGCCTCTGAGCCGCTTCAACCGGGCAAGGCGCACATTGTTCTGAACCTGACGCCGAACTCGCCTGACGACACAACCTCCGTGCCATTTACCTCGCGCCAACCTCTGGCCGCAAAGGGTGCCCTGTCGATCAACGGAAAAGCGGTAGGCGAGGCTCAATTCACTAACGTGAATCTTTCCTTCAGCGAGACGCTGGATATTGGCAGCGACTTTGGTTCGCCGGTGAGCCTGGAGTACAAGTCTCCGTATCGCTTCACCGGCAAGATCGACACCGTCAAGATCGAACTGAAATAGCAACCCTTTAACCGAGTCGTCGATGAATGGCTCAAGACAACAGGAGATATATGAAACAGAAAAGCGTAGTCAATGTGCTGACATCGACGCTAATCCTTGCGACAGGCGCAAGGCTCTCGCTGCATGCTCAAGAGGCGCAGCCGTATCAGGGAGTCGCAGGCAGAACCCTGGCCGAGTCGAAAGAATGGTGGCCGGAACCAGTGAAAGCACCCGTCGGCGCTCCAAACGTAGTTTGGATTCTGCTGGATGACGTGGGTTATGGTGCTGCCGGCACATTCGGCGGCCTGATCCAAACTCCCACCTTCGACACTCTGGCCAATAATGGTTTGCGTTACACCAACTTTCATACATGCGCCATCTGCGCTCCAACCCGCGCAGCATTGCTGACCGGCCGCAACAGCGCATCCGTGCACGAATCCGGATTTTCAGACGTTACATCGTCCGCCGGTTTCCCCGGCTGGGATGGCCGCGTGCCTTCCACGGCTGGAACGATTGCCGAAATTCTGCGCGCCAACGGCTACAACACCTTTGCGGTGGGCAAGTATGGCATCACGCCTAACGATGAGGGAACTGACGCCGGCCCCTTCGATCACTGGCCGACCCAAAAGGGCTTCGATCACTTCTTCGGATTCCTTGGTTCTGCGACGGATCAGTACAAGCCGGACCTGGTGGAAGATCAGGCTCACGTGACTCCCGATGGCCGCCACCTGAGCGATCAGATCACCGACAAGGCGATCTTCTACATCGACCGCCAAAAAAAGGCCGCGCAGGATAAGCCGTTTTTCCTTTACTACGCGCCTGCCGCTACGCATGCCCCGCACATGGTCGACAAGTATTGGAGCGATCAATACAAGGGCAAGTTTGACAAGGGCTGGGACGTCTTTCGCGAAGAGGTCTTCGAGCGGCAGAAGAAACTCGGCGTGATCCCTGCCAATGCGATACTTCCCGATCGCAATCCAAACGTCAAAGCTTGGGACACACTGACGCCGGATCAGCAGAAGCTCTATGCGCGCTTCATGGAAGTTTATGCAGGCTATCTGACTTACACGGACTTTGAGGTAGGCCGCCTGGTCAATCATCTGAAGGAACTCGGCCAGCTCGACAATACGCTCATCTTCATCTCCATCGGCGATAACGGCGCCAGCAAGGAAGGAACGGAAGAAGGAAGTATCGACCGTTCCACTATTCGCAAACCGATAACCGAGGACGAGAATGTCGCCTACAACCTGGCCAAGATCGACAAGATCGGCACGCCTGAAGCCAGGAGCGGCAACTATCCGCTGGGTTGGGCGCAGGCGGCCGATACTCCGTTCAAGTACTGGAAATCGGATGCAAACAGCGAAGGCGGAACGCACAACCCTCTCATCGCTTATTGGCCGAAGGGCATCAAGGACAAGGGCGGCATACGCACTCAGTATAGCCATGTGATCGATCTTCTTCCCACCACGCTGGAGCTGGTTGGCATCACGGCTCCTGAAGTGCTTCATGGCATCAAGCAGCAGCCGATTGAAGGAACATCTCTCGCCTACTCGATTGACGACGCCAAGGCGCCTACGCGCCACACGCTGCAGTACTACTACATCTTCGGCTCGCGGTCGATCTACGACAACGGATGGAAAGCAGAGTTGGCGTATCCCAACGACGTTGAAACAAAACACGTAGTCACGAATCCGCCCCTTGATGAAAACACATGGG
>Ga0302267_10005194_pt1 | contig 13832 bp, 13 predicted proteins | sample III_Bog_E1_3_FD_194555 | JGI IMG/M metagenome (GOLD analysis project Ga0302267, IMG submission 194555) | Peat permafrost microbial communities from Stordalen Mire near Abisko, Sweden - III_Bog_E1_3 | ecosystem: Environmental > Terrestrial > Soil > Wetlands > Peat | place: Sweden: Abisko... | reverse complement strand
TCGTCGAGCATCGCGCGGGCGTCGGCGTAGCGCTTCTCGCGGTCGAACGCGAGCGCGCGGTCGACCACCATGCAGATGTCGGCGGGCAGGTGCCGGGCGACGGTGGCGATGGGGGGCGCGGGCTCGCGTCCCATCTTCATCAAGAGGTCGAAGGCGCCGCTGGCCTCGTGGAGGTAGCGGCCGGCGAGGAGGCGGAACATGGTCGCCCCCACCGCGAAGATGTCGGCGCGGGCGTCGATGTCGCGGCCGCGGGCCTGCTCCGGCGGCATGTACGGCGTGGTCCCCAGGGTGGTGCCCTCCTTGGTGAGGAGGCCGTCGTTGAAGCTCACCTCGTGCATGCGGGCGAGGCCGAAGTCGAGCACCTTGAGGCGCCCGTCGGTGGTCACGAAGAGGTTGGCCGGCTTGATGTCGCGGTGGATGATGCCCTGCTCGTGCGCGGCGGCGAGGCAATCGAGCACCTGCTCGGCGTGGCTGAGCACCTCCGCCACGGGCAGCTTGCCGAGGCGCTGGATGCGCTCCCCGAGCGACTCGCCGGAGAGCAGCTCCATCACCAGGAAGGGGGCCCCGTCCTCGGTGATGTCGATGTCGCGGATCTCCACCGCGGCCGGGTGGCGGAAGCGGTTGACGGCCTGCGCCTCGCGCTCGAAGCGGAGGCAGACCTCCTTGGACTTGGCCGCGTCCGCGTGGAGGATCTTGAGCGCGTCGCGCCGCCCGATCCGGTGGACACCGACGTAGACCGCCGCCATGCCGCCCACGCCGAGGAGCCGCACCAGGGTCCACTTGTCTTTGACGAGCGTGCCCACACGCTGCTGGTAGTCTTCCTCTTGCATCGGCTCGCTCCTCGCCATTCGAGCCGCGGGGGCCCGCTCCGTCAAGCGCTCGCGGTCGCGGGGAGCGCGGGGCCGATGGTGAGGTGGTCCCCCGGCGCGGGGATCGCGACCGGGCCCACGCCCTTGCCCGCCAGCAGCCCGGCGAGGATCTCCTGCGGCCTCGGATCCCCGTGGACCAGCGCGACGTGCTCGATCGCGCCGCGCGCCGCGGTGGCGACCGCGTAGTTCACCAGGTCGCGCTGATCGGCGTGGGCGCTGAAGCCGTTGAGCACCACCACCTCGGCGCGGCGCTCGCGCTCGACGCCGAAGATGCGCACCCGCGCGCGCTGCTCGACCAGCCGGCGGCCGAGGGTGTGCTGCGCCTGGTAACCGACGATGAGGACGGTGCTCTTCTCGTCCTCGATGGAGCTCTTGAGGTGGTGGAGGATGCGCCCCGCCTCGCACATGCCGCTCGCCGAGATGATGATCGCGGGATCCGGATCGGCGTCGATCGCCTTGGAGTCCTCGACGGTCTCGACGTAGTGCAGGTCGGGAAAATCGAAGGGGGAGTCGTGGGCGCGGAGCAGGGCGCGCGTCTCGGTGTCGTAGCACTCGGGGTGGAGCTTGAAGATGTCGGTGATCTTCACCGTCAGGGGCGAGTCGACGTAGACCTTGAGGCGGGGGATCAGGTCCTTCTGGCGGAGCTTCTTGAGGGCGAAGATGACCTCCTGGGCGCGCTCCAGGGCGAAGGAGGGGATGAGCAGCTTGCCCCCCCGCTCGTGGGTGCGGCGCACCACGCGGGCGAGGTCCTCGTCCATCTTGTCGGTGCCGTCGTGGAGGCGGTCGCCGTAGGTGCTCTCGCTGAGGAAGACGTTGACCCCCTCGGCCACCTCGGGGTCGCGGAGGATGGGGCGGTCGTAGCGGCCCAGGTCACCGGTGAAGCAGAGCCGCTTGGTCTTGCCGTGCTCCTCGACGTCGAGGACCGTGATGGCGCTGCCCAGCACGTGCCCGGCGTCGAGGAAGGTGAGGCGCATGCCGGGCGCGACGGGGACCGGGCGGCGGTAGGGGATGGAGAGGAAGCGGCCGATCGTCTCGATGACGTCCTCGTCCGCGTAGAGCGGCTCGACGGGGGGCGCCGCCGATCCCTCCCGCTCCGCCAGCCGGTTGAGGAAGCGGGCGTCGCTCTCCTGGATGGACGCGGCGTCGCGGAGCATCACCGCGCAGAGGTCGCGGGTGGCCGGCGTGGCGTAGATGGGGCCGTCGTAGCCGCTCTTGACGAGCATCGGCAGGCCGCCCGAGTGATCGATGTGGGCGTGCGAGAGCACCACCGCGTCGACCGCGCGAGGGTCGAAGGGGAGGCGCTTGTTGCGCTCGAACGACTCGCGCCGCTGGCCCTGGAAGAGGCCGCAGTCGAGGAGCACCGTGGCGTGCGCGGTGCGCACCATGTGCATCGATCCGGTGACGGTCTGGGCGGCGCCGAGAAACTCGATTTCCACGGCGCGAGCCTACACGAGACGCCGCCCCCCGGCGGTACTTCGTCGGCGCTACTGGGTGGGGCAGGCCGTGCCGAGCGCCTGCGGCGCGGGCACCACCGCGGTGCCGGTCTCGAGGAAGGTCGAGAAGAAGCAGCCGTACTGGTACTTCACCGTGTCGAGCTGCGAGTAGAGAGCGTGCGGATCGTAGACCCCGTCGCCGTGGTACTGCACCACCATGCCCGTGTACTTGGCGCCGCTCTCCGAGGTGAGATCGTTCACCACCGAGTAGGGGAGGATGCCGTCGTCCCCCTCGAGCGCGAGCGCGGTCTGCATGGTCGGCCAGACGACGGTGCCGGTCTCCTTGTGCCCGTAGGCGGTCGCCATCGCGTCGTAGGTCGCCTCGGGGAAGTAGGAGTCGCCCTGGCCCACCGGCTCGTAGACGGGGCGCGAGGGGGAGCCGGGGAGCGGGCGGCGCGCGACGCGGGGCATGGACACCATCGGGTCGACGGCCTCGGCGGCGGTCTCGAAGAGGCTGAGCCCGGGGTGGAGGAAGGTGAGCTCCGACTGCGTGCCGAGCAGCAGCGTCCCCACCGCGCCCGTCGGGACGAGCGGCGTGATCAGGATGAAGTGGCTCCAGTACCCGCCGGCGCCCGTCGCCACCGCCGCCTGGAGCCGGGGCTCGGCGGCGGTGATCAGGTTGGTGTACATGCCGCCCATCGACTGCCCCTGCGCGAGCACGTGGCTGGTGTCGAACTTGAACGCCGTCGCGCCCGCCGGCAGCGTCACCCCGGGGCAGGCGGCGAGCATCGCCGGCGTGATGGTGAGCTTCTCCAGCGCGTCGAGGAAGAGGTGCTGCTCGATGATCCCCTGGCGGAAGGTGTCGCGCATCGCCGAGAGGTTGTTGAGGTTGAGGTACGCCGTGTCGCTCGCCCCCGGGAGGCGCTCGGGGTTGACCGGCAGCGCGCTCCCCGCCATGGCGATGCCGAAGGGCGCCAGCACGTACGCCGGGCCCTGCCCGGGGGTGTTGCACCCCATGACGCACATCGGATCGCCCGCGTTGCAGCTGGCCGTGCCGTTCCACCCGTCGAGCGGCGTGGCGGGGGTGAGCGCGGTCGCGGGCGCGCACTGGGTCAGGTCGGTGGTCGGCCTCCAGGTGCCCCGATCGGCGAGCGCCGTGCTGTAGCCGCCCGATCCGTGGAAATAGGTCACCAGCGGGAAGCCGTTCACCGGCATCTCCCCGAGGGGGAGGGTGATGGCGATGGGCGCGACCTCGACCCGCTGCTTGGCGGGCAGCCCGTTGTCGGAGAAGTCGAAGCTCCCCTGGGTGTCGAACGGCGGCGTGCCCTGCTGGAACTGGGGGTACGTCACCGAGCCGAGCAGCTCGCAGTAGCGGTTCTGGATGGCCGCGTTGGCCGGGTTGAACGTGAGGTCGTCGAGGGTGACCGGGTACTTGGCGGCCAGCTTGCTGGCGAGGGCGGCCGTCTCTGCGACCACGTCGCCGGTGGTGAAGACCGTCGCCGCGGCCACCTCCGCGGCGTCCACGCCGATCATCTTGAGCGTGTCCCAGAGCGGCTGGTAGAGCGTCACCGCCGCCGCCCCCTTGGCCCCGGCCGGCGCCGTGCCCGCCTCGATCTGCGCCAGCGCCGCCGAGGTCCCCAGGGGCAGCCCGGCCCCGTCCTGGAGCGACTTGAGCACCACGAACGCGTACTTGCGCGAAGGGTGCAGGACGAACCCCGGCCGCTGCGCGATCGCCAGCACGTTGCCGTCGGGGAGCCAGCCGTCGGCGGCCGGCACGGTCGCCACGGTGGGGAAGAGCGCTCCCCGGGTGCTGGAGGTCGGGTCGACGTCGACCAGCAGGATCGGCGAGGTCTTGGCGGCCGGGATCACCTGGGTCACGTCGAGGTTGCCGAGCGCGGCGTCGAAGTGGAAGTAGGCGACCGGCACCACCGGGAAGCCGGGGTGCTCCATGGCGACCGTCTGCAGGCCCGCGATGGTCTGGAGGAACGACGGGTAGAGCAGCCCCGTGAGATCCGGCGTGCCCGTCGCGGTGAGCCGCAGGTCCGAGGGGTAAGGCGCGTCGAAGAAGTGATCGGGCGAGGTCAGGTCGGCCGTCAGATCGAACGCCGCCGTCGCCCCCGCGGCGCTGCCGCCTGTGCCGCCCGCGGTCGAGCCACCGCTCTTGCACGCCGAGAAGAGAAGAGCCGCCGCCAGGATCGAAGCATGGGTGCCGCGCATAGGGGGTGCATGGTAGCCGAGAAGCTCGCTTGCGTGCGCGGCCCCCGCTTGGTACGGCCGCAGATCATGGGTCCGAAGAGCGCCGGTGTCTTGACCCTCCTTCTTGCCTCGGCGCCCTGCCTCGCCCGCGCCTCGCCGCCGCCGGCGGAGCCGCCGCTGCTCTCGGGTACGACGTCCCGCGACGACGCGGGCGTCCTGCCGCCGCAGCCGATGCCCGGCACACCGCCTCCGGTCCCCCCAGCCCCGGTGCCGGGAGCGCCGCGCCTGCACGTCGAGTCCGCCTCGCCGGGGGTGACGCTGTTCGAGGTCTCGCAGGCGGCCGCGGTCTTCGGTGCTCGCGGCACGTCGTACGGGGTCTTCACCCGCCCCATCTGCCACGTGCCCTGCGATCGAATCGTCGACGGTCGCGCCGGGCAGAGCTTCTACTTCGGAGGCGAGGGCGTCACCCCCTCCTCGTCGTTCCAGCTCGCGGGACACAGCGGCGAGGTCGCGGCCTCCGTCACGCCCGGCAGCGCCCGCGCGCGCTTCGGCGGGGTGGTGATGACGGGGTTGGGCGCCACGGCGATCCTCACGGGGGCCATCATGTTGCCCATCGGGGCGCGCTACTCCGAGACGGATGACCTCGGCGTGACCACCAACGTGGTCTCGGTGCCCATGGTCGTCGGCGGCGCCGCGCTCGCCGCGGCGGGCGTGGGCCTCTTGATCGGCGGGATCGTGACGCTGGTGAAGAGCAGGACGGCGTTCACCTTCGCCGAGCGGTCCGTGGCGGTGGCGTTCTAGACCCAAACCTCGCCCAGCAGCGGGAGCGCGCCGATTTTCGCCTCCCGGGTCGCCCCGGCGAGGCGGTCGACGAGCCGGGGCACCGCCATCGCCGGGAGCATCCGCGCGCCGCGATCGAGGGGGCGGAAGAAGTCGTCCCAGTGGGAGAGCAGCACCGCTTGCGGCGAGAGGGCGCGGGCCACGCGCTCGGGCAGATCCGGCGAGCTCGTCCAGCCGGCGGTGCAGAGGAGCACCAGCTCCGGCTCCTTCGCCTCGAAGGGCGTGGCGGCCAGCTCGGCGCTGCCGAGGTGGACGATGGTGCGCCCGGCGACCTGGATCTCCACGGCGAAGACGGCGCCGCAGCGGTAGGCCTCGGTCCGCAGCGGGACGTCGTCGCAGTCGGCGATCTCGCCGGCGAAGGGGACCTTGCCGAAGAAGAAGCGGGAGTGCGCGCTGGGGACGAAGCGGAGGCGGAAGGGGCCGACCTCGGCGACGATGGGCTCGGTGCCAGGGGCGCGCTCGACGTCACGGACGCAGGCCTCGGGGACGCCCGAGGCCCGACAGAGCGTCGCCGCCGATCGCGAGCCGAAGACGGTGGCGCCGGTGGCGATCGCGATGGCGGGCACGTCGAGCGCGTGGTCGAAGTGGGTGTGGCCGACCACGATGGCGTCGGCGCGGGGCGCGTAGCGCGCGACGGCCGCGGGGTCGGAGCGCAGCGGCGCTACCACGCAGCGGCCCAGCGAGGCGCGGGTGAAGTAGGGATCGAGGAGCACCACGACCCCCTCGTGCTCGAGGGCGAAGCCCGCGGTGCCCAGCCACTGCACGCGCACCGGGCCGCGGCCCAGGGCGTCGTCCTTCCAGACGTCGCAGCCCGAGATCACCCTTCGAGGCTCTCGTCGACGAGGGCCTTGAGCTCGGCGAGCTTCCTCGCGCGGGCCGGGTCGGCAGCCTTGATGCGCGGCGCGCCGGCGGGGGCGGACGTCAGCAGGGCGCGCTCCAGATCGGCCAGCTCCTCGTCCGGGGAGGCCGCGTGCTTCTTGCCGCCCACGCCGAGGACCCGGGCGAGCCAGCTCCGCGACGGCAGCAGCGCGTAGTCACCGGCGCGGACCGCGTCGGGGTTCTTGCGCAGCTGGCGCACCACCGCGGCGTTGGAGCTCGCCCACGCGTAGCCCTCCTCGAAGTGCTCGCCGGGGGTGAGCTGGAGGTGCTTGGCGGCGGCGCGCTCGGAGACGTCGAAGAGGCGGCAGAACAGGCCGAGCGCCACGGTGACCTCGTCGACCGGCATGCGGGTGGCGGAGTGGACCTGCACGCCGCTACACCCCTTCATGTAGACGTACGAGCCGTTGGCGAGGAGCACGCCGAAGCCCAGCAGCACGCCGGCCAGATCGGTGAGCGGCTCGCGATCGGTGGCGAGGGTGCCGCGGTAGGCGTCGGCCTCGGTCATGAACATGCAGGACACCGCGCGGACCATGCTGGTGGTGAGCACCACCGGGTTCTTGATCTCGGCCGCGCCGATGGCCACCGCGTACGACCCGTCGTCCCGCCGCACCACCCGGTCGAGCTCGAAGTTGACCTTGCCGCTGCCGCCGCCGCCGCAGGCGCCGCTCGAGCAGCTCACCTTGGCCGCCTCCTCGCCCTCGGGCGTGAGGATGGAGAGCTCGACGCCGAGATCGGCGAGCCCGGCGTGGCCCTGGACGCGCGCCATCAGCGCGGCCACGGCGGGCGGGGATCCGTCGAAGCGGTCGGGGAAAAAGTCGCCGTTGGGCAGCACCAGCCCGCGCACCGGCTCGGCGCCGCGCTCGAGGAGGGTGGCGGTGTGGCTGAGGATCCAGCGGAGCTGCGTGTCGGCCGGGAGGTCCATCGAGACAGTATAGCGGATGGGCGGCCGGGAAGCGGCGCGGGGAGCGCCGGAGCTCGACCCCGGCGGGCGGGAGAGGGGGCGGTTCGCCGGGAAAGCGAGCAAATTCGCGGTTCCGAGACCGGTTGCCTCATTCCGTCCGCACGGCATGGCTCGGTCGGTTTACCATCGAGCGCTGCTCTCGCCCGCCCAGGAGACGCATGTACTTCGCCGTCGACGATCGTCACCGCCTCGCCTTCTTCCGTTTCGTGAGCGCCGAGCTCTCGGACGAGCAGTGGATGTTCTACGTGGACGGTTTCGTGCGCTACGCCTCCATGGAGGGTGGCCCCTACGCCATCGTCGCCGAGTCGGAGCTCGGGTCGGCCATGCCCAACGCCAAGTGGCGCCAGCGCTTCGCCGACGCCGGCGCACGCGTCCACTCCGACGCGGTGTTCGTGCTGATCACGAAGTCCGCCGTCGCCCGGGGGATCGTCACGGCCGTCAACTGGCTGCGCCCCTTCAGGTTTCACTATGGCGTCGTCGCCAGCCGGCAGGAGGCGACCCGCTTCGTCTGCGGGTATCGCCCGGATCCCGGCGTCAGCGCGGCCCTCGAGGCCGCCTTCCTGCGGGCGCCCAGCGCGCCGGTCGGCCGCGACGGCCGGTGGGCGGCGGCGCCTTCGTCCTGACCCGAACCGCGGCGGTCACCGCCTCGGCGCGGCGTGACAGAGCACGTCCTTGATGTCCCTCGTCGACTGGTGACACTCCCACTTGTCGTCGTGGCAGGAGATCACCAGCACCCCCGCCTCGAAGGCTGCCTTCAGCGACGTCCCGGCCCGCTGGACGAGCTGCCCCGGCACGTGGTCCGAGCACCCGTGGCCCATGTCGACCTCGATCTTGCGGTTCCCCTTGGTCGCCTTGGCCGCGTTGGGCGGGGTCTTGCCCTTGTCGATCCCGCGCACCGCGACGTCGAGCTTCTTCACCGTCTCGTCCAGGTAGGCGCTGTCGACGGTGAGCGGGTCGTTCCCGCGCGGCGTCACCAGCGCCAGTGTGTAGGCGATGGCCATCATCTGTTGCTCCGGCGGTGCGCTCGGCTGGATCGGGCCGCTCGATCCGAGGGGCACGGGGCGCGGCGGCATCGGCGGCGGGGCGGGCTTCACGGTCGCGCTGGGGGCCGCGGACGCCGACGGTGCCGTAACGGGAGCCGAGGGCGCATCGGACGCGGTCGCCGACGCCCCCGCCACGGGCGCAGGCTTGTCGTCGCAGGCGGCGAGGGCGGCAAGGGCGGCAAGAGCGATGAGCAGACCTCGATGGCGCATCCCGCGCTTATAGCGCTTGACCCACGCGGAGGGCTCGGCATTCTGGCGTCCTCGGACCCTCGCCATGAACCTCCCGGCCCGCCTCTTCGCTACCGCGCTCGCCCTCGCCGCCCTCGCCTCGCCCGGCGCGGCCCTCGCTCGTCCTCGCCATCACGATGGTGCGCACCACGAGGGGCCGTCGTTCCCGATGAAGGCGGACGAGTACCGCGCCCTGATGGAGAAGCGCATCGACGGGGTGCGGGCGATCATCGACCGCAAGCTCGACCGCCGCGGCGTCAGCCCCGACCGGAAGAAGGCGATCCACAAGATCTTCGACGAGTCGAGCCAGGACCTGCGCGCCGAGATCGCCCGCGCCACCGCCGACGGCACGGTGACCCAGGCCGAGGCCACCAAGGTGAAGACGCTCACCACCGGCCTGCGCGCCAAGGTGCGCGAGCGCCTGCGCGGCGAGAAGAGCGGTCACGACGGAGGCCACGAGGGAGGCGCCGCCAAGGACGCCAAGACCGCGAAGAAGGACAAGGCCGCCCCCGCCGAGCCGGCGGCGGCGAGCGCTCACGGCAAGCCGCCGGCCCACGGGGATGGCGCCGGGCCGGAGAAGACGGCCAAGGCCAAGGCGGGCAAGGCCAAGACCGGCAAGGCCAAGGCCGGCGGAGCCAAGAAGCCCGGGGGCTCGGACGGAGGGCACGAGGGCGGCCCGACCAAGCAGGCCAAGGCGTCGCCCGCGAAGAAGGCCAAGAAGGCCAGCAAGGCCAAGAAGGCCAAGGTCGACCCGGGATCGAACCTGTAGAGCCGCGTGCTCCTCGAGACGCTGCTCGCGCAGATCTTCGCCGCCGCCCCCGCGCCGGCGCTCCCGCCCTCCGCCGCTGCTTGCCCCGCCGACATGCGCCTGGTCGACGGCGTTCACCACGATCAGGTGCAGCGGTTCTGCACGGACTGGCGGCAACAGCACTGCTACTCCATCTTCCCCGGCCTGTTCGCCGAGGAGTCGCAGGTGACGCCGATCCGCGCCTGCATGGACACCTACGAGTGGCCCAACCGCGCCGGCGCGATGCCCGTGGTGATGCTCCGCTTCGTCGACGCCGAGGCGGCGTGCGCCTCGGTGGGCAAGCGGCTCTGCACCGAGTTCGAGTGGGAGACCGCCTGCGAGGGCCCCGAGACGCTGCCCTGGCCCTACGGCTGGCGCTACGACCCTGGCGCCTGCAACAGCGCCAAGGTCTACCGGCCGGTGAGCGAAGCGAAGCTCGCCGCCAGCGACGGTTCGGTGCGGGACGCGGAGACCCGGCGCGCCTGGCAAGGCGAGCCCTCGGGGGCGTACCCGGTGTGCAAGAGCGCCTACGGGGTCTTCGATCTGACGGGGAACGTGGAGGAGTGGGTGCAGACCTCCCGGCCCGAGTGGCCCTATCGCTCGGCGCTCAAGGGCGGCTACTGGTCCAAGCCCTGGGCCGGCTGCCGCGGCACCAACGAGGCGCACGGCCCGCAGTTCCGCTTCTACGAGGTGGGCTTCCGCTGCTGCCGCGACCCGGGTGGGCCGGCGACTCAGACCCCGACGCGCGAGCCCAGGTAGCGGGCCACCAGGTTGCCGAGCCCCTCCCCGTCGCTGCGGAGGCGACCGCCGCTCGACGGGTTGCTGGGGATGCTGATGCCGCCGATGGACACGCCGCTGGTCGGGTTGGTGCCGTGGGCGAGCTCGATCTCGTCGACCAGCCGGCCGTCGGCGGTGACCACCTTGAGGTCCATGTGGACCAAGCTCGACTCGTGCACCACGCCCCCGTAGAAGCCCGGCTCGATGAAGTTGACGCTGGGCCGGAGGAGGAACGGCGCGTCCGCGGGCCCGGTGGCGGGGACCACCTCGATGCCGGTCTCGCGAGCCCTGGCGATGAGGTGCTCGAGGAACTTCTCGTTGAGCGCCGCCTTGTCCTCCTGGAAGCTCGCCACCTGCTTGGGCTCCTTGTCCGCCAGGTAGAGCGGCTCCGGCTTGCGCCCGATCATCAGCCCCGCGTAGTCGATGGGAGAGACGGCGAGCTTGCGCTGGCCGAAGAGCGGGTTGTTCGCCGCCATCACCAGGACGCGCCACGAGGCCCCGCCGCAGCCCGACGCCCCTCCACCCAGGACGACCGCGCCTAGCCCGATGAACGACCGACGATCCATGTGCTCTCCTCCCACCGGAGACGCCGGCCCCCGGATCAGGGCCCGATACTAGGCGGCGGCGCCGCCGCCGTCACCGCGAACCGCCGGTAGGCGACGCGCCCGATCACGTACCCGATCGTGGCCAGGTGCCAGGGACGCAGTCCGCTCGCCTCGCCGCGGTAGACGGGGCGCACCACCACCTCGCCGATGCGGAGCCCGCGGCGCGTGAGGGCGCCGATCAGATCGTTGGGGTAGCCGTAGCGCGGCCAGAGCGCGTCGAGGTCGGCGCCGAGCGCGTCGAGCGCACTGGCAGAGATCGCGGTGAAGCCACACTGGCTGTCGGCGAGGCTCTCGATCCCGGCAGCGTGCCGGGTGAGCCAGGCGAGCGCCGCGGTCCCGGCGAGGCGCGCCGGCGGCATGGTGCGGAGCACTCCGGGGTAGGCGAGGCGGTTGCCCTTGACGTAGTCGGCCGCCCCGCGGACGACCGGGAGCAGCACGGCCGCGAGATCGTCGGGGTGCATCTGTCCGTCGCCGGCCATGACCGCGGCCACGTCGGCGCCCAGGGCGCGAGCGCGGCGGTAGCCGGTGACGATGGCCGCGCCGACGCCGCGGTTGTCGGGGTGACGGAGGACCTCGACCCGCGGATCCTGCGGGCGAGCGGCCTCGGCGCAGGTGGCGTCGCGGCTGGCGTCGTCGACGATGAGGACGTGATCGACGAAGGCCGGCATCCGGCCCACGGTCTCGGCGATCCACCGCTCCTCGTTGTGGGCCGGGACGACGACGGCGATGCGGGCACGCTCGAGCACGAGCCGCGCTTTAGCTTTCGCGCCACCGGCTTTCAAGCTAGTGCCAGCCCCGATGGCGACCCCGCCGCCCCCCGCCCCCCAGGCGCCCGCGCCCGCCGACCCGACCGCTCCGCGCGTGTCGCGGCGGGCGCTCGTGGGCGGCGGCCTGGCGGCGCTGGTCCTCGGGGGGAGCTGGGCGCTGTGGCAGCGCGCGGCGCGCTTCCCGCCGGACACGACGCCGGGCGGCGCCTACCTGCGCATCGCCGTCAACATCACCGAGGGCAAGGTGCGCGACTGCTTCGCCTACCTGGAGGACCAGGCGCAGCACGCCGCCTATTCCATCCGCGACTACCGCAAGCGCGCCAGCGATCGGATCGCCGCCTCGTACCCCGAGCCGGAGCGCACCCGGCTGCTCGACGCCTACCAGGCGCACGCCAACGCGCCCGACGGCGCCGACGTGTGGCTGGAGATGGCCCAGCGCCGGGGCTGGGTGGGGCGGATGCGGCGCGATCTCTCGGGGGTGGCCAAGGTGGAGCAGAGCGGAGAGCGCGCCACCATCGAGACCGCGCGGGGGACGCGCTACGGGTTCCGCAGGCGGGAGAACGGGATCTGGGGGCTGACCCTCTTCACCGCGGACCTGCTGGCGGAGGCGGAGCGGGCGGCCCGGGACGCGGAGGTGGTGGAGAAGGCGGCGGGGGACTACGAGCGAGGGAAGTAGGGTCAGCTCGCGGGGCGGGTAGGTGACCCAGACGATGCCGCCCTCGGGCGGCGGGAATCTCATGCCGTCGAAGGTCCACTCGACGCAGGAGATCACGCCGCGGTCCGCCATGCCCGGCTCGCGGCTCCCCAGGTTCGAGACGGCGCCGTCACGCCCGATGGCGAACCGGAGCGAGAGGCCACCTTGCAGGTTGGGGTTGGTGCGCAGGCCGCGGTCGAAGCACCGGCGCAATCGACCCAGGCTCTGGCGAACGACGCGCTGAACGAGCTCCGGCTCGAGGCGACCGCTCACCGAAGGCGACCCCATCCGCACGCGCGCGGGCCTGGCGCCGAAGCGACCGTGGCCCGCGCCGAAGCCCTGCCCGGCGCTGACGCCTTCGAGGTTGAGGTCGCCGTATGCGTGACCGACGAACGTCTCTTCTGGGCTCTCCCCGACGTCAGCGACGTCGGCGAGGACGGGGTCGATGCCCCAGCGCTGACGCGCGCCGCAGGAAAGAAGGAGGCTATCGGAGCGCGCGGGGTCGGGCACGAAGGCGCAGAATTCGCGGTCGTCGCCGGGTGACCACAGGAGGCCGATGGTGCCTCCGGACCCGGGGCTTTCGGAGGGGGAATCGGCCAGCAAGGCCGCTTGCTCCTCCGCTTCGGCCAGCGCGACCGGCCGGTAGGCCTCCTGGAGCGCACGGATCGTCGCGATCGATCCCTCTTCCAGGTCCGCTTCCGAAGGGACCGAGACCGCCGCCCCGAGGCCGAGCCATGCGGCCACCGCGCCGGCCACGAGCGCCGTGCTCGCCAGAAGGCGCCCGCTGGCCCTCATCGAGAAGGTGCGACCCACCACCCGGGCCCCGTTCACGAGCGCGATCTCGAGGACGAGAGGCGCGGCTCCCGGAGCGTGATCGGGCGCGGCGCGGTACGCTGATCGACGTCAACTACTCTTGCCGGTCAGCGACAACTATTTCTGCCGGTTCCGGCCACGTCCTTCCGCTCGTCCACGGGCCCCCATCTTCACCACCCCCTTCGGGTAGTTGTCGTCACCTCCGCGTAGTTGTCGTCGTTCGTCATTCCATCGCGCCCACGCCATCGAGACCTCGCGCTCTGCACCTCGTGGTGATGCCGCGCCCAGTAGAGCGCGGAGCGATCACCGAGCACCGAGGCCCGTCTCTTCATCGGCGTGCACCCTCTCGACGCGGAGCCCCCTCGTGCGCCCACGCCAACGAGACCTCGCTGGTCTCCACGGTGGCGACGCGCCCCCGGTCGCGAGGCCCCCTCTCACGCGCTGTCGTCCTTCTTCTTCCTCGACTCGTTGCGCTTCTTGGCCTCCTCCGCCCGCACGCTCTCCCGGTCGATCTCGATGATCGAGGCGTGATGGACCAACCGGTCAATCGCCGCCGCCGTCGCCATCGGGGTCTTGAAGATCCGGTCCCACTCGGAAAAAACCAGGTTGCTGGTGATGATCAAGCTGCGGCGCTCATACCTCTCCGCCATCAGCGTGAAGAGCACCTCCGCCTCCTCCGCCGTCTGCTGCACGTAGCCGAGGTCATCGAGGATCACCGCGTCGAACACGTCCAGCGCCCGCAGCGCTCGGGGCAGACACAGGTCACGGCGTGCCACCAGAAGGTGCTGCACCAGCTGGTAGGTCGGCGTGAAAAGCACGCTCCGGCCCGCCTCGACCAAGGCGTGGCCGAGCGCGCAGGCCAGGTGGCTCTTGCCCACGCCGGGCAGCCCGAAGAGCAGCACGTTGTTGGCCTGCTCCACGAAGTCGCCCCGCGACAGCT
>Ga0302267_10005188_pt1 | contig 13837 bp, 10 predicted proteins | sample III_Bog_E1_3_FD_194555 | JGI IMG/M metagenome (GOLD analysis project Ga0302267, IMG submission 194555) | Peat permafrost microbial communities from Stordalen Mire near Abisko, Sweden - III_Bog_E1_3 | ecosystem: Environmental > Terrestrial > Soil > Wetlands > Peat | place: Sweden: Abisko... | reverse complement strand
GCTGTTCCGCCGAGCAGGCCAGGGCCCGGATCGGCGACGCCGTGAAGCAGATCATCCGGCTCGCCCAGCAGGAGCATGTTGGGATCGTCATTGAGAAGCTGGACTTCACGGCCAAGAAGCGGTCGATAAAGGACAAGGGCGTCCGGTTCGCCAGGATGCTGTCGAGCCTGTCCTACCGCCAGATCCTGGAGACCATCAAGGCCCGGGCCTTCGATGCCGGGATCCAGGTCCAGGAGGTCAACCCGGCCTACACCTCCATCATCGGCAAGCAGAAGTTCGCCCGCAGATACGGGCTTTCCAATCACGGCGCCGCAGCTCTGGTGATCGCGCGCCGGAGTCTTTCCTTCAGTGACCGTCCGAACCGTACAAGCTCTCAAGGCACCTCCCCCGCGCCTGCAAGGAAGCGAGGCGAGCATGTTTGGAAGCATTGGGCCAGGAAGGGCACTGAAGAACGGCGCGTGAAGCGCGCATCTGGTCGCCGAAAGGCGATCCCCGCAGCCACCGGAGTCCCCAAGGCTCACGGCGCTGGGGGGACCCATCTGGATGCTGCCGGTGGGATCCCGGCACGTGAATCCGTCCCCAGCACTGTTCGGGGGGCGTCCTTCGGTGAACCCAAACGTCCCCCGAAGGCCAAGAATTCTGGCGACTTGCAATAAAACGCTACGAATTCAGGAACGGTGCTCATTTGAACCTCCGAGACAATGTATACACCCAGGGTGTATACCGTCAAGGAACCAGGGGAAGATCCCATGCCTTAGGAACCATCCCCTATACGCTCAGCAAGCTCCGGGCATGGGCCAACGCCTCCGGCCGGTCCGGATGACCCGAGAGCAGCCGGGCCAGTTCCTTGACCCGGCCATCCCCGGACAGCCAGACCAGGCCGCTGCGGGTTCGCCCATCCTGGACCTCCTTGCGCAGCAGGCCATGGTGGTCGGAACGGGCCGCCACCTGGGCCAGGTGGGTGACCGCCAGCACCTGGTGCCGGTGGCCCAGCTCGCCGATGGCGGCGCCCACGGCGATGGCGGTCTCGCCACCGATGCCGGCGTCCACTTCGTCCAGCACCAGCACCAGGGGGTCGCCGCCGTTGGCGCCCAGGGCCATACCCGCACCCTGCAGGGCCAGCATGAGCCGGCTGAGCTCGCCGCCGCTGGCGATCTTGGCCAGGGGACGGAAACCCTCGCCCACGTTGGGCTCGATCCAGATGGCCAGAGCGGAGAAGCCCTGGGTCGCCACCCGGGCCGCCAACCCGGCCTGCACCACCGGGCTCCCGGGATCCTCGGCCAGGGTCAGCCGGATCTGCAGGCGGGCGCCGGCCATGCCGAGATGCTTCAGGCGCTTGTGGACTTCCTTCTCCAGTTTCGGCACCAGCTCGGCCCGGCGCTGGTGCAGGGCCTCGGCGGCGGCGCGGTAGGTCTCGCAGGCCCTGGCCAGGGCCGCGGTCATGTCCTTGATGCTGGAACTGCCGGCCAACAGCTCGTCCTGCTCGACCTTCAGGTCGGCGCACCGCCCGGCCAGCTCCTCCGGCTCGCAATGGTGGCGCCGGGCCAGCTTCTCGAACGCGGCCAGGCGCGTCTCCACCGTCTCGATCCGGTCCACCCCCTCCCGGGACCAGATGATGGCCTGGTCCTTGGCCAGGGCCAGGAGGTCCTCCAGCTCCAGCATCACCGAGCGCAGCCGGTCCACCTCCACCTGGGCGGCCGGCAGGATGGCGGCGGTGCGGGCCAGGGCCCGGTGGCCGTTCTCCACGTGACGGCCGGCTTCGTCCAGTTCCTCGGCGCTTTCCCTGAAGGCCTGCTCCAGCTGCACCGCATGGCGCAGGGGCTCCCGCTCGGCCCTGAGCTGGGCCCACTCGCCGGGCTTGGGGGCGAGCTTGTCCAGGTCGCCGATCTGCTCGGCCAGCCACTCCAGGCGCTCGCCGCGCTGGGATTCGCTGCGCTTGCGGGCGACCAGACGGCTCTGGGCGTCCTTGACTTCACCGGCCTCCTGGGACAAATCGGGACGGATGCCCAGCACCTCGTCCAGCAGCCCCAGGTGCCGCTCCTCGGCCATCAGGGACTGGTGGTCATGCTGGCTGGTGAGCCGCATCCAGATCCGCCCCGCTTCCCGCAGGTCGGTCAGGCTGCAGGCGCCGCCATTGATCCAGGCCCGGCTCCGGCCGTTGAGGGTGACCTCCCGGCGCAGCACCACCGGCTGCTCCTCGGGCAGGCCGCGCTCGCCCAGGAACGCCTTCCAGGCGGCGAAGCTGCCCTCGGCCACGGTTTCCACCACGGCCCGGTCGGTGCCCTGGCGGACCAGGTCGCCGTCCCCCCGGGCGCCCACCAGGAGCGAAAGGGCGTCCACCAACAGGGATTTGCCCGCTCCGGTCTCGCCGGTGAGGACGGTGAAGCCGGGGTGGAGGTCGATGGCAAGGTCCTCGACCAGGGCGAGGTTCTGGATGCGCAGGGATGTGAGCATGCCAACAGGTTAACCCAGCTCTGGCCGTTCCGCCGATCCGTCCCATTGACAACAGGTGCGGATGCAGCGAAGATGGGGTCTCTGAGTTCTTTGTCAGTTTCATAGTGAGCTATCAAGAAAGGTGGAGGGACGGGCCCTGTGAAACCTTGGCAACCTGCTTACAGCAAGGTGCCAATTCCTGCCGGCGGCAACGCCGGATAGATGCCGAACTGATGTGACTGCAACCTAAGACACAAACAGAAGAGGGCCCGATTCAGCATGGGGCCCTCTTCGTCTATCCCAAGCTCGCGGAACGGAAGACTCCATCGCTTTTTGGAGGCACCCCCTTGAAAATCCTGAAATTCGGAGGAACCAGCGTAGGCACCGTGGAGGCCCTGCGCCGCTGCGGCTCGATCATCGGCCAGGAACTGCCCCAGGGCGGTCTGGTGGTGGTTTCGGCCCTGTCCGGCACCACGGACACCCTGCTGCGGGCCATGACGGCGGCGGCCAAGGGCGACGGCGCCACGGCGGCGGACCTGCAGACCGGCCTCGAGGCGCGCCACCGGGCCCTGGCCGAAACCCTTGGGCTGTCCCAGGCCCTGAAGCCCCTCTGGCAACCCCTGTTCCAGTCCCTGGCGGACCTGCTCAAGGGCATGGGATTGGTGGGGGAGGCGTCGCCAAGGTCCCGGGACGCGGTGCTGGCGGTGGGCGAAACCCTGGCCGCCCGGCTGCTGGCGGCCTACTTGCGGCACCTGGGACGTCGAGCGGCGTTCCGGGACGTGCTGGAAGTGATGCGCACCGATGGCCGCCACGGCCGGGCCCGTCCGGACCGGAATGCCCTGGCCGAAGCCTGCGGTCCCTGGCGCGAGGCCCTGGGCCGGGACGCGCTCTGGGTGACCCAGGGCTTCCTGGGCCTCACCGACGAGGGCGCCGTCACCACCCTTGGCCGGGGCGGCTCGGATACCAGCGCCACCCTGCTCGGGGAGGCCTTGGGAGCCAGCGAAGTGCAGATATGGACCGACGTGGATGGCGTGCTCAGCGCCGACCCCAGCCTAGTCGCCGAGGCCAAGCTGATCCCGGTCATGAGCCTGCGCGAGGCCGCGGCGCTGTCGGCCTTCGGCGCCAAGGTGCTGCATGTGGACTCCCTGGCTCCAGTGGGCCGGTCGGGCCTGCGGCTGGTGGTGGCCAATACCCACCGGCCGAACGGAGGCCGCACGGAAATCCTGGCCCGGGCACCCCAAAGGGAACCCGGGGAGGTCACTTCGGTGGCCTACAAGGAGGGCGTCACCTGCCTGCGCCTGGACCCGGCCCAGGAACCGGATCTATTCGAACGGCTGTTCCAGGCGGCCAGCCGGCTCCAGGAAGCGGGCGCCGCCCTCTATGGTCTGCTGGCCACTCCGGACGGTGGGCTGCTGGTAGCCCGGGCGGAAACCCCGGAATCGGCGGCGGTGCTGAAGCAACTGGAAGCCTCGGGTTTGGCCCTGGAACGGGGCTGGGCGGTGGTCGCCTTGGTGGGCGAGGGGCTGCGCACCACCCAGGGCCAGGCCCTGAGTCTGCTGGCGCCCTTGGACGGGGAACCGATTGCGGCCATTCTTGCAGGAGATACAGGCGTTTCCTTCGCCTTCCTGATCCCTGAGAACCGCCTGGCCGAGTTGGTCCCCAAACTTCACTATCATTGCGTTGAGAAGGCGGTTCATTCATGACCACTGATTTTGCTGAAGCGCTCAAGTCCGGCCAATGTTTCCTCTTTGACGGATCCACCCCCACGGTCCTCTATGAACGGGGTGTGTACATCAACCGTTCGTTTGACGAGGCCAACCTCGGCTCGCCGGAACTGGTGCGGGCCATCCATGAGGAATTCCGCACCGCCGGCGCCCAGGTCATCACCACCAACACCTGGGCCGCGAACCGGATCAAGCTCCAGGGCTACGGCCTCGGGGAGAAGCTGGTGGAGATCAACCGGGCCGGGGCCCTTCTGGCCCGGGAGGTCCTGCAGGATGATGCTCCCGGCTGGGTGGCCGGAGCCATCGGCCCCCTGGGGGTCCGGATCGAACCCTGGGGCCCCACCTCGTTCGAGGAGGCCCAGGGCCTGTTCGCGGAACAGGCCGCGGCCCTGGTCGAGGGCGGGGTGGATCTGTTCGTGCTGGAGGGGTTCGCCGATCTGAACGAGATCCACCAGGCGATCCTGGCCATCAAGAAGGTCTGCGCCCTGCCGGTGGCGGCCATGATGACCCCCAACGACGAGGGCCAGACCCTTTATGGCACCGAGCCGGAATGGTACATCCGCAAGCTGACCGAATGGGGCTCCGATCTGGTGGGCGTCAACGGCGGCAGCGGACCGGCCCCCCTGCTGGACCTGCTGAAAAAGTTCAAGACGGTCACGGATTGCCCATTGATCCTGCAGCCCAGCGCCGGCCTGCCGCGCATGGTCGACGGCCGCCTGCTCTACATGGCCAGCCCGGAGTACCTGGGCGAGTTCGCCCGCCAGGCCTTCCAGCTGGGGGCCCGGGCCGTGGGCGGCGACGCCGGCACCACTTCGGCCCACATCCGCGCCATGCGCGGCGCGCTCCGCCAGGAGCGGGCCTTCGTGGAGGGGGCGGTGGAACGGGCCGAACCCGAGATCCCCCACCAGGCGGTGCCCACGGCCGACCGCAGCGCCTTCAGCCGGAAGCTGGCAGCGGGGGGCTTCGTCATCTCAGTGGAACTGGTCCCGCCCAAGGGCACTTCGGCCGACAAGCTGGTGGAGAAGGCTGAACATTGCAAGGCGCGGGGGGTGGACGCAATCAACGTTCCGGACGGCCCCCGAGCCATGGCCCGGATGTCGTCCCTGGCCACGGCGGTGATCATCCAGCGCCGGGTGGGCATGGAGACCCTGATGCACTTCGCCTGCCGGGACCGGAACCTGCTGGGCATCCAGAGCGATCTTCTGGGCGCGGCCGGACTCGGGCTGCAGAACGTGCTGGCGATCACCGGTGATCCACCGAAGCTCGGCCCCTACCCCAACGCCACGGCGGTGTTCGACGTGGACGCCATCGGCCTGGTGAACATCGTGCGCCAGCTCAACTCCGGGCTTGACCTGGGCGGGAGCGACATCGGCGCGCCTACCCGGTTCTGCGTCGGGGTGGGGGCCAATCCGGTGGCGGTGGACATGGAACGGGAATGCCGGCGCTTCCGCTACAAGGTGGAGGCCGGGGCGGAGTGGGCCATCACCCAGCCGATCTTCGATCCGGACGCCCTGTTCCACTTCCTGGATTTCGCCGCCCCCCTGGGGATCCCGATCATCGCCGGGATCTGGCCGCTGAAGAGCCTGCGCAACGCCGAGTTCATGGCCAACGAGGTGCCCGGGGTCCGGGTGCCGCCAGAGATCCTGGCCCGCATGGCCAAGTGGACCTCGGCCGAGGACCAGCTGAAGGAAGGGCTGACGATCGCCAGGGAGATCATCGACCGGGTGCGCCCCTCGGTGCGGGGGCTGCAGCTGTCGGCTCCCCTGGGCCAGGTGGACCTGCTCGACTCGCTGCTGGGGGATTCATGAGCGAAGCCCTCTCGACCGTACGGGTGCGGTTCCTGCCCGAGGACCTCCTGGTGGAGGCGCCGGCCGGCACGCCGCTGCAGGCGGTGGCCGACGCCGCCGGCGCCGATATCACCTTCGGCTGCCGGAGCGGATCCTGCGGCACCTGCCGGGTCCGGATCCTGGCGGGGATGGAGCACTGCTCGACGGTGGCGCCGGAGGAGCGGGATTTCCTCCGGGGCTTGGAGGCCCCAGCCGATCATCGGCTGGCCTGCCAGGTCGTGGTTGAAGGAGACATTGACGTGGAATACCTGGGGATCGATTGATGAGCACACTGGCCTCTCTGCTTCTGGAACGGGTGCTGCTGCTGGACGGGGGCCTGGGCACCCAGATCCTGGCCCGGAAGCCCAGCGTGGAGGACTTCGGCGGCACGGTATTCGACGGCTGCATGGAGATCCTGAACGAACGGCGGCCGGTGTGGATCCAGGAGATCCACGCGGCCTACCTGGATGCCGGCGCCGATGCGGTGGAGACCAACACCTTCGGCGCCAACGAGGTGGTGCTGGGGGAGTTCGGGATCCCGGAACGGACCGAGGAGCTGAACATCGCGGCGGCCCACCTGGCCCTGACCGTCGCCCGTTCCTATGACCAGCGCAAGTTCGTGATCGGCTCGGTGGGCCCGGGCACCAAGCTGCTCACCCTGGGCCATGTGGACTACCCCACCCTCTACCGCAGCTGCCTGGCCCAGATGCGGGGCCTGGTCAGCGGCGGGGTGGACGCCATCCTGATCGAAACCTCCCAGGACCTGGGCCAGATCAAATGCGCGGTGCGGGCCGCCCACGAGGCCATGGCCCAGATCGGCCGGAACTGCCCGGTCTGGGTGCAGGCCACGGTGGAAACCACCGGCACCCTGCTGCTTGGCACCGAGATCCAGGCCGTGCTCACCTCCCTGGAGATGCTCGGCATCGACGTGCTCGGCCTGAACTGCGGCACCGGGCCGGACGAGATGCACACGCCCCTGCAGACCCTGGGGGAGCTCTCCCCGTTCGGCATCAGCTGCCTGCCCAACGCGGGGCTGCCAGTGAACCTGGACGGCGCCCTGGTCTACCCCCTGGACCCCGCGGCCTTCGCCGAGAAGGTGGCGCACCTGGCCCGGAAGTACAGCCTCAACATCGTGGGCGGCTGCTGCGGCACCACCCCGGAGCACATCCGGGCGCTCAAGGACCGGCTCGGCAGCGCCGGGCTGGTCCACCGGACCCCGCACCTGGAACGGTCGGTGGCGAGCCTCTACCAGAGCGTGACCCTGGCCCAGGAGCCCCGCCCCCTGATCGTGGGCGAACGGACCAACGCCAACGGATCCAAGAAGTTCCGGGACCTCCTGGCCAAGGAGGACTATGACGGCCTGGCCGAGATCGCCCGGGACCAGCAGCGGGAAGGCGCCCACATGCTGGACGTGTGCGTGGCCTACGTGGGCCGGGACGAAGGCCGGGACATGGAGGCGTTCCTGCGCAAGACGGTGCCCCAGATCATGCTGCCGCTCATGATCGACTCCACCGAGGTGCCGGTGCTGGAGCGGGCGCTGCAGAACGCCCCGGGCAAGTGCGTGGTGAACTCCATCAACTTCGAGGACGGCGAGGACCGGGCCCGGAAGGTGCTGGAACTCTGCCGCACCTACGGGGCCGCCGTGGTCGGCCTGACCATCGACGAGCAGGGCATGGCCCACACCGCCGGCGGCAAGCTGGCGGTGGCCGAACGGCTCTACAACCTGGTGGTGCGGGACTACGGGTTCGACCCCGCGGATCTCATCATCGACCCGCTCACCTTCACCCTGGGCAGCGGCGACGAGACCTTCCGCGGGTCGGCGGTGGCCACCCTGGACGCGATCCGCATGATCAAGGAGCGCCTGCCGGGGGTGCTGACCATCCTGGGGGTGAGCAACGTCAGCTTCGGCCTGAGCCCTGCCGTGCGCCACGTGCTGAACGCCCTCATGCTCTACCACGGGGTGAAGGCCGGGCTGGACCTGGCCATCTTCAACGCGGCCAAGGTGATCCCGGTGGCCTCGATCCCCCCGGACCAGCGCGCCGCGGCGGAGGACCTGATCTTCGACCGCCGGCGGGAGGGCTACGACCCCCTGAAGGTGACCATGGCGCTGTTCGGGGACGGCCGGGGGCCCCAGGCGGAAACCGGCGACATCCAGGACCTGCCGGTGGAGGAGCGGCTCAAGCGCGACATCCTGGGCGGCGAGAAGCGGCGGATCCTGGACGACGTGGACGAGGCCCTGAAGAGCTTCCCTCCGCTGGAGCTGATCAACCGGGTCCTGCTGGACGCCATGCGCATCGTCGGCGAGCGGTTCGGGGCCGGGGAGATGCAGCTGCCGTTCGTGCTGGAGAGCGCCGAGGCGATGAAGGCCGCGGTGAAGCGGATCGAACCGCACCTGCCCAAGGAATCCTCCTCCACCAAGGGCCGGGTGGTCCTGGCCACGGTCAAGGGGGACGTGCACGACATCGGCAAGAACCTGGTGGAAATCATCCTGTCCAACAACGGCTACGAGGTGCTCAACCTGGGCATCAAGCAGCCGGTGGAGAGCATCCTGGCCTCCCTGGACGGGTTCAAGGCCGACGCCATCGGCCTTTCCGGCCTGCTGGTGAAATCCACCACGGTCATGCGGGAGAACCTGATCCACATGGAAGAACTCGGCCTGCGCATCCCGGTGATCCTGGGCGGCGCCGCCCTGACCCGGGACTTCGTGGCCGAGCAGTGCCAGAGCGCCTACTCCGGCCAGGTCCTGTATGCGGAGGACGCCTTCGAGGGGCTGCGCCACATGGACGCGATCCTGGCCGGGACCGTTCCGCAGCCCAAGGCCGTGGTCCCGGAAGCGCCGGCCATCAAGGTGCTGCACCGGGGCGCCGCCACCGCCGAGCTCTCCGACGACGGCCAGAGCGCCTGGGTCAAGCGCGGGCTCGACCTGCCCACCCCCCCGTTCTGGGGCGTGCGCGAGGCGGGCCAAACCCTGGCGGAGATCTTCGACTACCTGGACACCTTCGTGGTGATCCGCAACCGTTGGTCCTTCACCCAGGGCAAGCTCAGCGACGAGGCGTTCGCGGAGGTGCTCAAGGTCAAGGCCGAGCCGCTGCTGGCATCCTGGAAGCAGCGCATCATCGATGAAGGCCTGGCCGAACCCCGCGCCCTGGTTGGCTACTTTCCGACCCGGGCCGAAGGGGATGCCCTGGTGGTCTATGCCCCGGACCGGGTCCAGGTGCTGGCCCGGATCCCGTTCCCGCGCCAGGACCAGGGCCGGCGCCTGTGCATCGCCGATTTCTTCGAACCCGCCTCCAGCGGGAGATTCGATGTGCTGCCCCTGCAACTGGTCACCCTGGGCCGGAAGGCCGCGGATCTGGCGGCGGAACTGTACCGCGGCGACCGCTATTCGGACTACTTCCTGTTCCACGGCCTGGTCACCGAGCTCACCGAAGCCTATGCCGAGCGCCTGCACCGGACCATCCGGCGGGACCTGGGCATCCACGGCCACGACGCCCCGCAACTGCGCCAACTGTTCAACCAAGGCTACCAGGGCTCCCGCTACTCCTTCGGCTACCCGGCCTGCCCGGACCTGGCCGGCAACGGCACCGTGCTGGACCTGCTGGGGGGAGCCAGCATCGGCGTGGAGATCTCCGAACATTTCCAGATGGACCCGGAGTACACCACCTCAGCCCTGGTGGCCTGGCACCCCCAGGCCCGGTACTTCGCCGTCTGAGCCACGAAACCGGGCCCCGGGTCCTGGAGGGAAATGATTCAGCGGCGATCGCCCTGAAAACCTGGCGCTGGCTGAAACCTTGACCTCCGCAACGCAAGAAAAGGCAGAGTTATTTTTGACTCATAATCCATTCGACCAGACGGCGGTGAAAGGACTCCGGGTCCGCCAGATCCGTTTCGTAGAGCCTTGGAGAAGATTCCAGATCCCAGGCGGGAATCCGTTCCGGATTGGAAGGCCACTGGTCTGAACCCGCCATTGTCTGCTCGCCCGGTGCGGGGATGGTTGCTCCGATCATAGTCAGCCTCCTTCGAAACAAATTGTCTGTACCCAAGATAGGCATCTGGCAATCTAATGCCATATGTCTCGGATTCTTCAAACTCAGGTTACCGCCCTTTTCCCGGATTCAGGTCCGATCCGGCTGATGCTGCTGGGGGAGGCACCCGGCCCCAGGGGGGCCGACCAGAGCGGCGTCCCGTTCTGGGGCGACCGGGCCGGGGTGCTGGTCTACCGGGCCCTGGAGCGCGCCGGGCTGGCCACGGTCCCCCCGTTGGCCTACGAAAAGTGGGACGGGGCGACCCTGAAGGAAAAGGGGCTGTTCCCGCTGCTCCGGGAAGCCGTCCTGAGCAATGCCTTTCCCTATTGCCCCAGCCGTGACCTCCAGACCTTCAGGGCGCCCACCGACAAGGAACTGCGCAGCCCGGCCAACCTGGCCCGGCTGCGGCAAGAGCTGCACGAGGCCGCCCGGCGCTGCCAAGGACCCCTCCGGGTGATCACCCTGGGCAAGCGGGCCCAATGGATGCTCCGGAACCTGGAGGAGACGCCGGAACTGGAGCTGCATGGCCTGCCCCACCCCTCGGCCCAGGGCCTGCTCCAGGCTGCGGCCGGGAAGGGGAAGGGCCTGAAGATGGTCGACTTGCAGCGGGATTGGGAAGCGGCCCTGGCCGCGCTGCTGGCGCCGAAGTCGAATTAGGCCTTGGGATTTCCATGTTTTGATGGTCTTCTAGGGGATCGCTCTGCGTTTTCAAGGACGCCGGGCATTGGAGGAAAGCATGGCCCGAACGAACGAGACCTGGAAGGTCGCGGTGGATGGCGTAGCCTTGGCCACCGAACTGCATTCGAAACTGAAGGTGAGCCACCGCCAGGCCAAAGGGCTGATCGACGCCGGGTGCGTCAAGGTCAACGGCCAGGGCGCCAACACCTACGGCATCCGGCTGCGGCCCGAGGACACGATCGAGGTGAGCTTCGATCCGGACATGGTCTACACCGCCCTGCCCAAGCCCAGCAAGTCCGCTGACACCCCCTTCGAAATCCTCTGGGAGGACAAGCACCTGGTGTTCGTGAACAAGCCCGCGGGGCTGCTCACCGTCCCCACCGACAAGCACCAGGATCCCTGCCTGGCCGAGGCCATCACCGACCACTACCGCCGGCGCGGCTTCAAGCGGTTCCACCTGTTCATCGCCCACCGCCTTGACCGCTTCACCTCCGGGGTCCTGGTGTTCGCCAAGACCCCCGAGGCTCTGAACGGGCTGAAGAACATCTTCGAGGAACACCACCTCCGGCGCATCTACATCGCCATCCTGGTGGGCGAACTGCCGGAGAACGCCGGCACCCTGTCGGACAAGCTGGTGGAGCGCAAGTCCTTGAAGATGACCGTCGTTCCCGAGCATTCCCACGCCAAGCACGACGTCAAGGGGGCCAAACAGGCCATCACCCATTATCGGGTCCTGGAACGGCTGCCGGGCCACACGGTGGTGGAGGTCAAGCTGGAGACCGGGCGCCGGAACCAGATCCGGGTACAGTTCTCCGAGCGCGGCTTCCCGCTCCTGGGCGACCAGGTCTATGGCGTGGCCAGCGACAAGCTCGACCGCCAAGCCCTCCACGCCGAGCTGCTGGGCTTCCGGCACCCGGTCAGCGAGGAGACCATCACGGTCACCGCGCCCATGCCGTCCGATATGGAGAACGTGCTTAAGGTCCTGCGCAACGTGCGCCGGGTGGTGCGCGCCGAGGCCGGGGTCACCGGCGAGGCGGACATCTACAAGCCCAAGATCAGCAAGGAGCGGAAGGTCGAACGGCGCGAACGCTCGGAGCGGTTCGCCGAGCCGGAAACCAAGCCCAGGCCGAAGATGGGCCCGGGGGCCATGCCCGCGCCCAAGGCTCGGCCCGATGCCGCGCCCAGGCCTCGCTCCGCAGCTCGTCCCGACTCCGGGCCCAAGCGTTCCGAAAGCCGGTTCGATACCGGGGCGAAGCAGAGGCCGGCCGGAAGATCCGGAACGGGCTCCCCTACCCCCAGGCAGGGCGTGGCGCCCAAACGGCCCCGCACCGGTGCGCCCAAACCCGCAGGCAAGCCAGCACCAGCCCGCAAGTACACTGACAAGAAGGACTAGGAGCCTAGAAGCCTAGACCCCAGGATCGGCCAAGGCGCGCAGGCAGCGGTAGAACGCCGCTGCCTGAACGGCCTGGGAGAACCGACCGTCCTCGATCATCCGGTGCAGGTCGGTGATGGGGACGAACTCGAACTCGATGCTCTCCGACGGGTCGAGGTCCTGGTCCGCCACCCGCTTCAGGCCTTGGGCCAGGAAGAAGTGGGCGGAGTTGCTCAGACGGGCCGCATTGGCATACATCCGCCCGACGAAACGCCACTGGCTCGCGGTATGGCCGGTTTCCTCCAGCAGTTCCCGACCGGCGGCGGCCGCCGCGGTTTCCCCCGGATCGATGACTCCGGCCGGAAGCTCCACGCAGACCGCCTTGGCGCCGTAGCGGAACTGGCGCACCACCAGGATCTGCCCATCATCGGCCTGGGCGAACACGATCACCCAGTCGCGCTCGTGGACGACATAGTACGGCTCTATGACCTGTCCGCCGGGAAGGCGGCAGCGGTCGGCGGTAAGGGTCAGCCACTGGTCATCGACCAGGGTCTTGGACTCGAGGGTCTGCCAGGGTTTCATCGCCGATGCCGCCGAAGGTTGGTTCCGGACGGCGCGGACCGCCCAGAAAAACGGGAGTGGAACTCCATCCTAAGCCGAAGTCAGACTTTTACGGGCTTTCCCTCGGCTTCCAGCCGGTTGCCGACCCCGTCCCGGAACCCCTGGAGCAGACCCAGCAGCGCCTTGGTCTCCCATTCGTCCAGCACCCCGGCGACCTCCTGGCACAGGTCGGAATGGATGGGGGAGAGGCGCGCTTCCAGCGACGCCCCTTCGGCGGTGAGCCGGACCAGGCAGCCCCGGCGGTCGGCGGGATCCTCCCGGCGCTGGACCAGGCCCGCCTTCACCATGCGCTCCACCAGTCTGGGCACGTCCGCGCTGTGGGAGATCATCCGGGTGCGGATCTCCCGGATCAGGTAACCCTGCTCCGGTCCGCCCTTGAGGATCCTCAGCACGTTGAACTGCTGGTCGGTGATCTGGGCGGGCTTGAACAAGCGCTCCTCGGACAGCCGCGCCACGTACTCCCGGGTGAGCAGGATGGCCAGAATGATCTCCTGGCCTGGTTCCATGGGCTTGTTGATGTGGAGTTCGTCGCGCAGTTTCATTAGGAACTCCAGAAAGGCCCACCATTGGGGATGGCCGGCGGGAAGGCCGAAATTTTCGGCCACAAGGTCGTACCAAGGTCGTAATTTTCATTGGCTTAGAGAAGGATACCCGGCAATACCGTGAGACAATTCAATTGCAGTAGCCTAGCAAACCGAGATGCGATCTCAAAAAGATGTTGCATCGCCCCCAAAAAAGTCTACTCTTCAGCTATGGGTGTTGTAACACCTAATTCAGGAGGCCACATGATCTTTGGCACCAACCGCTCCCTTTCCCATGCTTTGGCTCTGGTCCTGGCGCTTCCCGCCTTTGCCGCCACCCTGGCTGCCCAGTCCGCCGTCACCCCTTACACCATTGATCCGGTCCATTCCGCGGCGAAATTCGAGATCGAGCATCTCCTGGTGAGCACCGTTTCCGGCCAGTTCGACAAGGTCGAGGGAACGGTCAACCTGGACCCCAACGCCCCGGCGAAATCCAGCGTGGACGTGGTCATCGACGCCGCTTCCATCAACACGATCGGAATCGGCCATGACGCCAGGGACAAGCACCTCAAGAGCCCGGACTTCTTCGACGTGGTTAGCTTCCCCACCATCACCTTCAAGAGCACTTCCGTGCGTG